>Ga0070735_10003525_pt1 | contig 13676 bp, 10 predicted proteins | sample Coa_R1_FD_66443 | JGI IMG/M metagenome (GOLD analysis project Ga0070735, IMG submission 66443) | Surface soil microbial communities from Centralia Pennsylvania, which are recovering from an underground coalmine fire - Coalmine... | ecosystem: Environmental > Terrestrial > Soil > Unclassified ...
ATCCGAGCTTGACGTCCGCGCTGAGGACGTCCGGCGCGTCGATCGGAGTCGCGATGACGATTTGGTCGGTCATGGGTCAGCGATAGCACGGTCGCGAAGCCTCTACGGTGATTGGAGGAACGGCCTCACGCTATCGCGAGCGACCGCGCAAAGATGGACGGCATCGGACGGGTCAAGCAGTACAACGGAGAGAAAGGAGCCTGCGTATGCGAAACGACATCATTCCCGGCGCGAACTTCCCCGACTACGAGCTCCCCGACCAGTCGGGAAAGCATAGAAGGCTGTCCGAGCTGCAAGAGGGCGATCCGATGATCGTCGTGCTGAGCCGCGGAGGATTCTGTCCGAAGGATCGCCGCCAGCACGAGGGCCTCGTGCAGCTCTTTCGCGAGATGGAGGTCGGCTACTGCCGGCTCGTGACGATCAGTACGGACAACCTGATCGAGACCAACGAATTCCGTACGGGCGCCGGCGCGCACTGGCCGTTTCTCTCGGACCCCGGCCGAAAGGTCCAGAAGGATCTCGATATCGCAGAGTATACGGACCCCACGCACAACCCGATGGTGCCGCACACCCTCGTGCTCGAGCCGGGCCTCGTGGTGCACAAGATCTACATGGGCTACTGGTTTTTCGGCCGACCCACGGTCGAGGAGCTGCGGCGAGATCTCAGAACGGTGGCCCAGAAGTGCCGTTCCGATTGGGATCTCGCTGATCCCGAGTTGCGCGCGGCCTGGGCCAGGGGAGAAAAGGCTCGCTTCTATCCGTACGGCAAGACGTACGCGCAAGTCTTTGCCGAACAAAAGGGATGAAGAGAGCGGGACGGAACCGCTCGTCCGCGAGACGACCCGATGAAGACGAACCACCATCGCGGTCGTCCGCCCGTCGCTCGCCGCCGAGAGCGCACCCGGCCGGCTCGTAGTCCCGTCGCCGGAGGCCAGGTGCGAACCCAGCCGGAGGGTCACGCCGACGGTCGCGATCAACGGCGAATCCACCGCGGTTCGTTCGCTGACGGCCGCGATCGCAGCGCTCAGGACCCGGATGGTCGGCGGGACAGACGCCCTCGTATTCGATACCGAGCCGATCGTCGGCGAAACGATCGCGATGGTGGCCGGCTACCCGAGCAACTGCAGACACGCCCCCACCTGTCCTATACGCTGAAGCAGGATGGCCTTCACACCGCCGCCCTTGGCCGGGCCCGCAAGGGCGCTGGTGCCTCCCGTACGCCGCCTCGCGCGATGGGCACTCGTGCTCGGCGGCTATGTTGGAGCCGCGCTGCTCGCGGGCGTGGCCCTGGCCGTGCGTCAGGCGTCCGTCGATCCGCTCGCCGCCAGCGCCGCGGGCGGTATGTACGCGGCGGGCGACACGATGCTCTATCTCGGCGTCTTCGGGATGGCGAGTCTCGCGCCGACGGGGCTCGCCTTGTACTTGCTGCGGGACACGGGCCGCCTCTGGGCCGCCCTCGCCGGCACCTCGGTCGCGATTGCGGCGACGGCTCCTCTCGCCGTCCTTGCGTACGCGCTCGACCGGTCGTGGATCGGGGGGCTGTCGGTGCTGCGCCTGCTCGCTTCGCCCCTGCTGGCGGCGGGGTTCTCGCTCGGCTTCCTGATTTGCCCCAGGCCGCCGACGCCCGGCCGCCGGACGTTTCTCTTCGCCGCGGCCATCGAAGGGTCCGTCACGCTCGTCGTGATCCTCCGTTTCTCGGTCGCCCTCGTCCTCGGTCGCTGAGCGATCGGTCCGCGAACGAGGTCCCGTCCGGCGTCCCCTCCACTCGAGTCAGGTGAGCACCGCGCGCGCCCCGCGCTCCTCTGCTAGCAACCGGGGCCATGGCCCGCGTCTTCCTCCTTTCCCCGGCGCGGCTCGACGGACGGCGCGGACAGCTGCTCTTCCGGCAGGGCGCGCTCTTTCCCATCGCGGCGGCACTGCGAACCCGCGAAGGATGCCCCATCGGCGATGTCTTCGCCTTCGTGAGCGGCCTCTATTTCCGTGGCAAGCTCGCGTACGCCAATGCCTTTGCGCGCACCCCGGCCGGTGCGGCGGGGATGGGCCGGGGCGCGCTCGTCATCACGCAGAACCGGGGCCTCGTGCCGGTCGACACGCGGATCTGCCTCGAGCACCTCGAGGGCTTCGCACAGACCGATATCCGCCCCGACGAACCTGCGTTCCGGCGCCCCCTCGAGCGAGACGCCCGTGCCCTCGCGGACGCCGTCGGGCCCGACGGCGAGGTCGTGCTCCTCGGCAGCATTGCAAGTGCCAAGTACGTCGACGCGCTCGTCGGCGTCTTTCGCGGGCGGTTGCTCTTTCCCACCGACTTCGTCGGCCGCGGGGACATGAGCCGAGGGGGTCTCCTGCTCCGCGCCGTCGATGCGAACAAGGAGCTCGCGTACGCGCCCGTGCACGGGGCGGTCCGCCGGGGCACCCGCCCGGCGAGGCTCACGCCGCGGCGCCGCTGAGGTGTCGAGGCGGCCCGCTCCCGGAGCGCGCGTCCTCTTGGCGCGCCGACCGCGGACGCATTTGCGGTACGAACGGAGTCGGGCGAGGATGCGCGGCGATGAAGTCACCCATCCTCGCGGCGCTCTTGTCGGCAAGCGTGACGGCGGGCCTCGGTGGCCTTGGTGGCTGCGACGACACGCCCAAACGCGAGCCACCCGAGCGCGTCGAGGCGGCCGCGCTGCCGACCGCGCCGCCGAGCCCCGCGCCCGAGGCGCGCGCCCCCGACATCGTCGTCGAGACGTCGAAGGTGACGATCGGAACCGACCGGATCGCGACAGGCGAGTCCGGTCTCGCCGACAAGGTGGCCGTCTTCGTGAACGGCCGCCCGCTCATCGAGGGACATACCGTGGACGTCGTCGCCATGCGAAACGCCAAGCCCTCGCACGTCGCCGCGGTGGTCACGGCGCTTCGCGGAGCCAAGGCGAGCGGCGTCGTCATCAAGAGCTCGTCGCGCGACAACAGCACGCAGCCGCTTCCCCTGTCTTTCACCACGAACGTGCCCGCGTGCACCCCGGTCGCGTGGATCGCCAAGGACGCGGCCGTCGACGTGTGGCCCGCGGGCGGCGGCACGGCCAAGCGCATCCCGAGGGGGCTCGCGGGTCCCGACGTCACGCTCGGTAACGACGCCATCGGGGCGCTCGTCGCCAAGTGCGACGCGCCCGTGGTCGTCGTCGGCGCCGACGAAGCCATGACATGGGGCCTCGTGTTCGACCTCGCCATGACGGCGCTGCACTCGCCGACCACCCGGGGGAGCAGCGCCGTCCTCGTGACGAGCGCGACACCGGGGCGCAAGCTCGCGCTCGAGTAACGGCCTCGACCTCGCAGCCACCGTGCCTTTGCTCGACGACTCGTGCGCAGGCTCGTGGGGGCTCTCAGCCCCCCTGCCACGCGGGCGGTGCGGCCGCGGCGGGCCGGTTGCCGGAGAGGCGGGTGTACGCGATGGCGACCGCCACGAAGCCGATGGGCGCGCTCGCCAAGAGGCCGACGCAGCACGTCAGGAGACCCAAGAGGTTCACTCCGACGACCGCCATCCCGAGGAGGAAGATCTCACCGCGCTGTCCGCGCGTGGCCTCCCAGCTCGCCTTCAACGCGTCAACCGGGCCGAGGTTCGTGTCGACGACGTAGTACTGCCCGAAGCCGAGACCCACGGCCAGAATGACGCCCGGGACGATGAAGAAGACGAGCCCGAGGCAGACCGCCAGACCGAACAGGACGAGGTAGCCGAGCATCGGCAACAGGCGATCGGCCCCCGAAAAGAGCTGCTCGACCCGGGGTGCCTCCCCGCGCGCGGTGGCGAGCCAAATGCGCGTCAGGCCCACCTGCAAGAAGACCGAGAGGGGCAGGGCGACGAGCAAGCTCGCGCCGCGCACGGCGAGGCCCGCTCCCGAGCGGGGGTCGAGGCCGGCAATGAGAACGATGAGATTGGGCGCCTGGCTGACGACGTTCGTCGCGAACGTGGCGATGAAGTACGAAAGCACGAGCGCCGGCCATGCCTCCTTGAACCTGGCCCACGCGAGGGGGAAGACCTCCCCCGTACTCCACGGCTGCGGCTGGCCGTTCGGCAGAGGGCCCTGCGGGGACGGGGACGCTTGGGGAGGGGCGTACGGGTTGTAGTTCATGTCGGCTCGCGTGACGCCCGCGAGGAGTGAACGGGTAGCTTGGACCCAGCGAGTCGATCCCGCCGTCGACGCCGCATACGGTGGCCGAGCTCCCGGACGCTCGGTGTGCCAACGCGTGCCGTGGCGGGGCCACGGGCGCGGTCCGTTCATGAGACGGCCTCGAAGATTCCGCTGCTCCTCGATCCAATGGGGTCGTTGAGCGCGCGCGTGAAAGAAATTGAGCGCATCCCGTCGATGGCGATCACCCGAAAGTCTGCTTAGATCCTGTCGGCGTACGGGAGATCGGGAGGCGATCATGGTTCGGCGAACGACGCTTGCAGGTGCGTGGGCGGCCTTGAGGGGCGCGGCCTTCGCGTTCTTGGTCGCGGGCTGCACCGCGACCCCCACGTCCACCCCCCCGGGGACCCAGGTCCCCTCCTCGAATCCGGGACCCGGATCCGATCAGAGCTCGAGCGGCGGGACCGGGGCTCCGAGCGTCTCCGGGTCGGGCGGCGGGCACGGCGGATCGGGATCGGTCACGAGCACGTCGGGCGCAGGCACTTCGGGGACGAGCCCGAGCGGCGGCTCGTCGGGCGCGTCCGCGGGCGCGTCGGGCGGCTCGTCCGGCGGGTCGGCGGCAGGCGCGCAAGACGGCGGCCCGAGCGCGGACGCCGGCGCGACGAGGCTCGGGTCCGTGGCGGGCTGCGGGCAAGGGACGTCGTGCATGGCGGGCAACGATCTCGCGGTCCCCGCATCGGCCGACGGCTTCCAGCTGGCGACGCCGGCGAACGCGATCACCGTCCAGCCGGGGCAGGAGGCCTTTCTCTGCTATTACCGCACGCTGCCCAACACGTCGGCCATCGACGTCAGCGCCTTCCAATCGTGGATGACGCCCGGCAGCAGCCATCACTTCATCGCGTATCAGCAGACGAGCGGGACCACCCAGCCGGACGGCACGCTCATCAACTGCACGTTCGGCGGGGGAACGTGGATCTACGCGACCTCGCTCCCCGGCGTCATCGTAGAGATGCAGATGCCGACGGGCGTCGGCCTTCCGATGGCGGCGAACACGCAAATCATGCTGAACATGCACTTTATCAACCCGGGGTCCCAGCCGGTCTCCCCCGTCGTGAAGATGAACCTCCTCTACGGAAAGAACATCAAGTACACGGCGGCGTCGATGACGTCCTTCAACCCGACGATCGACATCCCGCCGGCGACGGCCGCCGGCCCAGGAACGCAGACGGTGACCGGGACGTGCACTGCGCCCGTCGGCTCGAACTTCTTCGTCGTCACGTCGCACACGCACAAGCACGCGACGCTCGCCGAGGTCAACTTCGTGAGCAACGGGGTGAGCCAGAACCTCGTTCACACGACCGATTGGGAGCACCCCGACGCCCGCATGTGGCCCGGACCGAACTTCCTGACGATCCAGCAGGGCGACTCGTTCACTTACAGCTGCTCGTACGAGAACACGGGGACCTCGGCGGTCACGGTCGGCGAGACCGCCGCGAACAACGAGATGTGCATGGCCATCGCGTATTACTTCCCCGCGAGCAACGCCTCCTGCCGGTGAGGTTGGGCGCGCGGTTCGACGAGCGGTACCGGGCTCGCTCTTCACGACCTCGCCGACTGGACCGCCCTCGCGGACTGCAGCACGCTCTGTGTCTCGCGGCACCGTCGCAGCACGTCGTTCATGCCCAGGCTCTCGGCGATGCCCGACGCCCTCGCGAGCATGCCTGCCGCCTGCTCTCGATCGCCGGCTCGCCCTCGTTGCGCCAAGAACGCCGCATAGCGCTCGAGCGTCAAGGCGATGAGCGGCGGCGAGGCGAGCGTCTCTTCGATCGCGAGCGCCCGGACGAAGTGGCGCTCCGCGTCGTCGACGTTTCCGAGGAGCGCGGCGAGCGTCCCCAGAGCCCGTGCGGCAGCCCCGTAACAGAGCGTCCCGAGAAAGGGGGCAACGACCAACGACTCGTACGGCAAGAGGCGCTGATACACTTGGTGCGCGCCCTTCGAATCGCCGAGCGCTTCGCACATGTCCGCGAGCATCGCGTAGCAGCTCAACATCGAGTGGTCTTCGCGAAGGTTTCGAAACTCCTCCGAACAAGACGTCTGGAGAAGGTTTCGCGCGTCGGCGGGCTGGCCGGCGCGCATCCGCGCGAGCGCCACGGCACAAACCGTCCATGGGATCGTCGGATCGTATGAGTCGTTCACCGTCGCGAGCGCCCCGAGATGGTCTCCCCGGAGGGTGCGCAGCATCCCGAGCTGGAGCGCGAGGGTGCCGTGGCCGCCCATGTTCCTCGCGGCGTCGCGTTCGTAGTAGGAAAGAGCGCGCCGCTCCGCCTCTTCGAATGCGCCGACCATGGTCAGGATGAGGACCTTGCGGATTCCGCTTCGAAAGAGGGCACCCGGATGGCGCATGGTCTTCGCGAGGGCGTCCGCCTGCGATCCGGCCGCGCCGGCGCGCCCGACGTCCCCGATCTCGAAGTGGGCTCGCGCCACGAAGAACAGTGCATCGAGCTCCAGCGGGCGGGATCCCACCATCCGAGCGAGTCGGAGAATACGCTCCGCGAGGACGAGCCTTTCACGGACGAATTGCGAGCCGGAGAGCACCTCGTGGCGGAACCGCAGCACAGTAGCCAGCGTGTCGAGCCCCCCGAGCTCCTCGGCGAGCGCCACCGCGGCTCGCGAAAGCTCGTCCGCCTCGCGCAGCCCCCTCGTATAGCAAACGGCCAAGGCGAGCCGCGCCATGACCACGGCGCGCAGGGCCGAGGGCGTGTGCCCCAGCCCCGTCAGCGCCTCGGAGAGCAGGGCGATGTCCCGTTCGTCGACGACGCTGATGTCGCGGAAGTCGCCGGGGCCCGCGCCGTCTCCCGTCCGCCCGAGCGCCGCCCGAGCGAAGAACTCCGCGTCGCCGGCGACGCGCGAGGCCTCCGCCGCCTTGACGAAACGCGCCTGAACGGCCTCCGCGGGCTCCGTCGTGCCCCAGGCGGCCCTCGCCTGGGAGAGCAGGAGCTCGGACCTCGTCCTGGGGCTGGCGTTGGGCACCGCCGACAGCGCGGAAAGGGCTCGCTCGTAGTCGGTCACCGCGTCTTCGAACGCCATTTGCGCGTAGGCCTGATCCCCGGCAAGGCGCCCGAAATGGACGGCTTTCTCAGCGGTGCCGTCCGCGATCGCTTCCAAGTAGTGATACGCAATCTCACGCGTTCGCGCCTGCGAGTCCGCCGGCGCCGACGACTCGAGCGCCTCGCCAATTTGGCGGTGCATGCGGACTCGGGCGGTGGTCGGAATGTCCCGATAAATGCTCTCGCGCACGAGATCGTGAGTAAACGCCAAGCGGACCGGCTTTTCGCCGATAGGGCGGACCAGTCCCACGGCTTCGGCTTCGGCCAGACATTGGAGGACCGCGGACGGCGCCTCCCCTTCTACGCGGGAGAGGATGGCCATGTCGAACTGCCGCCCCATGATCGACGCGAATTCCAGCGCCCGGCGGCACCCCGCCGACAGACGTTCCAGCTGCCAGCGGACGGCGTCGCGGGCGCGCTTCGGGACCGGGATCGTTCCGCGCGGGTCGGCGGCGTCGAGCTCGCCGCGCGCGACGAGTTTTGCAATTTCCGACACGAAGAAAGGATTCCCGTGCGTCGCGAGAAACACCGCCTCCGCGAATTCCGGCGCGAGCCCCCCACCGGCGGCGTGCGCGAGCAGCTTCGATACGGACGCACGATGCAGACCTTCCAAGTCGACGAACTCGCCTCCAGCTTGCCTGGCGCCGACTTCGAGAACGCGGGACAGGGTCCGTGAGGGCCGAGGTTTGTCGCGGAAGATCCCCACGACGTAGACGCGTGCGTTCGTCAGAGCCTGGATCAGAAACTCCAACAAGAGCAGGCTGGCCTGATCGGCCCACTGAAGATCGTCGAGCACGACGAGGATTGGGCGCATCTCGCTCAGTCGCCCGAGAAAGAGCCGCAAGGCGTCGAAGAGCCGAAACCGCGCTTCCGACGGCTCGAGGTCCGCGCGCGCGTCCACCTCGCTCGACGACACGAGCTCCGGTGCAATCCAGGCGAGCTGCGACAGCGTGGCGTGGATTTCCGGGGCGCCGGCGGCGGATCGCGCCGCGAGACCGCTGCGCATGACCTGGAGCCAAGGCAAGAACGGCGCGGCCGCGTCGCCGTCGAAGCACCGACCGATGTACGCGTCGACGCCGAGGGCCTTCACCTTGCGCATCAGCTCCGTGGCCAGGCGCGTCTTGCCGATGCCGGTCGGTCCACGAATGAACGCCACACGCATCTCGCCGAGACGGACGGCCGCCAGGGGAGCCAGCAGCGTCTGCATGGCGTCCTCCCGCTCGACAATCTCGGGTTCTCCGGTCGAGGGGAGGGCCGAGGCTTCCGATCCGGCGGCGTCGCGCGGGCGCGAATGCGGGGTGCACTGGGCAGCCGCCTGAAGCCCTCCGTCGGATGGCGGGAGCGTCCGTTCCAGGTCCGAGGCGTAGCTCGGGTCGAGGCCGTTCCACTCGTACCTCGGGAGCTCGAGGCGCACGGCGCGCAGGACTCTTTGCATCTCTCGAGCGTCCGGCCAGCGTTCCTCCGACTCGAATCGGAGCGCGCGATCGACCAGATTCGCCAGCGAGTCGGGAACATCGGGCCGCAGACTCTTGAGAGGCGGCGCGGGCGTGGTCGCCGCCGCGATGAGCGATTCCTGGCCGGAGGGAGCCTCGTAGACGAGACGGCCCGTCAGCAGCCAGAACATCGTGGCGCCTACGGCCCAGATGTCCGTGCGGGCGCCGACCTCGCTCGAGCGCGCGAGCGCCTGTTCGGGCGCCATGAAACCGGGCGTCCCGAGAACGGCGCCGTTGCGGGTGTGGCTGAACGAGATCGACGGTTCGCCCAGGCGGGCGATGCCGAAGTCGAGGAGCTTGATCTCTCCCTTGGTCGTCAGGAAGACATTGCCCGGCTTGATGTCGCGATGGACGATGCCGTTGTCGTGGGCGGCGACCACGATGTCGAGCAGACCGTCGATGAAGAACGCCACCTCGCCGGCGTCGCGCTGGCCATCGCCGCCGAGATTTTCCAGGTTCGCTCCCTCCAAGAGCTCCAACACGAGAAAGTCGATCTCGCCTTGGGTGTCGTCGTCGAGAACGCAGACCGCTCCGGGGTGACCCACGCGGTTGGCGAGGTATCCCTCCCGCAAGAACCTCCCGCGGATGCGCGCGTCCGCCGACAGTTCCGGCCGGAGCACCTTGATCGCGACCCGCCGTCCGTTCCGGTGCGTGGCGGAGTAGACCCACGCGGTCCCTCCGGTACTGAGGAGGCGATCGATCCGCCACTTGCGGCACAGGAGCCGTCCGAACAGCGCCTCGGCAGAGGCGGTCCGAGAGGGTCGTTCCGACCCTCGCTTGTTGCCTCTCCTCGGTGCCATGGCGCGCCTGTCCCCTCCCGAGGGGCCAGGCATAGCGAGCGACGAGGGCGGGCGCCACGCACCTGAGGCGGAACCCGGCTGGCCCCCTCTCTTTTCCGGCAAAGTCCGCCGGATCCGGCCGTTGTCCTTCGGTCGCATCCCCGGCGACGCAACGGTGCGGCGGCCTAGCTTGGCTTAGAACTGGTCCGCGAACGCCCCGTTGGAGCCGAGCGCCGAATTCGAGCTCTGGAGGGTCGTGACGGTCGACGTGATGTTCCAGAGGTTCATGCGCCAGGTCACGACCGTCGTCGTGCTGGTGTTGCGCCACATGATGTCCGCGACCCCATTGCCGTCGAAGTCGCCGATGCCGACAAGCTCGTAGCCGCTGAAGCCGGCTTGCGGTGTTCCGCTCGCGAGAGCGGTCGATCCGCTCATGATCCAGACGGAGGTGTCCTTGCTCGTCGTGTTCTGCCACAAGATGTCTGTCATCCCGTCGCCGTTGAAGTCGCCGGTACCGAGCGTCTGCCAGGCCGAGTCGAGCCCGAAGGCCACCGTGCCACCGCCGATGGCTTGCGTCCCGTTCATCAGCCAGACGTAGACGTCCCCGGTCGTGGTGTTCCGCCAAAGGATGTCCGCATGGCCGTCGCCGTTGAAGTCGCCTGTCCCCACGCCCTTCCACGCGAGCGCCAGTGCAGCGGCGACGGTGGGCGCGCTGGTGACGGTCGTGCCGTTCATGAACCAGAAGACGACGTCGCCGGTCGACGTGTTCCGCCAGGCAATGTCGCTTCGCCCGTCGCCGTCGAAGTCGGCGACGCCGAAGGATTGCCAGACACTCGCCAGCCCTGACGCGAGCGTCGCGCCCTTGACGACGGACGGACCGTTCATCAGCCAAACGGCGACGTCCCCGGTCTTGGTGTCGCGCCACAGAAAGTCGCCGTAGCCGTCGAAATCGCCCCTGCCGACGATCTGCCATTCCAAGGGAAACCCCGACGCCACCAGGGTGAACTTGGGGTTCGGCGAGCCGTCGCCTTGTTGAACCGCCAGATCGCCCGACGTCTTTCCGCGCCAGACGACGTCGTTGTCGCGGTAAAAGCGGCTGCCGCACTTTTGGGACGACGCCGCGCTCCCCAGCTTGAGAGGATCCGGGATCCGGATAGCTCGTCACGTAGGTCACGGCGTTGGGAACGTGCGCTCCCGTATTGTCGTAATACAGCGTATTGATGTTGAAGTACGGAGTGCCCCCGAGCGACTTCACCAGGTCGGGGAGTATGGTCGTCGCCGTGTTGTTGCTCCAGTTCCCGTACCAGACGAAATAGACATTGATGGCCCGCATGACGGGGCCCATGTGGTACGTGAGAGGCGACCCCTTCGGAGTCGTCATGTCGCTGAAGCCTATCGGGATTCCGGCGCTGGTCTGAAGCGCGGCGCCGGCCATGGCTCGTTTGGGTGTGTCGCCCGAACTCTCGCTTTGCTCGAGCTTGCGGACTCCGGTCGGCCCGAGCACGGGGTTGACGGAGTTCGATTCGACCGCCACCGGTTCGCCGCCGGAGGAGCCACATCCGAGCGTGCCGGCGAGGCCGCCGAGAAGCGCGAGAACGGATACGAGTCGCAGGCGGGACATGACGTGACCTCCTTCGCAAGAGCCGAACGACCCGCCGGCCCGAGCAACTTGTCTTGCCCGTCGTGGCGCGACGCCGGGAACTCCCACCGATGCCGGCGCGTCAGCGCGCCGAGCGTCCTATCCGAGCGGGCCGTCGCACCGCCCCCGCACATCTGTGCGCACGACGGCGCGGGGTCGCTGCGGTCGATGGTCGAGTGCGCGACCACCGAGTCGGACCTTGAATGATAAGAAATAGGCCAGAGATGAACGCTGCGCGGACCACGATGCGGCGTATCGCCGATTCACGGACTGGGCGCGGGCGCACCGGCATCCGGCGGCGGCGACGCGATCGGCGTGACCTCGCCCATGCGGTCGACCCGCACCGTGCTTCCGTCCGGCATCACGTACGCTGCCTTCGTCTCGTCGTACTTCGGGAGGGCGGTCGTGATGGGCGTGCGCCGCCTGCCGACGATGTGGCCGGCGACCACCTCGACCGGCACCGGGCGGTCGAGCCGAAACGCATATCCCGTCTTCTTGATCTCGATGACGTATTCACTGTCGTCGGGGGGCGATTCGGCGTTGTTCTTGACCGTGTTCTTGTACGCGATCGGCGTTTCCCCCAAGCGAGTATGCGGGCGGTGGGCTAGGACGAACGACATCAGGCGCACCGCTATGTGATTGTGCAGCCGGTGACAGCCGTGCGAGTGCCTGTCCATGATGCTCATGTAGTCGACCGACCCGTGGGTGCGGATCCCCTCGTCGCCCTGCAGCTCGACCTCACCGTCGTCTCCCTCCTTGAAGCGCGAGTGGTACGCCGCGACGAGACCGTACGCGGACGCGTAGCTCGGGCCGAGCTCGTGCCAGTCGATGCTGTATCCGGTCTTCGAGTTGAAATCGCGCGTGACGAGCGTCTTCACCGGCGTGCCGGGGGGAGCGAGCCACACGGGCGCCGACACGATCTGCCTCCAGACGCGCGGACCGACGGGCGAACCCTTGTACTGCCACATCTCGACCCCGTCGACGAGCTCGGTTCGCCAGCCGCCGACCGTCGTGCCGTATCGAGCGAGCGTGATCTTCTGGCCAAGGTAATCGGTGTAGACGGTGAGCGTGGGCCGCCTTTGGACCGGCTGGAAGCGTTCGTGCCCCTGGTCGTCGTACGGGAACTCGTACCAGACGTCGCCCCGATCGATGACGACCGACAGATCCATGTTCGGGGAGTAGTACTCGGGCGCCTCGGGTCCTTCGATCGCGACGAGCTTGTTCCCCGAGAGGGCCCCCAGCGACTCGAGCCACGCGAGCGTCGATTCGGGCGTCTGAAGGCCGAAGGCCTTGACGATGTCTCCCTCGACCTCTTGCTCGAGGTTCGGGACGGGATGCTCCTTGCCGTCGGCGCCCACGAACGTGCGCGGCTTGTCGGAACTGCCGTTGGTGGGGCTGCCGTCTTCGAGGAACCCCCCCGCGTGCATGCCTCGTTCGGTCAGCACGCGCAACACCGCCTGTCGCTCCCCCTCGAGCGGCGGCTGCTTCAGCGCCTCGACACTGTCACGGCCGAGAACGCCCCAGCCGAAGACCCTGTGCTTGCGCTCGAAGAGCGCGAGGGCGTCGCTCGTGACCCAATCGAGCGCGCCGTCGGTGTACGCGACGTTCGGAGCGTAAAAGCCCTCGCACGCGAGGCGCGCCTGCGCGGCCCGGACCAGCAGCGCCATCGGCGCCGTCTTCTCGTATTGCTTGAGCGTCGCCCTGTCGATGGCGCTCAGACGCGAGGCGTCGAGCTTCGACGCGGCGTCGACGCCTTGCTTGGCCATGAGTTGCTTGACTCGCTCTTCGAGCGCCAGAAACTGCTTCGAATCGCGCTGCGCATTGCGGTCGACGAGGTACGGCAGGAATCGTTGGCCCTGCCCGAGCGGCTCGAGATCGAGCCTGGACGCACAGTCCTGGCTCACGTCTTCGCGCAAGCGCGTGCGGAGGAGAGTGAGGGTCGGCGGAATTCCGTAGAGCTCGAGGTAGCGGTCCCTCTTGGCTCGCTTCCCGTGGTGGTCGTGGGGGAACTCCCCGCGCGCAAGCGCCAGGTAGGTCGCGCGATACGACTGCGGGACCAGTTTGTCGTCGGGGTTGGAGCGCTCGGTGAAGATGTACGGGGTCCAGTCCTCCCCCAGGTCGAGCACGACGATCCGAGCGTCATGGGGCTGCGCCAGGTCGATCTCGCCGGCTGGCTTGCCGTCCCTCCAGAGCGTCACCGGCTGCAGCGCGGGCGGCTGCGGGGGCGCCGATGTCTCCGCGAGGGGTCCCGCTTGCTGCGGTCCCCCGTCGGCGACGGCCTCGTTTTGCCTGGCCGGGCGCACACCTGCGCACGCGCTGACCGACCACACCCCGAGGATCGCGAGGAGGCCGACCAGCGCCCGTCGCCGGCCATGCCAAATGGGGACCGATGTGCCGATCACCGGTGACTATTACACCACCGCGCGCCCGCGAGCTCTAGTCAGAATGAAGCGACCGGCTCAAGTCGCGAGGTCGTAGGTTACGCGGCTTGAGGGCAGCGCAGAGCTACACGCGAGAGGAGCCGGTCGATGAAGAAGCCTACACGATGGGTGGGA
>Ga0070735_10003526_pt1 | contig 13674 bp, 15 predicted proteins | sample Coa_R1_FD_66443 | JGI IMG/M metagenome (GOLD analysis project Ga0070735, IMG submission 66443) | Surface soil microbial communities from Centralia Pennsylvania, which are recovering from an underground coalmine fire - Coalmine... | ecosystem: Environmental > Terrestrial > Soil > Unclassified ...
CTGCATTCAGAGGACGAGCGCTATATCGGCTGGATCGAGAGGTTCGGCCGTGAGATTCCCCAGGCCGAAGCAAAACCCGGCGACGTCGTTCTCTATCGGCCGCGCGATGCGAAGTGCTTCTGTCATGGCGCACTGATCGGCGAGCCAGGCTGGCCGAGCATCATACACGCGCATTATGCCGCGCGCTGCGTTCGGCGGGATAATGGTCTTTCCCCGCGGCTCGGCAGTCCGATCGTCGCCATGAAATTCTATAGCCTGTTTCCGCCCGCGACAGTCTCAAAAAAAAAGAGCAATCCATGACCCCCTTGATTATCATCGTCGGCGCCGAGAAGGGCGGCGTGGGCAAGACCACGCTTTGCCGCGCGATCGCGGCCTGGATGGAATCGCCCGCGTTGAAGGATTTGCCGCGACCGCAACTTGTCGATTGCCAATATCCGCGCGGCGACCTGGCGCGCTTCCACCAAGAGGCCGAAATCTTCAACATCACCGACTTCCAGTATCAGATGCGACTGTTCGACGAATTGGAAGGCGTCAAGATTGTCGACCTGCCGGCTGGAGTCCTGGGACTCACGCTCAGGGCCTGCGATGACGCCATGCTGTTGGACCTTGTGCGGAATGGCAAAGTCAGGATGGCGCTTCTGCATGTGCTGGGCGAGAGCGTGTCGTCCCTTGACGAGATCGCCGACGCCACAGAACTGCTCGGCAAGTCGGCCGAGCATTTCATCGTCAAAAACTACCTCAACGAGTCGAAATGGGACTGGGAGAATTCCAAGTACGCCAACTCGCTGCAGGCGCTTGCCGCCCGCACGATCGAAATCCCACACCTCGCGGCCGACGCGGCCAAAATGATGCAGAAGGCACAGTCCCCTATCCTCGATTTCATCACGGATACACCGCTGGCGCGCGGCACTGACGGCCGGCCGATCAGCCGAACGGCACGCGGTGCAGCAGGCAAATGGCTTGAGCGCTGCGGCAGGGAGTTCGACAAAGTCGGGCTCGACAAGATGATCCAGGACACGTTTAGGTGACATGGCGCGCTTCATCACCGGTCTGTTCGGCTCGAAGCAGACCTCGCCGCCGGCGACCGCGCTTCGGGTCAACACCTCTCTGCAGGGCGTGCCGATCGCGCTGCTGCTCGGCGGCGCGCAGCGGCTCGCCGGCAATCTGCTCGACTATTTCAATTTCAACTATCAGAACGCCTCGTCCTCCGGCAGCGGCGGCAAGGGCGGCTTAGGCGCCTCCGTCGGCAAGGGGCAATCAGGCAGCTACGATTATTTCGCCTCCTTCATCATCGGGATCTGCGAGGGCCCGGTTGATTTCATCAACGGGATGTGGACCGGCGGGACGCCGACCAACATTCCGCCGGAAGGCGCGCAGGCGATCCTGCCCTCGGGAAACTTCTTCTACGAGGCGGAGAATTTCACCGGCAGTTACACCCAAAGCCCGTGGGGTTTTACAGAGGTCGTGGCGCCCTCGCATGCGCTCGCCTATCGCGGCATCGTTACCGCCAATTTCGGCAATTATCCTCTCGGGTCCTCGCCGTCGCTGCCGAACCTGACCTTCGAGCTCTATTCGCTCAACCGCGGCGCGGTGCCGGGCCAGCCCGACGGCCATGCCTCGGTCGCGGTGACCTCGCTTCTGACCGATCCGCATTTCGGGCTCGGCTTTCCGGCCTTCCGGCTCGACGCGATGGCCGGCTGGCAGAATTACTGCATCGCGCTTGGGCTTGGCGTGTCGCCGGTCATTGCCTCGAGCGTCTCGTCGGCCTCCTTCATCAATGATCTGGCGGCGGCGACCAATTCGGCGCCGTGCTGGCAGGATGGCGTGCTGACCGTCATCCCCTATGGCGATGCCGCGGTGACCGCCGGCGCAATCCAGATCTCGATCGAGACCTATATCGTCCCGGCCGATCAGCAGGGGGTCGATTCCAACAACACACCACTGGATTTCCCGCGCATCACGGTGTCCTTTGTCGGGCTCTACTCGGGAGACATCTCGGTCGCCTATCAGGGCGGCGCGGCGCTCACCAGGGTCGCAACCTACGCACCGACGGGCTATCCGACCTCGGGCTCACCGGCCCAGGGGCAATATTACGAGAGTGGCGGGGTCTATTTCTTCTCGCCGGCCGATATCGGCCAGACCATCGTCATCACCTATAATTACGCGGCCTCGGCGTCGTTCATTCCCGACACGACGCCGCTTTACCATTTTACGGCCGACGATTTTCTGCCCAATGAGGCCTCGCTCGGCAGCGGGCTCGGCTCGTCGCATTCGCCTGTCGTGTGCGTGCGCAAGTCGCGCGACCAGATGCAGAACGGCGTCAAGGTCGAATATCTCGACCGCAACAACGTCTATAACCCCGTCAACATCGAGGTGAAGGACGAGGCCTCGATCACCGCGTTCGGCCGCTATAGGCCTTCTGACGTCAAGCAGCTGCACTTCTTTTGTCTCGCCGGTGCCGCACAGCAATCGGCGACGTTATCGCTGATCCGCCAGCAGATCGCGCGCACCTTCCAGTTCACGGTCGGCCGCCACTTCATGCTGATCCTGCAGCTGATGAAGCTCTATACGTTCGACGATCCCGGCCAGGGACTTGCGGCGCAGCCAGGACGGCTGATCGAGGTTCAAGAGAACGCAAGTTTTTCGCTGACGCTGACGTTTGAGGAATTTCTCGGTACCGTCTCCGCGCCGCAATTCGGCACGCAGGGCTCGCAAGCCGTTCCGGTCAATTTCAACGAGGCGCCAGGGAAGGTCAACGCGCCGATCATTTTCGAGCCGACCGACGAGCTCAACAATACCAATTCGCTCGGCGGTTTGCAGATCTGGGCGGCGGTCTCGGGGCAGAACACGACCGCCTGGGGCGGCGCCTTCGTCTGGGCGTCATATGACGACGGGGAGAATTTCCAGAAAGTCGGTGAGATCATCGGGCCGGCGCGAATGGGGGTGACGAGCGCGACGCTGCCCGCATTCACCGCCAATCCCACTGGCGGCCAGACCATCGACACCGCGGACACGCTCTCGGTCGACCTCTCGATGAGCGCAGGCGCGCTGTCCTCGGGCACCCAAGCGGACGCGCGCGCGCTCAATACGTCGTGCTATGTCGGCGGCGAGATCGTGGCCTATGCCACGGCGACGCTGACCGGAGCCAACAAATACGATCTGTCCTATCTGGTGCGCGGCGCATACGGCACCGAGACGGCGATCGCCGCACACGCGCCAGGCACGCCGTTTGCGAGGTTAGACGCCAATATCTTCGCGCTCGCCTTCGACCAGTCGAGGATCGGCGCGACGCTGACCCTGAAATTCCAGTCGTTCAACATCTACCAGGGCGGCCTCGAGTCGCTCGCCGATTGCGCGCCGTATACCTACACGATCACCGGCGCGGCGCTGTCCTCGCCGCTGCCGAGTGTCACCAATCTGCGCACGGTTTTCGACGTCAACACCGGCTTCACCGATCTCGTCTGGGACGACATCAAGGATTTTCGCGCCTTCAAATACGAGATCCGCAGTGGTACGTCGTTTGCCTCTGCGATGACCTTAGGCCAGGTGGCGCATCCTCCGTTCCGCGTGCCAGGCGGCAACGGCACCTATTGGGTGGCGGCGGTCGCCCAGCCAGTGACCGGGCTCACCGTCTATTCCGAGTTTTGGGTCGATGTCGCGATATCGGGCGCGGTGCTAACCCAGAACGTCGTGCTGTCGGTCGACCTCAAGGCCGCGAACTGGCCCGGCACCTTCTCAGGCGGCGCCGGCGTCGACACCTCGCTGAATGCGATCCGAAGCGGCGGCGCCAACATCCTGACCGATCCCAACATTCTGACCACGCCGGATATCCTCAATTATGGCGGCGGGTCTTCCGGCTTCTATTATCCGAGCGACATCGCGCTCTTGGACATAGGCTACCTCGCCAATGTCTCGGTCTCGATCCAGTACCAGCCGACCGGGGTGCCGGTGGGGCAAAACATTCTGGCAATCGGCGACATTTTATCGACACCCGATATTCTCGGTTCCGCCTCGACCGCCTTCATCAACGTCTATCCGCTGATCAACGTCGCGACCAACAACACCGGCGGCGATCTCTACGCTCTGTCGCCGAGTGACCTCTACACTTACCCCGATCTGTACGCGATCGGCGACTTCAACTGGGGCGGTTTCCAGCGCTTCTCGCCAGGCACCTACCAGGCGCGGGCGCTGGATTTTGCGGTGTTCCTCCAGACCATCGATCCCAACACCATCGCCTATGATCTGGCGATGGTGATCACCGCCACGATCCCGGGCCGGGTCGACACGTTCGGGGTGACCACCTCGGCCTCGAGCACGACGACGATCAATTTCCAGCCCACCGGGGCTGCTTCGCCTGCGCCCTTCAACGGCGGCCCGGCGGCCGGCAATCTGCCGGCGATCACATGGGGCATCGTCAACGCGCAGGCCGGCGACGATCTGATCATCACCGCGCTGTCGCTCTCCGCCATCACCTTCGAGATCCTCAATGGCGGGGTGAAGGTGGTGCGCAACGTCACGTTATTTGCGGAAGGGTTCTAAACATGAGGCAGCATCTGATTTCCGTCGCGATTGCGGCTGCGGTCGCCGGCGGCATTGCCGCCTATGCGCCGGCGCAGAAAGTGACGCGCGACCATATCGTGATTGCGCCGAGCAAGCACGCCTGGCCGGATCTCACCGATGGGCAGAAGGCCGCGCTCGCGGCGACACTTAGGCAAAAGCCGTTTTCCGCAAAGATCGACATCGTCTGCAACGATGCCGGTTGCTCGGATCTCGCCACCGACATTGACGACGCCGCGGAAGACGCCGGGATCGAGAGCCAGCTCGACAAGGCGATCGGCCCGCTCGGCTATGGCATCGGCGTCCAGGCCAATGAGTTCGACAAGGCTGCGGCGCAAGCGCTGATCGCGGCGCTGGATGAAGCCACCGGCGGCGCGCTCAAAGCCCAGCTCGTCGCGGGCAAGAGCCCGGCCGGCTATGTCACGCTTCTGATCGGCAAGCACCCGCGCGCGGCGAAGTGACGAATTCTCTCGGAGACATCCGCAAATGAACTGGCTTGACCGTCTCAACGCGCTGCTGCTGTCGATGGTGCTGATACTGGCGCCGCTCGCCGCATCGGCCTCGCAGAATGCGCTGACCTCGCCGACCACGGGCACGGTGTCGGGCCTGCAGCTCACCAACAATTATAACAACGCGCTCGACAGCGTGAACACATGCAATTCTGGCGCCTCGGCGCCGACCAATCAATTGTCCGGCGCGCCGAGCCTCGGTAATTGCTGGCTGAATTCGACGTCGTCGCCGTATCCGTGGCAGTCATATGATGGTGCGAGCTGGGTGACGCCATTCTGGATCGACAGCGTCAACCACGTCGCCAATGTCAAGCTCGGCGGCGGCACAGGGACGGTGGCCTCAGCCACGACTTCGGATATCTGCGGCGCCAGCGTCAAGCCCGACGCCTATATCACCATCTCAGGCACCACCACGATCAACTCGTTCGGATCGAATTGCACCGCCGGCCATCTCAAGATCGTCACGTTCTCAGGCGCGCTAACCCTGACCTATAATGCGGTTAGCATGATCCTGCCGGGCGCGGCCAACATCCAGACCGCGGCCGGCGACCAGGCGGTCGTGGTGTCGCTCGGTTCTGGCAACTGGCAGGTCGTGGCCTACACGCCTGCGTCAGGCCAGGCGCTGATCAATCCGGCGCTCGACGTCGGCGCCTATCTCTTCACCTCTGCAGTCAATGTGCCGAGCAGCAAATATCTGCTGGCGTTCGGCCAGGCGATTTCGCGCACCACCTATGCCGGCTACCTCACCGCCGTCACCATCACCCAGAGCGTGACCGCGACCAATGGATCGCCGACCCTGACCGGATTTTCCGACACCACTCAGATCGGCGCTGGTGCGGCGATCGAGGCCAGCTTCGTGCCGAACGGCACAACGATCCTCTCCTGCACCTCGACCACCTGCACGATGAGCGGCAACGCCACCTCATCGACCGCGGGGAACGTGACGGTGTTTCCGTATGGCAATGGCTGTGGATTCGGAACCTCCTGCGCCTCGCCGTCGACCACTTTCAATATGCCGGATTGTCGCGACGTCGGTTTCGTCGGGCGCGGCAATATGGGCGGCACCGCGAGAAGCGACAGCTATCAATTGACCTCGACCTATTTTGGCGCCAGCCCGAATGCGCTCGGCATGTTCGGCGGCTCGCAGAGCCACACCCTGACGATTGCGGAAATGCCGGCGCACAATCACACGATCACCGATCCGGGCCACTCCCACAGCTACACCTTGGCCGCGAGCGCGGCTTTTGCCAACACCGGCTCGGGTCCGAGCTCGGTCAATCTGTCGACGAGCAGCACGGGCTCGGCCACCACCGGCATCACTATCAACAACACAGGCAGCGGCACCGCGCATTCGATCGTCAAGCCGAGCTTGACTGCCAATTGCATGGTGCGCGTGCTGGCGAAGCTCGATACCCCGCTGCAGCACTTCGCCGCCAACGATGATCACGCGATGGATGCCGCTGTGCTCGCCGAGCGCCGGCGGCTGGCGGCCTGATCTTTTGCTTCGGAGATCTCACGCAATGAAGCGCCCGTCGCGCCTCACAGCTATCGGCTTTGCGTGCCTTCTTTGGGCTCACGCAGCTTTTGCCACCCAAGCAACCGTGGTGACGCCATCGGCGCCGTTGCCGATGACGTCGCTGGCGTCGTTTTTGAACAATGCCTTTCTTTCGGTCGGCAGTTGTAATTCCGGCAACTCGGCACCGGCGAACGGACCCTCGAGCGCAGCCTTTGCTGGCGAGTGCTGGATCAACACCACGGCCAATCCGTGGGTGTTCTCCTACACCGCCGACGGTACGCATTGGAGCGAGTTCGGCAGTCTCAACACGTCATCCTTCGTCTGGACGCCGTTCTTCGGCGCGCCGGGCAGTGCCGGCCAGCTCTATGTCGGCCAGTCCGCCGCGCAGGCGGCGTGGGAGACGCTGACCGGCGATTGCTCGCTGACGGCCGGCGGCGTCATTTCCTGTCCGTCGGTGCACGGCATCACCTGGCCGGCTTCGGGCACGCAAGGCGGCATTCCCTGGTTCTCCTCGACCGGTGCGATATCATCCTCAACCCTGCTGACGCAGTTCGGCCTGCTCTACGGCGGCGGCTCGGGCGCCGCGCCAGCTGCGATCGTCGCCGGCGCCAACGACCAGGTGCTGATGGGATCGACCGGAACGTTTCCAGCCTGGGTCACCATCAACAACTGCTCGAATGCGCTGACCTACAACAACACGACTCACACTTTTGGCTGCAACTCGACCGCAGGCACAGGCAATGTCGTCAATTCGGGCACGCCCGTTGCCAACCAGATTGCGCAGTGGACCGGCGCGACTACCATTCAGGGCGTCAATCTTGCCTCGCTGCTAACGCAAGGCTCCGGCATAAGCATCACGGGTACGACTAGCCCAACGATCGCGCTGTCGCTGACCAACGCGACGCTGCAAGCCAACCCAGCCAATCCGACAAGCTCGACCGCTGCCGTCGGCGTGATGATGGGGCTTGGCAGTGCCTGTCATCTGACGCCAAGTTATAGCGGGCGCGTCAAGATCGAATTCATCGGCGATGCGCACACCTCGACGACGACGGCTACCATCAAGGTCAATTTCGGCACCGGCACAGCGCCGACCAATGGCGCCTCACCGACCGGCACACAGGTCGGCAATTCGGTCACGGTCGGCAGCTCGACTGATACGCCGTTCGCCAATGGCGGAATCATCACCGGACTTTCGCCAGGAACGGCCTACTGGTTTGACATCGACCTGCTGTCGAGCACCGGCGGGATTGCATCGACCGTCGATAGCCTGTCCTGCAACGCGTTGGAGTTCTAAGCCGATGGTCGACAATTCCTTTGAGTCCTCGCTGTTCGAAATGATCGCGAGAATCATGCCGCATCCGGCTGTGGCCGCTCAGGCGCCACCGCCGCCGGCGCCGAAAGCGCCAGCCGTCGTGGCATCGCCCGGACTGGTGCCTGACGAGGTCCTGACCTTCATCGAGAAGGAAGAGGATGGCAGCGCGGTCTACTATGCGCGCCACTACACCCATTTCGAATGGCCTGGCGGCGCCTCGGGACCGACGATCGGCATCGGCTATGATCTCGGCTATGTCACGGTGCAGGAGGCGATCCGCGACTGGAGCGGCATCGTTCCCGACGATGTCGTCACCGCGATCTGCCGGGGCGTGGGTTTGCGCGGCGAGGCGGCGGAGCTGTTTGTCCGCGCCCATGGCGCAAGCGTCACGATCACCTGGGACCAGGCGATCGCGCAGTTCAAAGCGAGAGAGGTGCCGAAATGGCTGGCGCGCTGTCGCGCCGCGTTGCCGAACTTCGACAAGCTTCCCGCGCTCTGCCAGGGCTCGCTGCTGTCTTTGACCTATAACCGCGGCTCGGGCGGCTATGACGATCCGAGCCCGCGCGATGCCGAAATGCGCGCGATCAAGCAGAACATGGCGGCCGAAAAGTTCGACCGGATTCCAATGCAGATCCTGTCGATGCGACGGCTATGGCCGCGCGGCGGCGATTTGTGGAACAGGCGCACCCACGAGGCGGCGCTGTTCCAGAAGGGTCTCACACCTTCCGGCGGGGTGACGACGATGGTGGGAAATCTCGCATGAGCAAGGCTTCGCTGCTCGCCGACGTGCAGAAGTTCATAGGCAAGAATATCGTCGATACGATCGATGCCATCGAGGCCATCGCCGCGAGGAACCATTACGAGGTCGACATCATCGATCCGGATTTCAACACCGGCGCGATCGATGCCGAGCAAGGCCGCATCCATGTGCGCACCGATCGCAATGGCCTGATCGTCAGCTTTTCGACCGGGTGAGGCGATGAAGCTTTGGCAGGTCGTACTGACCTTCATCGTGCTGCAAATCGCGAGCGCTTATCTGAGCGACGCGATCAGGCACTGCGAGGCCTGCAAGATGGGGATCGGCTGGTGATCCGGCTTCGCTTCGTCACCTGCAGCGATGAGATTTCGGCGTTCATCCGCCTGCAGGCCGGCGTATGCATGCCGTTCACGCCAAGCCATGTCGAGTGCGTCTCGCAGGATGGCAAGCACTATATCGGCCAGTATTTTGATGGCGGCATGCAGGCACGCCCCGTCGGATATGATGCGGCAATACTGGTTGCGGAGAAGCTCGTCGAGCTGGATAGGGACGGCAAAGGCGAAGCCGCCTTCTATGGCTTCATCAATTCCAAGATCGGCCAGCCTTACGACTGGACATCTATCCTCGATTTCGTCGATCCGGCGCTCGACCTGCACCAGGCCAATCATTTGATCTGCTCGGCGATGATGACGGCGGCACTGCGCGCCTGCGGATTTTTCCAGTGGCCGCTAACCGTGCCGTTCCACCGCATCTCGCCGCGCGATCTGTTCCTGATGCTCTCTGCGATCGTCGAAATCGACCACTGAAAACTGCCTGCACCTTTTTCTTTCCGCAACGACATTTTTATCCAAGCGAACGCGCGCCGACCTGGTGCAGCGGCGTGATCGCATTTTTCAAGCAAAGGGGAATGACCATGGACAAAAGCTACGTGAAACAGGAGATCGGCTATATCGGCGCGCGACTTCGCGAGAAATCAACCTATGCGGGGCTTGGCGTGGTGCTCGGCGTGCTGCTTGGCATCTACAAGGGCCATATCAACATCGATCCGACCGCGCTTGCGGGCGCGCTCGAATCGATCGGCATCGGCGTCGGCGCCATGATTGCGATCTTCATGCCGGAGAATGGCGCCAAGGCCGTGATCGCCGCGCTGATCGTTGGCCTTTGCGTGCTGTTCGGAAGTCCGGACGCGCTGGCCGGCGATGTCAACGCGCCGGTGATCGCGGCGATCAACAAGGCGGCGCCCAAAGCCTCCTATGCGCCTTGCGTGGTCGGCACCACGGCGACGCCGACGAGCTGCTCGGGCTTATATGTCGGCGCAGGCATCGCTGGCAACGGCACCAACGCCAACATCATCGGCAACGGCATCAACGGCAGCGTGTTCGCGGCTGGCGCGATGCCGTATCTCTCGGGCGGCTATCAATACGTCCAGGGCAACTGGACCTTCGGCGTGGATCTGAAGGGCGGCTACCAGACCTCGACGCAGTCGACGCTCAACGGCGTGGCGAGCAATTCGAACGGCGCCCGCTTCATCGAGATGTTCCGCGCCGGCGGCAATGTGGCCTCGCTGCTCGGCAACCAGACCCCGATCAGCATTCCGCCCTTGCTGCAGAATTCACTGTTGACGCTCTACGCCGAAGTCGGCAGCGCGCAGCATCAGCTGGTGAAATCCTGGGCCAATGGCACGGCGAGTGGCGCCGGCGCGCTGTTCGATGTCGGGCCGCACTCTTTCCTCGATCTGGAATATGTCAACATCCAGTACAACGCGGCGCAGACCGCGGGGCAGACGCTCTCCAGCGAAAACCTGCTGCTGCTGTCATACAAGTACAAGTTCTGATCGTCCACGGTCCGGCTCGCCCAGGCGCGATCCGGACCGTTTTCGTCTGATCCTGAAAAAATGGAATCCGAGAAGGTGGAACGAATGACCGAAGTTGCCGCGCTGGACGCCCGGGTCACGCGCATGGAGCAGCAGATCACCTCCGGCTTCAACCGGCTAGAAGGGCTGCTTCGGCAAGAAATCACCGAGCTGAAAACCGAGCAGATCAACGATCTGAAAAAGACCAATGAGCGGCTCGCCGACGATCAGCGCCGCTTGTGGGATCGCGTGGTCGAGATGGAGCGCCGGGAGAACCGCCGCGCCGGCGATTCCACCGGGCAATATCGCGTGATCGGTGCCATCGGCCACTTCGTCTCCGCTGCGCTCGGCGCCGCCATCACGTACCTGGCGACCTGGTTTTCCGGCGGCAGCCCGCCGCATCACTAAAAGGGGGCGGGGCCGATGCTCAAATCGATGCTGACGCTAATCCTGGTCGGCGCGTTCGTGCTGTTGGCGCTCGTCGTCGAGGCCTGGCGCGTCCGATATCCGCAGGCCCGCATGCGGGCGTGGCCCATTGTTGTTCTCTTGCTCGTCCTGACGCTGGTGATGATCGCGGCCGCGCACGCCCGCGATCTCGGCCAGTGGGACACCACCAGCCAGCAAATCCGCCAATGGTATCAAACGCTGATGCAGCCCGACAATCCGACTGTGCCGTGCTGCGGCGAGGGCGACGCCTATTGGGCGGATTCCTTCGATGTCGACGACGACAAATATGTCGCCATTATCACCGACCCAAGGCCCGACGAGCCACTGAAGCGAGCTCACATTGAGATCGGCACGCGCGTCCTGATCCCGAGCGGCAAGATCAAATACGACCAGTCCAATCCAACGGGCCACGGCATCGTGTTCATGGCGCGCTACGACAATGGCGGTGAGACCGTTTACTGCTACCTGCCGCCAGGTGGTGTGTGAGCGATGCTCATCCGGCAGCGCGTCGCAACCGATTGTGCGATCTGCACGATCGCCATGGCCATCGGCCGCGACTATGACGAGGTAATGGCCGCAGGCCTGAAGTCGCAAGCTTACGATCCCGAGAAGGGCACGCGCGCGGAATATCAAATCATCGAAGCATTCGGCTTCGAGCAGATGGTCGACTTTCGCATCCTTCATCGTGGGCCGCTGGCGCCCGAATATTTTCGGCATTTCTCGTGGGGCCGTCGCGCTATCCTCGCCGTGCCATCCCTCAACATCGTCGGCAGCTTTCATTCCGTTTTCTGGAGCGGCTCGGAATTGTTCGATCCTTGCACGCTGAAAACCTATTTGGCGTGGGACGAGCTAATGCCCGATGAAATCATTCTGATGTCGGAAACGGGAAAACATCCCAAGAGGATGCGTAATTCGTGATCCGCTATCTCTTGCTTCTTGCGATCGCCGTGTCGATCGCCGCGCCGGCGCAGGCGCGCCATCATCACCATCGCGGCCATCACGTCCCCTGGTGCGGGCTCTACATGATGCAGCTCAAGGGACTACACAACCCGAGGCTCGCGCGTGCGATCGAATGGGCGCGGGTCGGTTATTCCGCGCATGGGCCTGCGGTCGGCGCCATCGTCGTCTGGCCGCACCATGTCGGCGAAATCCGCGGCGGCCCTGACAGATTTGGCCGCTATCTCGTGCATTCCGGCAATGACGGCAATGCCGTTCGAACCCGCTGGCGCTCGATCAAGGGCGCGGTCGCGTTCCGGTTTGTCAGTTGAGGGCAGAACCATGAGCAAGATTGTCGATGCCATCATTCGCGCCGCCGGCGGGACGCCAAGCGTCGACGATACGCAACGCACGCTGACCGATGGCTCGCCGGTGACTGACGATCATCGCGAGTTGCTGCCCGACGGCATGCAGAAGGCCTACGTCGTGCTCAGCGCGGAAGAACGCGCCCGAGGCTTTGTTCGCCCTGTGCGCCGTTCCTATAAGCATGTCGGCCGAGGCGGACCGAAGTATCCGCTTCGCGATCTGACCCCGGACGAACACGCGCGTTACGATCAATATGGCTATCTCAAATATGAGGAATACCCTCCGGAAAAATCGCCGATTTGCGGCCGGTTCTGGACGCAGGCGATGCTCGATGCGGTCGAGAATGGCTGCGGCGTTGTCACGACAATGGGCCTAGCGCTCGCGGAGACCTATGCCCGCAAGCCGGATTTCTACGGCGCAACCTTCTGCTGCGGTTGCGGCAAGCATCTGCCTGTCGGCGCTGATGGCGAATTCGTCTGGCTGGACGATGGCAGCAAGGTCGGCATATGACGACCTCGCAGTCGCCGCTGCGCGTCCTGAAAGCGCAAGCCGATAAGATCGCCCGGACCATCAAGGCGATCGAGCGCGGCGAGCCAGTCGACGATCCGGGAGGCAAGATCGCAGCATCGCGCGCCAGAGGCATCTTCAAGCCCTGCATCGTGATGGACGACAAGCTGATCACCATCGAGATCAGCTGGACAAAGGTCAGCGAAACCAGCGAGGTTGCGCTCGCCGAGTATGTGCTAAAGCTCATGAAAGGCGCTCGCGATAGCGCCTGAGAAATCCCGCCGGTTTCCCGCCAGGTTACCGGCGGCCAAGCGCGATCAAGTCTCCACTCGCGCGATCAAGCCCGTAAAGGCCAAGTCCCCTGGCCTTGCGGGCTTTTTTATTGCCCGCGGAACGTGCCGTGAACAGATGATCCTGTTTTTGGGGCTGGCGCGACCGCTGCCATTCGCCGCTTATGCCGACCTTGCCGAAGGCCGATGCGCCAGAAAGCCTATAGTTTTCAATGATGATATGGTGCCGGTTGAGAGGATTGAACTCCCGACCTTCGGTTTACAAAACCGCTGCTCTACCGCTGAGCTAAACCGGCAAATGGGTGACGAGAGATTTTACTTTATCGCGGGTAGCCGCCGCAACCCGGGCCCCGATTTGGGGGAGCGGAGCTGATCTCAGAGAGGGTTTGAAGCGGCCGGTCGATCTGTCGTTGCCGGCAAGCACGCCGTAAAGTTCATTGTAGCACATTGGCGATTGGCATCCGCGCGGTGGTCGAAACCGCCTTCTGATGGTGCCTCCAACGCACCCCCGTTAACTTTTCGATATCGCCACGCCCGTAATTGACGAAGCGTGAAGGCATCGGTGTTAGGCTTACCCTCAGTTTGGCGGCTTGGCTTAACCCTTTGGGCTGTGCCTTTCCGTTAG
>Ga0070735_10003527_pt1 | contig 13673 bp, 18 predicted proteins | sample Coa_R1_FD_66443 | JGI IMG/M metagenome (GOLD analysis project Ga0070735, IMG submission 66443) | Surface soil microbial communities from Centralia Pennsylvania, which are recovering from an underground coalmine fire - Coalmine... | ecosystem: Environmental > Terrestrial > Soil > Unclassified ...
CGAGCTGCGCGTGAGAAACGACGCAACGCAAGACGAGGAAGAAAAGCTTCCCTTCTCCAGCCGGCATTTGGTTGAATGTCTGCGCTTGGGTGCAGTGCGCTTCGGCTGGAAAGACCGTCCGCGCAAGCCGCGCGAGTATCACGAATATCGCGAGTACGTCGGATACGGCGTCGCATGCGCGACGTTTCCGGGGCTTCGTTCTCCGGCCAGCGCACGCGTACGCCGAGACAAGGACAGGTTTCTGATTGAGGTCGCCACCCACGACATCGGAACCGGCATGTACTCGATCATTGCGCAGGTCGCTGCCGATGCGCTCGGCGTCGGCATCGAGCATATCGAAGTCCGCATCGGAGATTCGGCATTACCTCCCGCTCCGGTTGCAGGCGGCTCGATGAGTACGGCCAGCGTGATGCCGGCGGTGCAGGCTGCCTGCCTGAAATTGCGCGAGAACGGCGCGAACGAGGCGGAAGCCAGCACGGCGCCCGGCGATGAGCAAGGCCGATACTCGTTTCACTCCTTCGGAGCGCAATTCGTTGAAGTCCGCGTCGACGAGACGCTCGGGCGCGTTCGCGTCGCGCGGGCACTCGGCGTGTTCGATTGCGGCAAGATCATCAATCCGAAGACGACGCGCAGCCAATTTCTCGGGGGCATGGTATTCGGCATCGGGATGGCCCTGATGGAAGACGGCGTGTTCGATCCGCGATCGGGGCGCGTCATGACCGATAATCTTGCCGACTACCGGATTCCGGTCAACGCCGACATCGGCGAGATCGAAGCCATCACGGTCGAGCACCCGGATTTTCTGCTCAATCCCCTCGGCGCCCGTGGCGTTGGTGAAATCGGGACGACCGGCGTCGCCGCAGCGATCGCAAACGCCGTTTACAACGCGACCGGCAAACGCATTCGCGAGCTGCCGATTACCCCCGACAAGCTGCTTTAAGGAGTCGGAATCATGCGAGTATTCATTACCGGCGCGTCTGGTTACATCGGGACCGCAGTCTGTGCGGCCGTCAAGAAGCACGGGCACGACGTCGTCGGCTTGGCGCGCAGCGCCGCGTCGATCGAGAAACTCAAAGCAGCCGGCGTCCATCCCGTCGCGGGTTCGCTCAGCGATCACAACGTGTTGCGCGAGATGACGCACGACGCTGATGCCGTCATCCATTGCGCATTCGAACAGTCGGCCGAAGGACCCGGACTCGAAACCGGCGCGCTCGATGCAATGCTCGGCTCGGTAGACACCGATCACGAAGCCTTCATCTACACGAGCGGCGTGTGGGTCTACGGCGACACGGGCGGCAAGACGATCGACGAAACGGCGCCGGTCAATCCCATCCCGCTGGTTGCATGGCGGCCTGCGATGGAGAAAAAAGTTCAAGACGCGCAGCGGCACAAATTACGGACGATCGTGATCCGTCCGGGCCTCGTCTACGGCGGTGGAGGCGGTCTCGTCGGCATGATGATCGGTCTTGCGAAAGCGCAGCAGCTTGCGATCGTCGGCAACGGAAAGAACCATTGGCCGATGGTGCGCGTTGACGCGCTCGCCGAGCTGTACGCGCTCGCAATCGATCGCGCTCCGGCCGATTCGCTTTACAACGGCGTCAGCAAGGACTCGGTCCAATATGGCGACCTCGCGCGCGCTGCAAGCCGTGTCGCAGGTGGCGACGGGAACGTCCACACGATCTCACTCGACGAAGGTCGCAAAATAATGGGGCCGTTTGCCGATGCGCTTGCGCTCGACCAACGCATCTCGGGCGCGAAAGCCGCACGCGAGCTTGGATGGAATGCGGAACGTCCCGGCGTTTTGGAAGAACTCTCAGCAAAAGTCTGACGTTTTTCGGGTTGACTCACAAGCGCGCCGAGGTGTAGCATGTCACGGTGGATTGCGGCCCTTTAAGCGAGATTCTTGATTTGTAGACCTCAGACGAAAGCCTGAGGGACCTGTCTCGCCGTCGGCTGTGATGCATCCAGCGACGGTTTTTTATTTCGAAGGGAGGTGATGATCCAGCCGTGGACGGCGATAGTTCGAGCTCAATATTGCAGCGCGTCGTTTTGCGGCGCGCGACCTAGCGTTTTATCGAGGAGACTCTCATGATGCATCTGGCATTGCCTGAGTTCACGCTGCGCATTGCGTGCGCGTTTTCGCTCGGCGCACTCATCGGTTTCGAACGGCAATGGCGCCAGCGCATGGCCGGCCTTCGAACCAACACCCTCCTGGCGACGGGTTCCGCGCTCTTTGTGACCGTCGCGAATTTTTCTGCGAACGACGCGAATCAGACGCAAATCGCAGCATACATCGTTTCCGGCGTCGGCTTTCTCACCGGAGCAGTGATTTTTCGCGAGCATCTCAGCGTCACCGGACTCAATACCGCAGGAACGATGTGGACGAGCGCAGCCGTCGGTACGCTCGCCGGCGTCGGTGCGTATGCGGAAGCTATCGTCGGGGCTGCCTTCATCCTCGCAGTCAACGTCGTGCTGCGACCCGTTGGACAGCTGATGAATCGCAGGTCAGCGCAGAGCGTCGCCACCGGCGAGCCGTTGGGTCTCGCCGAGGAGATGGCGTCGTGAACGCGGTGGCGCAGCGCCGCCCTGCGCTCTGGCGCACGCTCTTGATGTTCTTCTCGATTGTCGGCCCGGGAATCATCACCGCCAATGCCGACAACGACGTCGGCGGCATCACGACGTATTCGCTCGCCGGCGCGCAATTCGGGTACACGCTTCTGTGGTTGCTCATTCCGATCACGATCGCACTCGTCGTAACGCAAGAAATGTGCGCACGTATGGGCGCCGTTACGGGCAAGGGACTTGCCGACCTCATTCGCGAGAATTTCGGCGTCAAGGTGACGTTCTGGGTTCTCGTTACCTTTGTGCTCGGCGATCTCGGAAACACCGCGGCCGAGTTTGCCGGCATCGCTTCCGCGGCGCCGATCCTTCAGACGTATTCCCCGCTCTGCTCGCAGTACGTGCTCGTGCCGTTAGCGGCCGCATTCGTCTTCTTCATGGTGACCCGAGGAAATTACAAAGTCGTCGAGCGGGTGTTCTTCGTCTTTTGCGCCGTCTACGTCTCGTATGTCATCAGCGGCATCATCGTGCACCCGCCCTGGCACGAAGTGCTCGTGGCAACGGTCGTTCCGCACATTGTAGCGTCGAAAGCCTATCTCATCATGGCAATCGGCGTCATCGGGACGACGATCTCGCCCTGGATGCAGTTTTACATCCAAGCCGCCGTCGTCGACAAGGGCGTTCGCATCAAGGATTACCCGTACTCGCGCTTCGACGTCGTGAGCGGCGCGATCATCACCGACGTGATCGCCTTCTTCATCATCGTTGCGAGCGCGGCGACCATCTACGCGCACAATCTTCATGCGGCGCACCCGCTTCAAATCAACGACGCCGGCGACGTAGCGCAAGCGCTCGCGCCGCTCGCAGGCAAGTACGCTTCACTGCTATTCGCCGTGGGACTCCTGAACGCGGCCATCTTCACGGCATCGATCTTGCCGCTTTCGACGGCATACTACGTTTGCGAAGCATTTGGCTTCGAGCGCGGGGTCGAGAATCGGTTCCGCGACGCGAAGGTTTTCTATGGCCTCTATTTGACGCTGATCGTGCTCGGGGCCGGCTTCGTCCTGATTCCGGGCGCTCCGCTGCTGGGCGTCATCTTCTATTCGCAGGTCGCGAACGGCATGTTGCTGCCGGTCATTCTCGTGCTGATGCTGCTCTTGATCAATCGCAAACGGCTAATGGGAAAATACGTAAACGGCCCGGTCTTCAATACGATTGCGTGGGCGACCGTCGTGATCGTAGGGTTGCTGACGGTGCTCTCGACGATCGCAACACTCGTCCCGGGCGCCTCGAGTTAGCGGCGGTCAGCGTCCGGATTTAAGCTCCAACATACCGCTCACGCTTTCGAGATCGATCCACCCACCGCCGTTTCCGATGCGACCGTTGACTTGCGATCCGATCATCTCGGATTTAACGTCGAGGGGGAAGTCCGATTGGAATCCGCCGGACATACTCCGCGCTTTCACGACGGCGCCGGCATCGTGCGGCACCGTAAGGCTGATCGCGCCGCTGACGGTACGGAGCGAGACAGTACGACTATCGGGAAAGCGCGTCACCGAGACCAGGATGGCACCGTTGACCGTGCGCGCCTTTACGTTGCCGTCGGTGTTTTCGGCGGAAACGTTGCCCGAGACGTCATTCAACGTCACGTCATTTGCGAAGCCGCTCGCGACGATGTTCCCCGTGACGTTCGTGAGCCGCAGGACCGCGTGTCGCGGCACCATCAACGTGTAGTCGACGGAGCCGCCGTGCCCGTCGCGCATATAGTGCGTACGAATCTGCACGTCGTTTACGGGGCTGCCGTCCTTGTCGATCGTAACCCTGATCCCAGCCAAGGACTCGTCGTTCGCCGCGTGCTTGACCGCTCGGACGTCGACGACGTCCCCATTCGAGGGGGTGACGACGATGCGCCCGGAGACATTTGCCAGGCTGAGCCGCACGTCGCCGGCCGTCCCGAACGACGCGTGGACGGTCGCGCTCGGATCCGTCGCCTGGGCCAGTACGACGATCCTCGCGCTGCTCCACACGAGCAGGCTGACCACGAGCATCGGAACGATCCGCACGATCCAGGAATCACCCATTAGCCGTCTTATCTCCTAATTCTTTAGGAGTAGTGTATCCGGCCTCGACCGGCCTGTCAACTATTATTTTAGTTGGACGGAGATACGGCTCGGTATAGCCCGCTCGGCAGCTCGCGGTAGACGGAATCCTTGACGTACGCGAAACCGGACTTCTCGAGCACGCGTTGGGAGGGGACGTTTTCCGGATCGATGAGCGCGTAGACCTCGGCGAGCTGCAGCTCCTCGAACGCAACGCGCATCGAAGCTTGCGCGATCTCGGTCGCGAGACCCAGATTCCAATACGGCTCATCCAAAATGTAGCCAAGCGCGACGACTTCATTCTCATCGACCGTTGCGTAGAATAGTCCGCCGGTGCCGACGAACTCGCCGTTGTGAAGGCGAAAGGTCCATTCACCGAACCGGCTTTCGTCCCAATGTGCGATGAATACGCGCAGCTTCTCGCGCGACTCGTCAAGCGTATAGATCTTTCCGAAGAGAAAACGCTGGACTGCCGGGTTTGTGCCAAGACGATGAAACCCGTCGAGATCGCCGGGCGCCGGTTTTGTGCCACGCAGCCGTGGCGTGACGATCTCCTCAGACGCTCCGAGGAATTTCGGATTGCGAATCATAGTCGACGGAATGTCTTCGGCAATAAGCACAACGGGAACCTTGGATGCGTTTGCGTTGATCGACGTGCGCGTCGGGACGATCGTCGACGCCCAACCCTTTCCGGAAGCGCGAAAGGCTGCATACAAGCTCACGATCGACTTCGGACCGGAAATCGGCATCAAGCATTCGAGCGCGCAAATAACCGCGCATTACACGGCCGAACAGCTGATTGGCTCACAGGTTATCGGTGTCGTGAATTTCCCGGCGAAACGTATTGCCGGCTTCGTGAGCGAGGTACTCGTTCTCGGACTTCCCGACGATCGGGGTGAAGTCGTGCTCGTCCGGCCCGATCTCCACATCGCAAACGGTGCAAGGCTCTACTAAGCGAGGTCACTGATGGAACGTCCGCTGTGCAGCGATCTCGGCGCACTCACGATCGTTCTCTTGGTTTCGATGGTCCTCGTGCGCGTGCGACTGCTGAGGCAACGCGGTGTTTCCGCGATGCAGTTCGGCAAGACGGACAAAAGCGACTTTCTCATACCGCCGTTCGCGTTCTTGTACTTCTACGTCGTCTTCGCGGGCGCGTTCGGCTGGCCGACGTTTGCAGGCGAGGATCTCGTGCAATCGCCGGCCGTGCAGTGGCTCGGCGTCGTCTTGTGTACGGGCGGTCTGGTGATGATGTTCTGGAGTCTCGTTTCGTTCGGAACGAGCTTTCGGGTCGGAATCGACGCCAAGCACCCTGACAAGCTCATCACGACGGGCATTTTCGCGTATACGCGCAATCCGATCTACGTCGCGTTCGGATTTGTGCTTCTGGGCGAGTTCCTGATCCAGCCGCACATCGTTCTCTTGATCTATTTGCTCGCGGGCGTCGCGCTTTTCCATCGGCAAGTGATGCGCGAGGAATCGTTTCTGCGACAGCACTACGGCGAGGAATACCTGGCATACGCGAAGCGTGTGCGGCGGTATCTCTAGGTCGGCTTCTCAGCCGTTTTGTAGGCCGGCCGGCGGTCCCGAACAATTATAATCGAGCGTCGTGCTGCACGCCTGCATGTCAAAACGGGTCGACGGCGCCTTCACGGTGACGTGAAAGCGTTGCGACGGAACATCTTTCGAGCCGATCGTCAACGTGTGCGCGCCCGGATGCAAGCCCTTAACGAGATAGTGGCCACCGCTATCGGTCACGGTCTGCTTCCCATCGACGTGTACGCTTACGCCGACCAGCGGCTGTCCCGTTGTTTGATCGTGGATGCTGCCGCTCAAAACGACGAGCAGCAAAACGAATATCCTCATCAGTTTAACTTCGACTGCCAATCGGCGGGAACGCGACCACGCGGTCCGGGCGTTGGTTGATCCTTCGGATGAAAGCGCGGATCCGCAAGATGCGGCCCCTCAACATAATCCTGCGTTGTGTAGCTATAAAACCACGTTTCGCCCGGCTCGAAGCTCGCGATGATGGGATGCTTCGTGGAATGATAGTGAGCGGTCGCATGTCTCTTCGGCGAGTTGTCGCAACACCCGATATGTCCGCACTGCGCACACCGGCGCAAGTGAAGCCACCAGCCGTTCTCCGCATTGCATTCGACGCACCCCGCTCCCGAGGGTGGAACGGTGGGATCGATTCCATCAATGTGTTTGCTCACGGCATGGAAATTAAACGTCCCGGCACACAACCTTCCCGAAGCGGTCGAATGGCTGGAGAAAGCAAGCGACGAACACTATAATGCTTGAATAGGGCGAGCGGGTACGGGTTCGGTCGTCACGTCCTCGGCGCAGCGGCGTTTGCGTTCGGTGCGATCACGTTTTTCTGGCACGATTTCGACGCTTGGCAGCATCTCCAAACGTTATCGAGCACGCCTTTGGGCGAGCTGCTCGTGCGAATCATTTCGATCCTCGAGATGATCGGCGGCCTTTGCGTGCAGTGGCGTCGCACGGAACGTCTCGGCGCGCTGCTGCTGGGCGTCATCTATCTGTTCTTCGCGCTGATTTGCATTCCGAGAATCATCGCGAAACCGCTCTCCTACGGCGGCGGCTTTGGGACGCTTTTTGAAGAGCTTTCGCTCGTCTCGGGTGCATGGATCGTGTACTTCGCAGCCGAGCCGCCGTCACCGTGGCGCGCGCGTGCGCTGCAGATCGGGCGATATCTCTTTAGCGTCTGTGTCGTCTCGTTCACGCTCGAACAACTCTTCTATCTCGAGGCGACGGCCGAATTTGTTCCCAAATGGATTCCGCCTTCGCAAATGTTTTGGTCCGTCACGACCACGGTCGCGTTTGCGTTGGCTGCGATTGCGCTGCTGACGGGCCTCATGGCGCGTCTTGCTTCAAAGCTGACGACGCTCATGATCGTTCTTTTCGGACTGCTCATTTGGGTTCCCGTCGTGATTGCCGATCCGCACACGCACATGAATTGGGCGGGGCTTGCCCAAAATTACGCGATTGCCGGCGCAGCCTGGATCACCATGGATTTTCTGACCGGGGGTCTCTAATGCAGCCGGTCGTCTACGTCTTGCGTTGCGCGGACGGTTCGCTCTACACAGGCTGGACGATCGATCTCGATCGGCGTTTGCGCGAGCACCGTGCGGCACGCGCTTCCAAGTACACGCGTTCCCGGCTGCCGGTGGAACTAGCCGGATGCGTGACCGTTCGAACTCGCACGGAAGCGCGCCAACTCGAAGCCAAACTCAAAGCGCTTCCGCGTTCGTTGAAGCTCAAGTTCCTCGCTGGGTGCGACCAACATAAGCGCCGATCCTAACTCAAATTTCATCGACCTGAGCTAAAAGCCCAGCTTCTCCGCAGCGGCATCTCAGCGAACCGCTCTACGATGCGGTCATGAACGGAGAATTGCCGCTTGCCGTGTTCTCGGGCGAGCTCGACATCAGAAACGTCATGTGGTTCAAGCGTGAGATCGAATATGCGCTCGGATCGGAATCGTCGCTCGTCGTCGATCTCGGCGCAATCACGCATATCGACAGTTCGATCGTCCTCGCGCTCGTCGAGATTCGTGATGCATGCCGTCAACGAAACGGAAGGCTCATCTTCGCGCGCCCCTCACGCAGCGTCGAACGCGTCCTGCGCTTAACCGGACTCGGCGCCGGTGTGGCAACGTCGCACGAGCTCCGAGAACTTCGTCTTTATCGCGCGTAGAAGGAGACGACGATCCTTTCTTAGAGTCGTCTTACTCTATGAAAATTGCGATCATTGGAGCCGGAGGCATCGGTGGATTCCTCGGGGCCATGCTGGCGCGCGCCGGCCACAGCGTTAGCCTTTTAGCACGCGGACCACACCTCGCTGCAATTGCGCAAAGTGGTCTGCAGCTCGAAAGCCGGCAGTTCGGATCGTTCACCGTCACGCCCGCAGCAACGGATGATCCGGCAAAACTCGGCCGCAACGACCTCGTCTTCATCACGGTGAAGATGAACGACTTCGAGGAGGCCGCACATACCGCAAAAAGCACACTTACCGACGACGGCTTCGCAGTGACCATTCAGAACGGCCTCGATGCGCCGGACATTTTGGAACGCATCATTGGAGTGAAGCGCACGCTGGTTGGGACGATCGCAATCGAGGCTGCCATCGAAGCACCCGGCAAGATCGCGCACACGACGCCGCTGCATATCCTCACGCTCGCACAAGCAACCGGCACTCCCGGCGATGCGCTAAAGCGGCTCCAAACGACGCTTCGTGAGGCGGAGCTCAACGTGCAACTCGCAGACAACGGACGTCAAGCGCTTTGGGAAAAGGCCTGCATCCTTATACCATTCGCGACGCTCACCGCCGCGGGCGATTGCGCGCTTGGCCAGATTTACGGAATCCCGGCTCTGAAAAACGTCTGGACTGCGCTCAGCGCTGAGGCGCTTGCGGTCGCACGCGCCGATGGTTACGACGTGAGTGACGCGCTTACGGCCATGCATGTGCGCTTCGAGTCGCTTGCTCAGTCGAGCCCGGGTTTCACGTCGTCGATGAATCGTGACATTCGCGCCGGCCGTCGAAACGAGCTCGAATGGCTTACCGGAAGATTGATTGAGCTCGGCACAGGAAAGGGCGTCCCAACGCCTACCCATACGGCGCTGTACGGCTTGCTCAAGCTCAAAGAACAGCGGTCGGAAGCGTAGATTCCGCGATCTTTCCATCGACTTTTTCGACATAGTACGCGTGCCGTTCCGGCACGAAACTGACGGCGCGGAATAGGGCGTCGTCGCGATAGTGCGCAGCCACACCGTCCGGGCACGCAACGCCGGGCGAAAGCTCGCCTTTTTCGATTAGCGCATGATACGCGAGACGGCGATCGGGCGTATTGTAGTGAACGCAATTGCTTCCGCCCAGAAATCCAAGGCCGTCCATCGCCGTGTACGAATCGGCGACGGAGTCAGTCAGCCCGTTTTCGAACCAACACAACGAACCGGCGCTCGAGCCACACAGCAGAACTCCTCGCTCCCATGCTTGTCGAACGAGGACATCCAGACCCCAATGGCGCCAAACCGCAAGCATGCTCCTTGTGTTTCCTCCGCCTACTTGGAGGATGTCGAAATTCGATACGAACTCCGCCAAATGAGCGGGCGTCCGATCAAAGAACCGCAGCACTTCCGCTTTGACGCCGAGATCGGCGTATGTGGAAATAACGTGACCTATGTATTCGGCGCTGTCGCCGCTTGCGGTCGGGATGTAGCAGACGTTGGGCGCCTCCTTGCCCGATGACTCGAGTATGAAGCGCTCCAACCTTGAATCGCCATCGCCGGGCTGGCCCGCACGACCACCGACCGCTATTATTTGCTTGAGGGGCACGTCATGATGATTTCACAAATCCGCGCGGTCGCCTTGGCCGTCGTCGCGGCGCTTGTGGTCGGTATCTTCTCGATCGGCGCGTACACGCCGCACATACTGCGCTTCAACTACGACGAAGACGACATCGCCAACCTGAACCCGTTCTTGGAAACGGCCGCACCGATCTTACCGCTCACCGAACTGACCGGAGCCGAGTTTGTGCGCTTCGATTCCTCCGGCACGCCGGTTCCCGATCTCGTCACGACGATCCCGAGCAAAGCGAATCACGGCGTCAGCACCGATGGACGAACGATCACCTGGCATTTGCGCCCTAACCTGCGCTGGAGTGACGGCAAAGCGTTAACCTCAGCGGACGTTCTCTACACATATCGCGTCGCGACCGACAACGCCAACAACGTCGTTCTGCGGCAACCCTGGGATCGGCTCGCGATCACCGCTCCGGATGCCAACACCGTCGTTTTTCATTTCAAGAAACCGTATGCGCTCTTTCTCGGCGATTACTTCGCAACGCAAACCAATACGGCAATCTTACCCGAACACATACTTGGACCGGGCACGAAGATCAATCAAGCCGCCTACAATGGATTGCCGGTCGGCGCCGGCCCGTTTCGCTACTCCGCCTTTAATCGTGGCGATAGTATCGTGATGGAGGCCAACCCGTACTATTGGCGCGGGCGACCGAAGCTCGACAAGATCATCTACCGTCCCATTACTGATGAGAACACCGATTTTACCGCGCTGCAGACAGGCGATATCGATTTGTGGGAGCTGATCAACGGCGCTCTCTCGCAACGCGTGCGGACGCTGCCGGGGAAAGCTGTTGCGACGACTCCGGGCGGCATCCTGAGCGGAATCTATCTCAACACGCAGCGTCCACTCGTCGCCGATCGGCGCGTGCGCGAGGCTCTGCGCTATGCAACCGATCAGAAGACGCTCGTCGATAAAATCGCGCTCGGTGCCGGGCTCATTCAGCGATCCGTCGTCCCCGCGAACTTGCCGGATTATCTTGCATTACCACTCATCCCATTCGACCCCAAACGCGCAGCGACGCTTCTCGATCAAGACGGTTGGAAACTCGGACCGGGCGGCGTCCGCCGTAAGAACGGCATCCCGCTCGCAATCGAGCTTGCCATTCCCGGTGGCTACGCGCCCAGCGCCAACATGGCGAATATCTTGCAGCAGGATTGGAGTGCGATCGGCGTCCGCGTCAACACGCACGTGTGGTCGGATGCATCGTTTTTCGCTCCATCGTCGTCGGGCGGCGTCGTGCAGAGCGGGAAATTTGATGCAGCGCTCCTATCCCAAGGCGGAAACTACTATGCGGACGTCTCACAGAATTTCACGTGCGCAAATCTCGCGCCGAACGGCTTCAACATCGTTCGCTACTGCAATCCCAAAGTCGATGCCCTCAACGCTCAGTACCAGCAGACGTTCGATCCGGCGGAGCGAAAGAAGTTATCTGCCGAAGTCCAGCGTCTCATCGACGCCGACGTGCCGGTGATCGTCCTCTATCAGCGCATCCTTGTCGATGCCTTCGACAATCGGCTGCGCGGCTTTCATCCCGGCACGTTTGCGGCCTTCGGCAATCCGTTGGATCTCGATATCTAGAAGGGAGCGCTCATGTTCGATCTGACATGGCTGACGGACTTCGGCCTGCTCTTCGCGAGAGTCATGGTGGGAGCCATCTATGCCAACAGCGGGTATCGCGACTTTAAGGATCCTGACGCGCGCAGCAAAAACCTCGGGATGCCCAAGAGCTTCGTTGTCTTCCTTGCGGTGGCCGAAATGGCGGGCGGAGCCGGACTCATTCTCGGCGTGCTGCAACAGCTCGCCGCAGTCGGCCTCATTCTCATCATGCTCGGGGCGATCCAGAAAAAGATCTTTGTTTGGAAGACCGGCTTCTGGGGAGCCGATGGATTGGGCTGGTACTACGACACAACGCTGACGTCGATGTTGCTCGTCATCCTCTTCACGGACGGTGGACGTTTGGTTCTGCTGCATTGAGCCAGTCCGGCAACATCGGCGCACTCGTCCTCTCGTTCGGGATCTTGTTCTTCATCTCGATTCCGGCGTTGATCTGGATCTGGCGGCGGATGTTTCGCGAAGAAGACAACGACGAATGAAAGACGGCGGGGGATACGACGCCAATTATGGCCCAATCCACGATAGCGCGTGGATTGTGCGCATCAAACGGGAGACGACAATACCTTGAACCACCTCTGGCTCCTAGCGCTGACGGCGTTCATCGCCTGTTCCGTCGAGGCGGCTGAAGCTACCACGATCGTGCTCGCGGTCGGTACCGCGTACAACTGGCGTTCGGCGCTTCTCGGCGCGCTGGCGGCGGTCGTCATCCTCATCGTGCTGGTCGGCGCGGGCGGCGCAGTGCTGATAACGATCATCCCAATCCGCATCATCCGGATCGTTGTCGGCGCCTTTCTCATCTATTTCGGCTACGGCTGGCTGCGCAAGAGCGTGCTGCGTTTTGCCGGACGGATGGCGATATACGACGAGGGCGCAAAGTACGAAAAGAAAGTCGCCGCTCTGCGCGACGCGCGCGAGACCCACGGCGGGCTAGCCGTCGCGTTCAACGGCGTTTTTCTCGAAGGTCTCGAGGTCGCAATCATCGTCATCACCGTCGGGTCGTCATCGACCGCAGCGCTTGGTGCAGCATTCGGTGCGGCACTGGCCGCATGTATCTTCATGACGGTCATCGCGGTCCTCGTGCGTAAGCCATTCTCACGGGTGCCGGAAAACACGCTGAAGTTCGTGGTCGGCACGATGCTGGTCAGTTTCGGTCTCTTCTGGTTTGGCGGGGGCATTGGTGTCGAATGGTGGCACGACGAGGTCTCCTTGCTCATCTTGATCGCCGCGATGTTCGCGCTCGCGTTCGCCGTCATTGCCACCTTACGACGCCCAATTAACGCGGTGAAATAATATGTCTTGGCCTCGCAGACACGAGCTGATGGACCTCGATCTGGACGCTTACGCAGACGATTCGGAAACGACGGCGTCGAGTGAGCAGCAACCCGTTCCGCCTCACATCGAACAAACAGAGGAAAAACACGTCTCGGTACTCGAGGCGGCCGAACGCGCCGGCATTCCCTTAGAAGAATTGCTGCCTAAGCTAGACCCATGATATGATTTCGGGTGCCATGGCCGCCAGTCAGATGGTGTTATCACCCAACCTTCGGGCAGTTTTGAGCAGAGCAGTCGTCTACGCGTTTGACGCTGGGAGCGAGTTCGTGCAGCCCGAACATCTGCGCCGCGCGATGCATGATGACAACGCGATCACTTGGACGATTGACGCGATCCCGATGAGTGACGACCCGCTCCTGTCGCAAATCACCGAGTCAATCCGGACCGAGAACAGGCGCGGGGCGCAAATTGTTGATTCGCGTGATCGGCTGCCGGATCAACTACACGATCCTGATGCGGAGCACGCACCCTTTCCGATCTATCGCTCACTCTTCATTCCCGCGCCCGACGGCAAGAATGGCAAATGGCTCGATCAAGACTCGTATAATCTATTTCTTCAAGGCGCACGTAGCGTGCGCGCTGGCGCATATCTCGCCAAGCATCTCGCTAAGGTGCTCTAGAAACTAGGGCAGGATCGGATTTAAAGGCGCGCAGCGCGCATCCGCCTGGATGCACACTTGCCCGCCT
>Ga0070735_10003528_pt1 | contig 13670 bp, 13 predicted proteins | sample Coa_R1_FD_66443 | JGI IMG/M metagenome (GOLD analysis project Ga0070735, IMG submission 66443) | Surface soil microbial communities from Centralia Pennsylvania, which are recovering from an underground coalmine fire - Coalmine... | ecosystem: Environmental > Terrestrial > Soil > Unclassified ...
TTCGCCCCCGATCCTGGGGGAGTTAGGGCGGCCCGCGGCATTCCGCCCCCCGGCCCCAATCCTGGGGGAGTTAGGGCGGAGTGCTGCCTTCCGCCCGCCGGCCGCCAATCCTGGGGGAGTTAGAGTGGAGGCGAGTGCGGCCTTCCGCCCACCGGCCCCCAATCCTGGGGGAGTTAGTGTGGCGGCAAGTGTGTTTCGCGGGAGTGGGGGCAGTGCGCCGGATTCCGCACCCCGACCCCCAATCCTGCCGGTGGGGAGGCGACTTCGGCTGCCCATACCATGCAGATGCAGCGGCTGGCGGAGGATACCCATTGCGACGGATCCGTAATGCTAGCCCAGGCGTGCAATTTAGCGCAGCGGTCAATCGTGTGCAGCCCCCTCTGGCGGAGGCGATGTTGTGGGATGTGCTTCGAAACAAGCAGGTCGCGGGATTACGGTTTCGGCGCCAGCATCCCGTTGGACGGTATGTGTTGGATTTCAACTGCCCAGCTTGTCAACTGGTGATTGAATTGGACGGGCCATACCATTCGGGCCAGCGGGAGCGGGACAAGCAGCGGGACGCGGAGCTGGCAGCGCACGGCTGCACGATATTTCGGTTCAGCAATCAGGAGGTTCTGCACGACATCGGCAGCATCGTCCGCAGTGTTGAAGATCATGCCGCGAGGTATGGTCGCGCCGACCCAACCTAAGCACGGTGCGAACCCAAATGCGGTCCCCCTGGCGGCTTCACTTCGGCCGACCTTTTTCATATTTAGCAGTTTAAGTGGGGTATTTCGGGTTTTGAAACGCGAAATAAGTTACCAAGCAGTACTACTATTGCGATGGCAGCGATGTTATCGAACCGTTGCTCTCACTGTCGCGAGAACAACTGCTTGAACGGTGTGCAGCGATCTTGCAATAATTCAACCTGCCTGCGAGGCAGCGCTGCTTGCGAGGGCCGAATTGCGCCCTGCGCGTCCGGATCGACGCAGCGTCCGCCGCCACGTTCTCTCCCGGACCGGTCGGGGGCGGGGCGTAGCGCCTCGATCACTTTGTAGCAAGGTGCCACTCGCCGCCACATTGACTCCCGCAGGACTGGGGGCAGGGGGGCGGAACGCTCCAACACGGAGCCCGCTGCCACATCGACTCCCCCAGGATTGGGGGCCGGGGGGCGGAATGCCGCGCGCATGGATCGTGATAGGGCTGGGATTTGGCGACGAGGGCAAGGGCTCCGTCGTCGATCACCTGGTTCGGCGGGACGGCGCGCGCTGCGTGGTGCGGTTCAACGGCGGGGCGCAGGCGCGGCACCACGTGGTCGCCGGGGCGGCCGTGCACGGCTTCTCGCAGTTCGGCGCGGGGACGCTGGCCGGCGCGCGCACGCTTCTGAGCCGGTACATGCTGGTCGAGCCGCTCGCGCTCTGCGGGGAGGCGCGCGATCTGGCCGCGCTCGGCGTGCCAGACCCGTTCGCGCGCATCACGATCAGCGCCGCGGCGCCGATTATCACGCAGGCAAACATTCTGGCCAATCGCGCCATCGAGGCGGCGCGCGGACCGGCGCGGCACGGCTCATGCGGCCTGGGCATCGGGCTGACGCAGGGCGACGCTGAGACGCTGGGCGAGGAGGCCCTGCGCGCCGGCGACCTGGCCCGGCCGGCCGTGCTCCGCGAGAAGCTGGCGCTCAACCTTCGCCGCCGCCTCGACGATATCGCCGGCTGCCGCTCGCTGTCCGGCTTGCCTCATCAGTCCTATCCGTCCGATCGGACCGCTCCGGCCGGCCGGTCCCCGGCCGCGAGCGCGAACGCGGGAGATGCGTCCGCCGGCCTCCTGGCCCGGCTCGAGGGGCTCGATCTGGCCGACCTCGCGGCGTTCTACGGCGAGTTCGCGGCGCGCGTGCGCATCGTGCCGGATGGCGAGATCCTTCACGCTGTTGCGCACGAGGACACCGTCTTCGAGGGCGCGCAGGGTGTGCTGCTGGATCAGCGGCACGGCTTCTTCCCGCACGTCACGCGCTCCAACACCACCTTCGAGAATGCGGATGCCTTGCTCGCCGAGGCTGGCTTCGCGGGCGAGCGCGTCCGCATCGGTCTGCTTCGCCCCTACTCCACGCGCCACGGCGCCGGCCCGCTGCCGACCGAAACCTCCGGCCTGTCCGTGCCGCCGTGCCACAATGGCGAGAACGCCTGGCAGGGCGCGTTCCGAGTCGGCTGGTTCGACGCCGTGGCGGCGCGTTATGCGCTCGCCGCCGCCGGCGGCGTCGGCGTTCTCGGCATCACCGGCCTCGACCGGCTCGCCGGCCTGCCTTCGCTCGTGGTCTGCACGGCGTACCGGGCGAGCGCGGAGCTGCCGGACGGCGTCATTCCGCCGGCCGCTGACCGCCAGGCATCCCTCCGCCGCACCGCCGCCCTGTTCGCCGCCCAGCCCGTCTATGCGGCGGTCGCGGCGCTCGCTTCGTGCGTGCCCGCCGACCTCTGGCGCTTCGCGGACGCGATCGGCGAGCTGGTCCGCCACCCGGTCGGCCTGATCTCGGCGCGGCCGGATGCGGAGAAGCTGTGGCGAGCCGGCTAGGCCGCCGCGCACGAAGCCTCGGCCGGCGGGACGCACACGCTCGGGCGCGCTCTGCTTGACATCCGAAATCTGACAAAGTATACTGATTTAGTCAAGTTTCTGATGCCCGAGTGATCCATGTCCCTCTTTAACTCGAAACTCCGCTACGCGCTCTGCGCCGCCGTGGACCTCGCGATGCAGCCGGCGGCGTGCGCGTGCCAGAGCCGCGAGATCGCCGCTCGGCAACACATCCCCGGGCCCTACCTCGACCAGATCCTGGCATCGCTTAAAGGCGCCAGCCTCGTCCGCAGCGTGCGGGGCGCCGGCGGCGGCTACAACCTCGCGCGCTCGCCGGAGCGGATAACAGTCGGAGACGTGGTGCGCGCGGTTCTTCGCAGCGAGCGGCTCTTTTCCGGCGCGCCGGACGCTGCGCTAAGCGTCGAGTCGCCAGGCGCGACCTGGGTCGTCCGGGATTTCGAGGAGCGCGCCGAGACGCTCCTCACACAGTACCTCGACGGGACCACGCTCGCGGACCTGGTGCAGCGCAAGAGCTGCGTCGACGATTCGCTTAGCATGATGCCGGGAATCTGACGCCTCCCGCTTCGCGCGCTGAACACCTTATCCGGTCCATGCGGTCAGGCGCGTGAGCTCGCCGCAACTGCTCCGGTCCCCACCGCGCTCTCCGCAGCCTCTCCCGGCATCCACACAATGAAACGGTCCCGGTGGCTGAGAAGGGTAATCTGGCTCGGCGTCGAAAACTCGGTCGGCGCCTGGCCGGATCTGGCACGGGCCGCCGCTTGGTTTTGGGAGGCCATGATGAGGATCGCCAACAACGTAACGGAGCTGATCGGCAACACCCCGCTTGTTCGGGTCAATCGAATGGCGGAGGGGATCGACGCGCAGATACTGTGTAAACTCGAGTACTTCAATCCGCTCTCCAGCGTCAAGGACCGGATCGGCGTCGCGATGATCGAGGCCGCGGAGCGCGATGGCCGGCTGACGAAGGATAAGACCGTCCTGGAGCCGACGAGCGGGAACACCGGCATCGGCCTGGCGTTCGCGTGCGCGGCCAAGGGCTATCGCTGCACGCTCATCATGCCGGAGACGATGTCGCAGGAGCGGCGATCGCTGCTCCGCGCCCTGGGCGCGGACCTGATCCTGACGCCCGGGCCGGAGGGCATGCCGGGCGCGATTCGGCGCGCCGAGGAGATGTCCGACGCGGCCCCCGGCAAGTACTTCATCCCCCAGCAGTTCGACAATCCCGCGAACCCCGAAATCCATCGCAGGACGACCGCCGAGGAGATCTGGCGCGACACCGAGGGCCAGTGCGACATCCTGGTCGCCGGAGTCGGGACCGGCGGGACGATCACCGGTGTCGGCGAGGTGATCAAGGCGCGCAAGCCCTCGTTCCGCTGCGTCGCCGTCGAGCCTGCCGCCTCGGCGGTGCTCAGCGGGAAGCCCAAGGGTCCGCACCCGATCCAGGGAATCGGCGCCGGCTTCATACCGAACAACCTGAACACGCACATCTACGACGAGGTGATCGCCGTTACGAACGAGGACTCGATGACGATGGCGCGCCGCCTCGCGAAGGAAGAGGGCATCTTCGCGGGCATCTCGTCCGGCGCGGCGATCTGGGCGGCGCTGCAGGTTGCCCGCCGGCCGGAGAGCCAGGGGAAGATGATCATCGCGATCATCCCGTCGACGGGCGAGCGCTACCTCTCGACGCCGACCTACTCCATTTACGCGGACCAGACATAGGCTTCATTGATCTGCGCTACACGCGGCGTCATATGAGATTGCAGCGTCCTTTGCGACCTACTGGCCGAGAGAACGCGCCGGCATTGACGCGGGATAACAGGAGACAAGAATGGAGATTCAGTTCAACGAAGACGCGTTCAATCACATTGTCGATCAGAATGGACACCTGTCAGACGGTTCCGTGACGCTTCGAGTCGTCGGAACACGAGCGATCTGCGATGATTGGCATTCTGGCCAAGACCCAAGCTATGTCGGTAGTCACGGGGACGAAGTCACATTTCCAAAGGAAGCGCTTTGCGACGTGTACAACGCTGCTCGCGTGTCAGCTGGAGAAGCGGCCGTAACTATTGAGGGCACTCACAGGAGCTGGCAACGATATTCCAGTATCGACACGGGAAGCGATCTGAACACAGATTTCGAATGGTGGGCCACTGTTCTGCTCCGAATGAGGCTGGGAGCGCTTCACCTGCTCGACGTTTCCTACACAGACATTGAGGTGCTCGGCAACTGCGCGTGAGTTGCGATGCTCGGCGTCCTGACGCTCACAAAGCGAGTTGTCCCCCAGGCCATTCCATCAAGGACCTCCCGTTTCCTTGAGCCGGCGGCCGCAATGCCCGTCAGGTGCTTGCAGTCCACGAAAACTTAGTATACAATGCACACAGTGCTGCCAGTCCGAAAGGTCAGGGCAAAGAAAGGTGGGGATGATGTCGCAAACGGTCAGCCTCAGGCTTCCAAACGAAATCGTTGATCGTCTGGACCGCTTTGCGCGTACGTTAGGTAACGGGACAACACGGTCCAGAGCAACCGTGATACTTATCGATGAGGGGCTGCGGGAGGAGGAGTTCACAGGGATAGAATTCCGGAACACGTCGGTCGGGCGGCAGCCCTACGTCATGCAGACGGGCATGGCGGTGTGGGAGATCGTTATGGTCGCGCGGCGTTTCGATTTCGATGCCGAGCGCACCGCACTCCACCTGGAATGTCCCGCAGCCGCGATCCGGGCGGCACTGTCCTATTACGACGCATATCGCAGCGATATTGACCAGGCGCTTCAGGACAATGAGATCGGTGAAGCACGTCTGCGACGCGCATTCCCAAATCTGAAGGTAATTGAGGTCCCGGCGGACAGCGACGCCGCGGCATCCTGATCGGCGAGTTCGGGGCAAATCAGGCCTAGGCGTCACGCTATGCCCGGGATTCTAACGGACGCACATATCTCGCCAAGGGTGGCGGCGCAGGTGAGGGCCAAACGTCCGGAGTGCCAGATCCACAGCCTGAGGTTGTGGCGCGGAGGCGAGTTGCTGGACGCTGAGGACGATCTCATCCTTGCGGCAGCACTTGAAGCCGAGCTCACTCTGGTGACGTACGACCAGCGTACGATTGTGCCGCTCGTAACGCAGTGGATGGTGGAGGGGCGGGACCACAGCGGCGTGGCTTTCCTCGACGAAAACAGTATCTTGCAGGAAGACATCGGCGGACAGGTCCTAGCTATCGTGGAGATGTGGGACGCTGGCCGCTGCGAGCAGTGGCCAAACAGCGTCATGTATTTGCGACAGGCACGTACAAGGTAGCTCTCCTGGCGGGCTCATCGTGAAAAGTCGGGTCCCAACAATGATCATCAAGGATAACGAGAGCATAGACATCGCGACGCCGGCGGGGCCGATGCGTACCTGCCTGTTCCGGCCGGCGGCGGAGGGGCGCTATCCGGGGCTCCTGCTCTACTCCGAAATATTCCAGGTCACCGGCCCTATTCACCGGACGGCGGCGCTGCTCGCGAGCTACGGCTTCCTGGTCGCCGTGCCGGAGATCTACCACGAGCTGGAGCCTGCCGGCACGGTGCTGGCCTACGACGAGGCGGGGGCGGAGCGCGGGAACGCCCACAAGATCGCAAAGGAGCTGGCGAGCTACGACGCCGACGCGCGCGCCGCGCTGGAGTACCTGAAATCGGACGCAAGATGCACTGGCGTTGTGGGCGTCATGGGGATCTGTATCGGCGGGCACCTGGCGTTTCGCGCGGCGATGAACCCGGATGTTCGCGCGGCGGCCTGTTTCTACGCCACGGACATCCACAAGCGGGGCCTGGGCAAGGGGATGAACGACGACTCGCTGTACAGGGTCGGCGAAATCCGGGGCGAAGCTCTGATGATATGGGGCCGGCAGGACCCGCACGTCCCGCGCGAGGGGCGCCGCACGATCTACGACGCGCTGGCCGACGCGGACGTCAATTTCCAGTGGCACGAGTTCAACGCCGCTCACGCCTTCCTGCGCGATGAAGGGCCGCGGTACGACCCCGCCATGGCGCAGATCGCCTACGGGATGGCCGTGGAGCTCTTCAAGCGCCGCCTCGGCCAGGGCGACCTGCCTGCCAGCGGCCCTTCGGCAGGCGCAGCACAGACGCGACATTAACCATTCGGCAGTCGGTAGTCCGTTCGTTATTGCCGACTGCCTAGCGCCTACTCCAGCCCCTGCTCCGCCAGCTCGATGGCGCTTACAAGCGCGCGGGCCTTGTTCACGCACTCCTGGTACTCGTTGGCCGGCACCGAGTCGGCGACGAGTCCGCCCCCGGCCTGCAGGTAGGCCGTGCCACCGTCCACCAGCATCGTGCGGATGGCGATCGCCATGTCCATTTCGCCGCTGTAGCTGAAGTAGCCGACCGACCCGGCGTAGAGACCGCGCCTGGTCGGCTCCTGCTCGTCGATGATCTGCATTGCCCGGACCTTCGGCGCACCGGAGACCGTGCCGTGCGGGAAACAGGCGCGCAGCACGTCGAACACATCTCTGTCCGGCCGGAGCGTGCCGGTCACGTCGGAGACGATGTGCATCACGTGTGAGTAGCGCTCGATGATCATCAGCTCGTTGACGCGGACGGTGCCGTACTCGCAGACGCGGCCGAGGTCGTTGCGGCTCAGGTCCACGAGCATGATGTGCTCGGCCCGCTCCTTCTCGTCGGCGAGCAGCTCCGCCTCCAGCCGACGGTCCTCCGCGTCGTCGCGGCCGCGCGCGCGGGTGCCCGCGATCGGCCGCAGCCGGGCGGTGCGGTCGTCGACGGAGACGAGGATTTCCGGCGACGTACCGATCACCTTGCGCTCGCCGAGCGAGAGGTAGAACATGTAGGGCGAGGGGTTTACGGAGCGCAGCGCGCGGTACAGATCGAAGGGCGGCGCGCCGAATTCGACCCTGAACCGCTGCGAAAGTACGATCTGGAAGGCGTCGCCGGCGAGGATGTATTCGCGGCACCGCTCCACGCCCGCCTCGTAACTGGGACGGGGCAAGAGCGCCTCGACGTGCACGGGCGCGGTGGGCCGGCCGGCCGGCGGGGGCGCGGCGGCAGGGCTGCGCAGCCGCGCCAGGAGCGCATCGATCTTGACGACGGCTTCCTCGTAGGCTGCTCCCGGTTCGCCGGTGACATGGGCGTTGCACACGACCTTGAGTCGATGGCGCACATGGTCGAAGATTATCAGCGTGTCGGTAAACAGGAGACAGGCGTCGTCCACATTGAGCTCATCCGGATTGTTGTCCGGCAGCCTTTCGAAGAATCGAACGATGTCGTAGGCGAGAAACCCGACGGCTCCGCCGCTGAAGCGCGGCAGGTCCGGCGCCGGGACGTAGCGGTACCGGCCGAGCAGCGCCTTCACGATCGTGAGCGGGTCCTCGCCCTCCGCGATCTCCTGCCTGCGCGTCTGCCCGTTCTCGGTTATCTCTGCCCGCCGGCCCTTGCTCCGGAAGATCAGCGACGGGTTGCTGCCAAGGATCGAGTAGCGGCCGATCCGTTCGCCGCCTTCTACGCTCTCCAACAGGAAGGCGTACCCGTTGCTGCCCGCCGGCTCCGTTTCGACCAGCCGCTCGAACGCCGAGACCGGGGTCATCCGATCGGCGAGGATCTCCCGATAGACCGGGATGAGGTTTCCGCGTGTGGCGCAATCGAGGAACGCCTCGCGGTCAGGCAGAATCGTGCTCATTTGCGGCTTCTACCGAGGCCGAACTGGTCGCCGTTGCGGACCGGCCTGTCGCCGTCGTAGTCGATCTCGACCAGGTTCTCGCTCTGGACCGGGCGGCCCTGCTCGTCCGTCAGGCGCGCGACGATCTGGCGACTCCTAACGTCGATCACTTCGCCCGTGGAGGGATAGGCGAAGCGGCCGTCCAGGCTGAAGGTGACCCAGCCGGGCTGGTCCCGCAGCGGGATCGAGGCGACCCAGACCGGCGGCATCTGCCGCGCGTCGAAGACGTGTATGCGCTGGTTGTGGCCGTCGGAGAGCCAGAGCTGCGACTCGTCGGGCGTGAGTCCGATGCCGTGGCTCGGACAGCCGTGCCGCTTTACCGCTCCCTTCACCCCGTTCGGCACGTCCACCTGCCAGAGCACCTTCCCCGTCTTGATGTCGCCGACCTCGAAGCCGAGCCGCTCGTTCACGTTGACAAAGACGAGAGTCTGGCTGGCGTTCACCGTGAAGGGCCGGATGACATTGCTGAACGGCCCGACGGTGCGCACGACCGCATGCGTCTTCGTATCGACGACGGGCAGCAGCGGCGATTTCAGGCCCGCGAGATAGGCGAGTCGGCCGTCCAGCCCGATAGCGGTGTTATGCGAGCCGGAGTCCGTCCTGACCGTCGCGACCAGGTCGCCGGTGCGGCCGTCCACGACGTGCCAGGACGGACCCTCCAACGTGGGAACGTAGAGCAGCGCGCCGTCGGGCGTGATGGCCATGCGGTCGCAGCCGCCCTCGTAGGTGCGGTTCCAGAGGAGCTGCTCCGTTCCGAGGTCCATGCAGAGGAGCCGTTTCGTGGTTGAGATGTAGAGCCGCCCTGTCTTCGCACAGGCGCAGACACCCTTGACCGGCTCCGGCGTCTCTCCGGCGGGCGTCTCAATCGTCGGGATTCGGCGGACAAACTTGTGGCCGTGATCCATGTCGAAGACGAGTACGCCGACGCCGCCCCACTGGACGTCGCTGCGAATCCCGGGCTCCGCCACGTAGAGCAGGCGCCGCCGCGCCGCCGCCGCCGGGAGGCAGAGAAGCAGCGCGAACCAGGCGGCCGCGCCGAGCAGAGCGAAGAGTCGTCTCACCGTCGAGAGATGCATCTTAACTCACCACCCATCGTCCGAGCACAGGCTGGCTCTCCGCGCCGCGACGAAACCGATAAGGGTCCAGATCGGGCCCGGACCGGGGTGATCGGACGGGCCAGAACGGGCGTACCGGGTTGAACAGCCGGACCAGAATGGCCGGACCGGGTTGAAACCCGTTGCTTGAGTGCAAAGTCCGGCTTCGCGGACTAAATGCATAACCCGCGACGGCGGGTTTCGCACGTTAGCCGCGGCTTTCAACCCGCCGGGCCAAAATCCACGCGCTCTGCGTTCTAACGCGCCGGGCCTTGCTACCGGAGCGGGCGGACGCGCAGTCTAGCCTCGTATCGGCCAAGTTCAACGCGCCTCCGGCCACCCCAACACCGAACACCAAACCGGATACCGGCGTTCAGAAGCGCCGCGGCGGACGGCCCGGCGGTGGGCCAGGACGCCACGGGCGGTCGCCGTCCGGGCGGCCGCGGTAAGGTCCGCCCTGGCCGCGCGGCGCGGCGTAAGGCCCGTCGTCCCGGCGCCCGCGGAACTCGTCGAACGGCTCCTCGCGGCGAGGCCGGGCGACCTCGACGAAGACCCGCTTTCCGCGCAGCTTCGTCCGCGACAGGGCCTCGATCACGCGGGCGGCATCGGCCTCCGGCACTTCGACGAACGTGCTGCGGTCCATGATGTCGATCGCGCCGATGGCGTTGCCGGGAACGCCCGCCTCGTTCGCAATCGCGCCGACGATGTCGCCGGGCCGGATACCGTCCTGCCGTCCGATCTGCAGGTAGAGGCGCGTCATGCCCGCCTCGGCGCGCTCCGTCTCGACGTTCGCTTCGGACACGTCGTAGTCGCCGGCGCCCTTCTGAGCCTGCCAGAGAAGCTGCAGCGCGGCGGCCGCGACCTGGGACACGTCGTAGTCTCCCGACTCGGCCAGCTCCTCCACGGTCATCAGGTGGTTGTCGTAGGCGCCGTCCGCCAGCGTTTCGAGAATGCGCGCCTTGAACATCTCGCGCCGCCGCGAGGCGATGTCGGCCGTGCTCGGCACGCGGGCCGGGCGGATGGGCGCGTTGATCATTCGCTCGATCTGGCGCAGCTGGTACCGCTCGCGCGGGCTGACGAGCGTGATCGCCTCGCCGCTGCGGCCGGCGCGCCCCGTCCGCCCGATCCGGTGGATGTAGGACTCCACATCCCACGGAATGTCGTAGTTGACGACGTGCGTGACCTGGTCGATGTCCAGGCCGCGCGCCGCCACGTCGGTGGCGATCAGCAGGTCGGCCTGTCCGGCGCGGAAGCGGCTCATCACCCGGTCGCGCGCCGCCTGGTTCATCTCTCCGTGCAGCGTCTCGGCCTCGTAGCCGCGCATCTGCAGCGACTCGCCAAGCTCGTCGACCTCGCGGCGGGTGCGGCAGAAGATGATCGTGCTGCCGGGCGTCTCGTGATCGAGGATCCGCGAGAGCGCCTCGACCTTCTGCGACGGCAGGACCTCGTAGTAGGTCTGCGACACCTGGGCGACCGTGCGCCGCTTGCTCTCGATCGAGACGCGCTGAGGGTCCCGCAGGTAGTCGCGGGCGAGCGCGGCGATTCGCGGCGGCATGGTCGCGGAGAAGAGGGCGGTCTGGCGCGTTTCCGGCGCGGCCTTCAGGATCTCCTCAACATCTTCGAGGAAGCCCATGTTGAGCATCTCGTCCGCCTCGTCCAGGATGACGACGCGGACGCGCGCGAGGTTGAGCGTGCCGCGCCGCAGATGGTCGAGCACGCGCCCCGGAGTGCCGACGACGACGTGCGCGCCCATGCTGAGCGCACGGAGCTGCCGATCGATGGGCTGGCCGCCGTAAATCGGGACGACGCGCAGCCGATGGTATTTCGTCAGGTTGTAGGTCTCCTGCGCCACCTGAATGCAGAGCTCGCGCGTGGGGAGCAGGACGATGGCCTGCGTATGGTGCTCCGAGACGTCGAGCCGCTCGGCCAGCGGCAACGCGAATGCGGCGGTCTTGCCGGTGCCGGTCTGCGCCTGGCCGATGAGATCGGAGCCCAGGAGCAGGAACGGGATGGCCTGCTCCTGGATGGGAGTCGGCGCCTCGAAGCCGGCCTCGACGATCGCGCGCATGGAGGGCTCGCTGAGCTGGAGTCGGCGGAATCCGGCCGCAGGCAGGACTTCCGCCGCCGGATCGTCGGCCGGTGGCTCGGCCTCAGGGGCAGGCGGCGGATCGGACTCGGCGGCCGGCGGCGGCGCCACCGTTTCAGCCGGCTCGGCCGACGCCTTTACGGTCTTGCGGGCGCGGGATGCCGGCGGGGCGGGCGTCGCAGCGTCTCCAATGGGCGCGGCCGGCGCGGGATCGGCAGCATGTCCCGCCGCTGCCGGCGCCGCGGGCTGCTGCGCGGCGCGGCCCGCGCCGTCGCCCGCCGCCGTGGCCTGCGTGGTTTCGGATGTCTCCGGCGGCGTCTCGGCCGCCTTTTTTGTTTTCGTCGAGCGCTTCTTTACAGTCGTCTGGGTTTCTGGTTCACTCATTATAGAATCGGTTATCTCCTTTATTGCCGCAATAGTATACCCTGAGGCCGGCGGTGGCCCTGGCGGGTCGGTCGTGGGTCGCGATTGGCGGGTCGTGGCTTGCAGGGCTGTCTCAGCGGTCGTGTCCTTCCTGCTCGCACCCTTCGTCCGATTCCGGGCGCGGAGCCGTGCCGGGATTCTTTCATTTCGTGTTGTGAAGGGCGGTTTTTGGAGAATTCAGGATGAAAAGGCGCGCGCAACGAGCGGGGTCCGAGGTGTTCTTGAGATCGGGAGCGGCGGGGCGAGGGTCCTGGCGACTGGGGCGCTTTGGAATTGCCCGGGGCGGCCGACCGCCGCTTGGGCGGCTGCGTTACGGATTTAGCGGACGGGCTATTCAAGACGCGCGGAAACTGGGGCGAAACAGTCCGGTTGGATGCACTTTCGCGCAAAAACGCGCGGATTCTGTCTGCGGTTTTTCTTGACGGTAGGGCGCTTGCTTCGATTGTGCGCAGCGCATCACCCGGTTGCCCGTTCCTTTCGGCAGGCGGGCGCTTTCACGCTGCGCGTCGAGGTGGACGATTACGTCCTCGTTTGGGGGGATGGCAGGTAGACCAATCGGTTCTGCCAGTCGGAGGCGTGCTCTTGGTCCCAGAGGAGCAGCAGAGCCCGAATCAGCGCGCCGAAGTCGTTGCCCGCTATCGACTTATCGTCAACGAAGATCAACCCGCCGAGGGCGATGCCCGACGCGAAAAGGAACGAAAGCTCCGAAAGGATCTGAGTGTCGTAGGTTACCAGCGTGAGCCCCTCTTCACGCGCAGCCATGAGAACGATTTCGTCGGTCACGGCCAGGTATTCGCCTTCGCGCCACTCAGAAAGGCTTTGAATGCGAACATCGGGATGCCTGGCGCGGATCTGCTCGGCGACCACGGGCGAGATGTTTTCATCGAGGAGCAGCGATAACATCGTGCCGCGTTACTCTTCTCGCAGAGCGGATGCTGGAATGGTGATCGCCTCTATCTGAGGCAGTTGGCGCTTGAGCGTGTCGAAAGTCACCGCGTCATACAGGGCGATCTGTTCGTCGATCTCGTCTGAAAAGGCCTCGTAATAGTTGAACGCCGCCTGCACCCAGGCGCGCAGTCGGTTCGGCCAGTATGAGCAGACTCTATCTATGTCCATACCGTAAGACTTTGCGATCTTGATCACCCAGTACACGGGAAGCCTCGAATTCTTCATATACGCCATGCGCCCGTCCGGCGTATCCCGAAACTCGATGAATGCGAACTCATTCTGCCGCAGCCACTCCTCCAGAGCCACCGAGACGGTTTCGTTGACACTCCGATGCCTGCGCTGTGCATATTGTTTTACTCGGTCGGCTGTCCGTTCCGGCAGGCGTGCGCTGATAAGCTGTGCCATGTCGCGGCTCCTTGAAGAGATTGTACGTGTTAGTATACACCATCTTCACGCTAAATGAAAGGCATCGGCGCGACGCCGGGCCGCGCTACGTCTTACTGAGATCGGCGATGACGCTGTCGAGGAAGCCGGGGAACCAGGAGCGGCTGGCCGCCTCGGCGGGCGGGTGCGCCTTCAGCTCCTGGATGGCGGGCAGCAGCGCCTTGTCTTTGCGCTCGCGGATCGCGTCCGCGGCCGTGGCGACCGCCTGGAAGTCCGAATCGGCGAGCGCGGCCCTGAGCGCCTCGCGGGTGCGCGGCTCGGCGGCGTCGACGTGGCCGAGCGCGGCAATCGCCGCATAGCGAACCTCCGGCTCGTGGTCCGACAGGGCCGCGAGGAGCTGCGTTATCCCGGCTTCGGAACGGCTGTTGGCCAGCGCGATGTAGGCCGCCGTGCGGA
>Ga0070735_10003529_pt1 | contig 13664 bp, 11 predicted proteins | sample Coa_R1_FD_66443 | JGI IMG/M metagenome (GOLD analysis project Ga0070735, IMG submission 66443) | Surface soil microbial communities from Centralia Pennsylvania, which are recovering from an underground coalmine fire - Coalmine... | ecosystem: Environmental > Terrestrial > Soil > Unclassified ...
GCTGCCGTCAAGGTCATCGATGAACAAGGTCTGGATCTTCTGGGCCACGGTCGCTTGATTCCTCTCACTGATCTCCGGCGCACCAGTGTAAACAATCCGACACCAGACCAGCGTACTGCCGCGCCGACACGATCCGCAGATACAGGTGCTAAGAGCGAAACGGTCCAGGATTCGCGACGCGATTCTGAGGGTCGAGGGGTTGCCGCTTTGACAGAAACTTGAGCTTCGCCCGACACGTCTGCGCACCATAGGAATACCGCATCGGCGGCTTCTGAACTGACGCCGACCTCAGTGATGCGGTGGGCTGTCTGGGGACCGTTTCCTTGCAGGCTCGAGTTCGGAGGTCATGCACCTCTGCGTGGCACCGATGATCTACGGTCGGAGCGTGAAGGCATGGATTATTAGAGCAGGCGCTCTCGGCGAGCGTGACGAGTGGGCGCTGGCGAACGGCCTCGCAGGTGGCGGGTTCGACGACTTTCCGGACCTGACCGCTGTGGCGAACCGCGAGCAACTTGCAGCCATCGGCCAAGAACGCCATGCAGGTGAGCCGCCAGGACGTATCGCAAATGGCGTTGGCCAGATGTGGGCCTGCGCACGACGATCCAGCCGGGCGACTTGATCGTGCTACCCCTGAAGACCACCAAGAACATCGCTTTGGGTATATGCACGGATGGTTACAAGTACCTCGCGGATCAGCCGGAAGACCGTCGGCATTCAGTCTCAGTGAACTGGCAGCGTACCGATACTCCAAGATCGGAGTTCAGGGACGACCTGCTCTACACGATCAACGGAGCGCTGACGATCTTCCAGGCCTCACGTAACAGCGCTGTTGCGCGGCTGAAGGAGATGCTCCATGGTGGAGCTGACCCCGGGAACCAACTGCCGGCCGCTCCTGGCGGCGTCGTAGACCCTGAGCCTAAGATCACAGTCGAAGCCGTCCGAGATGTCATCCGGACTTATCTCATCGAGAACTTCGCCGGGCACAAGCTCACCGGCCTGGTCGCCGCACTCCTGGAGGCCGAGGGCTTTACATGTGATGTATCACCGCCCGGTCCCGATTTTGGCGTAGACATACTCGCAGGCTGTGGGCCGCTCGGACTCGACAGGCCAACGCTAGTGGTCCAAGTCAAGAGCGAGAGCGGTCAAGTGGGCACCCCGGTCGTTAATGAGCTGAAGGGTGCTCAGAACACTCATGGCGCCACCCAGGCTCTTCTGGTCGCATAGGGAGGGCTAACCAAACCAGCACAGGATCTTAGGCGGACACAGCGGCTAACCATCCGGGTTTGGACCTCGGAGGAGGTGATCGACAAACTCTTCGATGTATACGAGCGTTTGCCTGACGACATGCGAGCTCGAATCCCTCTGAAACGGACCTGGATCCTTGCGGACGAGACCGGCTGAGAGTGTGGGGTGCGCGCGGCAACCTTGCCTAAATGCCTGGACCTTGAACCTGACGACGGTGGTATCGACGGACGTATTATTCGATTGCCAGAGTGGTGGTTGAAACCGTTGGGCAGCGAGGTAATTGATCCTGTATGACCAGCTTGGAAGGCTGGAGACAAGCTCCGGCGGGTCACTCCGGTTTGCGGCTGTGACCAGGAGATACAACCTCTCAGTCCCGCCTCGCTGCCTGTTTGGGTAGAGATTTGGGTAGAAAATCGCCGCTGCCTGGAATCTGTGGAGGCCAGTGCAGCGCGGTCCGGTTGCGTCCACCCCGGCACCGGGGCATTCGGTGACTCGTCGCACAGGTGTTCGGTGTCCTGTCGTTACTCAAAGTACAGTGGATGTGATAACGGCTCGCGTCCCGGAATGGGGTCACGAGCGGCTCCCTCCGGAGGAGACTGGCTCCCTTGCGGGGTGACCAGGCGGGGTACCCGGGCACCTCATGGGTTATCTGGAGAACGTCCAGCGGCCGGTGCCCTGGTGTCGCGCGTGCCAGATTGAGGACTAAATGGTTTGCCGTCCTCGTGCGACCTAAAGATGTGAGGCTGTTTCCGCTGATGCGGCGATCGCAGTGTACGGGCACCGCCGGCCCTGCCGCGGCGGGCATGGTCTGGCGGCCGTGTTGGGGCCGTCATCGCTGCTGGGTTCGTGGCTCACGGCGGCCTGGCGGAGGAGCGCGCCGCTGCGCCGCCCGTGCCGGATGCTGTCCGGCTGGGACCATGGCGCCCGGGCCGGAGGTCGTGTGGTCCTGCCCTGCGGTGCTGGTGCCGCTGGTGACCGCGCGGGTGCTGCGCCGGGGGCTCCGGTGAGCGGTGATCAGATCCCGGCCGGCCACGCTGCGGAGCTGGCGGAGTGTTTTGCCTCGGACGCCCCGGGCTTGTTCGGCTATGCCTGTGCCCTGACCTGCGGGGACCATGCCCTGGCTGATGACCTGGTTCAGGCCGCCTTCATGGCGGCCGCCCGGCAGTGGCCGACCGTGCGATGCCTGTGCCGGGCGCAGCGCCGGCGCTGGCTGCAGACGACCGTCGGCCACCTGGCGATCAGCGTCTTCCGCCGCAATGCGGCCTTCGATGACCGGCTGCCGCGGCTGGAGGCGGTGTTCCGGCCCGCGCCGGCGGACACCCATGCCGAAGCGGTATCGGGGATCGCGCTCGAGCGATGCTGGCGAGCCATCGAGGCGCTGCCGCCGCAACAGCATGCAGTGGCGGTGTCGCGCTGGCTGCTGGCCATGACCAACACCCAGATCGCGGCGGCGCTGGGCATCACCGAGGGAACCGTCGCTGCCCACGTGTCGGCCGTGCGGGGCAAGCTGAAAGCAGCGCTGGGACCCTATGACCCCTTCGGCAGCGAGGACAGCACACCGTCATGAGCACCACCGGGAATGACACCGCCAGCACCCGCGAGGATAAGCTCCTCGCCCGCGTGTACCAGCAGGTCATCGACGCCCAGGCGGCGCAGTACGCCACCGCCTACGACGCTGCCGCCGGCCTGGCACGGTTCACCGGCTGGCTGAAACACCACGCCCCGGCCGGCCCGGAACCAGACGCTGACCCGATGGTGGCCCAGCTGTACGCCCAGCACTACCGGCCGCTCGTCCGGCTCGCCGCGTTGCTCGTCCGCGATACCGCGACGGCCGAGGATGTGGTGCAGGACGCGTTCGCCGCCCTGCGCGGCGGCTGGCAGCGGCTGGGCGACACGGAGAAGGCACTGGCTTACCTGCGCCAGGCGGTGGTGAACCGGTCCCGGTCCGTGCTGCGGCACCGGACCGTACCCGGCGGCAACCCGCAGCAGGTACCGCCGGAACCGCCCGGCGCCGAGCCGGGGCCTCCCGGCCTGCCGGACCAGCCCGCCGCCAGGGCCGCGCTGCGTGACCTGCCCGGCCGGCAGCGCGAGGCGATCATGCTCCGCTATTACTCGGGCCTGTCCGAGCAGGAGATCGCCGCCGCGATGGGCATCAGCCGCGGCGCTGTCAAAAGCCACACCGCCCGCGGTCTGGCTGCTCTTCGCGCAGCTGCCGAACAAGCCAGCTCGCACCCTGCCCGACCCCGCGACAGCGACGATCCTCGCGGCAGCGACGACGGCGGGTCACGCCATGACTAACCGTGAGCTCCCTGGGCTAGCCCCGTCCGACCAGGCATACGCCCGAGCCATAGCCGAACCACGATCCCGCCGAAGAACGGCCTCGTCAATCCAGCAAACGCGACAGCTATTTCACGCAACGCACGAGCTTCCGCTTTTCAGGGGTCCTGGCCTTTGCCGCGAATTTCGCAGTCTTGGCGCGGTTATCGGGGTTCATTTCCTCCTGCACTGTTCTGTGGTGATGTCTCCGGAAAACCGGATCAGGAATGGAGCCCGTACGGGAAGTAATTGGCAGACGCTGCGTCGGTTGACGGGCGTGGCCTGCCTGACGGTTCGGCCCGTGGGGTCCGGCCGTCAGGCAGGCGTGGTGTGCAGTTACGGACGGGCGCGTCAGGCGGTGGCGGCGCGGCGGCGGCTGGCCAGCCTGCGGTCCACGAACACGGCGGCGGCTGCGGCGGCCAGGGCGGCCGCGGCCGCGATCAGGGCGATCTGCCAGCCTGCAATGCCGCCGGTGCTGATCACGTGGACGGTGGCGGGCGGGACCGGCGTGATGGGGAGGGCGCCACCGTCCCCGATCGGGATTGGGTTCGCGAAGGCGGCTGTGGCGGCTGCGACGGATGCCAGCAGGCCGGAGATGATGACGGCAAGCGCCGCGGCGAGTCGGCCGTGGCGTACGGCCTGCCGGATCGCTGTCCCCGCGCTGGCCCGCGGGTTGGGAGGCTGCGGGGTAGCCCGCTGGGGCTGCGGGCTGTGCTGGTGCCGGGTTCGGGCGGCGAGGCGGCACTGGGCGGCGGACTGCCTCAGTTCGTCGTGCCGGACGTTGGCGAGGTACTGGTTGGCGTACATGGCCGGTTCCTTTCGGCGGAGTATTAAGCGGCCGTTCGTGCCGCTGCCCTTCGTGGTGTCCGGCGCGATGGCCGGTACCTGGTACGAGGCTGGACGGAGGATGTTGTAGGGCGGTTGGAATCGTGTTGAACCCGGGAGGGTCACGCAGCCTCGTGGCTGCGAGCTGGGATTAGGCCGTCAAGGACGAAGGTGGCTTGTCCGGCGCTGCGCACCGGTCGGCATAGATCTGCCGGGGTGGCCAGCAGGCGGGCCGCATCTTGACCGGCTGCTCAGCCAGTCGCCTCACCTCGGTTGCTGCCGGAGGACATCCCGCTTAGTCCGGCGAGTGGATCGGTGATAGGAGGCCTTGCCCGTTAGCGGCTTGCCCGGGTGTGCCGGGCTGGCGTGGCGGACGAGCAGGCTGCACTGGACCGGCTCTGGATCTTCCGGCCCGGTGCTGATAACTCGCCCCGCCGTGGAGGAGCGGGTCGGCGCAGTGCCGTGCCGGGACGGTCTGCTCAGCCAGGCATTGGCTGGTATTGCGGGAATGGCCTGGCGGGCAGATGATTTTGACGTGTCCCCGGATGACGGGCCTGCTTCCGGCGGGACTTTGCCGTTTGAAGTGCGGCTGCTTGGCCCGGTACAGGTGGTCCGGGCGGGCAGTGACGTCGGGCTGGGCGGCCCACGACCGCGGGCGGTGCTGGCCTTGCTGGTGCTGGAGGCGGGCCGGGTGGTGCCCGCGTGGCGATTGATGGAGGAGGTCTGGCGCGGTAGCCCTCCGCCGGGGGCGGCCGCGACGCTGCGGTCGTACATGTCGAGGCTGCGGGGCGCGCTGGCTCCGGACACTGCGCTGGAAGCGCGGGGCGGCGGGTATCTGCTGGATGTGGATCCGAGTGCGGTCGATGCGGTCCGGTTTGAGGGGCTGGCCGTATCCGGGCAGGCGGTGCTTAGCCGGGGGGAGGCAGGTGCGGCGGCGGGTTATTTCCGGCAGGCGCTGGGATTGTGGCGGGGCCCGGCGCTAGCCGGTGTGGGTGAGGTGGAGCCGCTGGCGCGGGAGGCGGCACGGCTGGAGGAGCTGCGGCTGGTGGCGGTGGAGGGACGGATCGAGGCTGATATCGAGCTGGGGTTGCATGCCGAGGTGACCGGGGAACTGGAGGGCCTGGCCGGGGAGCATCCGGTGCGGGAGCGGTTGTGGCGGCTGCTGGTGCTGGCGCTGTACCGGGCCGGGCGGCAGGCTGACGCGCTGGCCGCCTACCGGCGGGCTCGCGATTTGCTGGCGACCGAGCTGGGCCTGGAACCCGGCGAGGAGCTGCGGCAGCTGGAGCAGGCGGTGCTGCGGCAGGAAGTTCCGGCGCCGCCGCCGCCGCGGCGGCATAACCTGCCCGCGCCGCTGACCAGTTTCCTGGGCCGCGAGCAGGATCTGGCCGGGGTCGAGAAGCTGCTTGAACAGGCGCGGCTGGTCACACTGACCGGAACCGGCGGGACAGGCAAGACCCGGCTGGCCCTGGAGGCGGGGGCCCGGGCGGTCGGCCGGTTCCCGGACGGGGTCTGGCTGGCCGATCTGGCCGGTGTCGCCGATCCCGCACTGGTGGCCGCCCAGGTGATGACGGCTCTGGGCGTGCGGCAGGTCGGCGATGTGCCGGTGCTGGACGCGCTGATCTACCGGTTGCGGTCAGCGGAACTGCTCCTGGTCCTGGATAACTGCGAGCACCTCCTGGATGCGTGCGCGGAACTGGCCGGGGCGCTGCTGCGAGCCGCACCCGGGTTGCGGGTGCTAGCAACCAGCCGCGAACCGTTCGACATGCCCGGGGAGGTGAACTGCCCGGTGCGGCCGCTAGACCTGCCACCCGAACAGTCCGATCCGTACGCCGTGATGCACGCTCCCGCGGTGCGGCTGTTCTTGGATCGCGGGGCCGCAGCGCGCGGCGCGGTGAGCGGCGAGGTGGCGCCGGTGGCGGTCGCCGAGCGGATCTGCCGGACGCTGGACGGATTGCCGCTGGCCATCGAGCTGGCCGCCGCGCGGTTGGGCACACTGTCCGCGGCAGAGATCGAAGCGCACCTGGCAGACAGGTTCCGGTTCCTGGCCTACCGGAGGCCCGCCGCCGATCCGCGGCACCAGGCGCTGCGGGCGGCCATGGACTGGAGCTATGACCTGCTGGACGCCGAGGAACGCCGGGTCCTGGCCGAGCTGTCGGCGTTCGCCGGGACCTTCGCGCTGGTACAGGCAGCCGACGTGTGCGCTGACGGGGATGAGCTGACCGCTTTGGAACTCATCGATCGGCTAGCAGGCAAATCGCTGGTGGCTGCGGAACCAGCTGAGGACGGGACCCGGTACCGGCTATTGGACACCATCCGGTATTACGCGGCCGACCGGCTCGCCCGCTCTGGTGGCACCGACGCCGCCCGCCAGCGGCACGCGGCTGCCTTCTTGGAGCTAGCCGAGCGGGAACGTGACCTGGCGGCCCTTGCCCGCGAGCAGGACAACTTCCGCGCCGCGCTGGAGTGGTCGCTCACCGCGGAAAATGAGATGGGCCCGCGGCTGGCCAGCGCACTCGGTGACTCTTGGCTCAGCCGCGGGCTGCTGCAAGAAGGCAGAGACTGGTTGGACCGTGCCCTGGAGCAGCACCACGTCGATCAGCGCCTGCGAGCTGACCTGCTGCGATTGCTTGGCGCTGTACTCTGCGAGATCGGCGACGTGGACCAAGCCAATGGTGTTCTTTCGGAAGGTTCTCAGCTCGCGGCGGCAGCGGGCGCACGTGCTCTGCAGGCCCGGATCGCTGTTCTGCGCGCTGACGTTGAGGACTTGGGGGGCGCAGGTTTCGCGGAGACCCTTGCGGCATGCGAGAAGGCCGCGGCCATGCTGGAATCCGACGGGGACCAGGAGGGCTTGGCTGAAGCGCTGACATCGGTCGGCAAGCTGCGATTCTGGCTCGGTGATGTGGCAGGCAGTGAGGAGGTCCTTGAACGCGCCATCACCTGCGGACGGGAAAGCGGCAACCATCGCGCACAGATGCGAGCCAGTCACTGGCTCGCTGTGACCTTTCACGTACTGCCGATCCCGGTCGATGCCGCCCTTGCCCGCGCCGAGCAGCTTCTCCGGGACGCTAGCGGCGATCTGTGGGCCGAAGCCGATCTGCTCAAGCCGCTCAGCGTGCTGTACGCCCACATGGGCCGGTTTGCCGATGCTCGCGCGGCCATCGACCGCAGCCAGGCGGTATTCGCCAGCTTCGGGGCCCAGTTCATGCTGGCCGAAAGCGCCATCCCCGCTAGCTTGGTCGGGCTGATCACCGCAGACCCGGTCGCGACTGAGCGCTACTCCCGGGCAGGATTGGAGATATTCCGCGCTATGGGCAAGGGGGGAGGGTTCGTCGTAGATCTTGTCTGCGCTCTTGCGGACGCACTTTATGAGCAGGGCCGTTTCGATGAGGCGCAGCAGATGCTCGACCAGGCCCAAGCTGCCTCCCATCCCGATAAGGCCGACGCTACCTGGCTAACCCAAGCTCAGCTCCTCGCTCGCCGTGGTCAGTTCGCTGCGGCCCGGCAGCTCGTCGGCCAGGTAGAGGCGCTCCTATCGTCAACTTCCTTGCCGGTGGAACGGGCCGGTGTCCTTGAGACCAAGGCTGAGGTCGAGCGGCTCGCCGGAGCACCAGTTCAGGCTGCGGCCAGCCTGCGCGCTGCAATTGAAATCTGGGACGGCCTGCGGGCGGTTGCCCTAGCAGAACGAGCCAGAGCCGCCCTCGCCAGCCTCCCCGCCTAGCCGACAGAAGCGTGTGCCTGCGGAATATTCATAAAGGTCCTCGAAGGAGGTTCGTGACTTAGCCGGTTCAGGAAGACTTGCGGGCTTTCTAGACATCTTCACACGGTCATTGCCGGGCCCACTCCAGCGTGACATACCGATACCGTGTGGTACCGTCTGGGCCGGCCGGAGCTCGAGCAGATCTTCGATCTCAAAGCCGCAGCCAGGCAGCAGCCGGATCATAAAGCGAGACTAAGTTATCAGCCCGTCAAAGCGGGGCATCCTACGGCCGCTAGCGGTGCTGCCAGGAACATCCTGGCCACAGCGATCGCCAGAGCCGACCTCATGGCAGAAACCCACCGCCCCCAAGGCGCGAGCCTATCGCGCCGGTATTCCCTTGCGGCGTCAATGCGTGGAGACTTCGGTTAGGGATTACAACCTTGGTCCAGTCGCCGCGCTACCGGTAAGGGGGGAAGCGCCGATGAAGCGTATGTGCCGTCGTCGCTCCATGATCGGTGCGGTAGCCGTGGTGGGCGCGGCGCTTATGGCCGGATGCAGCAGCAGCCCAAGCGTGCCGCTGGCGGCTGGCTTCGGCGGCGCGTTCGGGACGGTACCGGCCGCGGCCAGCGGCGTGCAGCACGCCGGGACGGTGACCTGGGCCGAGGTTCCCGGAGCCGGACCGACGTGGATCTTGCCGCTGGAGACCGCGGCGACCGCGGGGACTAATAACGGCAACGAGTTCGAATATGAGATGTGGCGGCCGCTGTACTGGTTCGGCAACGGCGTCGAGCCCACCGAGTCGCCGCCGATGAGCCTGGCACGCCCGCCGGTGTGGTCGAACGGCGACAAAACCGTCACCGTCACCTTGAACAGCAGCTACAGGTGGTCCAACGGCCAGCCGGTTACCTCCAGGGACGTGCTGTTCTGGTTCGACGAAGTCAAGGCCGCGGTCAAGGAAAACCCGGCCAACTGGTTCGGCTACACGCCCGGCCCGGGGATCCCGGACCAGGTGGCCAGCATCACCACGCGCGGGCCCAGCACCGTGATTCTCACCCTGCATGAGCCGGCCAACCCAGGATGGTTCTGGGACGACGAGCTGTCCCTGGTGGTGCCGATGCCCTCGGCCGCCTGGGCCAGGACGTCGGCCAGCGGACCGCTGCTCGATTTCACCGTGCCGGCCAACGCGGCCAGGATCTACGACTACCTGGCGGCATCGGCAAAGTCTGTGTCCACCTATGCGGCCAACCCGCTGTGGCGCACCGTGGACGGGCCCTACACGCTGACCGCGTTCGACGCCACCAGCGGCGCGTTCACGCTGACGCCTAACACCGCCTACCTCGGCCCGCACGCCCGTACGATGTCCACCGTCCGGGGGGTGCCTTTTTCCTCGCTGAGAGCGGAGTTCGACGCGGTGCGGGCCGGTGGCGTGGACGTGGGATATATCCCCCTGTCTGATGTCGCGCAGGTGGCCGCTGTCAAGGCGAAGGGTTACCGCGTATTCGGCTATCCGGGCTTCGGGTTCAACTATGTGGTCTATAACTTCCTCGACAAGACCGGGCACTTCAACTCCATCATCGCCCAGCTGTACATGCGGCAGGCGATCGCGCACCTGGAAGACCAGGCAGGCTACATTAAGGCCATCTTCGGCGGCGCGGGCGGCCCGGCCTACGGCCCGATACCCGCCCTTCCCGCCAGCCCCTACGCGCCCGCGGACGCGGTCACCGACCCGTACCCGTTCAGCACCCCGGCCGCCATCTCACTGCTGACCAGCCACGGCTGGACGGTGCACCCCGGCGGCACCGACGTATGCGCGAAGGCGGGCAGTGGCCCGGGTGAGTGCGGCGCCGGGATCCCCGCCGGCACCAAGCTGGCATTCAACCTGGTCCTGAACACCCAGCCGGGGTTCATCGAGCAGATGGACACTGACCTGGCCTCCCAGGCGGCCAGGGCCGGGATCACCATCAGCCTGCAGTACAGCAACTTCAACTTCATCATCACCAACTACAACAACCAGGTCCCGGCCGACCAGGCCTACGTCGACAAGTGGGCGATGGCGGACTTCGGCGGCTACATCGAGTCGACCTACCCGACCCAGCTCGGCGTCTTCAACAGCACGGGCGGCGGGAACTTCGGCAGCTACCACAACCCTGTCGCCGACAAGCTGATCGCCGCCTCGGTGGCCAGCGGCGCCCCGGCGGCCGTGAAGGCCGAGGCGTCATTCCTGACCGCCGACCAGCCGGGCCTGTTCCAGCCGACGGCGGACTGGATCGCCGTCTGGAAGACGAACCTGTCCGGGCCGCCGGCTTCCTTCGCCAACCTTACCCAGGCAAACCTCACCCCGGAGTACTGGTATTTCACCAACTGAGGACAGGCGGTGCGATGCGCCGCAGTTCGACACGGTCAGCGGCACCTCGCTGCTGACCGTGTCCCGGACGCGGTTCCGCCGCGATCGGCCCGGCGCCTGGGAGACGGCCGAATTCACCCTCGAGCCCGCTCCGCATACGTCCGGTCCAGTCCGGCGCGGATTCAATGGCAGCACCACATCTCCCCGGTCAGGGGGGAGCGATGGCCGATGACGTTACGCACCCCGGCCGCGCGCTGCGGCCGGCACGCGGTGAACGGACGGACGTGGCTCACTGTGCGTGTCCACGCGAGGGCCCGCACCGAGCGCCTGGAATGGGACGGCTCGACGCTCCAGTTGTGGGTCCGCGAGCCACCTGCCGACGGGCGGGCGAACGCAGCGGTGATCCGCGCGGTGGCTCGGTAGGCCGACGTCGCGTCGTCGCAGATGGCGATCGTGTCGGGCACGGCCGCACGGCACAGACTGATCGAGATCCAGCGCGAAGACGCGCTCCCTGCACCAGTTGTCTGGCCGGCTCAGCGGCGCGGCCGCGATCATGGTTAACGCAAGCCGGGATCGTGATTCGCGAGCCGGAGGCCGTACCAGTCGCTGGAACCGGTGCGCTGGCCGACGGGGCCGCTGTTTCCAAGGCCACTCCATCTGAGGAGGACGCTCTAGCTACTACCGGTACCTCGCTGGCGTGATGGCAGAAGGTCACGCTCTTCGAGTATCAGTAGGGTCGGCCGCCGGCTCGCCAAGCCAGGCGGCACCGACACCGCCCGTCAGCGCCACGCGGCCGTCTTCTTGCGCCTGGCCGAGCTGGAACGCGGGCTGGCAGTTTTGTCCCGGGAACAGGACAATTTCCGCGCCGCGCTGGAATGGTCACTGTCGCGCGGTGATCAGGCTGGTCTGCGGCTTGTGCGGGCGCTCGGGAGTTTCTGGCCGACCTAGTAGGAATGATCACCGAGACCTAACTGCTGCCGAGCGTTACGTGAGAGAGGGTTACGAGGAATTCGCGGCCATCGGAGACCGCGGATACCGCGAAGGCCTCGCCCTCCAGCCCGCCGAGATCCTGTACCAGCAGGACCGCCTGGATGAGGCACAGCAACTAATTGATCAAATCCGAGCTGGCCCCTCACCTGACCTAGTCGGTCTCCCGCTGCAGACAGAAGCCAAGCTCCTGGCCCGCGGCAGCCAATTCGGCACCACCCGCCAGATAGGGGACCGCGCAGAAGCGCTCTTGACACCAACGTCTGCTCCGCTTGACAAGGCCGACGTGCTTGCCAGCGATCATGAAATTGAGCAGTGAGGGGCGTGCTGCGCAAGAGCCGAAATAGAGCGTCTCGCGGGCACAATCGACAAAGCCAGGGCCTGCCTGCGCGCCGCCCTAGACATCTATCAGGATCAGCGGGCAACTGCCCTGGTCAAGCGGGCCAGGACCGCCCTCGCCCTCCTAACCGCCCCGCCAAGGTAACCAGCCCGCGCGCGGGTTCAACACGATTCCAACCAGCCTCCAACACCCTCCGACGACGCTCGTATCGACGTCGGCCACCCGGCCGGACAGAAACGCATCAGGAGGGTCAATGTCCCTGGTATCCCTGGCCATCAACCACAAGCTCCGGCCGACGTACCGCCGAATCGGCCACACTGTCGGCGAATTTGTCGCTGACAAAATGAACGCCGAAGACGAGCAGCGGCGAAAGATCATCGCCATATCCGAAAAGACCGCCTCCATCGGCATGAGCCTCGGCTGCTCTCTCCTCACCGCCGACGCTGTCGGAATCATCCAGACCATAGTGACGCCGCAGTAGGCCCAGTAGATGCAGGGCAACCGACGACAGCTCACATGGCGATCCTGAATGATCCGGTTCCCGCTCCAGACTGGAGCGGGAACCGGATACGCTGCTAACCTCGAACCTCAGATCGCCCAAATCAGTCTGCGGATCCGACACTCACGGACTGATCGTGGTCATCGCCTCGCCACTTCGGTAGCCTGCCAAAGCTCAGGACTCCTGACATGATCGACTAGTGACGCAGTGTCACGAGTCCGCCGACCTGGTTCTTTCTGGTGTTTCCCGCCAAATCTCTCCGTGTCGTCGCGCCCGGAGCAGTGAAAATTAATGCAAGGGAATTATGTAAAGCTGCAACACCTTTAAGCCTGTGACCTTGGGAAACGCGGCAGCTGCAGCTCGATCTGCAACCTCTTCGAGTTATCCACATCACGCCAAATTTCACTCCATGTCAGGAGTCCTGAAGCTGGCCCGCCGTAGTACCGCCGCGCTCCAATAACCAGCCCGCTACCGTGCCGTGATCTACGCCGCCGCTGAAGAGGTCCTGCACGACGAGATCAACGCAGAACTCAGCGAAGCCGACACCAACAGCGCCTTTGGGCTACCTACCTGGAGTACTTCGCGGACGCCTCGCCGAACACCCTGCACCAGCGCTTCAGCCGGGCCCGTGTAGACGTGAGGGCACTGCTGCAGGCCGTCGTCACCGGGACGAAATTCCGGACACCGAGCCCGTCTCTTATTTGCGTGTTCAAGTCCCCCTCGGACACCCAAACAGGGGAAATTTCCCGCAAAACAGGCATCGCTTGAACACGCGACCCGGCCCGGTGCCGGGCCGACCCGGCCTCTCTCCCGCGGGGAGGCGGCCATGACTGCCCCGCTGATCGCTCCGCTCATCCCGCCGCGCGCCCCGCCAGGCACCCGGGAGCACGGCAGGCCGGGCCCGGCCCGCTGCCTGCCTCTGGCCGCGGCGGCACAGGTCCCGGCGGTTCCCGGTGACGTGATGTACGGGACTGGCCGGATCGACGAGTCGGGCCGGGTCGGTGACCGGGCCATGACCGCCGTGCTGGGCTGGCGGGCCGGAGACCGGCTGACCTTCACCGCCGCCGCTGGCGTGGTGATCGCCCGCCGCGACCCGGGCGGCCTGGTCACTATGCCGGCGAAGCCGTACCTGATGATCCCGGCCGCGCTGCGCCGCCGCTGCGGGCTGCGGCCCGGTGATCACGTGCTCCTGGCCGCCTCGCCCGGCCAGGACACGCTGACGGCGTACTCGTTCGCGGCGGTGGACCAGGCGCTACGCGCATGCCCCGGTCCCCGGCGGCGAAGGGAGGCGGCCATGACCGCGGTGAACCCGGAGGCATCCCGGCAGGCGGTGGTGGAGGCAGCGTTGGTGCTGCTGGAGCGGATGGGCCTGACCGCGGCCGACCTGGCCGCCGCCCCGCCGCCCGGCAAG
>Ga0070735_10003530_pt1 | contig 13656 bp, 11 predicted proteins | sample Coa_R1_FD_66443 | JGI IMG/M metagenome (GOLD analysis project Ga0070735, IMG submission 66443) | Surface soil microbial communities from Centralia Pennsylvania, which are recovering from an underground coalmine fire - Coalmine... | ecosystem: Environmental > Terrestrial > Soil > Unclassified ...
AGGCCCATGCCACGGGCGCGTTAGCAGCGGCAGTGGTGTAATCCAGGGTCGCAATCAGCGGCCGGTCGAGAGAGATATAGCTCACGTTCGACTGATCCGAGACTCCTATGACCTGGCTGGGAGACAATGTCGCTGACACCGCCGGGATTAAGGAGAAGACTACCTTCAACACACCGCCGAGGAGATTCACGACGCTGCCGAGGAGCCCGCCAAGAAGCCCGCCGCCAGACGAAGGGGCCGTGTTGTACTGCACGATTACGTTGAGATTAGCCGAAGAATTCGCCAACAGCGGTTGGAGATCCGGTGAAATTTTGGAATTGTCCGCGAAGGCTGTCCCGACCGCCAGCAGTACCAGCCAGCAGACGGCACAGCGCGAAAGTTGTTTGATGTGCCTGCGAAAGAAGAGAGGTGACATGGCAGCGTTAAAGGCATCCTGGCTGCCATACGGTCCTGGAGCATAAGTCCTTGCAAACATAGGAAGCAGGTGCCCGGGTACCCGTCTTCTGTTGCGCCAACTTGTCGCATTGAGACAACCTTCCGCCGTTGGCGGGACATTGTGTCCGCTTAGTTAGCAAGCCAGGCTTCGTACGCTTTTAAGACTGTACTTCCCCGATAAGTCACGGATCGGCCCTCGCGGTTACTTCGAGTCGGATAATATCGGAACACAATCTTCACTGGCCCGGTGATCTGGAAGGGAAAACCGGGTACGACCGCTTGACAGGCTGGCTCGGAAAAGGTATCTCTAGTGCTATGAATGGCCGGCGGATCGTGCTGCTTATCGCGCTGGTTGGGCTTGTGCTTAATGCACTCGGCTGTTACGGCTCCTGGATCATCAGTCCACAGGCTCGCAAGTGTTGTGGCAACGGTCATTGTTCCCCTGCCAATCACGATCCGTGCTGCAAGCTGTCGGTAACGTCGTCCGTCCAAGTATTGCAGATCCAGGAGAAGATATGCGTGTATCCGCCGATACTCGGCGGACCTGCTGTGGAACCGCTTACAACGTCGCACGTTTCCTTCGCCCGTCCAATTCCCATTAAGGCAGACCCGTCCCCGCCCGGCGGTCTGAAACTCACTAGTTCTCCCCTCCTGATCTAGCCTCTGCTCCTGCGCGAGAATGCTGCCGCCGTGCCGCGCCGCAGTGACTCGACTCGTGCGGTGCGCCCCAAGGATGTCTCGATTTCGGACAGGAGGTCGTCATGTTTTTCATATTCAGTCATTTCGTCTTGCTCAGTGCAGCCGCTGGATCCATTGGCCCATGGCAATCGCCGGCACATCTTCACCGTTTACTAAAGGCGATTTCCGGCACGTTGATTCTGGACGCGGAGGGCATCGAGTTCCGCTCTGCGCAAGTCAGCCATCGCTGGCCCTATCCGGAAATCCACACGTTTGATCTTGTGGGACCCAAGGAGTTGATATTGATGGATTACGAGAATCGCCCGTGGCATGAACCGGGTGAGCGCCGCTTCCACCTTACACTGCAAAACTCCATTCCGGCCGATCTCGCCTCGATGGTGGCGGCAGCGGTGGGCAAGCCGTCCCGCAATGGCGACCCTGGCCACGATACGCCGTTTTTTGCGGAGATCCCCGCCCATCATCGCGCGTGGACCGGCGGAAGCAATGGAGTGCTCCGCCTACGGCAGACTGGCATCGATTACATCACGCCCGGCGGGCGCGATGGCCGAAGCTGGCGCTGGTCCGATATTCAGACAATCGCCAATCCCAACCCCTACAGTTTGCGCGTAACCGGGTATCGCGAAATATTTGAATTCGAGCTCAAGCAACCACTCTCCCCGGCTTTATTTGACTGGATTTGGGATCGCCTCTATGCGCACGGCCGTTCTATTTCGCCTGCCATTGGAGGAGGCCGCCCATGATCCGGAATCTCATCTGCACAACGTGCTTCGCAGTTGCGGCAATCGCACAACCCACGCCCACTCCGTTACCTCAGTTGCTTGAGGAAGCCGCTCACAACAATCGCGACATTCTCGCTGCGCTCCATGGCTGGCGGGCCGCCGCGCAAGTTCCAACTCAAGTCTCCACATTGCCTGACCCGGAGGTGACGGTACAACAATTTTCTGTCGGCAGTCCCCGTCCCTTCGCCGGATTCAGCAACAGCGACTTCGCGTATATCGGAATCGGCATATCTCAGGACCTTCCCTATCCGGGAAAGCTCGGCCTTCGGGGTGAAGTCGCCCAGCGGGATGCTGCCGCCAGCCGGAAGCAGTTCGAGGGTGCACAACGCCGCATCCGCGCAGAGGTGAAGGCGGCCTATTACCAACTCAGTTATCTTCAGCGCACCCTAGCATTGATTCAGCGCGACGGGAAGCTGCTGGATGAAATTGAAAAGATCGCCGAAGCCAGGTATCGCACCGGACAAGGCAGCCAGCAGGATGTGCTGAAGTCACAATTGCAGCGCACACAGTTGTTGGGCGAACTAGCTCATCATCACGCTGCCATCGAAATGACGCAAGCCAAACTCAACAGGCTTCTAAACCGGCCACCCGATTCTCCCGCCATAACTGCGGACGAGCTTACAGAAACTTCGCTACCCTACACGTCGCAGGAACTACTGGCGCGCGTGCGGACCGAAAATCCGGCCGTCGAGCTGGAGCAGGAGATGGTGCGCAAGCAGAGCCTGCAAGTCGAATTGGCCCGAAAAGATTTCTATCCCGATTTCAACGTGCAGTATATGTGGCAGCATACCGCCGGGCAATTTCGCGATTATTATATGTTGAGTTTCGGCGCGAAAATTCCACTCTATCGCCGCCGCAGACTCGACCCGGAGCTGACCGAAGCTGTCGAAGAATTGGACCGTTCCCGCCGCACCTATGAGAGCGAGGTCCAGCAGGCTTATTTTGAAGTCCGCGACCAATTCATCGCAGCGGATACCGCAGCGCAGCTACTGAAAATCTACCGCGAAGGTTCGATCCCGCAAGCGATGGCTACTTACCAGGCCGGCCTCGCTTCCTACGAATCAGGCAAGCAGGATTTTGAGACGCTGCTATCCGCGTTTCTCGATGTTCTCCACTATGACGAAGAATATTGGAAAACGCTGGCCGGCCATGAAGCCGCGCTCGCCCGTATCGAGCGACTGACCGGAGTGACGCTTCCGTAAAGGATACGTTCAATGCGAAACTATCGGACCGCTTTCTTCGTTACCAGCGTGAGTACGTTGCTGCTGGCGGGCTCGCTTGTCTTCCTCTGGCTTGATCCGGGGAACGCGCTCAGGCCGACGAATCAGACGGAATCGCAGCCTGACGGCAGGCCCGCCGCCGCCCTGCAATCCGCCGCAGTCGCTCCGGTGCAGTTATCGCCGCAACGCATGCAGAGCATCGGTGTGAAGACGGGGCTCGTGAAATGGAAATCCGTGCATGACCAAATCCGCACAACCGGCAATGTCGAAGTGGACGAGACGCGCCTCTCTTATGTCCAGGTCCGCTTCCCCGGCTGGATCCAGAAAGTATTTGCGGACTCAACCTACCAATTTGTACAGAAGGGCCAGCCACTCTTCACAATCTACAGTCCCGACCTGGTCACTACTGAGCAGGAGTATCTGCTCGCCCGCGAGAATCATGCATTGCTGGCGCAAAGCAGCGTGCCGGGCGTAGCCTCGGGGGCGGCGTCATTACTCAATTCCACGGAGGAGCGGCTGCGGCAATGGGAGATCCCGGAACGCGAAATCCTGCAATTGGAAAAGACCGGCACGGCGCGCCGGGAGTTGGAGATCGATTCGCCCGCTTCGGGCTACATCACCGAACGCAATGCGCTGCCCAACATGTATGCGCAACCCGGCGTCAAGCTTTATACACTCACCGACCTCTCCCAGGTCTGGGTCTACGCAGAAGTTTTTCAAAACGATATTGGACGCGTGAAGGTGGGCGACTCCGCCCGTGTCACCGTCGATGCCTATCCGGGGCGCATCTTCACGGGACGGGTGAGCTTTATCTGGCCTCAAGTGGACCCGGCCACTCGCACGGTCCGGGTTCGCCTGGAATTCCCGAATCGAACGCTGGCGCTCTCGCTAGGTATGTTTGTCAACGTCTCATTGGATATACCCCTTGGACGCCAGCTTGTGATTCCAGCTTCAGGAGTATTTCATTCGGGAACCCGGCAAATCGCATTCATCGACCATGGCAATGGCTATATCGAGCCGAGGGACATCACAACCGGAGCCACTACGGATGACGAGGCCATCGTGCTCAGCGGCTTGAAAGCCGGTGAACACATCGTCACGTCGGCGAATTTTCTGATCGACTCGGAAAGCCAGTTGCAAGCGGCTCTCGGCTCGTTTGCGCCGCCACCACCGGGCGCAGGAGCGGCGGCCTCCATGAACGCTCCCTCGAGTGCGACCATCGACTATTCCTCCGTTCCTAACCCGCCCCACAAGGGACCCAACACATTTCGCGTCAAGCTCACATCCAGCAGCGGAGCGCCGATTGGCGGAGCCCAGGTCACGATCACGTTCTTCATGCCTGCCATGCCCGCTATGGGAATGGCTGCGATGCGCATGGCCAGCACGCTCAGCGATAAAGGCGGCGGCGTGTACGAGGGATCGGGTGAATTGCAATCCGGGGGCGCTTGGCAAGTAACCGTGCTTGCGACGCGCAACGGCCAGGCCATCGCGCAAAAGCAGTTTTCCGTACAAGCCGAAGGAGGCATGTAAGTGATCGGCCGCTGGATCGACTGGTGCGCTCGCAATCGGTTCCTCGTGTTCGCGGGCACTGTCTTTCTCGTGCTGGCAGGCCTATGGGCGATGGGCCGCATTCCTCTGGACGCTCTGCCCGATATCTCCGACGTGGAGGTGATTATTCACACCGCCTGGAACGGCCAACCGCCGAACCTGATCGAAGACCAGGTCACCTACCCGATCGTTACAGCACTGCTCGCTGCGCCCCACGTGAAGGGAGTACGCGCCCAAACCATGTTTGGCGATTCCTACGTCTTCGTCGTCTTCGAAGATGGAACCGACCTGTACTGGGCACGCTCGCGCGTGCTCGAATACCTCCAGCAATTGCAAGGACGGCTGCCGGTCAACGTGCACCCAGCGATCGGCCCCGACGCGACTGGAGCCGGTTGGGTCTACGAATACGCGATCGTCGATCATAATCATCGCTACAGTCTGGCCGACTTGCGCAGCCTGCAGGATTGGTTTCTCCGCTATCAGCTCGAAACTGTTCCCGGCGTGGCGGAAATCGCCACCATCGGCGGGTTTGTCCGTCAATACCAGGTCCGACTCGATCCCGATAAGTTGCGCGCTTACAACATCCCGCTCTCCACAGTCATAGACCGCGTGCGCGATAGCGCCAACGAAGTGGGCGGCAGCTTAATCGAACTCGGGGGCGCCGACTACATGATTCGTGGACTCGGCTATTTGCGGTCGCTGACGGATCTCGATACCGTCCCCGTAGCCAGTAGGAATGGCACACCGGTCCTGGTTCGTGACTTAGGAAGCGTTTCATTCGGACCGGATATTAGCCGAGGCGTGGCGGAATGGAACGGGGAAGGCCAAACCGTCGGCGGTATCGTCGTGATGCGCTACGGATCGAATGCGTTGACGGTCATCTCCGGCGTGAAAAAGAAACTCGCCGGCATCTCTGCCTCCCTACCGCCGGGTGTGGAGATCCTCGCCGGCTACGACCGATCTGGACTGATCCGGTCCTCCATTTCGACGCTGCAGCGCGATCTCCTCGCGGAAGCGATTATCGTCAGCCTTGTGATTGTCGTTTTCCTTCTCCACTTCCGCTCTGCGCTGATCCCGATCCTCAGTTTACCGGTCGCTGTCATTGCCTCGTTCATTCCGATGTATTTCCTTCACGTCAGTTCCAACATCATGTCGCTCGGGGGACTTGCGCTGGCGATTGGTGTTTTAGTAGATGCCGCCATTGTCATGGTGGAAAACGGCTACAGAAAATTGTCCGAGGGACTCGCCGCTACGCCCAGCCTTTCTGCGCGCGAAAGGAGGAGAATTCTTCTCGACGCTGCCAAGCAGGTCGCGCCCGCTATTTTCTTTTCGCTGCTGATTATTGTCGTCTCATTCCTCCCGGTCTTTTTACTGGAAGCGCAGGAGGGAAGAATGTTCCGCCCGCTGGCTTGGACCAAAACGCTGGCGGTCGCACTGGCCTCCCTGCTCGCCATTACCCTGACGCCCGTTCTGATGATTGTCTTCATCCGCGGACGGCTTCGGCCGGAAGCGGAGAACCCGGTCTCCCGCCTCACGCAAGCGATCTATCTCCCAATCTTGAAACTCTGCCTCCGATTCCCGAAAACCACGGTGCTGGTGAACATCGCCTTCCTGTTAGCTGTTTTCCCGCTCGCCCTGCGGCTAGGCAGCCAATTCATGCCGCCGCTGTTCGAAGAATCGTCGCTCTACATGCCCTCAGCACTGCCGGGAATTTCTATTCGCCAGGCCTCGCAACTGCTGCAGGAACAGGATCGTATCATCCGCACTTTCCCGGAAGTCGCTAGCGTCTTTGGCTCGGTTGGCCGCTCCGATAGCGCCACCGACAATGCCCCGCTCGACATGTACGACACAACCCTCATGCTCAAGCCGAAAAACCAGTGGCGGCCGGGAATGACGTACGAAAAACTGATTTCCGAGATGGACGCCAAGCTACAGTTCCCAGGTCTCTCAAATACGTGGACTATGCCGATCGAGAACCGGCTGGATATGGAACTCACGGGTATTAAGACGCCTGTTGGTCTCAAGCTCCAGGGCCCCAGCCTGGAAGGAATTGCACAACTCGGCGCTCGAGTCCAGCAAATTCTCAACCGCCTTCCCGAAATGAGATCTGCCTTCGCTGAACGCGTTGCCCAGGGGTTCTACCTGAACATCGACACGAACCGAGCCGAAGCCGCCCGCTACGGACTGACCGTCGGCGATGTGCAGCGCGCCATCACTTCGGGAATCGGCGGCGAAACAGTCGCTGAAAACATCGAAGGGCGTCAGCGTTACCCGATCGCGATACGCTACGCACCGGATTTTCGGGAAGATATCGCCAAACTGAAACGGGTGCCGATTGCGACGCCCTCTGGCCCACAGTTGCCGCTGGGCGAGCTGGCGAATCTTTCGTTTACACGAGGTCCAGCCATGATTCGCGACGAGGATGGGACCCTCACCGGTTATGTCTATCTCGACCTGAATACCAAAGACTACGGTGGGTTTGTCGAGCGCGCGGACAAACTACTCCGTCAAAAACTGGCCTTGCCCGCAGGTTATAGCTTCCACTGGTCCGGGGAATACGAATTCGAATTACGCGCGAAGCAGCGGCTGAAAATCATTCTGCCCATCGTTTTTTTTGTGATTTTTCTGCTGCTTTACATGGTCTTTCACTCCATAACGGAAACCGCGATCCTGATCCTCCCGACTCTCTACGCCGCCACGGGAGGACTGCTGCTGCAGTGGATGCTTGGCTATAACTTTAGTGTTGCTGTTTGGGTCGGCTATATCGCGCTCTTCGGAATTGCGGTGGAAACCGGAGTTGTGATGGTCGTCTATCTTCATGAAGCTCTGGATCGAAGAATCGTCACGGGAGGCGCACTCCAGCCAGCGGACATCGAAGCTGCTGCGATCGAGGGAGCCGTTCAGCGTCTGCGGCCCAAGTTGATGACCGTCACCGCCGTGCTGGCGAGCCTCGCGCCGATTCTGTGGGAATCCGGCGTGGGATCGGATGTCATGAAACCAATTGCCGCTCCCATTGTCGGAGGCATGATTACTTCCACCATTCATGTGTTGATTCTGGTGCCGGTGTTCTTTGTGACAATGAAGCGGCGGGCGCTCCGGCGGGGAACGCTGCTGAATGCACCGGAACAACTGTGATGAAATTGGAATCCGGAACGCGCGCGCCGGGCATCGCTGGAAACATGGTGGGCCCGAGAGAACTCGAATCTCTGACCTCCTGCGTGTCAAGCAGGCGCTCTAACCAACTGAGCTACGGGCCCCAAATCAAAAATAGTAGGGAGTTAATGCTGCCAATATAGCACAGCGCGTTTGCGCGGCAGCGCGACAGCCCCGGTACCGGTCAAAATTCAAACGGCCTGGATTCCCGACCCGCCCTCTGATATCCTTTTTAATTGGGTTTCGGGATTTTCAATCCTCCCCTTCCGTAGCCACAACGCGCGGCACGCGCCCGGCTTCTGCAATTGTTTGCGTTGCGTTGGCGGGAGAGAAGTAAGAGGTTTCACATGTCAGGCCATTCGAAATGGGCGACGATTAAGCATAAGAAAGCCGCCCTGGACTCCAAGCGCGGGAAAGTGTTCACGCGCATCATTAAAGAAATCAGCATCGCTGCCCGCAGCGGCGGCGACCCCGACGCGAATCCGCGCCTGCGCACGGCTATCCTCGCAGCCAAAGCGGTCAGCATGCCGGCCGACAACATCAAGCGAGCGATTATGCGCGGCACCGGCGAACTCGAAGGCAGTCAGATCGAGGAAGTTATGTTTGAAGGTTATGGCCCGGGTGGTGCTGCCGTCCTGGTGAATGTGGCCACCGATAACCGCAACCGCACAGTCAGCGAGATCCGCCACACGTTTTCCAAGAATGGCGGCAACCTTGGCGAGCAAGGTAGCGTCGCCTGGATGTTTGAGCGCAAAAGCCAGGTACTCGTCGAGAGTAATAAAGCCACCGAAGACCAACTTATGGGTATTGTTCTCGATGCCGGCGCGGACGATCTCCGCAACGATGGGTCAAATTGGGAAATCCTCTCGCCTCCTGAAGCTCACGAGAAAGTCCTCGACGCCCTCCATAAGGCGGGCATTCCCACCGTTTCCGCCGAAATCGGCATGGTTCCCAAGAACCTCGTCAAGCTGGAAGGCAAAAACGCCGCCGCAATGCTGCGGCTGAGTGAGGCGCTTGAAGATCACGACGACGTCCAGAACGTTTACTCCAACTTCGATATCGACGAAAGCGAAATGGCGGCTCTCGTCTAGAGGCGGCTGTGCGGCTACGCGATGCGGGTTCTCGGCATTGATTGCGGCACGGAGCGCACCGGCTACGGTGTTATCGACAGTGATGGGCGTGAGCACCGCATGGTTGCGGCCGGCGTTATCCGCTGTCTCACGAAAACAAACCTGGAGTCACGTCTGGTGGAGATCGCCCGCGGTCTCCGCGAAGTGATCCAGCTTCATTCGCCGGAAGCAGCCGCTGTCGAAGAAGTGTTTTACGCCCACAACGTCAAAACGGCGCTGAAGTTGTGCCACGTCCGCGGCATCGCGCTGCTCATCATCGCCGAGGCTGGCCTCCCGTTTGGCGAATACTCGCCGCTGGAAGTGAAGACCAGCGTCGTAGGCTACGGCCGGGCCGAAAAGCAGCAGGTCCAACTCATGGTGAAAACGTTGCTGCGCCTCGATGAACATCTCGCCTCCGAAGATGCCTCCGACGCTATCGCCGTCGCCATCTGCCACGTTACGCACACGGCTCATGGGCGCAGCGGAGCGGCCCGATGAAATTCCTTGCCATCCTCGCCGTCTGCCTCCCACTCACCACGTCGGCGCAAACCGGCCCGCGCATCGTTTACACCAAAGCCTTTCCCGGCAGTTCACCGCCCTGGGCCGGCATCACCGTCGAGCGTGATGGCAGCACGGTCTACAAAGAATCGCCCAACGACGATCAGCCTCTCAAGTTTCGTCTCGAAGACGACGAAACGGCTGACATCTTTCGCCTGGCCGACAAGCTCGGCCATTTCAATCACCCGCTTGAATCGAATCTGAAGGTGGCGAACATGGGAATGAAAACCTTCCGTTTCGAGGACGGCAAGGAAACCCATGAAGTGAAGTTCAATTATTCTCTCGATCCCGATGCGCAACAACTGGCCGACTGGTTCGAGCGCATTATCGAAACTGAACAGGATTATGAACGCCTCGACACCGCAGTTCACTTCGAGAAGCTAGGGGTAAACGATGCTCTATTGCTGCTGCAAGTCTCCTGGGAGCACAAACGTCTGGTAGCGCACGCTCAATTTCTTCCGCTGCTCGATCGCGTAGCGAAAAACGAGAGCTACCTGCACATGGCCAGAGAACGGGCTGCATCGTTGGCTGCTGCGATCCGTGCGGGAAAGTCCAAGCCGCAATGAGATGGCCGCGCTCCTTCGTGTTCCTTTGCAGCGTATTGTGTCTGCTGCCATTGTGCGCGCAAAAGGCCGCCCCGGACGAGGAGCAAGCAGATCTTCGCGAAACGCTTGGCGAAGCCGGAAACAGCACCATCGATTTAATCCGCGCGATTGAAGCGCATCTCGCCAAATATCCGCATTCGCCCCGCAAGCACGAGCTCGAGCGCGCCTTGGTCAAAGGCTCTATCGAGATCAAGGACGACCGCCGCATTGCGCTATACGGCGAGCGCGTTCTTGTCTACGACCCCGATAACCTGCAAATTCTCGACAATGTTGCCCGTGTGCTGATCGCGACCGGTGACCAGGCGGGCGTCGAACGCGCGCTTCACTATGCCCAGCATTTCGAGCAGTTGGTCGAAACCATGGCGGAGGCCAAGCCGACGGAGGGTCAAGGAGCGGCCCACCGCAAGGACGAACTGGATCATGGCCTCGGCCGGGCTCTTATGCTCGAATCCCAGGCTAGTGTAAAACTTGGCCGTCTCGAAGACGGGATACAATTTGCGCAGCGCGGCTTCGACATTTTCCCGTCGGAGGAATCCGCCCGTCAGCTTGCTGCTACGTTTGCCGCCGCAGGAAAATCGAGCGAGGCCATCCGGCACTATGCCGATGCCTTCTCCATCCCGGACCCGCGTGCCGAAGATACCGACCGTGCCGAGGATCGCCGCAAAATGGGCGAGCTTTACAAGAGCGCACACGGCTCTGAGGCTGGGCTGGGCGATCTCGTTCTTCAGGCTTACGACCGCACTTGTGCGCTGCTCGCGGCGCGGCGCCTTGCGCTCAGTAAGTCCGATCCCAATGCCCAAGTGACCGATCCCATGGACTTCACGCTCACCGATCTGAAGGGAGGCAAGCTCAGACTCTCCACCCTGCGCGGGAAGGTGCTGGTGCTCGATTTCTGGGCCACCTGGTGTGGCCCATGCCGCGCCCAACACCCTCTTTATGAGCAAGTGAAGCAGCGCTTCAATAATGGCGATGTCGTCTTCCTTTCCATCGATTCCGACGATGAGCACAGCCTGGTGCAGCCGTTCGTCAACCAGAACCATTGGGCGCAGGACAACATCTACTTCGAGGATGGCCTTTCACGCGCCTTAAAGGTTTCCAATATTCCCACGACCATCGTTTTCGATAAACAGGGCAAAATCGCCAGCCGCATGAACGGATATCTGCCTTACCGCTTCGTCGACATGCTCACGGCTCGGATTCGCGACGCGCTCGAACCGCCTCATCCTCCACAATAGACGTATGAGCTTTCGCCGGGTCATCTGGATCGTACTGGACAGCGTCGGCATTGGGGAGATGCCGGATGCGGAGGCCTATGGCGATACGGGCAGCGACACGCTCGGTAACATCGCCCGCCGACGGATTCTCCATCTGCCGAACCTGTGCCGCCTCGGCCTCGCCAACATCAAGCCGCTCAATGGTCTTGAACCGGTTGCCGCTCCGGTGGGTGCTTTCGGCCGCTGCGCGCTCGCATCACCTGGTAAGGACACTACAACCGGCCACTGGGAGATGGCCGGCATTCATTTGGAAAAACCTTTCCCGGTGTACCCTCATGGATTTCCGCAAGACACGATGGATGAATTCGAAACCCGCATCGGCCGTAAAACTATCGGCAACTACGCGGCTTCCGGTACTGAAATCATTCAGCAACTCGGCGAGGAGCATATGCGCACCGGCTCGCCCATTGTTTACACCTCGGCCGACAGCGTCTTTCAAATCGCCGCGCACGAAGAGGTCATCCCGCTGTGGGAACTTTACAAGATTTGCGAGACTGCGCGGGAGATCCTCCGCGGGCCACGCGAAGTCGGCCGGGTGATTGCGCGCCCTTTCGTTGGCAGCCCTGGGGCTTTCACCCGCACGCCGAACCGCAAAGACTTGGCCGTTCCACCGCCCAAAGGCATGCTGCTCGACCAGCTCGACGACCACCGCGTCTCCGTCTACAGCGTCGGGAAGATCTTTGATGTCTTTCTGGGCCGTGGGATTCGAGACCACGAGAAGACACAAAGCAACGCCGATGGTATGGCGAAAACGCTGGAGGCAATGGAGCAGCAGGACGAGGGGCTAATCTTCGTCAACCTGGTGGATTTCGACATGCTGTACGGCCACCGCAACGACGTGGAGGGCTACGCCCGCGCGCTTGAAGAAGCCGACGTCTGGCTGCCGCAATTGTCCGCCAAGCTTCAGCCCGGCGATCTGGTTATTCTCACAGCCGACCATGGCTGCGATCCCACAACTCCTTCGACCGACCACAGCCGCGAATATGTCCCGCTGCTGGTCTATGGTCCGATGGCGAGAGCCGCCGTGGATCTCGGCCTGCGAGCGACGCTTTCCGATATCGGGCAGACCGTGGCTGAGAATTTCGGCTGCCGTATCGCGCAAGGCACGAGCTTCCTTTCGGCAATCCGCACTAATTAATGGAACCCACCAAATGAGACGACCCATCATGGCCGGCAATTGGAAAATGTACAAGACTGCCGGCGAAACCGTTACGTTCTTCGAGAAATTCCGGCCGCTAGTGGAGAAATCGGAGCACTGCGAAATTGTCATTTGCCCGCCGTTCGTAAATGTGCCGGTGGCCGTTCGCGCCGCTGAGGAGACTCGCATCGAGATCGGCGCACAGGATCTGTTCTGGGCAAAAGAAGGCGCTTACACCGGCGAAGTTTCCGGGCCGATGCTCAAGGCCGCCGGTGCACGTTGGGTCATCATAGGCCACAGCGAGCGCCGCCAATATTTCGGTGAGACGAACGAAAGCGTTCTGAAAAAGACCGTCGCGGCGCTCCAGGCCGGGCTGCGCCCGATCGTTTGCGTTGGAGAACATCTGGAGGAGCGCGAAGCGGGCAACACCAACGCCGTACTCATCAGCCAATGTGAAGGCGGTATTTGTGGCTTGATGCCGGCACAATTTGCCCAAATCGCAGTTGCGTACGAACCTGTGTGGGCGATCGGAACGGGAAAGACAGCGACACCGGAACTCGCCGCCGATGCCCATTCGATGTTGCGCGGCTATTTGCAGCAATGCTTCGGCGAAGAAGCCGCCTCGAAGACCCGCATTCTCTACGGCGGAAGCGTGAAACCAGACAACGTGAAAGCGCTGATGGCACAGCCGGAAATCGATGGCGCGCTGGTAGGCGGTGCGAGCCTGGAGGCAGTCTCCTTCGCGTCGATTGTGAACTTTTAGAAGCTTGTAAATTTTTAAAGCCCGATGAAATCTTTATTGGTGTTTCTTTGTCTCCTTCCGCTAGCCGCTGCCGATCGGCCGGCGATTCCCGCCGACGTCCGGCCATTGGTAGAGCTTTCCCGCTCTGCGCCTCCGGAATTTGCGGCCGACGCTCTGCTCCGGATTGTCGAATCGGGCCGCGTCGAAAATCCGGAAGTCAAACGCGATCTGCTGGAGCAGGCCTTCCAGCTTTCGACGCGCGCCCGGCAACCCGTTCGGCGCATCCCTATTCCGGGCAGCACCGTGGATACGCGCTCCTGGTATCGCGGCTCGGCGATGAGGCTCGGCCTGGATGCTTTATCGCTGGAGTGCCGCGCGATCCGCGACCTGCTCCTG
>Ga0070735_10003531_pt1 | contig 13654 bp, 10 predicted proteins | sample Coa_R1_FD_66443 | JGI IMG/M metagenome (GOLD analysis project Ga0070735, IMG submission 66443) | Surface soil microbial communities from Centralia Pennsylvania, which are recovering from an underground coalmine fire - Coalmine... | ecosystem: Environmental > Terrestrial > Soil > Unclassified ...
CCCTTCGTAGTCTTGCCGAGACCAAGAACGGCGACGGTTTTCTGTTGTGCACGGCATGGGATGTAGTAGTTCAGATCCAGCCGCGCGATCGCATCCTGCGACTCCGCCGACTCGCGCGGCACCTGATGCGTGTTCTCGAGGAACATGTGCTCCGCGGGGTCGGGCCGGGATTCGGTCAGGAATGACAGGTCGAGTTTTCCCATCGGACTCATGCCCACCGACTTCGACAGGACGAACTGCTCAGTCTCTTCGTTGGCACGCAGGAAAATCGCGATGCGATCTACCGACAGAGTTCTGCTCAGGCGATCGACGACAGAGGAGAGCAGCGCGTTCAGATCCGTCTCGGAGCCAAGTTCGCGGCCAAACTCAATCAGCGTCCGGCGATAGTCATACACCGTGCGATAGAAGAATTGGTCGATGCGATTCTGAATCCACTTGCGAACTGGATCGAACAGTAACGCAGTGACTACCACGGCCATGATCAGGCCGATTCGTCCAGTGTTGGGCTGCCGCATCTGCACCAGGGTCGCGATGCCCGCCACCATTGCGAAGTACATCCCAACCACCGCGGTGACGGCCAGGGTGTAGACGACGACGCGCTTCGAGATCAAGTCCACGTCCATCAGGCGATAGCGGAAGATCGCGTATCCGAACGTGAGTGGCAGGAGCCCAAGCGACAGCACAGACAACTTCATGCCTGTCCCGGGCAGCGAGCCCATCAGGTAAGGCACGACGTAGAACAGCGTGTAAGGCACGATCGCAAGTACCGTGCCGCGTGTCACCCACTTTAATTGCTGGCGCAGAATCGTTGTGCTCGCCAGGCTATAGCTGTGCCACAGCACTGCTGCAGCGATGACGAACAGCAGCGCGCCGTACGCCATCTCCTGGCGATCCATGTCCCAGCGCAGGTGGCCGCTCGCCTGAGCCAGGCGCAGCGCGATGATGTGGCGTCCGAGCAGCAACGCTCCCGGCAGGTAAGGAAGAGAGAGCAGCCAGGGACGCTGGCGCACAAACTGCCGTTTCTCAGGAAATGTCAGAACGAAGTGCAGGAACAGCGCCGGTTGCAGAAGCCAGGCAACGATATTGCTCCAGTAGATCTCCCAGTCGAACGCGTCCAGTTTTCCCGTGTACTTGAACGAATAGGCGATGAACGAGACCAGACAGAAAATGTAAAAATGCGTGGAACCGGGCGCGGTCCAGCGGCGCAACAGGACGTAGATGCCGATCCCCAGGTAGATCAGCGCAATTAACCGCAACGAGTTGTTCAGGGAGCGGTCGGCGGGAACGAGGATCACGCTGGATTCGAGCGTCACCGACTGACGGATCAGCGAATAGGAAGCCTTCGACCAAATGCCCGTCCGGTAGAGTTGGCGCACGAGTCCAGGAGTGCTATTGACCTCCTGACCGTTGACCGACACCAGTTGGTCGTTGATCTTGATGCCGGCCTTGGCGCCGGGTCCATTGGGATCGACGCGGTCGGCTAGCAGATAGCCGTTGTGCTCAACCCACCAGACGCCGTCGTCCGGACCAGCCGAATCTCGTTCTTTCTGAAGGTTGAACCCGGCGAAGACTACCGCGGCCACCGTCAGCAGAAACAAGAGAACCGCAATAAAGCGAGCTTGGCTTTCCCGATTCATGGGTTTCGGCACTGGCCCCGAACCCTTAGGGGGCTGGAGAGGCGTGACAGCGACATCCCGCCGATCCTCAATGAGCAACTTCGCTGCCATGCCGGGGCCCCATTTCGAGAAGGCTAAGTCAAATAGATCAAAGTACTTCCAAGATTATAGATGCATTTTCAGCCACCAACTATGCCTTTTTGGAATGTTTCTGTGGGATTCTGTATCCATTCTTCCTTGGAAATCTTCGGCTTACATGGGGACGTTTATTTCGTGGATTCGAGTTATCAACAAATATGATGTTCGAGAGTTCGTCTGAACTGGGCGGGAGATTCGCCGGGCGGCAGGATTTTACCCAGCCTTGCGCTCGTTGCTGTTTGGAATCTCGGGAGGTTCGTCGTCCCACTCGAACGAGAGGGCGCGGGCGGTAGTTTCGATAGGTTCCAGTTCCGGGATGTCCTCTGCCACCGAGGCGCCAAGTTCGGAGAACTTCCTGGCTGAGACCAGCACGCGGTTTTCGAGCGATCCGACGGCTTGGTTGTAGGCTTCAACGGCGCGGTCGAGGCTGGCGCCGACTCCGGTGATGTGCCCCGCGAGTTTCCGCAGGCGGTCGTGGAGTTCTTTGCCAAGGGCGCTGATCTGCTGTGCGTTGCGTGCCAGCTTCTCCTGGTTCCAGCCGTAGGCGACGGCCTTGAGCAACGCGATCAGGGTTGTGGGCGAGGCCGGAATTACGCGCTGCAGCACGCCTTGTTCGATCAGGCCGGGATCCTGTTCGAGCGCAGCGCTGAAGAAGGTCTCCCCCGGCAGAAACATAACAACGAATTCCGGTGTCGCTTCGAACTGCTCCCAATAATTTTTGCCGCTCAACGTCTTCATGTGATCGCGCACTTGTCGAGCATGATTCGCCAAGCAGGCGCGGCGCGCATCTTCGTCATTCGTTTCAAACGCCTCGAGGAACGCCTGCAGTGGAGTCTTCGCGTCGACGACGACGTTTTTCCCGCCGGGCAGCTTCACCACAAGATCCGGACGGAGCCGGCCGTTTTCGCCGGTGATGGTTTCCTGCTCGGCGAAGTCGCAATACGACAGCATGCCTGCAATCTCGACCACGCGCCGCAGTTGGATCTCTCCCCAACGGCCGCGCACGTTCGGCGTGCGCAGGGCACGTACGAGGTTGCCAGTTTCTGACTGCAATTCCTTCTGTGTGGCGATCAGCGATTGCACCTGTCGTTTCAAATCGCCGTAGGCCTCGCCGCGCGCGACCTCCATCTGCTGAATCTGCGCGTCCACTTTGCTGAGCGATTCGCGCACGGGAGAGACGAGATCGGAGACCGCTTTTTGCCTAGTCTCGAGATCGCTCTTCGCCTCGCTCTGAAATCGCTTCAGCGTCTCCTGCGCGACTTGCAGGAAGGTCGAATTGTTGCTCTTCAACGCATCGGCAGCGAGCGCCTTGAAGGCATTCTGCAAATCTTCCGCGGCGCGATCCCCAGCCTTGGCCAGCAATTCGATCTTTTCATTACCCGTCTTTCGCTCCAGTTCGAGGGCCGATTCAAGACGGGCCCGGCTCTCCACCAGTTGCCGCTGATCGTCCAAAAGCCGTGCCAGGTCGGCCTTTGCAGTCATTAGTTCCTTTTCCATCAATGACAAGCGCGCTTGCAGCGAAGCCGTGCGTGTACGCAGCACCAGCCACGCAAGCAGGCCGCCAAACAACAGGCCAATGATCCCGCTGATCCCTAGTTCCATAGACGCAGGTAACTACTTCCCTTCAAGTCCGACCTCTAGCCTAGCACCAGCAACGAAGTTTTGAGCCGAGATGACCGTAGCAAAGCGGCTTCGCGAAGGCACGATTTAGGGGCTTGGTTGGCAATTCGCATTCCAATCTTCTAAGTCCCCCGCAAAGAAACTCTTGAAGGAGTTCGGCAAAGGAGGGTAGAGTTTGCCAAAGAACTGTAAAGTCTGTAGCCTTTTTTTACGCGTGAGACAAGCTAAGCAAGCGACGCCAGTTTGGTCCGGACACAGATTTTGCCCTGATTGAACGCATGCGGGCCCGCGTCCTACTCTGGCCGTTTCACTTTCAAACTAGGGTTCTATGATTTGGAGATTTGCGACGATGCGTTGCAAGGGGCCATTCGTTGACTTCTATGCCGTGATCTTGGCGGCTGCGCTGCTAGCTGTTCCGACAATGCTCGCTCAGCGCCAGAGTGGTGGGCATGGAACTGGCGGAGGATTTGGGCTCGCCGGAATCGGCCGGCCAGACGGTGTCGACGAAAAAGACTCGCTGAAGGACTTTCACCGGGCACTGGCCGTGCAGGCCAGTAGCCAGCAGGTCGCCGAGTATCAGACACTGCTGAAAACCATGGAAGCGGCAAAAGATGCTGTGGGGACTCTCAAGCAAGGCGAAGGCAACGCAGCCGATTTGACCGCCCGCGGCGCGGCTCTGGACCACGCGATTGAGAGCGCGCGAGGTTCTACCAAGAGATTCGTCGACGGATTCTCTGAGCCCCAGAAATCAGGCTTGAAGGAAATCACCAGGAGACTCGCCAAGGCGGACTTGGATCTCGAGCAGGAAGAGAAGAGACTGGACCTTACTCTGGCCGACGCCAAGGCCGCGCCTCCTGAAATCTCCGCCCATACAGATAGTCTCGACAAAGTGCTCGGCGCATTGCAAGACGAACAACTCGCGCTGGGTCGGGAGATGAGCATCGTTATCGCCAATGGGCAGGACATGGCCTTCACTCTTCCGCAGGTGAAAAGCCCAGTCACCATTGGGAATCGGGCTGTCTCGGTCACCGCTTCGGGCATGTTATCGCAGATCGCGGCGGAGAACGGGCAGCGTACGTTCAGGCTCAACTTGATCGCGGACCTTTCTGATATGCAGCTGAACATCACCGAGTTTCTGCGCGCTCGGCTCGACCGGTCCGACCCATGCGGGCAGCGAGTCGATATTCGGCAGGCGTCGCTAAGGCCGGCGACTCCTGGCGGCCTTCTCGTCGTCACGCTGCACTTCGAGCGCTGGACGTGCAACCGAGCGTACGGTCAGACGACCTCGAACGAACTCGGAGGAGGCGATGGCACCGTGGAAGTGAAGCTGACGCCAGCGGTCGGAGACTCGAACGCATTGAAAGTGTCGGCCGAGTTCGGGCGCATCGATGCCAGCGGAATGTTGACGGATGAACTGCGCTCGGGATCGCTCGGCGACGACTTGCGCGAGAAGGCCAGCCAGTTGCTTCTCTACGCAATGCGTTCGGGAACGGACTTTAAGTCCGCGCTTCCGCTCGCAATACAGAACCTGGCCACGGTTCAGAGCGCCCGGTTTCTGGATGACGGCGTCGGCGACTTGAGCATCGCGCTCGAAGGTCAGGTGCAAATCTCAAACGAGCAGGCCAACCAGCTCGCGACGCAGTTGAATCAAGCCTTGTCGGCACAGGCCCCGCCCCCGGGCACCGTGCCGCAACTGACGACGCGCCCACAGTAAGGACCTGGGGCCCATTCGTCTCCCGCTGTGCTACTCTTGGCGTGCCCTCCGTCTGCGGTTCCACTCATGGAATCCACGGCTCAAGTTCGCTCTGCGCACGCCTCTCCGAAGATCCGCATCGGTACTGCGGGATGGAACTATAAGGACTGGAACGGCGTCTTCTACCCTCCGGGCATGCAGATGCGCAAGCGGCATGAACTCGAATACCTGGCGCGCTTCTTCGACACCACGGAGATCAACACCTCGTTTTACGGGCCGCTGAAGGCGGAGCTGGCGAAGCTGTGGTGCCGGCGGGTCGCGGCGGTGAACCCTGCATTCCTGTTCACGGCCAAGCTGTACCGCGCGTTCACGCACTCGCCGCTGGCGGTGATGGAGCCGACTTCGGCGGCTACGATTCGTCCTACGGATGAAGACGAGGAACGCACGCGCGAGGGACTCGACGCGCTCGCGAACGAAGGACGGCTGGGTGCGTTGCTCATCCAGTTTCCCGTGTCGTTCAAGAACACGTCCCTGAACCGTGAGTATCTCGACCGGTTACTGCGGCAGTTCATCGAGTATCCGCGCGTGGTGGAGGTTCGCGACTCGAGTTGGAATAACCCGCAGACGTTGGCGGACTTCACGCAGAAGAACGTCGCCTTCTGCAACATCGACCAGCCGGTGCTAGGCAACTCGCTCGAGCCGACGGAACACGTCACGGCGCCCATCGCCTACGTGCGGCTGCATGGGCGTAACTACGACCAGTGGTTTGACTCCGACAATCGCAACGACCGCTACAACTACCTCTATAAGCTGGACGAACTCGAAGGCTGGAAAGAGCGCATCGTGAGCGTTGCGGAGCGGGCGCAGACGACCTACGTCATCACCAACAACCACTTCGAGAGCAAGGCTGGGGTGAATGCGCTCGAGTTGAAGGCCATGATCGGCGGGAAGAGAGTCGGGGCTCCGCCGACGCTGGTCCAAAAGTATCCGGAGCTGAGACGGTTCGCCGACCCTATAGAGGACGGCGAGGATCCCGCGCGGGGCGATCAGATGTCACTGCTTGCCTGACGATCCCGCAGGCGCCGCGACGAAGCGGAAGTCGCGAATCACAACTGATTGATCCTTCGCGGGCGTCTGCTTGAAGCACCAGAGATTGATGCCGACCGGCGTGGCGACTTGCGGGATGTTCGTCGCCGTTGACGTGTAGGTCTCGGTCTTGATGACGTCGGCGACGGTTCCGATTGGGCGAACGCCGCGCATGAGCGTGAAGACGATGTGATCGGGGTACCATTCTGTGCGCGCCGTGGTGAGGTTGTCGCCGCTGACGCGAAAGTTATCTTCCCAGGCGGAGACGCCGTTCGGCTTGCGGTTTCCGGTTGATGGATAGACGGTGAAGTCGGCGTTACAACCGTGGCAGGTCTTGTTCCACTGGGAGAACTCGATGTCGATTTCGTTCTCAGCGTCGGCGCCGAGGTGATGCGTGGGGCCGTAAGTGAACAGGCCGAGCACGGTGGTCGGATCCATGTCGTAGACGTTACCCTCGATGACCCATTGGTAGGTTCCGAATCCCATGCGGTCGGTGGTGAAGACTTCGGCGGAGGTCCATTTCGTTTCGCGGGCGCTTCCATCGCGCGCGTTCGCTTCGTGCCGAACGATGTGGAGATGCAGATACTTCTTGGCATCAATGGTGACGTTTGCGGGATCGCCGTGGGCGACGCCGGCCATGCCGCCGCGGGTGACCTTCCAGTCGTGTCCAGCCCATGTGATGGTCTGAGCCTGGATGGAGGGAAGAAGAGAGAAGAGGACTGCGCAGATTAGCGTTACGAAGATTGCCGTTCTGGACATCATCGTTCTGAAGATCATCACTCTGAAGATCATGCTCCGAACCAGTGTCATTTGAGTATTGCTCCTTGGGGTCGTCGGTGTCGTTCGGGGAGAAGTGGTCTGACCACGAATTTTTTTTCGTGACAGAGTCAAATTCTTGAATCCACGTGACTTACGTGGTTCAGATCTCGATGCTTCCCCGCAAAATCTTGTCAAAGAAGGACTTACACGCAAAATCTTCTGAATAAAGAAGTTAGCACAAATTTTGTGGGTGCTTCCTGGTTCTTGAATGCTTTGCGATGCGAATGCGCACACTGTCATTGTGCGCCATCTGTATCCTCGGTCAAGGTTGTTGGTCACAGGAGAGAGAAATATTTATGTGGAAGGCTGTGGAAAACTATTGATGAACGGCGGAAGGGCCCGCAATATCAACCCGACAAGCCATCGTAGGAGGAGGTAGAAGTCTCTGTGAAACTCTACAAGGCGCGATTCAATCAGCGAGAGGGAACGCCGGATTCGGCGTTGACTCCGAATCCGGTGCGCTGCTATCCCACGTGCGACTGCCTCTCTTCGCAGCACAATCCCGGAAAATGGCAGGACCTTGCATTGCACGGTGAGATCCAGAATAAGAACACGCAAGCGTGGAAAGCGCTGGAAGCATATATCCAAAAAGTCGCTGCGGATGGCAGCGATGAATTGAATCCGATTGCGGGGATCGGAGCGGAGAAGTGGGAGCAGATTCTGACTCTCCCTCGCTCGATTGGGACACTGCGATCGGTGAAGGTTCTGAGTTTGTATGGAAGTCATCTTGTCCGAATTCCTCCGGAGATCGGAGAGATGACGAATCTCGAGGAATTCGACCCGTACACTTCTTATTGCTTGCACTGGCTGCCCTACGAAATTACCCGCTGCAAAAAGCTGAAGAGCAGTCGGGTCAGCACACGCGCTTTGTACGGCAACTACAAATACCCGCCGCCTTTCCCTCGATTGCCAAGCGTTTCGGCCGATCTGACTCCTGTATGTTGCAGCGTGTGCCGTGGACCATTCACGGAAGATGGGCCCTGCCAAGTGTGGATCTCATTGAAGGTCGCGACGGATGTGCTTCCATTGCTCGTGCACGCATGCTCAAAGGAGTGCACGCAAAATCTCCCCGAGCCGCCCGACGGTTATGTTCCGGGGCCGCATCAGGGCGGGGTAGAAGTTAAACAACCTGCAACGAGGTTTTAATTGTTTGGAGGGTTGATGAGCGCACTGGGGATGTGTCGCCAACTATCGATAGTGCGGCCATGCGTTCGTGGGGGTGCCGCAAATAGAGCGATTTATCTGAGGGAGCCGCGCCAAACCGTGTCCAGCCGGAAGGGGTTTCGGTCGCAGGAGGTGTTGGGATTGACTGATAGCCCCATCATCGACCGGCGCCGCATCTTTTGGATTAATTCCTGAAATCGTAACAAGATTCGTCGGACCGATCGAGGCACCGCAAGTCGGCGCTAAACTCCCTTCCCACGGTCACCCGCTAGCCAGTGGGTGATCTCCGCCGGGCCCCCAAACCAATACATTCACGCCGAACCACACCGGAGGAGAATCGATATGAAAGCCGCCACCAGGAGATATAGTTTGTTCCTACTCTCAGCATTCGCGACAATGCTGACCACGACGACGGTGACGTGGTCCCAAACCTATAACACTCCACTTCGGCACATCATCGTAGTCATCCAAGAGAACCGCACGCCGGACAATCTGTTTGGTGCCGACCTACACAATAACCCGCGCCTGTTGCCCGGCGCTGACCTTGCCGCGAGTGGTCAGTGCAAAACCGCCAACCCAACCACCATTACGCTGCACCCTTTTGGCGCGGTGGACGCTTGTTGGGATCCAGATCACTCCCACGGAGTCCCCGGTGCATTTGAGACAGCATACGACGGTGGAAAGATGGATGACGCGTGTGATGCCGTGATGTACCTAGGTCCGGGCTGCGTCCCGCCCCCTCTTGCGGACAACATCCGCTTGCAGTACCAATATGCCGACAACACCAATCACATCATCGATCCCTATTTCAACATCGCGCAGAACTATGGCTATGCCAACTACACATTCCAAACCAACCAGGGTCCCAGTTTTCCAGCACACCAGTTTCTGCTGAGCGGAACCTCGGCGCCGGTAAAGTACAACGACCCCAGCGGAGACTGGACGTGGTTTGACACCGAAAACGTGTTTGGCTCCAGCGGAAGCTCAGGTTGTCCGGCCCCGAGTGGCGCCTATACCATCGAGATCGACCCCAATTTCGTCCAGCACCAAATCTTTCCCTGCTACGAGCATGCCACTCTGACCGATCTGCTCGATGCCGCCACTCCTGCGCTTACTTGGCGGTGGTATGGTAACTCCTCGAACGACTCGCTGTGGAATGCGCCCAATGCCGTCTCACACCTCTGTGGAACGGTTCAGAACGGAGCCTGCACCGGCAGCGACTGGACCGGTAGTGCGCCAAAGATAGCTCTGAACATTGGCCAACTGCTCTATGACCTCGGCGACAACACGAACGGAGCCTGCAATCTGCCGAACGTGAGCTGGGTAATTCCCGACGGCCATTGGTCGGATCATCCGGGAGGGGCGGCGGGCACGATCACTGACGGAGGGCCGTCCTGGGTTGCCGCCATCGTTAACGGAGTGGGTGGTAAGGGCAATACCGGTGGCAGCTTCCCAACTCAATGCAACTACTGGTCCAATACCGCTGTCATAATTGTCTGGGACGACTGGGGCGGCTGGTATGACCACGTACTGCCCTGGAACTGCGACAGTTCCGGGAATTGCGGCGGCTACCCGAATGCCACCGGCAAGCAGTATGTCTACGGTTTTCGTGTGCCCATGCTCGTCGTGTCTCCCTATACAAAGGCCGGCTATGTGTCGGGGGACATTCGGACGCAGAGTAAGAACCCTCCCTATGTCCACGACTTCGGGAGCATACTCAATTTTATCGAATATGCCTTTGGACAAGGGGGAGCCCCGCTGGCGGAGATTTCCCCAAACTACCACTATGCTGACTACTTCGCTCCTGATGGGCCGAACAATCCGAAGTGCGCGGGCCAATGCCCTTACGGCCTCTCCGATTTTTTCGGAGGCTTCAAAACACAGCGTAACTTTACGTTCATTAATGGCGCAAAGTACGCTACAAATTGTTTCATTTATCCCACCGCGTCGGGATGCTTCGGGGGCACCTTTACAGCCATGGACCCCGACAACGATGCGGTTGACCAGTAAGGCAGGTAGGTACTGAAATTAGCATGATATGATCGCGGGGCTGCCGAGAGGTTAGCCCCGTGCCTCGTCCTGCATCTTCCGCTCGAGTAAAGGTGGGCCCAATGCAGTTCTTACTACGTGCCGCCACTCTGCTGCTAACTATAGGTTCAATTGGAATCCCTACGCCCGTCTGGGCTGCCCCGCGCTACAAGGTCCTCCATGCTTTCGGCACGGGTACCGACGGAGGGGGATTGTGGTCCAGCGTGGTATTCGATAAGAATGGCAACCTATACGGAACAACCAGCGGGGGCGGAGCCTACGGTTATGGTACGGTTTTTGAGCTGATGCCCGAACCAGGAGGCGAGTGGGCCGAAACCATACTGCGAAGCTTCAAGAACAATGATTCCGACGGCTCGGAGCCAACCGGAGGTCTGGTTTTCGGCACGTTGAACACCCTATACGGCACGACCGCGGGCGGGGGAGCCAGTGGCTACGGCACGGTTTTCGAACTGACGCCTGGTGCTGGCGAATGGACTGAAACTGTGCTCTTCAGTTTTCCAGTTCCTCAGATGTCGCACAAGGTGGGATGTTGCCCGCAGTCCGGTCTGATTATCGGCCCGAGGGGAAGCTTGTACGGAACAACGAGCGCCGCATACGAACTGACACACGGCTCTAACGGCTGGAAAATGGCAATCCTGCATGTTTTTGGTACCGGAGCGAATGGTGACGGTTCCGGTCCCTCTGCGGAGATGACTCGCGATATCGCGGGCAATCTCTATGGTACGACTGAGGGAGGCGGTACCAGCACGAGGTGCGACGCCGGCTGCGGCACCGTTTACGAAATTGCGCACATGCCCGACGGCGCATGGAAGGAAAGCGTCTTGCACAGCTTCAGCGCTCGAAACGACGGATCATTTCCAGGGTTCGGCGACAAGCTCGCGATCGACAGTTCCGGCAACCTTTACGGGACGGCCCTGGGTGGCGTCGGAGGCCACGGCGTCATCTTCCGCATGAACCGCGACTCCAATGGTGTTTGGAAAGAGACGATTCTGCACAGCATTTACCAGGCCGTGAATGGGGACGGGCCCAGCAGCGGCGTGGTCATGGACAAGGCGGGCAATCTCTACGGCACGACCATTGCCGGGGGGACAGCATCGTGCGGCTGTGGAGTGGTCTACAAACTGTCGCCAGGCCCGAACGACACCTGGACCTATACCGTCCTGCACCGCTTCACCGGATTCGACGGCGCCGAGCCCGACGCCAACTTGACTCTCGACGACAAAGGCAACATCTATGGAACTACAGCCACCGGCGGGGCTGGCGGGGCTGGCGTAGTATTCGAGGTCACGCCGTAGATTCGCCAGGGCCGTTAGTCGAAACGGAAGCCTGAACATCGAGTGTCCCGTCCATACTCCGTTTGATTATATTCCGCGTAATTGTCGAAATCAGCCTTTACTCTCAGAACCCCGGCTCCGAGTTCAATGAGTGAACTGGGGATATTTCGTCAATAATCCTGCCGTGTTGAAACCTTGCTGACGAGCGGGGCACCCTCACCTGGAGTAAAGAGTGGTATCCTCCGCGCGATGCAAGATGGGGCGCTTCAGTGTAACAAGGAGAATATGCAATGAAAGAAAATGTGACGTTAACCATCGCGTCTCTGCTCTCGATCCTTTTGCTGACGCTTCACATTACGGACGACATCGTGCGTGGGATATCGAAGGCCGAGTCCTCAAACATTGCGTTGGCCGTTCTGGTGGTGTTGCTGTACGGGACGGTGGTGCTCGCCGGACGGCGATTGGGGTATGCCATCATGCTGGTCGTCGGGTTGTTCGCGGTTGCCATGCCCGTCATGCACATGAGGGGGGCACATTACGGCGAGATCGCCAGGTCCGCCGGCGGATTCTTCTTCGTGTGGACACTCTGGGCGCTCGGCGGGCTCGGGGGCTTAACCTTCATCCTCTCGGCGCGTGGACTGTGGAGCCTGCGACGGGGCCAGCCACGCACCCAGTCTAAGTAAGTTCGCTACGTGATGGTCAGGGCGCTGGCTTGGCTGGTTCCGCCGCTAGTGCAGCCCAGGTTGCCGGAGTTTCCGCTGGGAGTGTTGATGGTAACGCTGGCCGTCCCGGGGCCCGTGATGAATGCGGTTGTCAGCGTGACCTGTAACTGGGAGTTGCTCAGGACCTGCGTGATCAGGGTGGTCCCGTTGATAACTACGACCGAGGACGAGACGATATGGCTGCCATTCACGGTGAGCACGAATCCCTGCTGCACTTGCGCGAATGTGACGGTAGTGACCGAGAGAGAGGAAAGGGACGGGGCGGGACGGGCACTTCCGCAGAGTGGGTTGAGGGCGTTGCAGCCTTGCAGGACAAGCATGGCGAGCAGCAGCGTGCTGAGCAGTCGCAAAGATGCGTGAATTCCTTTCATCAGCAATGATGCTATCTGGAATGATGCTATCTGTCTCCGCAAATCTGTCTTCGGAAAATGCAAAACCCTGATGAGCTATCGATGCATCTCCCAGCCACCCTCCTTTGCACGCTTCACCAATTCGGCGAGGCGCGCCCGAGCCTTGAAGAGGACCAATTGATCGCGTTGTGACCATATTTCACGCTCCCACCATTCCTGCAATTCTCGTTGACTACACAGCTGTGAAATTGCGCGAATTAGATCATCGGCTTCTCGTCCGTAAACCTCGTGCTTGAGGAACAAAATACCTACCAGAGGTGGGACACGGGCCTCACCATTTGGCGCAGGCTCGCGTTCCTCAGGGTCATCGGTTTCAATCAAGTCCTTAGGATCAACTTCCATCCACGAACCGGGACGCCCGTCAAATGGATGAAGCGAATATATCTGCCCGGTTTCTTTGTCTCGATACCAACTCTCGTTGCGTGAGTATCGATGCGGTTTCATCACGGGGATCTGTTCGACGTGACCACGAGATATTGCTTCCGAAAGCATGCGCCTCAACTCTCGACAATCGGCTGGCGAGTCAACTACTCTCAACTCGTGCATGTCCTTAAAAATTCCCATCGCGTATCCGTCCCAGTTTATCCGATGGGCGCTTGCCGTTGCTTGTCGCTACAACCGGACGACCCCGCGTTTTGACCGCTTATGAGTCCCGTGAGGATGTTTCGCCGGTTAAGGCGATGCCGGCGGCTTTGACTACTTCCGGTTGGCCAATGAGACGGTGGTGGACATATGTCAGGTCTATTTGTTGATCGGCGCCGCTTCCTTCTCTTGGCGTTGATAAGCGAAGTACGATCAGCGAGGGGGATCGGCGAGTTTCGATCTAAGGAATCGCTTGTGAGACCGCTTTCCGAGCGCGGTCTCACTTCCCATTCGCGGAAAATCCGAAGGTTCAGTGTCCCAATGACTAGTACATCCCGTGTTACACAACGCTCCGCGCGTCCTATGATCGAGTTGCAACTCTTACTTAAATTCTTAAGAAACGGATGAAGCGCTCCCCCCGGCTCTTCTGGTTGTGGATCGTTTCTGTATTGGGCCATGTGTAGATTGATTCGGGTTCTTG
>Ga0070735_10003532_pt1 | contig 13648 bp, 17 predicted proteins | sample Coa_R1_FD_66443 | JGI IMG/M metagenome (GOLD analysis project Ga0070735, IMG submission 66443) | Surface soil microbial communities from Centralia Pennsylvania, which are recovering from an underground coalmine fire - Coalmine... | ecosystem: Environmental > Terrestrial > Soil > Unclassified ...
GGGTTTGGTCGTAGTTGCGTTCGAGCAGGCGCAGCTTGGCTCCGGGACGAATGCCGCGGTGTTCGAGAAATTCGAGGAGTCCGCGGTCGCGCTCGTAAATTCCGCTGACGGTGTAGGAGTTGTCGAGTTCGGCGTCGGCGAGCAGGACGAGTCCGCGGCGGCGGCGGCTGGCGGGACTTTCGAGTTCACTTAGATTGCCGTGGGGGCAGGCGCCGCCGGAGCCGAGCTTCGCGAGGAGTTTAGCTTCGAAGTCGGGGGAGACGGCGTGCTCGAGGCGCTCGGCCTCGTCGTGGACCTTCCACCACTCCATACCGAAAAGTTCAGAGAGCATGCGTTCGATCAGGTGATGGCGGAGAGTGAGCTTGCGGGCGATTTTGCGTCCGGTGGCGGTGAGTCCGACTTCGCCGCTGGTGTCGACGCGGACCAGGCCATCTTTCTTCAGGCGGCGGAGCGCCATGGTGACGGCGGGTGGAGAGACTTTCAGGAGATCGGCGAGGCGTGCGGAGATGACGGTTTCGCCTTCGCTTTCGGCTTCGAGGATGGATTTTAGGTAATCCTCTTTGGAGACGGTGATCATTGAGGGTGATTATACGATGGGAGTTAAGCGTGGTTAATGAGTGAGAGACGATAGAAAAAGAAAAAGGACAGTCCGGAGCCCCCGAGACTGTCCCTCTAAACCCTCCCGGTTAGAAGGGTAACTTGATGACCCTACGGTACTGTCGAGATATTGCATGGGAGTTGCAAAAGGATGAATATCTGATGAATTCAGGGCGTTGGGCGCTGCTATAGTAGTCGGTTGCGCTGATCCAATCTGTTGACATCTGTGTTCTCTTAAATTTCTGACCTTCAGTTGAAGCGGTCGAGAGGATTCGATGCCGTCCACCACTTCGCGTAAAACAGAGCAGTCACGCCGCCTGCAACAGCGGGCGGAGAGCATGATTCCCGGCGGGGTGAATTCCCCGGTGAGGGCATTTCGCTCTGTCGGCGGCGACGCGCCGTTCATCGTGCGCGGCAAAGGGTCGCACATCTGGGACGCCGATGAAAACGAATACATCGATTACATCGGATCGTGGGGACCGCTGATTCTTGGTCACGCGGAGCCGGGCGTGTTGGATGCGATTCTGAGCGCGGCTTGCAATGGAACCAGCTTCGGAGCGTCGACTCCGTCGGAGGCTGATCTGGCGGAGTTGGTGCTGGGAGCGTTTCCGTCGGTGGAGAAAGTGCGCTTCGTGAGCTCGGGGACGGAAGCAACGATGTCGGCGATCCGGCTGGCGCGAGCTTATACCAAGCGGAAATACATTGTGAAGTTCGAGGGCTGCTATCACGGGCACGCGGACGCGCTGCTGGTGAAAGCGGGATCGGGGGTAGCGACGCTGGGGATTCCGGGATCGGCGGGCGTGCCGGAAGAGTTCACGATGTTCACGCTGGCGCTGCCGTTCAACAATCTGTCGGTGGTCGAGCATGCGTTCCAGAAATTCAAGCACCAGATTGCGTGCGTGATTGTGGAACCTGTAGTCGGAAACATGGGATGCGTTCCCGCGGCGGACGATTATCTGGTGGGACTGCGGATGTTGACGGAGCGCGAGCGGTCGGTGTTGATTTTCGATGAGGTGATGACGGGATTTCGCGTGTCGTATGGCGGAGCGCAGGAGTTGTACAACATCAAACCGGACCTGACCACGATGGGGAAGATTATTGGCGGAGGACTGCCGGTGGGCGCGTACGGCGGGCCGAAAGAGATGATGGACCTGGTGGCGCCGCTGGGGCCGATGTACCAGGCGGGGACGCTCTCGGGGAATCCACTGGCGATGGCTGCGGGATGCGCGATGTTAAAGCAGTTGCGGGATCGGAAGGGCGAGATTTATCCGCGACTGGAGAAGTTGAGTGGAGATTTGGTGGACGGCGTGGCTGCGGCAGCGAAGGATGCGGGAGTGGCGCTCTGCCACAATCGAGTGGGATCGATGTTCACGTGGTTCTTCCAAAAAGGGCCCGTGACGGATTGGGATTCAGCGTCGAAGTCGAATACTGAGGCGTTTGGGAAATTTTTCCGCAGCATGCTGGATGCTGGCGTGTATTTACCCCCTTCGCAGTACGAGGCGGCGTTTCTGGGCGCTGCGCATACGGAGGAAGATGTGCAGCGGACGATTGGCGCGGCGAAAGAGGCGTTTGCGGCTATGCGGGGATAGGCAACTACGCGCGGATGGCTCACCACAGAGGGCACGGGGGAACACATTGGAAATGCACGCCCCCCACAACGACTATTTGTGGGACGGCAGGACTGACCAGATTTCTGGATCTTCCGACCCTAGCACCCACGAGCAGAAGCCTTGCAGGCCACGGTCGCGGGCTAGATTGAATCGTTCCTGGAATCCGCGCTTGTCGGTGTAGAAGACCCATTCGCGATTGTCGTCGCGGTAGAAATAAAACCACGAAACGCGGTCGGTGGAATCCCACTCTACGCGCGGGTGGTAGGCGGCAATGTATCCGTCGACATCCTGTTGGCCGATGTAGTCGGCGGTTGGATTGGGCTTCTCATCTTTGCCGGGCTCCCCGGCGTACCAGTGATATCCGTAGACAGGAATGCCCAGCGACAATTTTTCCTTGGGAACGAATTGCAGCGCGTATTCGAGGTTGTCGACGGTCCAGGGATATCCGGCGACGGGGCCGGGCATGGTCCAGCGCGTGTTCTGGTCGTAGGTCATCAGGCAAATCAGGTCAACCGATTGCGCAAGCGCTTTCAGATCGTAACCGCCGCGCCAGTTCTCGAAGAGCCAATGGGAGTAGCCGCTCTCCCCTGGAGAGCCCGGAGCATTTGGCACGGTCGCGATCGACAGTTGCAGGTTTTCTTTGTGAAGAGCGGCGGCAGTTTCGGCAGCCAGCGCTGAGAGCAAATCGCGGTCGGTCCAGGCTACGTTCTCAAAATCAAACTGGAAGCCGGAGTATTTATTCTTCTTGCATTCGCTGACAAGTGAGGCGATGAAGGCGCTTTGCGCCGCGGGAGTCGTGAAGAGTTTGTGCAACTCGAGTTGTGTCATGAGAGCCACGATGGGCATGACGGGCACGTGGTGGGCGGCGGCCGTTTTCAGGACGTCGGGATTGGGGCCTCCCCAGACGAGTCCGTTGCCATCGACCGAATACCAGGCGGGAACGAGGATGTCGATTTTGTCGGCGTGATCGGTGAAGGACTTCACCGAGTTGGGATTGCTGATCATGTAGAAGAGGGCTTTAGGTTGAGCGGCGGCCAGGAGTGCGGTCGCGAAGAGAAAGAAAAGAACGCGTTTCATGAAGTCCTCGTCGTCCCCACTTCTTGCGCAATAGGCGCGCGAGAAATGGGGGATGCGGAATTATTGTCAAACCTTCGGCGTACTCTCCAGCATTTGCGGGATCGTCACAAAATTGTAGCCTTCGGATTTGTATTTGGTGATCAGGTGATCGGTGGCGGTGACGGTTTGGCTGCGATCGGCGCCCATGTGGCGGTGGCCACCGTCGTGAAGCAGGATGACGTCGCCGCCGCGAATCTGCTTCGTGACTTTCCCCTCGATCACCGCGGCAGGCGGGGCGTTCCAGTCGTAGCCAGTAACGTTCCACATCACGGGCTGAAGTCCAAGTTCGCGGGCGATGCGGAGGACCGCAGGCCGTCTTCCTCCGAACGGAGGGCGAAAGAGATTGGAATGTTCGCCGATAGCGTCTTGCAGCGCGGCCCGACAGTCGGTGAGTTCCTGGCGAATCTCGGCGATGCTTTTGAAGGTCAGCAGGGGATGCGTGAAGGTGTGATTGCCGACGACGTGGCCGGCTCGGATGACCTCGCGGGCGATTTCGGGGCGCTGCTTCGCGTACCGTCCGATTAGAAAAAAAGTTGCGCGCACGTTGTGTTTTGAGAGGACTTCGAGAAGGCGGAAGGTGTGGGGATCGTTGGGGCCGTCGTCGTAGGTAAGGGCCAGTTGCTTCGTGCCGCGCGGCAGGCTAGTGAAGGTGCGACCGTACCATTGTCCCGTAGGCGCCATCGATTGATATCCGGCGGCGATGGCGCTTAGGGATGCGGCTCCGGTCAGGGCTAGGCCGAGCATGAGGGGATTGTAAAGGAAGGGTGTGCCGGTGAGGACGCCGGCGTTACCGGAGTGTCGGGTAAGATTTCTGCATGTCGACTAAGGCGAAGTTGGCGGCTGTCATCACGCCGCTTGCGCGGGCGTTCTACAACCGTGATCCGCGGCGCGTGGCACGGGAATTGTTGGGGAAGGTGCTCGTGCGGTCAGGGAAGGTTCGTCTTACAGCGCGCATTGTTGAAGTGGAAGCGTATTTGGGAGAGAACGATCCGGCCGCGCATTCGGCGGCGGGGAATACGGCGCGCAATTCGGTGCTGTTTGGGCCGCCGGGATACGCATACGTCTATTTCATCTATGGCAATCACTACTGCCTCAATGTTTCGTGCGAGCCGGAGGGCAAGGCGGGCGGCGTTCTCTTTCGGGCGCTTGAGCCGCTGTCAGGACTGGAAGAAATGGCGAGGGCGCGCGGGATCGAACTGCGCGGGCCGAAGGACCTGCCCAAGCTGACGAGTGGGCCGGGACGGTTGAGTGAGGCGTTCGGCATTACGCGCGCTCGCGATAACGGATGCGACCTGACCGACTCGGAAAGCAGTTTGTGGATTGGTGAGGATGGGTACCGGGCGCGGGGCATCCGGGTGACGCCGCGCATTGGGATTACGAAGGCCGCAGGCAGAGCGCTTCGGTACATTCTTGAGGGGAATGCGTTTGTGTCAGGGCCGCGGAAAATCTGAGAGCGCTCACCACGGAGGGCACGGGGGTGCACGGGGGAAGCTTGGGTTCTCGAGATCGAAATGCATTTCAACGATTACAACCCCATGACATCAGCACTTGACATGCGGGTGTAGACTGTCTTCCGGGTTTGAGTGGGTCGAAATCCTTGCTGGACAAGGCTTTTCGCTGGGCACCCAGAAGCTGGATTTTGCGGCATCCCTGCGGTGGCGTGAATCATCTCATCCGATTAGGAGCTCGCGTGCTTCGCCTCGCGCGAATTCGTAGTCTTGTTGCGGCCGCGACGTTGGTCGCCGCCGCGCCTGCGGTCATTGCAGCCGACGGCGCAGTCGTTAGCCGGACTCCTGCCAATCCTTCTTGTATCGTCGTAGGCTTCGTGGGCGGATTTGTGCGGCACAATGACCCGCATCACGGGCCGGTGCAACTGGCGGAACGAATCCAACGCAGCGTGCCGAAAGATACTTACGTCCAAGTCTTCGAAAACCGGCACCGCAAAACGGCGTATGCCACGATCGTTCGGCTGCTCGACACCAATCACAACGGCGTGCTCAGTGATGATGAGAAGGCGCAGGCGCGGATTATTCTCTTCGGCCATAGTTGGGGAGCGTCGGCGGTGGTGATGTTGTCTCGCGAACTGGATCGCGCGCACATCCCGGTGCTGCTGACGGTGCAGGTCGACAGCGTGGCCAAACCGTGGCAGAAGGACGGAGTGGTTCCTGACAACGTGGCCGCGGCGGTCAATTTTTATCAGCCGCACGGGCTCATCCACGGGCGGTCGGAGATTACCGCTGCGAATCCTGCGAAGACGGATATTCTCGGCAACTATCGTTTCGACTACAGGAAGCAGCCCGTGAAGTGCGAAGAAACCACCTGGTTCGGCAGGACGTTCACGCCGAGCCATATGCAGAGCGAATGCGATATTCACTTGTGGACGCGGGTGGAAGATCTGATGCGCCAGCGGATTGAGCCGCAGGGCGGGACCGTGGCGGGGATTGCGCAGAGGTAGGCATAGCAGAACTCACCCATCGCGGCCGATTGGAGTCACTCGTCAACGCAACCTGAAACTCACTACAACCTCAATGTCGGAGACGACCGGCTCGGATTGGCACATGGCGGGCTTGAACTTCCAGCCCCTCAAGGTCTGCAGAGTGGCATCGTCCATCGAATGAGTTGCAGTCCCGACCAGTCGGATGTCACTGACGGAACCATCAGTCAGGACGGTCATGGCGACAGTGGTGTCCCCCATCAGTTTGTTTTGACTCGCAGATTCCGGATACGACGGGTTTGGCGCCTTTATCGGCACTGGGCGTTTCATACCGCTGCACTGACGGCGTTCAATTGCGCCTTTCGGCGGAAGAAGCAACGCATCATCGAAAGCAGTCGTCGTCAGATCTTGGACGTTGGCCGTGATAGCGTTGCTGCCGTTTATTAACAGTTGAAGTTTGCGTGGATAGCGGTGGGTGCCAAAGTCGAAGTACTCGGAGTACTGCTCTTTCCGCTGTTCGTCTGGTGGTAGCTGCCATTCATCCCGCAGGATCTCTCGAGAAGCGGGGTTTATGCAGACTTCATGCGGCCTTGCTTTCACATGTTCCTGCTCGACCTGTACACAAGTTATCTCGACGGAATTTTCTACGCGTTGTTTCTGTTTCTTTACGAGGAGGCCTGAAGAGCTCTCCGCGAACTGAAGCAAACTGATGAGTTCTTTAATTCTTACGGGGGTAAAAGGTATATTGCGGCTGGTGTAGAGCTTGTCACCGTTCCGGACTTCGACTTGCTCGAAACTGTCCATGACGATCTTGCGCCACCAGCGGTCACTCGCTTCCCATCTCAGAGTCAGGTGCCCGTGAGTGGGAGTGTTCATTTGCACAGAGAAATCGACATCAAGCCGGAATGGGCCAGCTTGATCGTGAGAGAGACTTGCCTGGTCCTTGGCCGTGATGAGTAACTGCTGTGCAGCGGGGTCGTTAGTACCTAGCAGTGGTGGAATGCTGCAAAGGAGCAGAGCACTCGTCAGGAGCAGCTTCTTCATCGCGACCACATGGTAGCACCTGGCAATCCGGTGACAGCCGCTCCAGGAAAGCGGCGGTTGTCTCTCAGGTGGTGATCAATCGCCATCGCGTATTGAGCTCATTTGCCATTCAAATGGGACAACTTCCGGGCTGGAATTCGGGTCTAAAATAGTACAGAGACTTGTATGAGGCGGTTTGCTCTCCCGGGCAATGAACCGCCGTTCGGTGGAGGGAGTGATATGAAGAAATCCACCTGGTTGAACGCTCTTCTTGTGGGCGTCGCTTCTGCGGCCCTTGTTTGTTTACCCACACCTTCGTATGCGCAACATGGCGGCGGCCATGGTGGAGGAGGCGGAGGTTTCCACGGCGGTGGAGGTTTCCATGGAGGAGGCGGCTTCTCTGGTGGAGGATTCCACGGTGGAGGCTACTCCGGAGGGTATCGCGGGGGTGGTTTTGGCGGAGGTCGCGGGTCTTATGGAGGCATGCGCGGAAATTCGTTTTCTGGGCGCGGCTCGGCCGGATCGAGGAGCTGGTTTGCAGACCGCGGCGCTGGCGCCCGCAACATGTCGCCGGGCTGGCATTCGTTTGGAAGATCCGGCAACGGCGCGGGCATGGCCGGAAGGTCAGGCTTCGGCGCAGGTTCCAGGGCGGGCAGCGCGATGGGTAGTTCGCATGCAGCAATTGCCGACGGCCACTGGCATGGATTCGGCGGCGCTTCGTTTAATCATGCCTCGTTCAATCATGCAGGCTTCGCAGGAGGCGCGTGGCGCGGCGGAGGTTGGCGCGGTGTCCCGTGGCGCGGTGGTTGGGGCGGCTGGCGCGGAGGTTGGGGCTATCCCGGCTTCGGTTGGGGAGGCTGGGGATGCTGCGGCTGGGGACTTGGCTGGGGATTAGGCTGGGACTGGGGATTGGATTTTGGCTGGGGTCCGTATTGGGGTTGGCCCTATTGGTATAGCCCGATGTGGAGCTACAGCGATCCTCCGTACTTGTATCAGAATTATTGAGCAGGCGAGAACCGGCTTGCGTGCAGCTAGCCAGTTTTCTTTTTTAGCAGAATGTTGTCGATCAGGCGCGTCGTTCCGACCAATGCGGCGACCGCGACCAGCGCGCCTGCGGAGATGTCGTTGACGGGATCGAGGGTGTCGGGGTTAACGATCTCGAAATAGTCGAGGCGGACCGAGGGTTCTTCCGCGAATATCTGCCGGGCCGCGTCGATTAATGCGGGCACGTTCTGCTCTCCCGCGTTTGCTAACTCCTCTATGCGTTTCAGCGAACGATGCAGCACCAGCGCTTGCTTTCTTTGCGTTGGATCCAGATATGCGTTGCGGGAACTCATCGCCAGGCCGTCGGGCTCGCGGACGATGGGGCAAACCACAATTTCCACGGGGAAATTCAGATCGCGCACCATGCGGCGGAGGACGGCCACCTGCGCCGCGTCTTTTTGTCCGAAGAAGGCAGCGTCGGGTTCGACAATATGAAACAACTTGGAGACTACGGTGGTCACGCCGCGAAAATGTCCGGGGCGCGAACGGCCATCGAGCTTGGTGCTGAGTTCGTCGACGGTCACCCAGGTCACGGCGCCGGCGGGATACATTTCTTCGACGGTCGGCGCGAAGAGCATGGCTACACCTTCGCGCTCGAGGAGTTCGCAATCGCGGTCGAAGGAACGGGGGTACTTGGCGAGATCCTCCGTGGGTCCGAACTGAGTCGGGTTAACGAAGATCGACGTGGCGACAGTGTCGCAATTCGCGCGGGCCGCGCGCACGAGCGAGAGGTGGCCTTCGTGGAGCGCGCCCATCGTAGGGACGAATCCCAGGCGCTGGCCGGCGCGGCGGACCGCGCGTGAGGCAGAGCGCATCTCGGGGATCGTGGCGATGATCTTCAAGAGAGGATTATTAAGGGACGCGAGGGCCGAACACCCGATCTTTCACGTTGCGAGCGCATGTCACGTCGCGGGGACCCACTTCACGGCGATGTGGGCTCCTTCGAGCATACCGCCGACAATGCCTTTATTGCGGCGGATTGCGACGCCGTCTTGCTCGGAAGATCTCGTGCTGTTCTCGGTGGCGGCGACGACGCGTCCGTAAGGCCAATACGAAGCGGGAAGCCGGCTCAGCGAAGCGAGCACGTCGTCGGGCTTGATAAGAATTTCCGCGCTGTCGGCGGCGTCAAAAATAGTCACACCGTCGGAACGGATGATCAGGTAAGGGTTGCGCCAGGTTTTCATGTCCCGAATCTGGGCGTACTTGGCTTGATCAGCCGGAGGAATAGCTTGCAGCAGCGCAGCCGGATCGGGCGCTTGCTCCGCTTTCGACGAGCATGCGACCAGAGCGGCGCTGAAGAGCAGGGCGAACGCGGCGCCCAAACGAAGAGACGTGCAAGTCACGAGCCGAAGTTACCTCACCGTCATTGGAACATCGTTTTTTGCCGCCCAGACCAGCGCGACGATCCAGCCGATCACGGACCATCCTAGGAAAAGATTCAGCAGCAGGATTGCAACCGTATCTCGCTTGCTGCGGATGAGGGCAATGATCGTCGGCAGGAAATACATGACGAACCAGATGCCGAAGAAGTGAAAGAAGAACATCGCAAAGAGGTGCATGATTCACCCTCCACAAATACTAGCCTAGCACCATCGGATTTTTACTGCGAGCCGGGCAGTGCGACTGGTGCATGTAAAAAGATACGAAATCCAGGGCCAGCCGGTTCCCGCAGCCGGAGCAAAGACTTATGTCGCTGCTGATCTGCGGTGCCAGGATTCCTTACGCCTTTTTAGCGCCGCATGGCTCGCTTCCGGTCTAACACCGTATCGAGTCCGGCCTTGGTCTCCTTCGGCAGGTGATACGACTCTTCGTCCGAGGGATACTGGTGCGAGCGCACATCAGCGCGAAATGCCTGCACCGCATTCGTAATCAAAGCCGCAGCATCGCCGTAACGGCGCACAAATTTTGCAGGAGGGCCGAAGGTCAGATTCAGAATGTCGTGGAAGACGAGCACCTGTCCGTCACACTCAGGACCGGCTCCAATGCCGATTGTGGGCGCGCCAACTTCGGCGGTGATCATGGCGGCGACTTCGCGCGGAATGCCTTCGAGAAAAATGCAGGCCACGCCAGCACGATCGAGCGCGACCGCGTCGCGCATGAGTTGCTCGATGGCGTTCAGATTCTTGCCTTGCACTTTGTAGCCGCCCATCACATTGACCGACTGCGGCGTGAGGCCGATGTGACCGGCGACGGGAATTTCTGCGTCGATGATGTGGCGAATCAGGTCGGCGCGCTTCTCGCCACCCTCGATCTTCACGACCTCAGCGCCACCTTCCTTCATGAAGCGCGCCGCATTGCGGACGGCCTCTTGCGCATCGACCTGGTAGGAACCGTAGGGCATGTCGGCGACGAGCAGCGCATTCTTTACGCCGCGGCGCACGGCCTTCACGTGGTGCAGCATCTCGTCCATGGTGACCGAGAGCGTGTTCTCGTAGCCGAGCATCGCCTGCGCGAGCGAATCGCCAACCAGCACCATATCGATGCCAGCTTCGTCGACAAGGCGAGCGGCGGCATAGTCGTAAGCGGTGAGGCAGGTGATGGGTTCGTGGTGGAGTTTCTGCTCCCGCAGAGTCGCGGTGGTGATTTTGGGGCGGGATTCGTCAATGCGACGAACGCCGATCGGGGTCAAACTCATGATGTCCTCCAGTGCCCCTCCGCCTCTGGCGGATAGAGCCTGTGCGCGTCCTGGCGCTGCAACATCTTGGTGACGCTTTGGGTATTGTAGCGGGAAAGGGGATGTGCGTCGATGGCACAGTCTGTCCAATGTTTTCAGTGGCTTGAGAGGCACTCGCCGGGTTTCGACCCTTGGCCTTCTTCTTGCCGCGCCGAGCGTGGCTGGATGGTAAGACATATCGCCATACGTCTTACAGTGTGGTAAGATTACGCTATGTCGACCTATCGCACCGTGATTAGCTCCAAAGGCCAAGTCGTAATCCCGGCCGAACTGCGCGAGCAGTTCGGTTTGAAGAAGGGCACGGCCGCCACTTGGCGTGAAGAAAAAGGACGCCTCATACTTACCCCGATTACCTTACGGCGAATCGCAGAAATCCGCGGATTCCTCAAGCCCGCTCCAGGAGAGCCATCCGCATTCGACGCGTTGTTTGAGGAGCGGGAGCGGGAGCGCCGGAGGGAGAAATAATGGCGCGCACCTCCCGCCAAGACGATCGTCGCTATGTGCTGGATGCCAACGCGCTTGTCGGCTTGTTCGAGGACCGTCGCGGGATCGCCGAGAAGGTTGAACGCCTCTTGCAGAATGCGGCCCTTCAAGACGTTCCGCTCTTGATGTCCGCCATCAACTGGGGAGAAGTTTTCTATATCGAATGGCGGACCCGCGGGGAAGCCAAGGCCCGGGAGGCCGAAACAGTTTTGCAGGAGATGCCGATCGCAATCATGGCCGTGGATCGTGACCGCGCCACGCGCGCCGCCGCCCTCAAACAAAAGCATGGGTTGGCTTACGCCGATGCGTTTGCCGCCGAACTAGCCATCGAACGTGATGCCTGGCTGGTTACGGCTGATCCAGAATTTTCAAAAGTTGGGAAAGCGCTCTCAGTGTACGCGCTGCCGCGGTACGAGAAGTAGATCCGGCGAGCGCCGGGTAATCCGACCGAAGCACCTGTAATCTTGCACACCTACGCTCCTACCGCGTCCTGGCCGCCCAGCGGCAGGAAGTACTGCGTGCCCTTGATGGGCTCCGTCACTTTGCGGAGGAGTTCCTGCAAATCCTCGTTTCGATCAACGAAGTCGATGTCGGAAGTGTTGACGATCAGAAGGTCGGACGACGTGTAGTGGAAGAAGAAGTGTTCATAGGCTTTGACGACTTCCTCGAGATATTCGTCGCTCACTCCGCGCTCGCCCGCGGCATTCTTTTTCTTGAGGCGCTTCTTCAGCACCTCCGGCGTGGCCTGCAGATAGATCACGAGATCGGGCGTAGGCAACTGTTCGCGAAAGTGGTTGTAGTAGCGGTTGTATGTGTCGAGTTCCTGATCGGTGAGATTGAGGCAGGCGAACAGCTTGTCCTTCTCGAAGATGAAGTCGGCGACGACGACGCGCTGCGATTGAGCCCCGAGATCGAGCGCCTGCAATTGTTCGAAACGCCGCACCAGGAAAGCAAACTGAGCTTGAAAAGCCGCGCCGCGGTCACCTTCATAGAAGGACGCCAAGAAAGGATTGGCCTCGGGCTCCATGACCCGCTGCGCGTTCAGGCGCTCCGCCATGATGCGCGCCAGCGTGCTCTTACCGACTCGGATCGGACCTTCGACAGCGATGTAACGGGGGAGTTCGAAAAGATTGGCCATGATTTCGTACGACGCGTGGTGCGATGTTCTGGAATTGGCAGGATATCTCGGTTAGCGCTCAGTGGCAATTGCGGGATGAGTTAACAGGGCGGAACGATTCAGAATGCAGATTGCAGAATTCAGATTGCAGAATGAAAGTCCTCCCGGCCTGAGCATCGGAAGGGCTTCACACGTCATGCGCTTTTGTCGCAGTGCTAGGGAAGCTCCGATTAAATCTCCGAAGCCGCACAGCGATAGCAACCGTAGTAGAAACCCCTGGCGAGGCTGCTGCTGGCGCAGGCTGGCGAGGGGTTCTTCGCTGCGCTCAGAATGACATAACGAAAAAACTCTGCCTTCCTTGATCAGACCTTCTAGATCGGTTTCGGTTGCGTGTTGCGCGCGGCGGTTACGTTTGATGGCGAATCGCTGAACGACTTACCGGGCTCGTAGGCAAATTTTTCGTGCTTGCTTCCGACCTTTCGGATCGCGTCTCGCCAGCCATCGTCCCAAGTGATGCGGGCTTCACCGTCCACGACAGTCCACGTGCCGTGCGCCGCACCGAGACTCTTCGTCGCGCTTCCATTCTCTTCGAGGGTGATGAAAAAATTGTGACCGTTGCCTTCGCCAACTTCCCATTTGCCGAGAAAGTGAGCGCGACCGGGAATCATGGCCGAGGCGTCGGAATTTTCAAACTCAATGCGGGCGATATCAGCGGCCGCGACCGTCTGTTTGTGGCCGTCTTTGAAGACGATCACCGAGGGCGCTTTGAGGTCGATGCGCGCGATCTCGGCCATGGCGAAACTTTGCCGATGGCCGTCTTTAAAGACAATGACGACGGAGCCGCGATCGTCCGCGACGGCGGCGGTTGGATAGATTGCGCCAAGGGCGAGCAGGACCAACGCCGAAGTGCCGAGCATTTTGAATAAAGCACGCATGATTTCCTCCCAAGCCGAGGAGACGGGATGTCCCCCGTGCCAGATGATACGCAAAGCGGCCGCGGATTGTTCCGTCTTCCGCCGGGGGCTAAAGCCCTCATTACGCCCGCTTTTCGCGGCGCTGAAGCGCCGCTCTTCCACGTTGTGGAAGGACACTATTCCACGGGACTAAAGAGCCCTTCGACCTGGAACCCTCTTCCCAGCAGTTCAAGGGAGCTCACGGGGGCGCTCCCACCGCCAATCCGCGCGTCCCGTTATTCACCACCCTTGGCTGATTCCTTCAAATAAGCCAGCACCTCTTCACCGTGGCCTTCGGGCTTTACCTTTTCGAAGATATGCTGAATCTTGCCGTCGGGGCCAATGATGAACGTCGTTCGCGCCACTCCCCAGACCTTCTTGCCATACATGTTCTTTTCCTTCATCACGCCGAAGGCCTCGGCGACTTTCTTGTCGGCATCGGCCAGCAGGGTGAAGGGCAGGTCGAACTTCTCCTGGAATTTCTTTTGCGCTTTTGGCGTATCGGGGGAGACTCCGAGCAGCACGGCGCCGGTCTTCTGCATCTTCTTGTATATATCGCGAAACTCGCGAGCTTCGATGGTTCAACCCGGAGTGTCG
>Ga0070735_10003533_pt1 | contig 13646 bp, 8 predicted proteins | sample Coa_R1_FD_66443 | JGI IMG/M metagenome (GOLD analysis project Ga0070735, IMG submission 66443) | Surface soil microbial communities from Centralia Pennsylvania, which are recovering from an underground coalmine fire - Coalmine... | ecosystem: Environmental > Terrestrial > Soil > Unclassified ...
GAGCGGCCGCGACCTGCGGATCTAATCGCCGTTTATATAGAGAATCGGCTGTGCAGGATGGGACCCTCCAAAGAAAACAGGGTCGAAAAGAGACCGTACCATGATCACTTTCGTCAGCTTCGCCGACCGGGCGGTCGTGAGTGACAGGCCACAAACTACGATGGCCTGTCCTACCCGATTTTCTGGCCTACTTCGTTAACGTAACCAATGTCCGCATGACCTAAAACCGAGCCGGCTTGATTCTCTACGATCACCGATACGGTCCCACGGTACGAGCCCGGCGCCAGTCCCGAGGGGTCGATGATTACCTGGAAAGATTCCGGCGTGATTCCGGTCACACGATTCGCGCTGAGCCATGAGCCGCCATCCGACGTGCTGATGCGCACTGCGTACGCGAACGGCTCGGAAAAATTCGCCGACATCGTAACGGTCTGTGTTTGCGCCGAGGTCCCCGCTACATCGATGTGGGCGGGGGAAACCGTAAGCATGTATGGCGTGTATGTCACCTCGCGCACGATGTTGCGCCCAGGTTCGGAGAAGTACATGTTTCCGACGGGATCGAACGTGACAATCTGCGGCGAGAATCCTTGACCGCCTACCAGGCTGGCGTCACGCGCAGGGCCGCCGTCGCCGATGCTGGTTGCGGCGGAATCGCCAGCGACGCGATGAATGGTCCCGTCGGGCGCGAGGCGGAGGACTTCCGAAAACACGCCCTCGGAGAGGTTCAACAAGCCGTTCGGTCCGACCGCCAATCCGATAACGGCGCACAGGTGCGCCTGCAGCGCAGGCAACCCATCTTCAGTAAACGGCTGCCCCATGCACGGCTGGCCGTTGCCCGCGATGCGCGTCAATGACCCGTCAGGGTTCACTCGATTCACGCTGGCCGAAATGTTGGGCGGAGGCGCGTGCGTCCACGACAGGTACAAGTTGCCCTGTGTGTCGACGGCCACGCCGTTGTAGTAATCGACGCCTTGTTGAGCGGGTCCGGCCACAGTGGTGATGATCCCGTTCGCGTCGATTTTGCGAATACGCGAGTTCGACGTGTCGGCGATATACGTGTTGCCGAAGCGGTCGAACGCCACCTCACCGGGCTCGTTTAGCGTCGCATTCACGGCAGGTCCACCATCGCCTTGTGAGCGGTTGATGCCGTTCCCCGTTCCCGTGCCGGCAACCAGATGGACGATTCCGTCGGGGGTGATCTTCCGGACGCGGCTGTCCCCGGTGATCACGTACACGGAGCCGTCCGGCGCCACGGCCAGCGGCCCCATTCGAAAGAATTCAGCTTGCAGCGCCGGTCCGCCATCGCCGGTGTAGCCGACTTGCCCGTTGCCCGCGAACGTACTGACCGTACCGTCCGCGGCGATCTTGCGAATCACATCTGCCTGCGAATCGCTCACGTAGAGATTGCCGGATTGGTCGAAGGCAGCGCCGGAAACCATGCTGAACGTGGCGTGAATCGCCGGCCCGCCGTCGCCCTTCGATCCGGAGAATGAAAGATTCGGATCGTTCAAGCCGCTTCCCGTAATCGTCGAAATGGTGCCGTCCAGCGACATCATACGCACGCGCCGATTGCCATAATCGGCGATGAGCAGGTTTCCCGAGCTGTCGAAAATGATTTCCGCGGGCCGGCATAGTTGCGCGAGCTGGGCCGGTCCGCCATCGCCCGAGAATCCGCATGTTCCGGCGCCCGCAACGGTCGAGATGGTGCCGTCTGCCGCGATCTTTCGGATGCGATTGTTCATCGAATCCGCGACATAGATGTTGCCGTTTGCGTCGAGCGTGACGCCGCTCGGACCATTCAATTTCGCGGCTGCCGCGGGGCCGTTATCGCCGCTGAATCCGGCATCGCCGGTACCGGCAACGCTCGCCGGCGATCCGTCGGGCGCCAGTTTCACCAACACGTTTCCGAACCACTCGGTGAAATAGAGATTGTCCTGCTTGTCGATCGCGAGGCCTTCGACGTTCGGCAAACGGCCCCGCACATTCGATGGCGGCAACGTATAGACCGTCGATATGATGCCGCCGGGTGTCACTCGACGGATGCAGTTGCAGTACACCTCGGCGATGTCGAGATTGCCTTTCGAATCGAAGACCAGTCCGCGCGGCGAGACGAGTGAGGCCGCCGTCGCGGGTCCGCCGTCGCTTTGGAATCCAGGTGGCTGCGAGCCGCCGCCGGCAAACGTCGTCACGGTTCCGTCCAATGCGACGCGATAAACGCGCCCCGCCTCGGCATCCGCAAGATAGAGAACACCCGAGGCGTCTTGCGCCATGCCCCGCAACACCTCGATTCCCAGCGCGCTGGCGAGTGTGGCGGCGCTTGGAAGAGGCGGCGGTGTATTGAAGGCGCCGGTTCCGACCAGCGCCAGCAGTGAACCGTCCGGCTCCAGCCGTTCGACCAGTAATTCGTCGTTGAAGATTAGCCGGCCGGAAATCTTGTCGATCAGGAGCCCGTATACGGCGCCGAGCGGCGCTTTCAACGCCGGCTGGCTATCGACGCTGTTCCGATGGGTATAAGGAAGTCCGGCAATCGTGTAAATATTCTGGGTCTGTGCCGGTACGGCGCAAAGAAAAAATACGGCGAGGTACTTCCGCATAGCTGCTAGTCCGTACTCTAGCAGGATGCGAATCCGGAGAGCCGCACTATTCCTCGCGTAGCGCCGAGATCGGATCGACGCGCGCGGCGGCTCGGCCCGGCAGCCACGACGACAATAGCGCCACTGCCGACAGCACCGCGGCAACGATTGCGAACGTCGGAACATCGAACGGGGAGATTCCGAAGAGGAGGCTTCCGAGCACTCGCGATACTCCGAACGCCCCGGCGAACCCGATCGCCATTCCGGCCAGCGAGAGTAGCAGTCCTTTGACGACCACCATGGATACCAGGCTGCCGGGCGCCGCTCCTAACGCCAGACGCACGCCAATCTCGCGTCTGCGACGCGAAACGCTGTACGAGATCACACCGTAAATCCCGATGGCCGCCAGCAGCAGCGCGAGCACGGCGAATGTTCCCAGAAGAAGCACCTGGAACCTGCGGCGCGATTCGGCGTTAGACATCAACTGGTCGAGCGTCTGGAAGCCGAACGCCGATTGTTGGGGATCGATGGCTGCGATCTCGCGTTTGATGGAAGGCACCAGATTGTGCGGGTCGCCCTGCGCCGCGCGTACGGCAAGCATCATGAACGGCGAGACCGACTGCGAATAGGGAATGTACACCTCGGCCTTCCGCGGAGCCTCTAATCCGAAATGCCGCGTGGCGTGGACCACGCCGACAATCTGACGCCAGACCGGTCCGCGACGCGTATACTCGACCGCGACGCGCTTGCCAATGGGGTTTGTATGCGGCCAGTACGTCTTCGCGCCGAAATCGCTGACCACCGCCACCAGCGGCGAGTCGTCGCGGTCATGTTCGTCGAAAAGGCGGCCGGAAACCAGGCTGATGCCCATGGTGTCGAAGTAACCCGTGGAGACGCGCGGGCGGTTTGCCTGTGGACCATCCTCGCCAGGCGTCTGCGGCGGCCAATCCTCCACGCTGATACCGCCCTGATCGTTCACACCGGTGAGCGGGATCGAATTCGAGATGGCCGCGGAGCGGACTCCCGGCAAGGCCTGTATGCGGCGTAAGACTTCCTCAAAGAAAGCGCGCTGCTTCTGCGGGTCGGGATAACGCTGCGGCGGGAGAACCAGGAAAGCGCTCATTACGCGATCGGAGTTGAAACCGGGATCAAGCTGCAGCACTCGGACGAAGCTCCGAATCAGCAGCCCGGCGGAGATGAGAACGATCACCGCGAGCGCCATTTCTCCAGTGACCAGAATGTTGCGAGTCCTCTGACTCGAGGGTCCCGCCGTTCGTGAGCCGGATTCCTTGAGCGCGTTGCCGACACCTGAAGCCGATCCGTACAGCGCGGGCGCGAGTCCGAACAATATCCCGCAGCCGACGGCGACGGCGGCGGTGAACAGCAGCACGTGCGTATCGAGCGAACTTTCCTGGAAGCGCGGGATGGTAGGTGGGCCGAACTTCAAAAGCAGGCCCGTTCCGTAGTGCGCCAGAATCAGCCCGGCGCCACCGCCCGCGATCGCGAGCAGGAGGCTTTCGGTGAGCGTCTGCCGAATCAACCGGCCGCGGCTAGCTCCGAGCGCTTCGCGTGTCGCCATCTCACGGCGCCGGGACTCGGCGCGAGAGAGCAGTAAATTTCCGATATTTGCGCACGCGATCAACAGAATCAATCCAACCGAGGCCAGCAGAACCAGGAACGGGGTGCGAAAGTCGCTGGTGATATGGTCCTGGAGCCGCGCAACGCTCGCATCCATGTCTTTGTTCGTGCCGGGGAACTGGCGCGCGAGATTCTTCGCAATCGAACTCATCGCCGCGCGCGCCTGTTCAAGCGACACGCCGTTCTTGAGCCGTGCCACGGCCCAGTAATTGTGGCTGCCGCGTTCCTCCATGCCGGGATGCGGCAGCATGGGGATGTACAGGTCGATTGGAACCGCGCCATTATCGCCTGGCAGCGTTGCGGGAAAACGAAACGATGCCGGCATGACGCCGATGACGGTATAGCTTTCGCCGTCGATATTCACGTGCGATCCGGCGACAGTGGGATTGCCGCCGAAGTAGCGCTGCCAGAATTGGTGGCCGAGCACCGCGACGTTGCCGTGTCCGGGCGTGTCCTCTCCGGGAACAAAGGTGCGCCCGAGGATCGGATCGACGCCGAGAACCGAGAAAAGACGATCGGTCACGTTGAGCCCCAGCACGGATTCGGCCCCACCCGAGCCGTTCACCATAACCAGGCCGAAATTGTAGGCCGCCATGTCTTCAAACACGCGATTTTCGGCGCGCCAATCGCGAAAATCGGGAAAGGAGACCCAGTCCGATTCGCCGCCGGATCGTTTGCCGCTGTCCCAGATCTGGACGAGCCGGTCCGGTTCGCGAAAATCGAGCGGCCGAAGGACGACCGCGCGCACGACGCTGAAGATCATGCAATTGGCGCCGATTCCGAGGGCGAGGGTGATCACGATGACGGCGGTGAGAGCGGGATTTTTCGCCATTAGCCGGAAGGCGTGCCGCAGATCCTGGCGCAGGTGGTCGAGCCACATCCAACGGCTCGTCTCGTAGAAACGCTCTTTGGCGCCTGTCGGATTTCCAAAAGTGCGGCGCGCCGCCGCCTGGGCTTCACTTTGGTTGAGACCCTCTTCGCGGAGCCGGTCGGCTTCCAGTTTGATGTGGGCGTCGATTTCGGCGGCAAAGTCTGTTTGTTTACGCTTGCGGCGGAAAATCATGGCTGGCCTCGGTTCGCGTGTGTCGATATCGCTTGGGTCGATGTCTTACCCAAGTATGCGGCGCTTTGGGTAAATTGTCAACCCAAAGGTGGAAGCCCGCCGCCCGGCGTTTCACTCAGTTACGCGATAATCGATCCGTGCCCACGAGGACGCCACTGCACGAGTATCCCAGGCCGAAACCCGGAAGCCAGCCGCTCAACAAACATGACGCTTACCGCTCGACCCTGCGGCGCGCGCCGATGCAGCCGCACATCACGATCCCGCATTCCCCGAGTGAGCTGACATGCCCGTTGTATGGCCACAATCCGATCGGCGAAACGGATAATGATCTAACACGGCACGGTGAACGCGAGCCGATCGGTGAACGGATTGTCGTCGCCGGCCGCGTCCTTGATGAGGACGGCCGCGGTTTGCCGAATACTCTGGTGGAGGTGTGGCAGGCGAACGCGGCTGGCCGCTACCGGCATTCGCGCGACAATCACCGCGCGCCCGTCGACCCTAATTTCCTAGGCGCCGGACGCGCCATCACGGACCGCGAAGGCAATTACCGTTTCGTCACCATCAGGCCCGGCGCGTATCCGTGGCGCAATCATGACAACGCGTGGCGCCCCGCGCACATCCACTTCTCGTTGTTCGGCTCCGCGTTTATCAGCCGCCTGATCACGCAAATGTACTTCCCGAACGATCCGCTGATTCCGCATGATCCCGTGCTCCATGCAATACCGGATCAAGACGCGCGCGACAGGCTGGTTTCGTCGTTCGACCTCGCGTTGACGGAGCCCGAATGGGCGCTCGGGTATCGCTTCGACATCGTGCTGCGCGGCCGCTGCGCTACGCCCTTCGAGGCGCCGCGATGAGCCTGGTACCCACAGCCTCGCAGACGGTTGGTCCATTCTTCAACTTCGGATTGACGGCCGATACAAAACTCGGCGTTCTTTTCCGCGACGGCCTGGAAGGCGAACGAATCGCACTTCGATTTCGCGTGACGGACGGGGACGGGAAGCCTACGCCGGGAGACTCGATGATCGAGATCTGGCAGGCGGATTCGCAGGGGCGGTATTGCGATCCCGGGTTTTGCGGTTTTGGACGATTGGAGACGGACCAGAATGGCGAGTGTACGTTTCAAACAATCAAGCCGGGGCGTGTTGCGGATGTTACGGGGAACCTGCAGGCGCCGCACGTCAACGTCCTCGTCTTCGCGCGCGGACTGTTGAAGCATCTTGTCACGCGCGTCTATTTCGCGGGTGATCCGGCCAATGCGGAGGATTCCGTGCTTGCGCTGGTCCCCGAAGATCGTCGCGCGACTCTGCTGGCCCGGCCCGTGGGGGACAACATCTGGCTCATCGAAATTCGGCTGCAAGGCGATCGGGAGACAGTGTTCTTTGATGTCTAGAATCATTTCGAGCCTCGCTTCAACCGAGAGACTGTCGGCAATCTTCTGCGACGAAAGCGTCCTTCGCGCGATGCTCGATTTCGAGTCGGCCCTGGCTCGCGCCGAGGCTGCCGCAAACGTGATTCCCGCTGAAGCCGCGAAGGCAATCTCGAAAGCCGCGGCATCCGCGGGCTTTGATCTTGCCGAGCTGATGCGGCAAGCGTTGCGCGCCGGCACTCCCGCGATTCCATTCGTCAAGATGTTTCGGACGCACGTGCGGTCCGTCGATCCCGAGGCCGCCGGCTGGGTGCACTGGGGCGCGACAAGCCAGGATGTGGTCGATACGGCGCTGATCCTGCTCCTTCGAAAATCCCGCAACGTCCTCGCCGCCGATCACGGCCGAATCGACGCGGCACTTGCCCGCCTGTCCCAAGAGCACAGCAGTACGGTGATGCTCGGCCGCACGCTTCTGCAAGCCGCGCCCCCGGTCACCTTTGGCCTGAAGGCGGCGGGATGGCTCGGCGCTCTGCGGCGCGGGTGGGTGCGCGTCGACAGCCGCTTCGAGCAGTCATTGATGCTCCAATTCGGAGGCGCCACCGGGACTCTGGCCATGCTTGGGGATCGCGGAGTCGCCGTGAGCGAGGCACTGGCGTCCTCTCTTGGCCTCGCATGCCCGGATGCCCCGTGGCACGCGCATCGCGACCGCCTCGCCGCTTTGCTGGCCGCGCTCAGTATTTACGCCGAGCCTCGGCAAGATGGCGCTCGACATTGCACTCCTGATGCAAACCGGAGTCGGCGAAGCGGCGGAGCCGGGAGGGGATGGCCGCGGCGGATCGTCGACCATGCCTCACAAGCGCAATCCCACGGCCTGTATGCTCGCGATCGCCGCTGCACGCCGCACCCCAGGGCTGATGTCGAATTTCCTGAACGGAATGCTGCAGGAGCACGAGCGCGCCGTCGGCGGATGGCAGGCCGAATGGACAACGGTGGAGGCGCTGGTCCAAGCTGCCGGCATGGCGCTTGAATCGATGGCCGAGGTCGCCGAAGGATTGACTGTGGATCCGACCAGAATGCGTCAGAACATCGATGCAACTCACGGGGCGGTCTTTGCCGAAAAGGCCGTCGTCGTCCTAACGGAGTCGGTGGGTCCGGACGAGGCACGCCGGTCGGTCGAATCATCGCAGCCTTCGCTTGACGGCCTCGACGCGCCCGAAGACTACCTGGGCAGCGCCGAAGCATTCCGCCGGCGCCTGCTCGACGAGAAGGAGTAACTATGGCTTTCGCCAATTCCGAAGGCGTGCGAATCTTTTACCGGCTGGAAGGTCATGCCTCGAAGCCGCTACTAGTCCTGGTGCACGCGCTCGGCACGGATCACGGGCTCTGGTCGCCGCAAATGACGGCCCTGCTCGGGCAGTTTCAGGTGCTGCGTCTCGACCTGCGCGGCCACGGCGCATCGGACGCTCCCGCGGGCGATTACGCCATCGCGCAGCTGGCCGGGGATGTGCTCGCATGCGTCGATGCCGCCGGTCACCGCGAATTCGCATACTGCGGCCTCTCGATCGGGGGAATCATCGGCCTGTGGCTCGCCGCGAATGCGGGCGCGCGCCTCACCAAAATGGTTCTGGCCAACACGACCGCGAAATTCCCCGACCCCAGCCTTTTCGAGGCGCGTCGGACGACAGTGCTCGAAGGGGGAACAGCCGCTGTGATCGATGCCGTGATGGACCGCTTCTTTACGGGGTGGAAGCAGGCGTCCGCGAATCCCATGGTCGCGTCCATTCGCAACACTGTGCTTGCGACCGATCGCAGCGGCTATGCCGGTTGCTGTGCCGCCATTCGCGACATGGATCAAACAGACCTTCCGCCACGAGTGCGTGTTCCAACCCTGGTCATCGGCGGCGAGCGCGACGTGTCGACGCCATGGGCCGGAAACGGCGAACTGCTCGTCGAGCGGATCTCGGGCGCGCGAGGGGTGCTGCTCGACGCCGCGCACTTATCGAACGTCGAACGGCCGTCAGCATTTGCCGCAGCCGTCCTCGATTTCCTGACTCCCGCTTCGAGCGATACCCTAGCGGCCGGATCCGCGATGCGGCGCTCCGTTCTTGGCGACGCACATGTCGATCGCGCCATCGCGCACACTACCGATTTCACGCGCGAGTTTCAGGAGTTGATCACACGCTATGCCTGGGGAACGGTCTGGACACGTCCGGGTCTCGAGCCTCGAATGCGCCGCCTACTGACCCTCGCGATCACCGCGTCGCTGGGCCGATGGGAGGAGTTTCGTCTGCACACACGCACCGGCCTCGCGAACGAACTGGAACTCGCCGACTTGAAAGAAGTGCTCTTACAAGTTGCGATCTATGCCGGTGTGCCTGCGGCGAACACGGGTTTCCAGATCGCAGCCGAGCTTTCTACCGAACGTGGATCGTAGTGTCGAGTTTGATGTCCGCCGAGGAGCTGCCCACCATGACTTTGACGGGCTCTTCCTCGACTTCGAATCGATTCGCCTTCTCATTCCAGTACGCGAGTGTTGACGCTTTCAGCGGGATCGTCACGGTCTTCGATTCGCCGGGTCTCAGCGCCACCCGTTGGAACCCCTTGAGTTCCTTGATGGGCCGCTCGACCTTCGAGCCGAGGTGCGTCACGTACAATTGCACCACTTCGTCGCCCGCGCGGCTACCCATGTTCTTCACATTCACGCTGACGTTCACGGAGCCGTCCTTCGCCACCTGCGTCGAGCCGGCTTTGAGCCCGGAATATCGGAACGTGGTGTAACTCAATCCATAACCGAATGGATAGAGCGGCTCGCCTTTGAAGTACATGTACGTCCTGCCGTGGCGGATGTTGTAGTCCATCATCGGCGGAACCTGATCCAGCGACTTCGGCCACGTCATCACCAGACGGCCCGCGGGATTGTAGTCGCCGAATAGAACGTCGGCGAGCGCGCTGCCTTCATCCTGCGACGCATGCGTCATATGTAGGATCGCCTGCAGATTCGCCTGCGACCAGTTGATCGCATACGGAAAACTGGCAATCAGAAGCATCACCGTCTTGGGATTCGCCTGCTGTACGCGCTTGACCAGTTCCTCCTGCTCGAGCGTGATGATCTCGCGATCTCGCCCCTCGCGTCCGTCGCTCGGTACCGCGCACGGTGACGTGGACGTATCGGCCTTGAACTCGCGGCCCATGTTCGGGCCACACGTCGGATCGTTGCCCACCACCACGACCGCTACGTCCGATGATGCCGCGGCCTTCACTGCGGCGCCCACATTGTCGCCGGCAGCGTAATTGACCACGGCGGACGACCCGAGCTTGTCCTTGATCCCCTGTAGCGGCGTGACAGTGTACGGCGGCTTGCCTCCATACCAGTCCCAGTGCACTACATCGGCGAGCGGTCCGATCACCGCGATCGATTTCAGCGCGCCCTTGTTCAGCGGAAGAAATCCGTTAGCATTCTTCAGCAGCACGATCGATTCGAGCGCCATTCGCTTCGATATATTTTTGTCCGCGTCCGTGTTCCACGGCTCGGGTGAATCCTTGACCTTCGAGTACGGAACCACCTCCGGCGGGTCGAGCAATCCGAGCTTCACCGCGATCCGGAACTTCGGCCGCAGCAGCGCGTCGATCTCCGCCTCGGTCACCGAGCCGTCCTTCAACGCCTCCTTCGTTTCGTCCGCGTAGCGGTCGAGAAACTGGTTAATTCCGGCCTTGATGCACGCCACCACGGCATCCTTCTGCGTCGCGTAGCGCTTGTGCGCCGTGACGAGTTGGCGCACCGCGCCGCCATCGCTCGATACGACATCGACTCCCCACTGCTTCATCGTGATGTCCTTGAGAATCGGATTCACGGCCATGGGCACGCCGTTATACGAGTTGTACGACGCCATGAAGGCCTTGGCGCCTCCTTCGAGAAATCCCATTCGAAACGGCACCGAATAATATTCCCAGAACAGCCGCGCGTCGAAATCCGATGAAGTGCTGGTGCGCCCGTTCTCATTGCTATTGGCGAGGAAGTGCTTGAGCAGGGCTGCGGCCTGCCAGTATTTCGGGTCGTCGCCCTGCAGGCCCTTGATGAAAGCGACCGACATCGTCCCATTGAAGAACGGATCCTCGCCGTAGACTTCCTCGAGCCTCCCCCAGCGCGGATCGCGCGCGAGATCGGCCTGGGGTCCCCACAGCATCAGAATCTGCCGGTTGTACGAAGCGGTTTGCGTGATGAACCTGGCCTCGTGCCCTTCGACATGGCCTGCCTGGCGCACCAGATCGGCATCCCACGTCTCGCCCATGCCGGGTGGCTGCGGAAACTGCGTGGTCGGAATCGGCGCGCGATTCGCCTGCCCGCCTCCCCGCTGCACGACGCCGTGGATTCCCTCCGACGATCCGATATTGGCGACGCCCAGCCGGGGCACTCGCGTCTGAGTGCCAAGGCACGCCACCTTCTCATCCGCCGTCATCAGCGAGAGAAGATTCTCGATCCTCTTCTCGACCGGCAGGTTCGGGTCCTGAAACGGATACTCGGCCGCATGGATTGCGGTCAGCGCAACCAGCAACAATGTCAACCGCGGCATTTGTTCTCCTTGTATAGCTCATTGTGCCCGATTCGAAGGGTGCACCCGGACCTTGGTACAATCAGCGTCGTGGATCGCAATTCAGTTACGTTCGATCTGCCCCAGACTCTTGGAGCCCTCCGAAACAGCAGATTCTCAGAACAACAAGTAGGGAGCCGCAGCGTCAAGGACGAGCTTCGCCAGAATCTCATCTGCAAGCTGCAGCGCCGCGAGCCGTTGTTCGCGGGCGTCGTCGGATATGAAGACACGGTTGTTCCCCAAATTGTGAATGCGGTGCTCGCGCGGCACAATTTCATCCTGCTCGGCCTTCGCGGACAGGCCAAGACACGCATCATTCGCATGCTTGCCGAACTGCTGGACGAGCACTTGCCCTACGTCGCGGGCTGCGAAATCCGCGATAATCCTTACCACCCGATTTGCCGGCGCTGCCGCGTTTTGATCGCCGAACAGGGTGACGAGACGCCCATCGCCTGGCTCGGACGCGATCATCGCTACGTGGAGAAGCTGGCCACGCCCGACGTGACCATTGCCGATATGATCGGCGACATCGACCCGATCAAAGCGGCGCGCGGCGGGCACGATATTTCGAGCGAGCTGACCGTCCACTACGGCCTGCTCCCGCGCGCCAACCGCGGCATTTTCGCCATCAACGAATTGCCCGACCTCGCCGGCAAAATCCAGGTCGGCCTGTTCAACATCATGCAGGAAGGCGACGTGCAGATTAAGGGTTACCCGGTGCGGCTGCCTCTCGACGTCAAGCTGGTCTTCACCGCCAATCCCGAGGATTACACCGCACGCGGCAAAATCATCACGCCGCTCAAGGACCGCATTGGCAGCGAGATTCGCACTCACTATCCGACCTCGCTCGACCATGGCATCGCCATCACGCGCCAGGAATCATGGACGGAGCGGCAGTCGCCGGCCAAAATCGTTGTTCCGTCCTATATTCGCGAGATCGTCGAGCAGATCGCCTTCCTCGCCCGTGACGACAAGAAGGTCGACAAGCGATCCGGCGTCTCGCAGCGTCTTCCGATTTCGGTGATCGAAAACGTCGTCTCGAACGCCGAGCGCCGGGCGCTCATGGCCCGCGAGGACGTCGCCGTTCCCCGCGTACTCGACATCTACGCGGCGCTGCCGTCCATCACGGGCAAGATCGAGCTCGAATACGAGGGCGAGCTGAAAGGCGGCGATAATGTCGCGCGGGACCTGATTCGTACGGCGGTCGGCAAGGTTTACACATCGTACTTCGACGGCGTGAACGTCAACGCCATCGTGCAGTGGTTCGAGCTCGGCGGCACGCTGAAGCTCGACGAAACCCTCGACTCCGCCGCCATGGTCGCTCAGCTTGAAGGCATTCAGGGCCTGCTCGAAAAAACGGCCGCCCTCGGGCTTGGCGTAAGCGAACCGGATGCCGTCCGCGCCGCCGCGGGCGAGTTCATCCTCGAAGGGCTGTACGCGCATCGCCGCATCAGCCGCAGCGAGGAAACCGGGTACACTGCCGGCGAGCGCCGCCGTGAACCGCCCGAGCGGGAACGCGATCGTGAGCGCGGTGAAGACCGTCCAAGACAGAAGAAGCAGTTCAATTGAAGCGCATCAACTATACTCGGTACACCGGCGACGACTTCGGCATTTCCGCCGAAGACCTTCTGAGAGCCCTGTCCGATTTCTTCCTTGAAAGCGGCTTTCAAAGCCAGTACATGGGCTTCAGTGAGTGGAATCAGCACACCTTGGATCAGCTCAAGGAAGCCATCCAACGCGCCATCGAATACGGCAAGATCTTCGACGACCAACGCTCGCGCGAGATGCAGCGCCGGCTGGAACAAATGTCGGCCGAGCAGATCGACAAGCTGCTGGATCAGCTTGTCCAGAAGCTCGCCGACGAGGGCTATGTCAACATCGAGCAACCCTCCGCCGATCGGCCAGGCGCCGCCGGCAAGGGCAACGCCGACCGGCAGGTCAAGGTCGAGGTCACCGACAAATCCATCGATTTCCTCGGATTCAAGACGCTCAAGGACTTGCTCGGATCGCTTGGCAAGTCGAGCTTCGGCGCGCACGATACCCGCGACCTCGCCACCGGCGTCGAAACGGTCGGCGCTTCGAAGCAATACCAGTTCGGCGACACGTTGAACCTGGACGTGAATCAGACGCTGTTCTCGGCGGTCCAGCGCGAGGGTCTGCACGTCCCGCTCGAGCTCGAATACTCGGACCTGCACGTTCATCAGTCCGAATATCAAAGCTCATGCGCCACGGTGCTGATGCTCGATTGCAGCCACAGCATGATCCTGTATGGCGAAGATCGTTTCACGCCCGCAAAGAAAGTCGCGCTCGCGCTCGCGCACCTCATTCGAACGCAGTATCCCGGCGATAGTCTGCGGTGCGTTTTATTTCACGACTCCGCCGAAGAGCTGCGACTGTCCGACCTCGCGCGCGTT
>Ga0070735_10003535_pt1 | contig 13641 bp, 13 predicted proteins | sample Coa_R1_FD_66443 | JGI IMG/M metagenome (GOLD analysis project Ga0070735, IMG submission 66443) | Surface soil microbial communities from Centralia Pennsylvania, which are recovering from an underground coalmine fire - Coalmine... | ecosystem: Environmental > Terrestrial > Soil > Unclassified ...
AGGATGTTCATAACCAAACAATGATCCTAAAGACCATTGAGGGGTTTCAATTAATTCGGCACCGTTCATGTTGTTGCACTCTTTTATTATGTATAATACAGCATAATGTCACCACAAAGGCTATTAATACCAGTATAAGGTCGATCGATGATGAGTGCAATATATATACAATAGTTAAGCCTAAAATAGTAAAACGAATAAAAGTCATGCCAATTGAAGCAAGTATATGGCGGGTAAATGTTGATGGAGCTAAAAAAGCTCTCCTTTGTTGAGTAACAAAGAAGAGCCCGTATAATATTCCCATCAATACCCCAAGGGTAATTGATATGATCATAAGTATAACTTAGTTAGAAAGCTTTTTAAGGCCTTTAAGTTTCCAATATTCAGAAACAATTGATGTTGAACCAGTGATTACAATAACACCATGGCGTTCATCAACTGTTTTTTGTGCAGCTTCAAGTGCTTCAGCAAAGTTTGCTGTAGCTTTAGCTTTTATTTTTAAGCTCTTAATATCATTAGTTACTTTTTCAACATCCCATGCTTTATGACCTTTATGTCCCGGAGTTGGATCTACCGGACATACAATAACTTGGCCAGATGTTTTTTTGAAGAAGTAACGGAGCAATTTGATTAATTCATGAATATCTAATTCATTACTATTGCAACCAAGAATAATAGTAAGACCTTTAAGCGGGCGTTTATAATGAAGAAGTCTGGTGCCAAGAAGTAAATTTTTAAATGCATCAAGATTTGCTGCGGGATCTAAAAGAATTGTTGGTTTTTCTTTATCCAATAATTGGAAATGTCCTGGCAATGTGCTTAATGTTTCTTTCCAGAATTGTTCAATAGTGCGTTTTGGATTAAGTTCTGTTTGACGTTTTACTTCTAATGTTGGGCGACCACGTTGACCTTTTTTCTTTGTAAGAAGGCTATTGGTGATAAGAACTGCATCTTTGTTAGCAAATGAATTGATAAAGATAGAAGTAATACGTTCTGCTAATGCTGCACATCGCCCATGTAATTGTTCAAATGGATATGCAAGCGGAGCAAGTTTGCGAATTGGCATTGCCCATTCAGCATTTTTTTCTACCACAATGTCTTGCATTGTTTGAAGATTAAGTTTGCTTTGATCTGCAGAAACAACAATTGAACAAGGTTTAACAATGCTTAAAATTTCTTGAATTAAAGCTTTATCGGTGCTTTTTGCGTTTGGTGCTGCTTGAGGATCAATGATACGAGTAATAGCAACAATTTTTGCAGAACAAATATTGGTTGCATCAGATGGACTATTTTCATTCACTTCTAAAAGAGCAACATCAACATTGCTTTGTTTAAAGTAAACCAAAGACATCATGGTCAGAAGTTCAAATGAATTTAAAGATAAATTAAGATCTTCAGCTGCATTGATAACTTCATTACCGATATCAGTTAATACTTTATTAGAGATAGTTTCATTATTAAGAACAAAGCGTTCATTGTAAGTTAAAATATGAGGAGCGTAAAAAGTACCAACCGTTAAACCTTCTTCACGCAGTAAGCGGGTAGCAAAATGAGCAGTTAAACTTTTGCCATTTGTACCAGCAATAACAATAGTAGGAACTTTTTGAGAAAGAGAACCAAGAGCTTTATCAAGTTGCTTAATACCGGATAAAGTTGTATCAGCACGGTTTGCCGACCAACGCGCTTCCAAATAATCAACTACCTCGTTATAACTACGTTGCTTTCCGGTGCCCTTAGGCGCGGCAGTGGGCTTTTGATTGGTTACGTTTTTCATCGATTTTCTCCGTCATCTAATGGTTATTTATTATTACTTTGATATTCTGTAAATGTATGGATAAATGTCAGTTTTTTATATGATTTCTAAAAAAAATTAGCCAATTAGGCAAAAAAACCTGACTCATCATTCATCGTACATCAGAATGCAAAAATGTCAAACAAGAAATTATAATATAGCCATTGAATCATTATTTACAAAAGAAAAAGGCTTTAAATGAAAAGATTATCCTGGTCTGATCCAGAAACAATAACGTATATCGCAACCCAACTGCACAGTGGCAAGATAGTTTTAGCTGAAGGAGATACTGTTTTGGGCCTTCTATCGGATGTATCGGTGCAAGGAGTTGCTCAGCTGAATAGTATAAAAAAACGGTTTGAAAAGCCATATCTGGTTTTGGCAGGAACTGTGCAAAAAGTCTTTGCTTTTATTGAAATTGAGCCTTCAAGATTTTTTCAAATTGAAAAATTTATCAATAATTGTTGGCCAGGGCCAGTGACCCTTATTTTCAAGGCAAAAAAGGGGGTTTTTGAGCCTGCACAATCACCCCAAGGTACGATTGCTATTCGTGTCCCTCAGCATGCTGGGCTATTACAGCTTTTATCACACTTTCAAGCATTATTTTCCACCAGCGCTAATATCAGTGGTCAGCCAGTGCCACATACGCTCGAAGATGTTGATTCATCTATTATTGATGCTGTTGCCTGTGTGGTTATGAATGATTTTCAAGAACAAAATTCATCAATGGTGCCTTCAACCATCATTGATTGCACCGGCGAAAAACCAGTTGTTGTTAGACAAGGTGCATTTGATGTTCATCAGTTACGTGAGTTCATGTAAACGCGATAAAGTATATTCATATTTTGAGATATGATTATCGGTTTGATTTTCATTGTGGTAAGTAGTTAATGTTAAATAGCGATGCCATGAAGAAAGCACGCCATTTTCAAACCATTTTAATTTAGCCTTCACAACAAGGATAGTTTTACCATTTTTGCTCATTGCGCTTGTAACAATATTGTCGCCAAAATTAATAATTTCATTACCATGAATATCCCATGATATGGCAGTGCCTGGCGTGGTAGTTGGTTCTGTGGTTTGCCAAAATTCACCTGATTTTGATTGCGAAAGAAGCAATTGATTATCACTGAAAGTAAGAGATGTTATAGCGCCAGTACTTTTCATGAAAGTTTTTTCAGAGGGATATTTTGTGATATTAGCCACATCCCATATCATGATGGTGCCATCAGAGTAACCCACTGCAAGGTAATTACCAGTAATATCGGTGGTTAGAGCAGTAATAGATGCGCTAGGAATGGAATGTGTTGCTACTACTTTTCCTTGTTGATTAATAAGCTGTAAAGGAAAGGTATTCAGAAGGCTATGAGTACATAAATTTTTGTGAGGGATGCATATAGTGTTTACATTATGCGCTTGTTCCGGTAATAGCTGAGACGTTATATTTTCAGGATTTTCTATATCAAAAAGTAAATGAAATTTTTCCTGAGCAATAATTTGTGCAATGATTTTCTTCTTATCGTCCGTAGGGGATAATTCTGTAATAAAGAATTTTTTATTGGAACATGGTTTGAAGATTTTATTTTCACCTGAGTCAATATCATATAGTTCTAATTGATCAGCGAATCGATTGTGAATAATTTGCTTACTGTTCGGATGAAAAATTGCAAATCGTGAACCCATTAAATCAGCTATTGATTCTTTTTCCTCAGCGGATAACCCATCTAATTTTGTGCCAAGATGTAAATGTTTTACCTGGGGTATTTCTTGTGCATCCAAAGTGCATAATGTGTATGTAACACGGCTCGAGTTTCCATTTTTTAATTCCTCTAATAAAATATGTTTGCTGTCATTGCTAATATTGATAGTGTGGATATCACTATAGTTTGATTCTTTCTTGAACAGTACATATGATTCTTTGGTAATGAGGTTATAAAGACTAGTTTCTTTACCTTCTCTTATAACACAATAATTACTATGGGGACTGAAATGTATATTTTTATCACTATGGCCCCACGGATAGAATTTTTTTATTGTATTATTATCGTTTATATCCATAAGTTTACTGGCAGGGTCTGCAAATCCAAGAACAATATTGTGAGTGTAATAATGACCATTATTACTTATAGCAAGACTAGGTTGATAATATGCGTCAGGGTTTGCTTCTACTGCGATCTTTTTGATAAAGGAGTTTGCAATTTCTTTTTTATTTATTAAAGCAGATAGCTTATCAATATATTTACACAATTCGCTAGGTAAGAATTGTGCTATGCAATGTTTATAGCATAAATAGTTTTTATAACAACTCGTAAGATCTTGTGTGGTTTTAGCTATAGTATAAATATCATCATGTCTTTTGCGTAAAAGATCCAATACATCCATGCATATAAGTTGAGCATTTATCATCAGAAGAAAGAAAAATATATACTTCATCATTTCCTTTGGTATTACTTATCATATGAGAATGCTAGAATTATACTGGATTCTGGGTAAAAGATATATAATGTCTGATTAAAAAAAGAGGGAATAATGCGATGATACACGTCAAGCATGCGATATATGTAATACTTTTCATGATGGTATGGATAAGTACTGCTTATGCCGGTGAAGATAATGAATACATTACTATCGCCATATTAGCAAAAGATAAAGCGCATACTTTACCGTTATATTTGGATTGTATAGAAGCACAAACATGGCCAAAAAGTAATACCTATCTTTATATTCGCACCAATAACAATAATGATAATACTGCGCAAGTTTTGCGTGAATGGGTGGAGCGTGTACGGGATATATATCCAAAAATTTATTTTGATGATACTGATGTTGAAGATCCGGTGCAACAATTTAAACAACATGAATGGAATTATACACGTTTTAGAGTTTTAGGGAAAATCAGACAAGATTCTGTTGATTGGGCATATCAAAACAATTCTCATTATTTTGTAGCAGATTGCGATAATTTTATTCGTCCTCATACACTGCAAGATATGTATAATATACATGTGCCGATTGTTGCGCCAATGCTGCGATGTTTAACGCAACAATATTATTCCAATTATCATGAAGCTATTGATAGCAATGGCTATTATATCCCTTCTGTTTTTTACTACGATATACTTGATCAAAAAGTACGGGGTATTATAGAAGTGTCAGTTGTTCATTGTACTTATTTTATTCGCCATGAATTGCTCAATAAAATGAGTTATGATGATGAATCAGCTCGCTATGAATATGTTATTTTTAGTGATGTAGCACGTAAACAAAATATTCCACAATACCTTGATAATCGCACCGTGTATGGATATATTTCATTTGCAGAAAATCAAGAAGATTGGGAAAGAGAATCATATGCGTATCATGATGTAAAGGAGTAGTATGAAGCGGCATGGATTTAGTTTGATAGAATTGATGGTAGTGGTGGCAATTATAGCATTTTTAGCAATGATTGCCGTGCCAAATTTTAACCGTTTTTTGGCAAAAGCAAAAAGAGCTGAAGCGTATATGAATTTAAGTTCTATATATGCAGCAGAAAAAGCGTATTGGGCAGAGCATGGCACTTATTCTGATGTGCTGAGCGGAGAAGGTGGTATTGGGTGGAAACCAGAAGGAAACACGTATTACACGTATGGTTTTGCAGGAGCAGAAGGCAGAAATAACTTTGTGGGAAAATTGGGGGCTCCAGCAACTCAATTACAAGGCTCGCGAGCAGATAAAAATGGATTTGTGGCTGTTGCAGCAGCAGATATTGATGGCGATGGTGATGTGGATATTATAACGGTTGATGAAAATAATAATATTGTTGTGGTGCATGATGATTTATCATAAATAAATATATTTTATCAATAAAAATCGCTCATGAGAAAAACTCATGAGCGATTTTTTATTTTCTTACAATAAATTATGCAATTTGTTCAATAGAGAGTGAAGCATTTACGTTTGTTGCAGATCCACCAAATGTTGTTCCTAGTGTGATTGCTCCTGCGGATGTGTTATTTACCAAGGTAATAGTAGCACCCGCTGGTACAGTGATGATTGCTTGTCCTACTGTCAGTGTGCCTGTTGCGTTTGTGCCGTAAATAGTACTTGCATCAAGGGTTCCATTTACAAATAAAGCAAATTGATTTGCTGTAGTACCCGCTACGATAAAGACGAATCTATATGTTCCTGCATTAATCAATGTAGTAGTAGCAGATCCTGCTATATGAGAAATAAATCCATTAATCGGGCCATTTGAACCAAAGGTTACTGCTGTTCCAACTGCAACACTTTGTGCGGTGGTATTGTATATATAACCATATGCGGATATTGATGCTCCCGTTGAACCCGTTGATCCTGTTGCACCGGTTCCACCAGTGGCACCCGTTGCACCAGTTGCTCCTGTAGTACCTGTTGTTCCTGTTGGGCCTGCAATACTTGCACCCGTTACTCCAGTTGCTCCGGTTGGGCCAGTTGCGCCAGTTGCGCCAGTATTACCTGTTGCACTTGCTGCACCTGCTGGGCCAGTAGCACCTGTTAGACCGGTTGCTCCCGTAGGACCGTTAATTCCATTGGTTCCTGTTGCGCCGGTAGCGCCCGTAGCACCGGTAGAACCTTTTGTACCAGCTGCGCCAGTAGGGCCAGTTGCTCCTGTTGCGCCGGTAGCACCAGTAGCCCCGGTGCCTCCTGGGCCGGTAGCTCCAGTCGCACCAGTAGCGCCAGTAGTCCCTGTTGAACCGCTTCCTCCAGGACCAGTTGCTCCCGTAGCTCCCGTAGAACCAGTTGCACCTGTTGCACCAGTATTACCCGTTGCACCAGTGGCACCTGTTGTTCCGGTATGCCCACGATGGCCTCTTGGTCCACGAGGGCCTTGGCATTTTTCTCTGCAATGCACGCTTCTTGTGTGGGCAGCTGAAAGAATATCAGTAAATTGTTCATCAGATACATTTTGATTTTTTGCTTTTTTGCCTGAGCGTTTTTTCTGTGTCATTTCAAGAAGTAGTGAGCCATCATTCAATTGAGCATTGTAATCATGTAAATAATCTAAAATGATTGCAACATTTTCTTTGTTATCAAAAAATACAGCATTATCTTTGACAAATTGATCAAGGTCATGCGATAGGCGTTGTGCTAATGAGCGAGATATAATATTTTTATTTTCTTGAATTACAGCATACGCTTTATTGATTTCTTCAGAACGATCTTCCGGATCCATTGTTTCATACATAAATGCAATGAGAGATTTTACTTTTGCTGGTATATGAGCAATGTCTGCCACTGATTGAGGATCAGTATGTGCAGGAACAGTGTAAGTATGTAGTGTTATTATTTGTGCGCATAATAACAGGCGCCGTAGTATTTTCGCCGTTAACATTATCGACTCCTTTTTTTAAATGATTCCTCTCCAAAATTAGTAATTACTGCTGTTTTATGCAAGAAAAAGTTGAAATTTGTTATTTAATGACCAATAAGATAATAAAAGATTTGTTTTTGAGTTAGAACAAAGAGCATAGCGCCTAAGGCTAAGAATGGTCCAAAAGGAATTTTAGCATGAGCAATACTATCACGTTCACCGTAAGAGCTTGAGAATAGTAGATATGATAATCCGCACACTGAACCGATAATAGAACCTATCGTAATGCTTATCCAACATCCTACTATCCCGGTAAATGATCCAATAAATAAAATAAGATCAAAGTCACCTTCACCAATACCGTCTATATTCCGCAGGTATTTAAATATACCGTTAATGGTAGCTAAAAATAGATATCCAACTAATGCGCCGGAAATACTTTCAGTTAAAGATAAGGGCAATAATTGAGTTGCACTCATCAGGCATCCAAGAGGTACGAGAAAAATAGTAGCATAGCGCGAAATAAGCATAGTTTCCAAATCGGAACGAATAGTTACCAGCAATGCAGAAAAGAATATGAAGTATGCAAAAAAATAATAATGCGGAATTAAAGTATATAAAAACGTTAGGACAATAATAGTTAAAATTTCGATAAACGGATATAAAAAAGAAATTGAATGTTTACATGCGCGGCATTTGCCGCCCAATAAAATCCAAGAAAAAACAGGTATATTATCATACCACGCAATAAGAGTAGAACAATAAGGGCATGAAGATCGTGGGAATAAAATTGATTGATTTTTAATTAAACGATATCCCAAAACATTAAGAAAAGAACCCCAACAAGCAAAAAATGGCACCAAAAAATAATAAGGAATTATAATCTTCCTTCATCTTTAAGTTTATCAATCAAGCGATTAATTTTGTCTACCTTTTCCTGACTTTCATCATAACGGAAAATAAGTTTTGGTGTATAACGACCTGGGGATGTTTTTGCAAGAGCGGTGCGTAAAGATGGTTTATAAAGAACAAGGATGGGGCGTTTTTCTTCAAACTCATCTTTGCCATTTGTTGCAAGAAATAAAACAACGCACGTGCCACCATCAGAAGAAAGAGACACTTTGTTAATAAAAAGGCCATTCAAGCGTGGCTCATCGATCATAATTTGTAAAAAGAGCTGAGATATTTCTCGATAAAAATATGATTCTTTTTGCGCTTTTTTTATTTCTTGCTGTTGTTTGCTCATGGATTAATCTTTAGGGGCAGTGCCTGAAGTGATCATACGCATCATGTTTTGCTTAATAGCGCGAACAAGACGTTTTCTTCTTTTTTGAGTTGTAGATTCAAAGTATACAGTACGTTTCATATCACGCACGATACCTTCGCGTTCTATTTTTTTCTTTAATTGTCTGAGGGCTTTATCGATGTGTCCACTGACAGATATTTCGATATTGGATTTTTTAGACATGGGCAAGCAGTCGCCTTTCTTTGCAGGTTTTAAACCCGAAATTTAACAATTATTACTATGTATTATAATACTTATTTTTTACCGTGCTGTCTAGAAGGTTACGTTTAAACCAGCCATAATTGTGGAGCTTCTATAATAATTACGCTGCGAGAATGGTATTTGCCATAGAAAGCCAAGCCCAATATTGGGCGATAAATCATAATTAAAGCCAGCATTACCAAGCTTTGTTTTGAAGCTTGAAATACATTCTAGAACCCCGGGAACAAAGGCTGGATCGGGACATACCAAATCTATTTCGTCTTTATGATGATCCAACACGAACCATTCAAAGTACATAGATAAATTGTCTATAAAATGGTAAGCAGCCAGACGAGCTCCAAAATACCAGTTATCTCCCGGATTTACTTTTACTCTGGTTGAGAACGGATAAAGATTGGTTTGGAATTCATTATTGGGTACTGGTCGGCAGTATGTTCTTTCAAAGAAGTGGGTGTAGCCTATCTCTCCGCCAATTTCTATTGTCTCACGGAAATCAAAGTTAATTCCCGCCGTAAATCCAGCACTTGGATGCCCATTATTGCCAAAAGGTGCCGAGAAGAATTTATAGCCATCTTCGCGCAATCCAGGAGAAACACTTGCCCCTACTTCTAGATACGGGATAAGTAGGAATTTTGCCCAATCAGTGTCAGCATCTTCGTTGATGGCAAATGCTTGGCGCCAATAAAGATAGAAGCGGAACTCTTCTGCTGAACTATTAATAAAATCTTCGCAGGTGCCAATGCCACTTTCTTCAGCTATATCATCAAATTTTTTCATGAGAAAATTTTCAATATTAGTTACATTTTGCAGTGAAGGAGTTGCGGGGACAAAACCATCTTCTGGTTCAAATCCTGTTAAATCGATTGTATCTTCACGTACTTGGCGGATTGTACTAAAGCCGCCTTGCATGCGTAGTCCAAAGTTGTAAAACTCTATTGCTGTATCAAACCGTAAACCGCGTTTTCTGTATTTAAGAGGAAAAGAAAAAAAAGCGTATAGTTGGTGCGGGTCAATGTTAGCTTCATCATTAAGACCTATCCCCGAAGGAAAAAATTCCTCATAAGCAGCTAATAAAACCGGTTGTTTTGCAAAAGCAATAAGAGGATCTGTCACACCGCCCGGCCAAACGTTATTAGTGTTATACATAAGAGGGATCATGCTTGTTCTTCCGGTAAGATCCCCAAGTGGCGTATCAATCACAGGTTGTCCACATTCATTATCAAAAGGAAAAGGAAGTACGCAGCGTTTTCCTTGTATTGTTTTTCCACGATCAGCATTTTGTGCAAACGGAGAGATGGAAAGAACAGCATGGCTGCGTTTTTTTTCTGCCCAATCATAATCTCTATAAAGTAATTGGGTTTTAGTTAACAAATGTGAATCATCCCAATTAAGCGTTGAAAAAGGAGGAATGGCATCAGTTTTGTTATAGGATGTTAGATCAGCGCGCGTTATCACTGGCAGCACTGAAAGCATACAGATGAATAAAGTTAATAAATTTTTTAAAAAATTTTTTTGTGTATCGCGAAGCATACGATTCCTTTTTTTTGTTTTTCTAAAAACAAATCATCTATTTATATCATTCTTTATGCAATACAGTCAACTTTATAACTTATTCATCATAATGTATATCCATAAACCTTACATATTGCACCAAGAGAAAAAAAGAGATCGTTGTGATTTCTCTGATTTCATATTACTTTTATAGTATGTACTCGTTCGTTTCCTTCGACAAGCTCAGGACGAACGGAAAAAAATAAGTTACTAACTCCCGTTCGTGGTGAGCCCGTCGAACCATATCGAACTCAATTAAAATCATTAGATTTTTAATATTATACAAGTTTTATGAAATCACTATATTGTTCTTATTATCAAGCGAATGTTCAAAGAGAATTAGCGTTATACGTTGTTGCAGCATTGCGTAGCTATGAGCATCTGGCATTCGATCGTACTTTAGATGCATCAACAAGTTTATTCGAATTTTTTGTTCCGACTTCTACCGAAGACTATTTTTTGACCCTCATGAATTATTTACAATCAGAGGGTCTTATTTACGATCTTAAAAAAGTACCTAACCGCTTAGAAAATTTAACCGAGCAAGTGTAAAGCTTTTTCTATTCTTTTATATGCTTGTTTTCCTTCAAGCATAGTAACAAGCTCGTGAATTCCCGGGCCATTAATTTTACCCATCATTGCTAATCGCAAAAACCAGAACAGTTCTTTTAAGGGGATATGGGCTGTTTTTGCAGCCAATTTGATGTGTGTAGCAAAATCTTCAGGTGTAGAAAGAAGAAGGCTTTTATGTTGGTTAATAATCTCTTGTAATGGATTATATGATGCTACGGGAATACACGCTTCTATATCTGCGTGTATAATGTGTGGTTCAACAAAATAAAATTCTAAAGCTGCAACAGCATCACGTGTTGTAATGAGTTCTGATTTAATAGTTTGTAATAATTGCGTCAACGTTGTATCATCGCAATCTCTTGCTTTTTGACCATACGCTTCTTCTAAGAAGGGACGGCATTGAGCGGTGAGCTGTTCAGGATCATAACGGTTAATCCAGCTTTTGTTCACCCATTTCAATTTTTCAACATCATACGTAATATGGCTAGATGCATGAATATTATTAAAATTAAAAACATTGGCGAGTGTTTCGAGTGGCATAATTTCTTCTTTAAATGATCCACCAATAATAGAAACATAATTACCGATTGCTTCAGGTAAAAAGCCTGCATCTTTTAAATCTCGTAATGAAAAACCAAAATCACGTTTAGAGAGTTTTTTGCCTTCTAAATTAACCAAAATGGGTAAATGCCAGTAAATAGGAAGCGGTTTGCCAAGAGCATGAAAGAGAGCTGCTTGATTTGCGGTATTAGAAAGATGATCCGCTCCTCGAAAAACATGCGTAATTTCCATTAATAAATCATCAACAAAATTAGCAAAAATAAAGGTAAAACTACCGTCTTGGCGTGTGATGGCAAAATCAGAAAAATTACTCATATCAAACGTAATTGCACCGTATGCTAAATCGGTAATGGTCAAAGAAAGATTATGGTCACATTTAAAGCGCCAAATATAAGGCGTATTTTCTGCAAGTAAACGATCAATTTCTGTTTGGGGTAATAAGAGACATTTACGATCGTAACGGGGAGGAAGTTTAAGTGCTTGTTGTCTTAATCGTGTTTTTTCTAAATCTTGCTCCGTGCAAAAGCAGCGATAAATTAAATTTTTTGATGTAAAAATAGTCAACTGTTCTTGATAAAGATGAGTACGCTCAGATTGGTAATAAGGTGCATGAGGTCCACCAACATGAGGGCCTTCATCATAAGAAAGACCAAGCCATTTTAAATCTTCAATTATTTTTTGTGCCTGGGGATCAAACATGCGCTGGGCATCAGTATCTTCTATGCGAAGAATAAAAGTCCCTTTTTTTTGGTTAGCAAATAAAAAATTGATGAGTGCTGCTCGAACATTGCCTAAGTGCATCATGCCGGTAGGAGATGGAGCAAAGCGTACGCGAACCTTTTGCATTGATTTGTCCCTTAATAGGTGGATTTTCTTACTTATTTAGTTTACCTACAATAGTTTCAAAGTCTAGATGGTTGCCCGGAGCAATTTGTGGAAACTTTTTGACATATAGAGTCTTGATTTGCTATTTTTTTCGCAAAAGTTTTACTAAAAGGATAGAGTAATGAAGAAATGTCTCAAAATTACCCTCAGGGCAAAAACTGCGGGTGGAGGGCTCCGTGATGCGGTTCAGGCAGCAGCGCGCAAATTAGATCTTGAAGGAACAGTCCAATTGACCGATCCTAATGAGCTGATTATAATTGCATGCGGTTTAAAAGAAAAGATTGATGATTTTCTTGATGCTGTTCACGAAGGGTTTGGCACCTATGTTCCTGAAGATGTTCACGTAGAACCTTTTTTAAAAGAAAAAGATTATCGTGGAATTTTTCGAATTCTAGAATAAGTCCTTACTACTTCGCCAAGGCTTCGTAGTACGTGGGTCGATATATTTTTGTTGCCCTGCCTGTACTCCGAAGCTTTATGCGAAGGGGTAAGTGTTCTACGAAGTGAAACGTAGTAGAATTTATCGAAGGGTGCGGCAACAATTTGCTTTTATTCTGTTATACTAATGTAAGGTGTTGTACATTAGTAAATTCTATCATGTTGCCTTTTTTATGAATCGATTATTCTGCAGGTTTGCACTTTTCTTTTTATTTTTCTCCTTTTTTTGTAATAGAGGGCAACAACAGAATGATTTTTATGATGTCATTGTAATGGCTCATAACGTAATCAATAAAGAAGCGATCAATATTATTTTTCCTTCTGCTACCCATATCAATGCACTTTCTTTTGAATCAGATATTTTTTTTCCCGAAGAAGAATTTTTATATTTGTGTGATTTTAAGACAGGTGATGACATTACTGCTGATGATATTGTAGTGGGGTTAGAATATTGTCTGAAAAAAAACAAATTCAGCACGATCAAAATAACCAGTGTTGCTGAAGAAAATGGTGTGCGATTGCATGTTAAATTTGAATCATTATGGACGTTCAGAAAAATTAAAATACATAACATTTATCAAGGCAAGCACGCGTTATTACAATTTTACGTGATGGAAAAGGGTGAAGTTTTTGATGAATCCAAGCATGATCATTCAATTAATAAGATAAAAGAATATTTAATTAATAGTAGTTATTACGATGCTGCCGTGAGTAGTACTTTGGAATATGATAGTGCAACGAGAGAGATTATTGTGCATCTTTATATAAAAAAAGGTAGACGCTACTCTTTTGGTGCGATTACTGTTGAGATTACCACTGAATATGGTCATCATTCCCATGAACATGAAGAGTTAGCAAAAGCGGTGAAAAAAAAATTATTTCATGCATTAACAGCACGCACTTTTACGCAAGCGCATTTGGATAAACAAACTGCTTTGTTGAAAGATTATTTAGCAAAAAAAGGTTTTTTACACAGTGCTATTAAAGTAAAACAAGATGTTG
>Ga0070735_10003536_pt1 | contig 13637 bp, 12 predicted proteins | sample Coa_R1_FD_66443 | JGI IMG/M metagenome (GOLD analysis project Ga0070735, IMG submission 66443) | Surface soil microbial communities from Centralia Pennsylvania, which are recovering from an underground coalmine fire - Coalmine... | ecosystem: Environmental > Terrestrial > Soil > Unclassified ...
GTCCGAAGCGCCATGAGCAGCGCGGCGATCGTCTTGCCGTCCGCGATTTCGCCGGAGAGAATCCGGCCCTCGATCTCCGCGATCGGCACCGACTCCGTCCGCACGTTCTCGCCCGCGTCGAGGTGCACCGTACCGGGCTGCAGGTCGCTTGCGGCGAAGGCGTGGACCATCTCCGTGCTGTAGCCGGGCGAAAGATAGGCGTGGAACAGCCGCCGGAGCGTCCCGGGTTTGAATCCGGTCTCCTCCTCCAGCTCGCGGGCGGCGCAGTCGGCAGGCTCTTCGCCTGCCTCAAGCGTTCCCGCCGGGATCTCGAGCAGGACGCGCCCGGTAGCGAGGCGGAACTGGCGCACCATCAGCACGGTTCCGTCCGGCTGGATCGGCACGATGCACACCGCGCCATGATGCGTGACGATCTCGCGCTGCGACTGGTGGCCGTTGGGCAGCTCCACGGTATCGACGCGCAGACTGATGATCTTGCCCTCGAATACCTGCCTGCTCCCAACCACCCTCTCAATCAAGTCCACGCTCTCCACGTCCTTTCCGTACGCCAGGCTCCAGCCGCCGGCTCTGCGCATTTGCCAGCAACCAGGTACCAGGAACCAGCAGCCGCTACTCCATATCCACGAGCTCCACGTCGAATTTGAGCGTGGAGTTGGGCGGAATGCCGGGCTGTTCTTTGTCCTTGTAGCCTAGGTTGGGAGGAACTATCAGCTTGCGCTTGCCGCCGACCCGCATGCCGGCGATCCCCTCATCCCAGCCGGCGATAACGGTCCCGCCGCCGAGAGTGAACATGAACGGCTCCTTGCCGGGATGATCGTACGAGCTGTCGAATTTGGCCCCGTTCAGCAGCGTGCCGGTGTACTGGACGATGACGAACTTGCCGGGCGCCGCAACCGCTCCGGTACCGATCTTCTCGTCGATGTAGTGCAGGCCGGTGGGCGTGACGATCTCCTTGCCGACAAGGCCGGCCGGCGCGGCTGCTTTGGCAGTCCCTGCGGCGCCTGCCGGCTTCCCGGCGCCCGGCTTAGCGCTCGTTTCGTTCGCTGCCGCTTTGCCGCCCGACGGCGCTCCCGCTGCTGCGGCAGGCTTGCCGCCAGTAGGGGCGGGGCCAATCGTCGACTTTACAGCCGGGGCCGTATTGCCGGCCGTCATCGGCGCGCTGGTCGTGGTACTCGTCTTGGCCGCGTCGGCGCCCGGCGGCGGCGCGCCTTCGGCCGGCTTCTGCGGCTCCGGATTGCAGGCGAGCCCAAGCCCCAGTAGACCCGCTATCGCAAGTACAAGCTCGGTTTTGCGCATAAACGTCTTCCTCCGCCGCATATTCGCGCCCCAGCCACTCGGGCCAGGCCGCGACGGCTCTCCATTTTCGCCACGTCTATTACTACTTCCATGTCTTCGCGTCAGGGTTTTCTCCGAACGTCAGGTGCTCGCTGCCTGCCGCCGCTGCACTTGGACGAGGAGCGGAGCGCCGAAAATACGCTCGAACGGCTCGCGATTGTTCTGCGCGCCCCAGACTTCGAGCTGGCAATCGGACTCGGAACCGAGCGTCAGCAGCAGCCGTCCCGGCTTCTTGCCGCGATGGAGCGCGATGTCCTGCACCAGGCCCAGGTGGCTGCGGTCCAGCCCCTCCGCGATCCGCAGAAGCGCCGAAAGTGTCTCGACGACGCGGCGCGAATCGCGGTCCATGTTCGCAAGATTCGGGTGGTGTTTTCTCGGCGTGCCCTTGTGATGGTACAGCGCCACGTTCGCGATAATCTCGATCTCGCTGTCGTTGAAGCCGAGCAGATCGTAGTTGCGGATCAGGTAGTATGCGTGCCGGTGGTGGTTGGAGTGCGAAAGGAAGGCGCCGATATCGTGCGTTATCGCCGCGTACTCCAGCAGCTCGCGCTCCGCCTTGCCGTAGTTGTGCAGCTTGAGGCGAGCCGTCTCATCGAACAGCTTCAGCGCGAGCCGGACGATCTGCTGCGCATGCTCGGCCTCGTAGCTGCATGTCCGCGCGAGCTGTAGGATGCTGCGCCGCCGGACGGAGTTCTGCTCGAAGTGCTGGCGCGCCTCGTCGCCGCGAAGAACGTGGTCGAGCAGGATGCCCTCGCGCAGGCCGCGCTCGCTCGCCACCAGGCGGTCGACGGAGAGGTGCTCCATCAGCGTCTGGATGATCGCGGCGCCGCCGAGAATGATGTCCGCCCGGTTGGCGTCCATGCCCGGCACGCGCCGGCGCTCCTCGAGCGGCATGCGGCACAGCGCGTGGACCGTATCCTTGAGGTCGGCGAGCCGAAAGGAGGGGTTGCCCTGATCGAACGCGATGTCGCCGCCGCGCCGGGCAATGATCGCGGCAAGCGCGTTGATCGTACCCGCGCTGCCGATCGCCAGGTCGAACCCGGCGCTGCGGACACGCCGAATCACGTTGCTTGCGGCGCCCTGAACGTAGTACTGAACTTTCAGGAAGTCGCTCGATGAGACCGGTCCGGCATCGGCGAAGAAGCGGTTCGAGAGGCGAATGGCGCCAAGCTTCATGCTCTCCAGAACCGAGTAGCCGGCTTCCGTGCCGACGATGACTTCTGTGCTTCCGCCGCCGATATCGATGAGCATGCCGGTGCGCCCGCGCAGATCGATTCCGCTGGAGACGCCAAGCCAGATTAGGCGCGCCTCCTCCATTCCGGAGATCACGCGCACCTCGATGCCGGCCTCGTTACGGACGCGGTCGATGAACTCTTCGCGGTTCTCTGCCTCACGGACCGCGGAGGTCGCGAACGCGATGATCTCGCTCGCGCCAAAGCCCCGCGCCGCCTCCGCGAAGCGCGTACAGACGAGTGCGCCGCGCTTCATCGCGTCGTCGGTCATCTCGTCTGTCTCGAACTCGCCCTCGCCGAGCCGCACGACCTCGCGCTGTATCGCCAGCGTATTCGTCTTGTCGCCATCCTCGTTGCGGACGACAGCGAGCCGGATCGAGTTCGTGCCGATGTCGATCGCGGCAAATACGTTGGATTGCGGTTCCGGTCCGGCCACGGATCAGCTCGTTCTCTGCCCGAATTCGCGTACGGGTCGGGCGCCTACTGTGACTTGGGCCAGGCTCGCGACCGATTGTCGTCTCACGAGCCCGCCACGCGAGGCAGGAAGCGGTCGTATAGCACGCCCCAGCGCAGCCCGCGCGTGCAGACGCCGACCACCTGGCTGTCGACGTGCGCCAGTGCGCCACGCAGCAGGATAGCCCCGGCCAGGATGATGTCGGCCCGGCTCGGGTCGAGACCTGGCATCTCGCGCCGCTCCGCGATGGATTTTTCGGCGAGGCTGGCGATCAGCGCCTCGATGTCCAGCTCACTGAGCGCCAGTCCGTGAATCGCCTCCGGCTCCGGGTTCGCACCCTGGCGCATCGCCGCGAGGTTGGTCAGCGTGCCGCCCACGCCGACCACGATGGAGCCACGGGCGGCGCTCTCCGTGAACGGCGCAGCCTTAAAGGCCGCTTCGGCGGCGGCAATCGCGGCCGCGACCTGATCGGGCGTCGGCGGGTCGGACGGCAGGAAGCGCTCCGTGAGCTTGACAGCGCCGACGTTGACGCTCGTGCGTTCAAGTACGCGCGTCTCGCCCGGTGCGCCCAGAATCAGCTCGGTGCTGCCCCCGCCGACATCGATCACGAGAAGCTGCGGCACGCTGCGCCAGTATGGGTCCAGTCGCACGGCAAGAAACGAAAGCCGGGCCTCCTCGGCGCCCGCGATGATATCCAGCTCCAGCCCGGACCGTTCGCGCACCGCGTCCGTGAACTCGGTGCTGCTGGCCGCATCGCGCAGCGCCGCCGTGCCGACAAGCGCGGTCTCGATGGCTCCGCATTCGCGCGCCGCCGTCGCGAACCGGCCGATGGCCTCCAGAGTTCTGCGGACCGGCTCTGTTTGTAGCCGCATTTCGTTCGCGTGCATGCCTTCGCCGATGCGCGTCGTGTCGGAGAGCTGCAGCACCGGCGCCGACCAGCCGTGCGTCAGATCGGCGACGATAAGCTTAACGGAGTTCGTTCCGCAGTCGATGCAGGCGTATCGTCCGGGATGTGTCGGGGCTTGGTCGGGCATTGCGAGTTACGAGAGTCGGCACTCGGTCAGCTTCGCGGTCAGCTCTTCCAGGGCGTCGGCGAGACGGCCCTGCGCCTTACGGTCCGCTGCGGTTGCGCCGGTAAGCTCGGAGAGTGACCTGGCGGCCCGGCGCAGGCGTCGCACGGCCCGCTCCTGCTGCTCCGGAGAGAGATGCGCTGCGTCGGTCGCAATCGACTCGGCGACCTGCGCGAACTGGCCGAGGATGCGCAGGAAGCGCGAGCGGAACTGGGATGCCTCGGGCATCAGCAGAACGGTGATCACTTCGCCCATGGCGCGTGTCGCGCGCTGCACCACCTGAGCCGCGCCCGCATCGTAGTGCGTGCCAGCCTCTTTCCCGCGCTCCGCTGGCAACTCGGCGGGCGGTGCCTGCAGGTCGTCAGGCTGGTATGGCTCGAGGAACTCCTGGATTTGGCGCGCCTTGACTTCGCTCAATCCCGGCACGGCCATGAGCGCCTCGATGCCGGCGTCCCGCAGCGCAGTCAGGCTGCCGAAACCGGCCTTCTCCAGCGCGCGGATGCGGATCGGTCCCAGGCCAGGAATGTCCGACAGGCCACGCGGCGGGCCGCCCGCAGCCTGCGCCGCAATGGCGCGCAGGTCCGGAGCCGCGCCTGCGGCGGACCTCTCGATGCCGGCATCATGTGTCATACGGCAGCCCCGATTCGCCCCGTCAGGGTGCAGTCCTCTGCGGCTTCGCGGAGGAGGTCGCGCAAGTTGTCGAAGACACGCTGTTTCTTGTACAGCGCCCAGTCCTTGCGGAGACTGCGATAGCGGGCGGCGCGCTCTCGGCGTACGTCCTGGCATATGCGGAGGATGCCCTGGCATCCGTCCAGATCGACGAGGTCGACGCCCACCGGCGGACCCTTCTTACCGCTCTTGGCGCGCGCGCCCTTCAGCATCCGGGCCATCTGCTCCTCCAGGCGCGGGACGAGCACGTCCGCGTCGTGGATTTCGCCGAGGTGCTCCTGCAGCGCCTTGACGCGCTCGGTCACCTCGGAAAACGGCTTCGCATATTCCGCTGACTCGATCAGGAGCGGCTGGAAGATCTCCATGGAGTACCGCAGTCGTTTGGCCGCAATCCGCATCTGGTGCAGCTCATATATGCGGCTGACGTCGTCAAGATACGGCTCGAAGGCCAGCATCTCGCCCAGTCGCGTCTCCACGATGAGGCGCACACTGTCGAGGATCGGGCCGGCAGTATCCAGGCCGGCGATAGGAAGCGCCTTAGCCACTCTTGCGCCTGCCCTTGCCTGTGCGTGGCGCTCGCCGTGTCGGGGTGCGCCCGTTGCTTCCTGCGCCAGAACCGTTTCCGGCCCTCTGCGTAAGCGCATGGAAGCGTGCCAGCAGGTCCTGAGCCTCCAGTTCGGTGATCGCCTTGGCCACGCCGCTCTGCAGCGATTTGCGCCGCTCACGCAGCCGCTCGACGATCGCTTCAATGCCGGTCCGCTGTGCGGCGGGCAGTTTTGCCGCGCGTGCCTCCAGGTTTTCGGCCATCACGTCCAGGTCGCGCGCCTCGCCGAGCGCATCTGTCGCGGACTTCACCGCCCGCTCGATCTCGGCGAACGCGCGACTCTCGAAGCAGACCCGGAATATCTCGAGCGCCGCGCGCGATCTGCGCGACCAGACGCGCATCTGATGGATAGGCGCGGCCTCGTCACCCTTTCGCACGCCATCGACATGGGACAACATGCGCTCCAGCCGCTCGGTCGTAACCTTGGAAGCGTAGTCGCATAGGGCGAGCGGCGTACCGCCGCCCGCCGGATCCCGAGGGGCGCCGTTTCGGCCGGCGTCAACCACGTCGGCCTCCTGGTCGCTCGATTCTGCGCTCTGTGCCGACCGCGTCAATGGTTAGTCCTCTCGTCGATCCGTACCGGCCGGCAGATTATACGCCTTCGGAGAAAACGTGCCGCAGCTCGTGCTCGCGGTCCGCGTTGACCAGTATCACCACGCTATCCCCGACGGCGAACGTGGTTTCGCCCGTGGGCAGTATGGCGTGGCCGCCGCGGATAACCGAGATGATCAGGGCTTCGGAAGGGAGCTGCAGCGACTTGATGTCGCCGTCAAGGACGGGCGATCGGGCGCCGATCTCCACCTCGACGATCTCGATGTTGCCACGGTTGAGCGCGGCAAGCGGGATCACCTCGCCGCCGCCCACCTCCTGCTCGATCAGGTTGTAGATGATCTTCGTCGAGCTTACCGTGGCGTCCACGCCGAGCTTGTGGAACAGTTTTTCGTTCCGCGGGTCGTTTACGCGCGATATGGTCCGGGGCACGTTGTGCTCCAGCTTCGCCATCTGGCAAACCACCAGATTATCGTCGTCGCTTCCCGTTACGGCGACCACCGCGTCCGCGCGGCCGAACCCGGCCTCCGTCTGCTGCGCGACCTCGCAGCCGTCGCCCTGCATCACAACCTCGCCGAGCTCTTCCGAAACGGTACGATACCGCAAGCGGTCTTTCTCGAGCAGCAACACCTCGTGCTTCGCCGCGACGAGCTGCTTCGCGAGGTAGTACCCGATGTTGCCGCCCCCAACGATGATTACGTACATTTGCGCCTATCCTCGCACACTAGACTGCGTGCGTGATGTACTCCTGAGAGTAGTCCTTCGCCAGACCCCATTCTCCATTTGCGGCGAAATCTCGGATCAGGCCGGAGGCGATCGTGGTGGTACAGAGCGTCACGAGGCCGAGCTGCCGGTACCGGTCGGCCCGAATGGGGTCGTAGATCCGCGCAATCACGTTCTTGACGCCGAACACGTGCCGCGCAATCTGCGCCGCCATAATATTTCGGTTATCGCCCTGGCTGACCGAGACGAAGATGTCGGCATTCTCGATCCCCGCGCGGCGCAGCACGTCCTCATCGATGCCATTGCCGACGATGCGCTGCCCCTTGTACTTTGTGCCGAGCCTGCGGAACGCCTCACTCTGAAGATCGATCACCGTTACCGTGTGACCGTCCTTATACATCATGCGCGCAAGCGTCGAGCCTACGCGGCCGCACCCGAGAATAACGACGTTCATCGTGCGCTGCTCCTTCGCGTTCACAGCCCGTTCGCCGGCCGTCCGGCGCCCGCGCGGATAAAGTATACTCCATAAGGGTACTATAAGGTCCGTGGCTCGGTTGAGTCCCGTACGCGCCGCATCAGGAGGTCCCGCCGTGCCCGTCGAACCGATGCCAGCCGACCTGTTGGAGTACAGCAGCAGCCTCTTCGCGCCCGACGATGCGACGCTGCGCGAGATGACGCGCGCCGCGGCCGAGTTTGGCATGCCGGCAGGGTGGGAGATCACGCCGGACGTGGGGCGCCTCTTTCAGGTGCTCTGCCGCGCGGTCGGGGCGCGCCGCGTGCTGGAGTTCGGGACGCTCGCGGGCCACAGCGCGCTCTGTTTTGCGAGGGCGCTGCCGGCGGACGGTCGCGTGGTGTCTATCGAGCGCGATTCGCGGTACGCGGCCTTTGCGCGCGAGCAGTTGGCGCGCGCAGGCGTGGACGATCGCGTCGATGTCCGCGTCGGCGATGCGCTCGAGAGCCTGCCGGTCCTGTCGGCCGAGGCAGCGAAGACCGGCGATAAGTTCGACGTAATCTTTCTGGACGCGGACAAGGCACACTATCCTGAGATGCTTGAGTGGTCGGTCGAGGTCCTTCGGCCGGGCGGCCTCCTGCTCGCAGACAATGTGCTCCGCGCCGGCTCGTGGGGCGGCCAGACACTGCTCGATCCGCGGTCCGACGATCCGCGCATCCTCGCGATTCGGGCGTTCAACGCGCGCCTGGCCGCCGACCCGCGCTTCCTCTCCGTCATCGTCCCCATGCGCGCGGGAGTCGCCGTGGCGCTCTACGAGGGCTGACCGGCGGCCCCCGGCTCCTCCATCATCTCTTCCAACAGCTCGCTTGCGCTTCGGTTGCGCTGCGCCAGCCACCAGTCCGCATCGGTGACTCCGCGCAGCCGACCCAGTGCAGCCTGCGCGGCGTGAACCTGATCCGGCGTGACCTGCCGCGGCGAGACGATGGCAGTGTCCGTCTGCGCGTCGGTGATCACCGCGTCGGAGCGGAGGCGCGTCAGCACGTCGTCGGCCTCCACCAGAATGCGTGTTCGTATCTCATGCGCCAGCGGCAGATCCGCGTCGGAGCCGGTAAGCGCCGGCAGGCCGCCCTCCGCGATCATCTCTTTCGTGCCCGGCGTTTCGTCACTGGTTTCGATCAGCATCTCACCTCCTCCTGGCTGAACGCGATAGGGCCCGTGGGGCGTCCCTCGGAACCATCCCGGCTTTTGGATTGCAGGCGTCCGCTCGCACAGGGAGTCACGCCGACGAACGCACATTCCGGCTGTTCGCGTGGCCACGGCGCGCGCGTGCGCGTTACGCGTTCTGCACGTGCGCCTGTCGTAACTACGGCATCCGAGAGTGATTGTTTGCAAGACGGCAAGGGAGGGCGCGAAAGGAATCCGCCGGAGGCGCCGCGAAAGACGGGCGCGTCAATCGGGCGCGAAGCCAGGTGTTAGCCGGTTCGCCCCGAAGCCACGCTCCGCGGCACACCGCGGGCGCGGCGGGAAAGGACGGCGCGACGTGCCGCGAGCTGCCAGAAAGCTTCGATCTTCCGGGGAACCGCCCGCGCCGGCACGGAACGGCGTGGGCGATGAGCAGGCCGCCAATCCGCCAGAGCCGGACCAGGCGCCCACCAACGGTGCGGGCCGGTCCAAGGTGGCGTTCCCCGCCAACCTGCCCGTCCTTCCAATTCGGGACCAGGTCTACTTTCCACACATGATGTTTCCACTGCTGGTGGGCCGGGAAAAGGGCGTCCGCGCTCTTGAGGAGGCGTCCAGCCAGGACCGGCGCATCGTTGTGGTCGCCCAGCGCGACATCCAGGTGGAGGATCCAGGCCCGGAGGAGCTGTTCGGCGTCGGCATCGTGGTCGATATTCTGCAGATGCTCCGCGTGCCGGACGGCACGGTCCGCGTAATGCTCGAAGGGCTGGAGCGGTGCCGCATCTCGGCGATGGAGCAGACCGAGCCGTACTACCGCGCGCAGGTGACGGCAATCCGCCCCAAGGGCCGCAAGGATCTTGCAACCGAGGCCCTTATGCGGACGGTTATCTCGCAGTTCGAGCACGTTGTAAGCGTGAGCAAGACCATCCAGCCGGACGCGCTGATCAACGTCGTCAATACGGACGAGCCGGGCCGCCTCGCCGACGTTATCACGCCGTACCTGCGCCAGATGCGCGTCGAGGCGCAGCAGGAGGTGCTGGAGACGGCGGATGTCGCCAAGCGCCTCGAAAAACTAGCCGTCTTCCTGAAGAAGGAGGCCGATATTCTCGAGCTCCAGAAGACCATTCGCAGCCGCGTCGAAAAAGAGATGGGCGAGACGCAGCGCGAATTCTTCCTGCGCGAGCAGATCAAGGTCATCCAGCAGGAGCTCGGGGAGCGCGGCGAGGACGCAAGCGAAATCGAAGGCTATCGGGCCAAGATCGCCGAGTCGCGGATGCCCGAGTCCGCCGCGGAACGCGCAAACCGCGAGGTGGCGCGCCTGGAGCGGATGCCGTTCGCGGCGCCGGAGGGCGCGGTCATCCGCAACTACCTCGATTGGCTCACCTCGCTGCCATGGAGCGAAACGACGCCGGACGACATCGACATCGTCGAGGCGGGCCGCGTGCTGGACGAGGATCACCACGGCCTGGAGAAGGCGAAACAGCGCATTCTGGAGTTCCTGGCCGTAAGGAAGCTGACCGGGACGATTCGCGGCCCGATCCTCTGCTTCGTCGGACCGCCGGGCGTGGGGAAGACATCGATCGGCAAATCGATCGCCCGTGCGTTGGGCCGCAAATTCATTCGCGTCAGCCTGGGCGGAGTGCGAGACGAGGCGGAGATACGCGGCCACCGTCGCACATATATCGGCGCGATGCCGGGCCGCATCATCCAGGGCATCCGGACGGCGCGCTCGCGCAATCCGGTCTTTATCCTGGACGAGGTTGACAAGCTAGGCGTCGACTTTCGCGGCGATCCGTCCTCGGCGCTGCTGGAGGCGCTCGACCCTGAACAGAACCGCGAATTCAGCGACCACTATCTCGAGGCGCCGTTCGACCTGTCGGACGTTATGTTCATCACGACAGCCAATCTGCTCGACCCGATTCCGGGCGCACTACGTGACCGCATGGAGGTGATACCGTTCGCGAGCTACACGGAGCAGGAGAAGCTCGCGATCGCGACACGCTTCCTGATACCCCGCCAGACCCAGGACCACGGCCTGGAGCCCGGGCAGCTGACGATCACCGACCAGGGCGTCCTCCGCCTCATGCGCGAGTATACGCGCGAAGCTGGCGTGCGCAGCCTGAACCGGGAGATCGCGTCGCTCTGCCGCAAGGTGGCGAAGGACGTGGCGAGCGGCTGCACCGAACGGGTCGCGATCGACGCGGATGACCTGCAGGAGTTCCTGGGCAAGCGGCGTTACCACTATGGCGTTATGGAGGAACAGGACGAGATCGCGGCGGCAACCGGCATGGTATTCACGGAAGCCGGCGGCGACATCGTGACGATCGAGGTGAGCCTGCTGCGAGCCACGGCCGGCCGCATACAGTTGACGGGCCAGCTCGGCGACGTGATGAAGGAGTCGGCGCAGGCGGCCTTTTCATTCGTGCGGGCGCGCACCGCGCAGTTGGGAATCGAGGAGAGCTTCTACCGAAAGCTGGACGTACACGTCCACGTCCCAGCGGGAGGAGTGCCAAAAGATGGACCATCTGCGGGCATCACCATCGCCACCGCGATCGCCTCCGCCGTGACGCGCCGGCCGGTCCGCAAGGACGTTGCCATGACCGGCGAGATCACGCTGCGCGGCCGGGTCCTGCCGGTCGGAGGTGTCAAGGAGAAGGTGCTGGCGGCGCACCGCGCAGGCATCCGCACAGTCCTGCTGCCCCGGGAGAATGAGAAAGACATCGAAGAGCTGCCCGAAAACGTCCGTCGCGAGATGTGCTTCCGCCTCGTTTCGCACATGGATGAAGTGCTGGACCTGGCGCTCGTACAGGACGGGCCGGGGGTCGGGGGCCAGGAGCCGGAAAACTGACCGCGCCTCACGGCCAGCGCTCGCGCGCTCGTTTTTCCGGATCCCGGCCCGTGGACCCCGGCGCTCGTTAGTCCGCCAGGTCTGCGAACGTCGGCAGATAGTTGCGCCATACCTCGTTCTTTCGACCGGTGAGGTACTTGGTCAGGCTGATGTACGGGACGTAGCGGGGGCGCCGCGGCGGCCGCACCAGCTTCATGCCCGCGTGCTGCGCCGGCTTGTCGCTCTTCTTCATGTTGCACCGGCGGCAGCAGCACACCAGGTTCTCCCAGGTCGCGCTACCCCCACTCCGCTTCGGAATGACGTGGTCGATCGTCATGTCCTTGGAAGTCGCGCCGCAATACTGGCACGTGTAGTTGTCGCGTGCGAATACGGTCCGGCGCGAGAGCTTGAGCTCCGGCAGCGGCCGCTTCACGTGTCCTCGCAGCTTAACGACGGACGGAAGCGCCATTCCCTTCGCGGCGGCGGTCAAGACCGGCGTCGCGTCGTCTGCGTGCAGCACGTCGGCCTTGCCAAGATAGACCATGACGATCGCGCGACGCACGTTGCAGACGTTGAGCGGCTCGTAGTCGCTATTCAGGACCAGCACCTCCTGGTTCATCGAGACCGCGCCCCCTTTCTCACCGATCGTTCAAACTGGCGCCCCAAAGCCCCCGGGTTCTGGAGGCGTTTGCGCGGACGCGGTGAGTGACGTTTACTGGCCTCTCCCGCGGTTTGTGGCCAGGTGTTCCGCCCTCCAAACGCAAAGACCCGCTCTATGCCGACAGCACAGAGCGGGCCGTTAAGCCGTTCACAGCGTCATGACTATGCACGTGGTGCAGGTAGTGCAGATGCGCGCAGCCGTCCGCGCGCACGCCGGCTCTTCGCGGCAGGCGCTCCGGCTGCCCGCCGCTCCTCACGCTCCAGATGGGCGATGGCATATCAGTCATGGAAATCTGTGTGTGCGTCATATAAATGATAGGACACGGTGTCTGCAGCAGAAGTTGCGCTCGCGCAGATCTGCCGCGGGTCCCAACTGTTGTTCGGACTGTAGTGCGACTGCATCAAAGCGTATGGCTGCGATTAGAGTATATCAGTCCCAGCGGACGGATGTCAAGAACGGCCCTTTCGCGCGCAGGTACAATACAGAATACGCAGCCCCCGGCCGGATCTGCGCACGGCGCCGCAAGGTGCGTCAGCAGTACCCATGAGCCGTGCGCCAGCCGCACTCGCGTCCGATCGATACGGCCCTGTTCGAGGAAGGTCGGCTCTACTCGTCGAAGGCGTGGAATATGTTGGCCGAGGCCCAGCCGACGAGGGAAGCGACCGCGCTCCAGTTTACGAACAGGGTCGTGAGGTCGAATCCTGTCTGGACCCACGGAGGGCCGAGTAGCAGAAGGGTCGGGCTTGCCGCCAGGAACACAGTCAACTGAAGCACGATGCTGACCGCGAAGCAGCCCACGACGGCTGGGTTGACAGATTGCTTGAGGACCCCGATCACGGAGTATACGATAAGCCCGATTGCCGGACCGAAGATCATTATCAGCCCCGCAAAGACCCAGACGTCGTCTGAATCGTCGCGCTGCTTTGGAACGACGTACATGACCGGCAGCAGAAGTCCGGCAACAAACATTGCGGCGAGCAGTATGATCGGGTAGTATCCGCGATAGGCGTGCGCGATGAGCGCGGTGAGGCATACCACTCCCGCGAAGGCGAACAGATACCGCGCTACCAGCGTCGGCATTGAGACGGCCGGATCCCAATCGAACTGGATGTCCGCTTCCCTTTGGGATCGGGACGAGTCGACGGCGCGCCCGGAGGCAGAGTCGTAGTGCGTGCCGGCGGTGGCGTCCACGACCTTGCCCGGATAGTACTTCGATTGCTCCGTCCCAACGGCCTCCATTGCCGGCAGGTGAGATTCCATCGCGTAGCTGCGCGGGGCGGACATGCCGTCCGCGAGGCCGCCCGGCTCCGCCGCGGGCATGCCGTGCGCCAGGCTCGCCGCATGGCCGCGGGCGCCGGACTGCGCCGAAAAGCCGGCGGTCCGCGACTCCGGAGGCGGCTGTGGGCGCGGAACCGATGTGGCGGGCGCGGACTGCGGTTGCGCCGAGCCAACGCCGGGAGCCAGCGGGCGGGCGCGGTTCGCCGTTTGCGGAGTTTCCGCAGTGACGACCGGGCGGGGAGTTGCGGGGGCGTTACGCAGCGTGGGCGCCGCGGGCGCGGCCGATGGGGTTGCCGAACGAACGGGCGGCATCGAAGGCGCCGGCGCTGGGGCGGGATTACGGAGCACCGGCATTCCCGGCTGAGGCGCTGCCGCGGGACTCCGCGCCGCGACGGCGGCGGGCGCCGTGGGCCGGGCGGTTTGCGGCACGCCCGGGGCGGGAACATGGGGCCGGCTTGCGGGCGCGCTATCCGGCTGCTGCTGCTGGCCCCCATGTTGCCGCAGCATCACGACGGGGCCAGCCTGATTGCGCGGTGCGGGCGGGGCCGGCGCGCCGGGCATCATTGGGGTGCGCGGGGCGGGCGGCGCCGTGCGGCCGGAGGCCA
>Ga0070735_10003537_pt1 | contig 13636 bp, 12 predicted proteins | sample Coa_R1_FD_66443 | JGI IMG/M metagenome (GOLD analysis project Ga0070735, IMG submission 66443) | Surface soil microbial communities from Centralia Pennsylvania, which are recovering from an underground coalmine fire - Coalmine... | ecosystem: Environmental > Terrestrial > Soil > Unclassified ...
GATGGTCGCGAAATTACGGTCGTGTGGATGCCGTACAACTGGGGTTACCGGGGGTTGTCGACCGGACCAAGCGTAAACCACCTCACGATTGACGCGGTAGATCCGGGTGCCGGCACTCAAGAAACCAAAGCCTGCCTGGTCAACGTGGTCAAAGTGCAACAGAACACGACGAGCGAACGTAGGGGTAGAAGAGCATGAGTCAGCCGACGAGTCCCACCCCCATTAAAAGCACTTTGATCGACATTACCAGGTGCATCGGCTGCCGCGCCTGCCAGGTCGCGTGCAAACAGTGGAATGATCGTCAAGGCGAAGCGACAGAACTGCAGGACTACATGGGTTTTCAGAACCCGGCCACCCTGAGCGCCAAAACCCTGACACTGATCACCTACCACGAATTGCCCGACGAAAAAGCGCCAGGAGGATTGCACTACCTCTTTTCAATGCGTCGTTGCTTGCACTGCCTGGAGCCGGCGTGCGCATCGGCATGTCCGACAACGGCACTGGCTCCGGAGCCTGATGGCCCCGTCAGCTACGACGCAAACAAATGCATCGGATGCCGCTACTGCGTGTGGGCGTGTCCCTGGGGTGTTCCTACCGCAGAATGGGATTCTCTCGCTCCCAAAATACAAAAATGTACACACTGCGCCGATCGAGCCAATCAGCCTGCACCTCTGTCTTTCAACGGCCAGCCTCTCAGTGCGGAGGAGAGCGCACAATTCCAGCAAGACATTGTTACACCAGCTTGCGTGAAAGCATGCCCCGCCGACTGTCTACGTTTCGGAACTCGCGACGACCTTCTTCAAGAAGCGCGAACGCGTATCACCGAACACCCCGACAAGTACGTGGATCACATCTATGGTGAGAAAGAGGCTGGGGGCACCAGCGTTTTGTACCTATCTTCAGTTCCATTCGCGAAGATCGGATTCCCAGATGTCGATAAGAAGCCATATCCGGCGCTCTCCAGTTTTGCACTCCACGCTGTTCCTCCGGCAGTAATGGCTCTTGGCGCGATGCTCGGCGGTGTTTATGCGTTATTGAAACGCAGAACGTCCGCGTTATCGAAGGACCAGGCGGAATCATCGCACCCGGACCATCACGTCGAGTTTGAGTCACTTCAGCATCCTTTGTTGACTCCATGGAATCGCATGCTTCTGGTGCTGATTGCCTTCGGCATGATTTCACTACTTGCGCGATTTGCCTTGGGCCTTGGAGGAAGCACGAATCTGTCGAACACTTACGCCTGGGGACTCTGGATCGTTTTCGACTTGGTTTGGATCGCCGTGGCGGCAGGAGCGTTCGCGACAGCTGGCATCATTTATGTTTTTCAGCGTAAGGATCTTTACTCGATGGGGCGTTCTGCTGTGCTCATGGGTCTGTTGAGCTACTCATTTGTTACCGTCACGCTCATTGCTGATCTCGGACTGCCATGGCACTTTTATCAGCTCGGATTGCAGGCTCCCGAGCAGTCTGCAATGTTTGAAGTCTCGTGGTGTGTGGGCCTATATGTCACCGTGCTGTTGATCGAGTTTCTGCCGGTACCGTTTGAGCGCTGGGGACTTGCCAAGGCGATGGACATTTGGGAGCGATGGTCGGGAGTTTATGTAGCCTTCGCGCTCACGCTGTTCGTGTTTTTGCTTTCGCGCAACTTGGCCTATGCGGCACTCACCGCCATCATCTTTTCGTTCCTAGCGTGGGCATTTCGAGCCAAGGGCAAGAAAGCTGAGCCTATCATGCTGGCAATTGCGGCCGTTACCCTCTCCACGATGCATCAGAGCTCTCTTGGATCACTGTTCCTGCTGATGCCCGACAAGCTCGCGCCCCAGTGGTGGTCGCCAGTGATGCCCATTTCATTTTTCTTGTCCTCGATCGCCGCCGGCACATCGCTGATGATTTTGATTGAGATGTGGATCGCAAAGGCATGGAAGCGCCCACTCCGTATGGCGGAACTTGCGGCGATGGGCAAAATTTCATTTTGGTCGCTCTTGGTCTATTTGGTTTTTCGACTTGGTGACATGATCATTCGTGGCCAATTTAGTAAAGTTTTCTCAGGGGGCTTGGGTGCCCTCTTCACGGCAGAAATTGTTATTGGCGGCATAGTCCCTCTTCTGCTACTCGCCCGCTCTCAGACACGGAACAGTCCTCAAATCCTTTTCGTCGGAACGTTCCTAGCAACCACTGGAGTGGTGTTCAATCGGGTCAATGTGGTGCTTCTTGCAATGCACTTAAAGGGCGCCATGCCACAGGTTGCACCCGAATCTTACTCTCCATCGATCTTTGAATGGGGAATCTCAATTGGACTGATCGCGGCGACTATCTTCCTCTTCGGACTGGGTGTGCGACTGGTGCCAGTGCTCCCCAAGCAGGGCGTAGTTCAAGGAGATTGAAGGCTCGTATGACCCAAGATACGTGGCTGATGAAGCATCCTTACTTGTGCGAAATTGCAGCCTTGCACGAGCTGGTTGGCATAACCGTAGAGTCAGCCCCAATGCCACCTCTAATCGTTCCCCTGTTGGATGACTACACTGGCGAGTTTCATGCCGGCGTGCCTCTGCTTCATAGTTCCGCAGCAAAAATCGATGTTCGCCCGGCAGGGAAGGCGTTCGCGACATTTGTAGAGGTGCTGTCTGCTAAGCCTCTGCCGGATAAGTTGGCCTTCGAAGTCCATGCGCTCGTTGCCGCTTTACAAAGCGACGCCGACTTTCCTTGCCGAGCAATAGCTTGGCTCCTTAAGAACGATTCGTTCACCCCTGAACAGCCGGGCCTGCTTCTTTTCTTGGGCTGGACCGTCATGGCTCGCTATTTGGAACCGTTGGTGGCGGCGTTCGCTCAATGGCGTGACGAAGAACACTGGCTCCGTCGTTACTGTCCTATGTGCGGCGCGTCTCCCGCGATGGGTTTAATCGTTCACGGCGAACCCGCAAGCCTTCGCTTTCTTTCCTGTGGTTTCTGCCGTACTCGCTGGCGCTATCCCCGAACTCGGTGTGCGTTTTGTGATAGTCAGGATGATCAAGAGATTTCGGTCTTGTCAATCGCGGGAGAGGACGCACTACGAATAGCCTATTGCGAAGCTTGTGAGGGCTATCTCAAAACGTACAGCGGCAAGTCATCTGAGCGTTTCTTCCTTGCAGACTGGACGTCAATCCACCTTGATGTCATCGCTCAGGATCGCGGGCTCAAGCGCTATGCCGGGTCGCGATATCAACTGTGAATCGCGTTAGCCCTGATTTGGCTGATATCGTGGGCGTCAGTTCGAGCGCGAGTTTACACTCCAGGTGCGATCTCTGAGCCAACCCAACGCGACAGACCAAGTGCCCGCTTTGCAGCGAAGTAAACGGCGAGGTTCGCTCAATCCTTGGAGATCGCGAAGTTACTCAGTTTCCAGGGGTTCTGATAAGTTTCGATCTCGACCTGTTTCGTTTTCTTGTTGACTTTAAGTTTACAGGCCGGAAGCACGGTACCGGAGCCCTTGCCGTCGGGGGTGAGATTCAGTTCTATAGCGCCGACACTGTAATCTGCAGAACGGGTCGAGTTATAAAGCTCTGTGAAAAGAAGCCAGCGATCAGTGACCAGTCGCAATTTGCGACCGTGTTTGGAGGGTAATTCGATAATATATTTGACGTCGTTGCCCACGCCGCCGCCGGCGAATCTGACGCGGCCTTTCGGCTTCATGTCCTGTAAGGCACCCACGAGTCCATCTTGTCCCCGATTATTGAAGGCATCGATCAGTGTTTTTCGATCGTCCTGGGTCGAATATCCCTCTATATAAATGTTGATATGGAACATTTTGCCGAGTTGAGTACTGGTGCCCATAGCTGTGGCTTGGATTGTCATTGGTTGTTGGGCATGGGTGAGGGTTGCCGTGGTCGCCCATAACAACGTCAGGAAACCTATCAAGCCGTTACGGAGAAACCTTTTCGAATATCGCATGAATCTCCTCATTTTAGCGATCGACGCGCGCAAGGTTGACCGCACATTTCGGCCAGCCAGGTTGCTGACCTTAGCGTCAAGCCTAAGGGTCGTTGAAGGGCTGGGGAACTGGCACTTCAGACAGGGCTTGGCGGCGAAAGCGCCTGTAGTGCACGACTCGGAAATCCAGGTGATAGGCGGTAAATGACATCTGACGCCGATTATCGGATATACAAACTGTAAGTTCACACAGTAAGACTCTTTGCCTGCCCAGGCAATAATGAATGGCAGATCACGGATCTCATGATGGACTAAGAACCTGTCCCCGATGCAGACGGAGTCACTCAGTTGAGCAACGCTATGACGGACGCTGGGCTTCGGATGCTGACTCTGCTCGACTATGTGGCGACATTTGCCTGGGCCGCGAGTGGTTCGGTGGCCGGTATCCAGAAACACTTCGATATCGTCGGAGTATTCGTGATGGCGCTGGTGTCGTCGACGGGTGGTAGTCTGATGCGCGATGGCTTTTTTCTGCAGCGCAAGCCGCCATTGTTGACCGATCCTGTCTACTTGCCTTTAATCGCCGTGGCTGCAACACTCACGATTTTGTTTACGCGCAGACTCACCCGCTTACCTGGAGCCACTACGTTGATAGACATCATCGACGCCCTCGGAGTACCGGCGTTCGCTGTGATCGGGATGCAAATGGCCCAAGCCGCACAGGTTTCGCTACCGGGGATCGTCTTTATCGGTGTCGTGAATGGGACTGGTGGCGGGCTGCTGCGGGACGTCGTCGTTGGTGACGTGCCTGCGCTCCTGCGGCCAGGGCACTTCTCAGCCGTTATGCTCTTGCTGGTATGCGGGTTATTTCTGTTCCTCACGATGCGGGCCGATGTAAGACCGCCGCAAGCTGCGTCGATCACTGTCGCACTCTTCTTCCTGGTTCGCCTACTTACTGTTCGCTTCAATTGGCGAACGCGGCCTATGGGGCAGGCATCAGGACGATCGTGACTTGGCGTCCCCGTGAAGATGACTGTGGTTCATGGATCCGCAGTCACTGGCGCGCGAATCGTCTGAGCAAGATCGGACTTCTGAGCGCACTACCGATTATCGTGACAGTTGCTGCTGTTGGCCGGAGACATCTCGATCATTAAAGCTCTAGCGACGCAGCCACAGCTCCAAAAGTAACTGGGTAGTATGATCTCCCCTTTGTCAGTCTGCTGCTCGGTTCTCTTTTCGGATACAGTGTTTTTTCTCTTGACGGTGCAGAAAGCCCGAGTAAGATTTCGTTACCAACTCCAGGGATTCGTGTAAGAGGTGACCGTGGAGATCAGGGGGCTGGCCTCCCCATTTTCAAGTATCGGTGGCAGATTTCTTGGGGCGGCTGAGCCCTCAGACCCTGCTACTGTCCGTCGAACATTAACGGCGATTCTATCCGGAATATCGATTGGGCTTGGCTACTACCTGGGTACGCGGATCGGGTTTGCATTGACCCCGGCCGGGCAGCCGAACTCAACCTTCTGGCCTCCCAACGCAATACTCCTGGGTGCTCTTCTGCTGACTCGACGCCGAATCTGGTGGTTGCTCATCCTCGCGGTGCTACCGGCGCACATGCTCGCTCAAGCACAGGTTGGAGTTCCTCTTGCGACCGCGGTTGGATGGTTTGTGACCAACACTGGCGAGGCGTTGATCGGTGCTTTTTGTATTCGAAAATTCATGAGTACGGAAGGACTCTTCAGCAGTGTTCGCGGCGTTTTTGTTTTCCTCGTTTTTGGGGGGCTGTTTGCACCGCTGGCAACATCATTCTTAGATGCCGGCGCAGTGGTCATTACAGGTTGGGGCCACAGTTATTGGCCGCTCGGGGCCGAGCGATTTTGGACAAATGCTTTAGCCGAGCTCACGGTTGTTCCATGTTTGCTCTCGTGGCCGAGCGCGGTCTCATGGCTTCGGAAAGCGAGTGGGGCCCAATGGTGTGAGGCGGTAACCTTAGCTGCGGGGACAGTGCTGGTTACTCTTCTGGTCTTTGACTTTCAATGGCTGTCGCCGGTTACCGTACCGGCGTGGATCTATGTTCCCCTTCCTTTCTTGTCATGGGCAACGGTTCGGTTTGGCACCGGAGGACTGAGTTTCTCGGTTTTGGGTGTAACTCTGACTTCGATCTGGTACACGATGCATGGGCGAGAGCCATTTCCATATGCATCCATGCCGCAGAATATTTTGTCTCTGCAGATTCTGCTTTGCATCGTCATGGTCTCGCTGTTGTTCCTAGCCGCGGTCATGTCGGAGGTTCGGCGTACTCAAGAATCATTCCGCAATGTGAGTGGTAACCTCATCAGTGCTCAGGAACAGGAGAGACAGCGGATCGCACGAGACCTTCACGACGATCTCGGACAGCGCTTGGCTTTGGTTCAGGCTGACGTCAACGAGCTTACTGAAGAGTTCGGTGATTCGATGAAACCGCGTTTGGGATATCTGTCTAGTCAGTTGCACGATATCTCTACCACCGTACACGAGATCTCGCACGGGCTGTATCCGAGTCACTTGGAGTATTTAGGCCTTGCCTCAGCCGTAAGAAGGCTGTGTGGTGAGGTCCAACAGGGGAGCAATCTTTCCGTCGGTTTCGTGGTGGGCGATCTGCCTGCCGGATTGCCATATTCAACCATGCTCTGTTTGTATCGAGTCACACAGGAGGCATTGCACAATATTGTCACACACAGCCAGGCAAGCAATATTCAGGTTGAGTTAGAAGCCGGCGATAAGGGGATGTTGCTCCGGATTAGTGATGATGGTGTCGGATTCGATGTCGACGACGCTGGGGTCGGTCTGGGACTTCCCAGTATGCGAGAAAGAGTGCGATCAGTAGGCGGATCGATTGAGATCACCTCTTCGCCAAAGTCAGGAACGCGAATTGAAGTTCGCATTCCCCTAGCCTAATTGCACTGGCGCCCTAGATCCGGCTTAAGGCTCGCACTACACTTGCGCACAGCAGCCCTCATTCCGGATCAACGGTCCGCGTCAAAACCGTTCTTATCACGCTGGTCTGAAGTCGAGAAAGCGTTCGCCTTATACGATTGTTCCTGTTTTTGCGGTGTCATGACGTAAACAGATGAACTCTGCAATCGCGCCGCATCCATCGAATTTCCATGCGTTTCTGGGACGGGGTCATCGCATGCAGCAGCAATCAATGCTGCCTCCTGGTCGGAGTATACAAAGCGCACGCCTGGACTGGCGGTTGGATAGAACCACGATTTAATTGCTTTGGGCCCACAGTCGTGATCTGCGAAGACAATGAATTCATGGTCAGGTTTCTCCGTGAAGTCATAAATCCCCATGAATTGTGTTATGAATTGGCCACCCTCGTTCTCAACTTTCACTAGTGCTCGGTTTCCAGAAGAAGGGGCAGAGAAAAAATAGGTCCCTGGTTGCAACACGGCTCCAGGTACGCGAACTGCTCCGTTGAATGTTATTTTTGTTCTCCGATTCATCTGACCTGCAATCGCACCTCCTACGAAGATCAGGACAAGAAACCCGACAACGAAAAGTTGAGCAGCTGATAGTCTTCTCATGCAAGTCCTCCGAAGTGTCTTCAAGCCAAAGTCTTTTGTGAATTGGTCGCGCACCTAGATTCACAGTGGAACGCCCGCCGTTGGAGGCAACCACGTAAGAAACGGACGTTCCACTTCCATAGTTGGCTAGCCGCGATCATGTCCTTCGATGTTGTTACACGGAACTGTCAAAACTACTAGCTGATGGGTTACCGGTTCCCACGAGTGCGAACCTGGCGTTCGCATCGGCGCAGCAGAGTCCGGGCTATTGTGGACCCGTGGACAACTTCCAATCAAGCACGCTTCCTAGTAGTTTTACCAGTTGGTATAGGTCACGGAACAAGAGAGCATCGTCCTCAACACGCAACGCGAAGGACAGGGCCCGCCGTTGGTTTCCCTCCATGGAATGCGGACCATTCTCGGATCAGCCAATGGCGGGCTTCCGAACAAGAAGCGCGAAGGCGGGGAGTGCTTATGAGATGCTGCGTCCTATTAGCATGCCTGACGATGCTTGGTTGTGGTGCAGGGTTGAACAACAAGGGATCCGATCCAATAACGCTTGCTCAATTTCCTGTCACTCCCGCGATCACTGAGCTGTTTCCTCAAAACGCACCGGTTAATAGTGTGCCGTTCACTCTGACAGTGAATGGAAACGATTTCGGAATGGATGCGGTCGCATTTTGGAATGGCGTAGCCCAGCGCACCATGTTTGTGTCGGCAAATCAAGTCATCGTGCAGGTGACATCCGCCGACATGAATTTCGCCGGGCTGGTTCCAATCTACGTGCGCACTCAGGGTGCAAACTCCAACACCGTCGACTTCGACGTTACGATTCAATAAGGCAGCATCGAGAAAATGAATATGAGGCCCCGCAAGATAGTCTTTCTTTTTACATGTGTCTCATGGGTTTTTGTAATCGGTGGGCAGAGCGTGCATGCGCAAGCGCAACCGACTTCGAATACTGTGCAGGTTCATCTAGTTATAACGGATGAGGCATTGCGGAACGACAAGGAGTTGCCGCCTCTTCAACGCGAAGACGTGAAGGTCAAACAGGGCAAGAGTAATCTCAAGGTCACTCAGCTCATTCCTGCACAAGGCGAAAACGCCGCGCTGCAACTGATGATCCTGATCGATGACACACTCAATACATCGGTGGCCAACAGCCTCAACGAGATGAAGGATTTCATAACGGCTCAACCGCCCACGACCGTGATCGGTGTCGGCTACATGTCGAACGCAGGGATCAACATAGCTCAAAACTTCACTGCTGATAAGGATCTTGCAGTCAAAGCTGTGCGCCTGCCGCGTGGCGCTCTTTCGACGATGGACAGTCCGTATCTGTCATTAATCAGCCTCGTCAAGAGCTGGCCACAGCAGAAGGTCCGACGAGAAGTATTGATGATTACTGACGGCATCGACCGGTTGCGAGGTGAGAAACCTGAGCTTACCCGAATGGAGCCGGACTACGGATCGTTTACCCGCAAACCCAATTACAGTTCGCGTTATCAAAACCCCAGTTTCGTAGGCGTCCACCACAGCATGCCGACGATCAGTGTCGATACAACTACAGCCAGCGAGGTCAGTCAGCGCTTCAATGTGGTTGTTTACTCGCTGTACGCGGCTGGCGTTGGGCGCGCTGGACGAAGTGGTTGGGACTTGGATCTCGGACTGGCAGGGCTCACCAAGATTGCTGATGAAACTGGTGGCGAGTGCTTTTCACTCGGCACGTCTCAGTTGGTCAGCTTTAAGCCTTATTTAGACAACCTCGAAAAGTTCCTGGCCAACCAATACTACATAGTTTTTCTGGCCACCCCACAAAAAAAAGCTGGCCTCCAACGTGTCAATGTCCAGACCGAACTTTCTAACACGGAGCTGATTGCGCCGGACAATGTGTGGGTCGCGGCCGCCGGCAAATGAGATACGCACCAAACCGAGCTTTCGTTCTTCGGCTACAGATGGCTAGCCTAGAGGAGGCGATTTGTTTACCGGACTAACGCTGACCTTCCTGCAGCAGCTCGGCAAAGGGATCTGGTTGACGTTTCCACTTCTATTCAGCCTGGCGGCCACAATCATCCTGCTCGGTCAAGCGGTCGGAAGGAAAGAAGGCTGGTCACGCTTCGACAGTTTCTATTGGTCCTTTATCACTGCAACCACTGTTGGATATGGCGACATGTGCCCTATAAAACGGGGATCGAGGATCATTGCAATTCTCATTGCCCTCTCGGGGTTGATCCTGTCGGGCATCATGATTGCGATTGCAGTGCAGGCTGCAACTCTGGCCTTGACCGGAGCAGCGCGCTGACGGTAGGCGGTAGGTGCGGCTACGGCTTTGTTGCTGAAGGAACAGCGGAGCCTGCCTTGTAGTAGACGACTGTGTCTTTCGCGACGATATCAGCTTCAGGAGAATAATGGCGGTGGCGAAGTTCCGCTTTCGTGATGGTCTTTTGAGCGGAGAGTCCGGGGGCCGCAACCGGAGTAGCCTGTGAGGAAGCCCCAGGCGGTTTTGCGTCCCGTATGGTGGATGTCGCGGGGTTCGGCGCGGGTGATCCCCCCAGTTCCGTCCTTTGGAAGGGAGCAGCTTGCGTTGCGCCCTCAGGGGCTCGCGAGAGGTGAGCGGGTAAGGGCGAGGAACGATGAGCAGCTGCAACGAATGACAGGGCAAGGATCGCCGCCACTCCCGCAACTGCTGCAGCGTTCCAAAACAGTTCGTCCATTGCGTGAAGGTGTTCCGCGAGTGCCCTCTGGCCGTGCGGCTGATTTGCGGATATCGCCTCCGGCTGCTTTGTTACCGGTCCGGCTTCTTCGGTATCTGTTCGATCGATTTCGGTCAGGCGGTCGATCGCACCGGTGTCGGCCTGTTTTGCTCCTGAAGCGATTTTCGGAAGCATCCCACTCTGAGACGAGACAGTTTGTGGATAGTTGCTTGCCAGAGTGCTTGCTCGCTGAGAGACCTCATACTTCTGCAGTGCGTAGGCAGCTGCGAGGATTCGCTGGAAAGTTTCTTCATCCAAGTGGGGCTGGTTCCGCGTGCTGGTGGCTGGATCCACGGAGTGCGCCTCAACCCAAAAGACTAGTCATTTGCCCGCCCGGTTTTCAAGCTGGAAGTGCTTATCGCCGTGCCCCATAAACCGAAAGCGAGTGGAGACAGGGAGACTAACGCATGCCCCTTCTAACTTGGTTGAGTGATGTACTCCCATTCCATCCTCTCCCCCATGGTTAGTCATACTTCACGGCAAAGCAACCAAGGACATGGCGGACCATTGACGGTCTCGCGTTCTGTTTGCAGAGCCAGACAGTACTCGTTTCCCGCCCGGAAGTTCGTCAAAAGACGACCTTTATAACGCGAATGATCAACTCCTCAAGTGAGAACACTGTTAGCAGAAGAGGAGCGAGCGGGATTGCAGTTGCGATAGCTAGACGTGAGACATCCTGTAGCGCGAACGGGACAACACGCATTTCGCGCACCATCGAATAGCTGTTACCAAGGTCCGCCAGCGATTGTATATCTCCCGTGCCAAGCTGTTCATCGGGACGGTAGGCATTACGGACCCATTTTTCATCAAAGCTTTCAACGTATCTCTGGGCGAACAACCCGTAATCCGCAAGGCCCGTCCTTCTTGCACATGACATACGTGGAGTGAACATTAGCAGCGGCCCGAGAACCGCCACTACGAAGAAAACGATAAACCCGCCAATCTGAAACTTGAAAGACTCCAATCTTTCCCCGCCATAAAGAACGCGGTCGGCCACAACACCCGCAAGAATCACGCCTTGTGCAAAGAGAATCGGGCTGTAGGCATAGGCGCTCTTTCCGAGAAAACTCAGTCCTCCGCAACGGTCAGGATGGGTTGGAATGAGGTTCAGGTTGATCCGATTGACCTGCCATAAAAAGCGAAACCAGACAAAGAACCTCATGTACCAGCGCAACAAGACGAACTGGAATATGGGGAGGCTCACGAAAACATACCAATAACCTGCGGGAGTGAGCTTCCATCTTCCGCCCGGCAGCCCGTACCAGGTAACAACGTTGATTTCGTTTCTGCCGTTCCAGAGCCACAACCCCAACGTATAGACGATGAAGAGCAGCGCAAGCTCTACGTAGACCGAATTTCGAATCTTAATGGCCGATTCGATCGCCTCGTGAAAAAGACCCACGTCTTCCGATCGTACGATCCGCCACTCAACGAAGCGTTTTACCAGAGGACGTATGCGCGAATGAACAAGTAGTTCCGCCCCTACGAGTATCGGAAGGGCCACGAGAAATCGCGCCTGTACTTCAACGTCGTGGAAGAACGAGATCCGAGTGTCTCCCCCAGTTGCAGTTCCAACAGTAGCGAGAAGGAATAAGGGGAACCACGTGAGCAGTGTGAATGCGAATATGCGGCGATGGAGCAACTCCATTGCATCTCCTTCGAGATGCGTTCTCCGAAGGAGTTGGTAGAGTGGCCCTCCCAGAACCAAAGAGAACTCCACCGATTCAACGCTCTTACCGTTCTCTGTCGGAGGCCGGGGGCTCAGTGGCCGGGCTGTCGCTTCCATCTCGAGAGTTCCTTTTTCTCGCAAATATCGCATGTTGCCATGCGCTTCTTTCTCCACAAACTGTCGGTTCTTACAGTTTCTATCGACTCTTTCACCATGGAAAGTGCGTTGTCCGCCTTACATGCAGTTTGGCTACAGCGGAGAAGTTGTCACATGGACGCACTGTTCACTCCTTCCGGATTGCTCGGCCTGATGACATTGACGTTCCTTGAAGTCGTGCTGGGTGTCGACAACGTCATTTTCATTTCGATTCTGTCGAGTAAACTTCCAGGCTCGCAACAAGTCCTGGCTCGCCGCTTGGGGCTCGGAGTCGCGATGGGGTTCCGAGTCCTACTCTTGTTCGCAGTTGTGTTGATCACCAATCTGACGGCACCGCTTTTTCACATTTGGGTCCGACCGGTCTCCGGACGCGATCTGATCTTGATTGGTGGCGGCCTCTTCCTCCTTGCAAAGGCAACGTTTGAGATTCACGAGCGCTTGGAAGGCGAAGAAGGCCGCCATTCAGACCGCACACAACCGTCCTTTGTTGCGGTCATCATTCAGATTGCGGTCTTGGACATTGTCTTTTCGTTGGATTCTGTCATCACCGCCGTCGGCATGGCCGACGACATTTCGATCATGGTGATTGCCGTGATCTTGGCCGTCGGAGTAATGATGTTTTCCGCGGGGCCTATCAGCAGTTTTGTTAACCGCCATCCGACTGTGAAAATCCTGGCCCTCTCGTTTTTGCTTCTCATCGGCGTTTCATTAATCGGCGAGGGCTTTGGCATGCACGTCCCGAAAGGCTACATTTACTTTGCTGTAGGCTTCACAGTATTTGTGGAGATGGTCAATCTACGTATCAGGAAAGTCAGTGCAGCCGTTCGCTTGCGGCGACCGTACGTTTGAGCGATCAGTCCACTATTCTAGGAACCGGTCACTGTAGAGGATTCTAACAACGTGGAAACACGGGACAGCTATAGCAGAATGGATCGCTCTCCCTGTCGAGCCTATCCGCGAACTGTCCCGTTATCCGCAGAGCCAACCTTCAACAAGGGAACACTCTCCGGATGTGCTGAGGACTGTCATTGTTGACAGTGTCAGAGCATGTAAGAATTGCGACAGCCACCGTCGAATTCCTCGGCAGCGTGAAAAGAGCGAATTCTGTTTTGGCGAGCGTAGGGCCCAGAATACGACTTGCCCTTTCGCTTGGTACCGCCGTTGTGCGCCGCAGATGCAAAGGTAAGCCGGCATCTATTCCATGTGTACATTTCTTCCCTACCCTCTGTTGTTTTCTTGAACTGTCTCTTTTGCCAGTATCAGCGTAGATCACGAGCGCCACAGAATGGGTAAGCCTTTCGAAAGCCTTCATGCAACCTCATGAATACGTATTTGAACAGCAGCAAGAAAGCTATCTCGAATCAGAAACGCACTCAATCGCGACGTCTCCTGATTCTCATCCGAAACTGCACGGCAATTCTTTGTTCATTGGTGCTCGTGCCGGGAGAGGTAGTCTCACTAACTGTTCAAGATACTTCGAATGCGGGCCCCCAAACTGCGGCACCCATACCGGCGGATCAGTTGGATTCCCTCGTAGCTCCAATTGCTCTATATCCGGATCCACTCCTGGCGCAGGTTCTGGCTGCGTCGACCTACCCTCTCGAGAT
>Ga0070735_10003539_pt1 | contig 13634 bp, 16 predicted proteins | sample Coa_R1_FD_66443 | JGI IMG/M metagenome (GOLD analysis project Ga0070735, IMG submission 66443) | Surface soil microbial communities from Centralia Pennsylvania, which are recovering from an underground coalmine fire - Coalmine... | ecosystem: Environmental > Terrestrial > Soil > Unclassified ...
AACGGGGCGGATCGCGCGCTTGTGGTGTTCCGCGCCCTCCCGTTGCATCGCCAAGCCAGCGAGTCTCAAGGGGGAAAATGGGCGCGATTGGTCCTGTCCCCGCCCTCCCAGGAGGGAAAAGCTAACTACATAGCTGGCGGCACTTTTGGCATCTCGCTCACTTTCGTTGAATGACGGCTGAACGTAGAAAACGGCCGTTCGGTGAAGCAGTTGAAGCCATGTCAGTTTTCATTCTGGATCGTGTAAGCTGGCGGTCTCAGAGGGAGGATGACAATGGGCATATTAGCGTGGCTGGTCCTGGGACTGATCGCAGGCTTTATCGGCAGCAAGATCGTCAACAAATCTGGTGAAGGACTCATCATCGACATCGTGCTTGGAATCGTCGGTGCGATCGTCGGCGGATACATCTTTACCTTCTTCGGGCACTCCGGTGTTACCGGGCTCAATCTCTACAGCATGTTCGTGGCGGTGATCGGTGCGATCGTAGTGTTGTTGATCTATCACGCGGTCATCCGAAGGGCCTGAGCCGGCCAGCCAGATGGACGCGCGCGGTCGCGCGAAGATGCCCGAACACTGGGTCGAGCCTGGATCGACATGTGAGAGAAAGATGCGTGAGCGCGGGGCTAGACGGCTGGACCCTCGCCTTCGGCATCCGCGCGCATTTCGCTGTCGATGGCCTTGATTGCTCCGAGAACCGCGTGCGGATCCGAGCGTACCGACATTTCGTGCGCCTCGGAATCGACGCGATTGCGAACTTCAGGACTGTCGCGCCGCAGTTCTTCAACAAGTTCGATGACCTTCGCAACTTTCTGCTCCGTGAGCGATGAAAGTTCGAGGATCATCTGTCCGCGGACATCGTCAAGCCGATCGGCGTTTCTTTGCGTCACAAGGATCAGAATCGCCATCACCAGCGCCGACACGGTGGCGGCAAGTTCAAGCCATGCGAACGGCGGCGGATCAAGTGAACGCAGCCCCAAGAACGAGGCGGCCGCGTTTTCAACTGTCCACAGGACGACCGCAGCGCAAACCAATCCGAGAAAGAAGGGCCGACCCGCGAACGCTGTCAGCCGATCGAGGGAGCGCTGTGCCTGTGATGCGTCTTGATGGTGTTTGGCGTGTAGCAACGTGATCGAGCGGACAGTTTGCTCGACGTGCGCAGGCATGGATTCTGGATTGGGGCTCGCAAGGTCCATGAGTTTGAACTCCGTTCGTGAGTCCCGCCCGCAAATTCCCAGCAACAACGTCGACAGAAAAAGGCAAGATGCGCGGACCAGTCCAGCCCGCGCAATCTCTTTATGTCAAAGTGCTTGGCTTAACGTGATCGAGCCGACACCCGCTGCGACGTTCAAGCCTTGGTCGCCCGACACACTCAAAGGCTGGAGGGCGAAGGATTTGTCGAAACCGCCGACGAGCACATTGGCACCGAGTCCGACGCCGACTGTGGCGCTCGCCGTCGCTCCCACATAGTCGCCGTCCAGAGCGCCTGGGCGCGTGTCCGAGGTAGGTGCAAATACGCCCCATACCAGCACGCCACCTTCGGTGTAGCCGATGTCCACGCCGAACTTGGAGATCGAGCCGCTATAGTGCTCAGCATTGCGACCGTTCTGACGAAACGTGCAGTGCAGGTCCTTGGAAGACCCGAAAACAAAGCCCCAGCCGCTGGCGACATTGCAGGTCAGCGACCCGATCTTGACGCCATGCGGCGAAGCCTGTGCGGGCGTTGCCAGCGCCAGGAGGCCAATAACAGCGGCACTTAGTCCCAGTCGATGCGATTTCAACATTTCAAAATGTCCTTTGCTTTTGCGGTGGCCACGCCGATCAAGATGATCGGCGGTCAACCGAGTGCGTGAGTTGCTCGTTCGTGAACCAACGTCGTTTATTCGAGATACCAATTGCCGTCATTCTGGCGGCAGGCGGTACCTTGACGGTCGAACTGCTGACCGTTGCGATATGTCACCTCGGTGAAGTCGCGACAGACGTTGCCGCTGCGCGAATATTCGCGGGTCGGGGTGAAGCTGCCATAGCTGCTGCCTTGGTCGTTGCGCCACTCATAGCGTTGACCGATGCGGCCATCGAAACCTGCACTGTAAGACGTCAACGCGTAGCGACGATCGTTGCAGCTGATATCGCGGGCGATCGAGTTACCTGCGAGTCCGCCCAAAATGACGCCGCCGACAGTGGCGGCCGTGCGAGTGTCGCCATGGCCGATCTGATTGCCAATCACGCCGCCGGCGATGGCACCGACGACCGTTCCGGCCGCTGCGTCGTTGGTGCAGTCACTGCCGTAATAGTATGCGCCGCGTTCATAGCCGTGGCCCTGACCGCGAATACGATAGGCATCTGCCCGATAGTTGTCGTTTCGATTGCGGCGCGCATAGCCGTCGTCGTAGCCATAATTGTAGCCATTGGCGTAGGCCGAATGATCTCGGTCGTTGCCTTGATAGCGGCTGGATCCAAATTGGCTGTCGTTCGGCTGATGGGTGTAGTCGCCGGGATCGGCGCAGGCGACGCCGCCACTGAGCGCAACGATCGCGCCAGCCAGCAACATGCTCGACTTGTTCAACATAATCTGTTCCTTAGGTGATGCCCGCGCGAGCTTCCGAAGGGAAATGGCGCCGGATAGGGGGAGCGCCTACGCGCTCACTCGCAGAGATAACGATCTCGATCGGGTTTTGTTCCGTACACGTCGAATCAGGTCATCGATCGGTGTGCAGTGATGCTGGAACAATTCGCTCTCCAAATCGTATTGAAAGGTGACGGGTGCATCCTTCCTTCGGAACCGGCGTCGAAATGACCACTCAGGCGATCGCTTTGAATAGCGGGTACGTTAATCATAAGAGTTTGCGCTTTTCGCGAACCCAAATGGAGGCGGGAATTGCCCATCTGCCTTGGGACAAGAGACTTAAACCGCCGCGTCCATTGTCCTACCACATGGCTCTGGGTGTAGGGGTGGCTTCGACAATCGCGGTCGCTTGTCTCTTGATTTAAGGACAGCGGCGGAGCGCTTCACAGCCAACGACAAAGGCCGCTGCATTAAGAGATCATGCGTGCGACTATTCTTCCCGCGGGCGTCGGCATCAACCCGCCCATGCCGAACGAGATCAACCCCATGGTTTGCAGCCGCTCGCGCCGAGTGCTCGACACCGCGCCTTTGCTCACAAAACTGCACGCGATGATGTGGCGCAGGCACGCGAGTTCCGCCGCTGTCAAATCCGAATTCCGGGCGAAGTGATCCACCTCGGCTCAGGCGGCGCGCGGAAAGTGCGAAACGTACGACGCGCTCGTAATCGTGACCGACATGCCGGTCGGCCCGGAGATCGTCTCGACCCTAGCGTGGAGTTGGTTGGCGAGGGCGTTGACGAGGCTGGTGCCGAGACCGCTTTGTACCGGGCCGTCGTCCTCGCTATTGCCGATGCCGTTGTCAGCCACCGAAAGCCGCCACGCCTTGCCGTCCACTTCATAGCGGACGAGCACGACAGCGCCCGGCGGCTGGCGTGGAAATGCATACTTCAAGGCGTTGATCACCAGTTCCGTGACGATCAAGCCCAGGCTTACGGCATCCCCCGACACCATACTTCCGTCATCGGCTTCGACCTGGAGCTTGGCCGATGAGGCATCGCCGATCATCGATTGCGCGAGCGAGGCGCAGAGCTTGGTCAGGTAGGGTCCGATCTCGATCAAGTCGGCGCTGCCGGAAGATTCGAGGTGCTTTTGCACCGCGGCAATGGACATCACACGACGATGGGCGTCTTGGAGATGCTGGCGTGTCTCTTCCGAATTGACTGCCCGCGCCTTGAGCAACAGAACGCTTGCGATGATCTGCAGGCTGTTTGCGATCCGGTGTTGCATCTCCTCCATCAGGACCTGGCGGTGTGCAACCAGTTCATCGGCCCGCAGCTTGAGTGCTTCCTTTTCTTCTTCGATCGCGCGGCGCACCGTGATGTCTTCGAACTCAAGCAGCATCAGAGGTGTCGCGTGGGCCTTGCCTGGCATTCGATGGGCGTGAATGCGCATGATGCGTCTGCCGATGCGGGGAAAATCGTGTGCGAACTCAGAATCCTCGACACTGTTGGGACCAGTGAGGCAACGCTCGAGCAGCGCGCGAAGATCGGGAATGTCCCATCGTCCATTCTCCAGCGCGAACAGCGAAGTATCGGTGACCGCAGCAGGTTCGATCTCGAACGAGCGCAGGAATGAGCCGCTGGCAAAGAGGATCTTGAAGTCGGCGTCCAGGACAAGCAATGGCTCGCGGATGGAATCCACGATCATCTGCGCGAATTCCCGCGCATCGTCGGCTTGGCTGAAAAGTCTTTGCAACCGCCATCTTTCCGAGTGGACGCCAACGCTACGCCCTTTGCGGCGCAATAGCAAAACGGATCGGGAACAAATCGGCCGCTCGTACGTTGTAACAGTGAGCGAGCACTGTCCCATCCTGGATCGGACACTGTCCGACCCATGGAGAATATCCCAAATGACCATTCGCAATCTGTTGACGACGAGCGCGATTGCCGCGCTGGTCGGACTTGGCGCAATTGTGTCGACTACGGTTGGCGCAGACGCCCGCACGGTCTGCAACCGCGACGGCGATTGCTGGCACGAGAGCAGCCGTTATGACTATCCAGCAACGGTCGGTTTCCGGTTCCACACCAATGGCTGGCACAGGCATCACCACGATAACTACAACTGGCGCGACAACCATGACGGCCGCGGCTATTACCGCCAGGGCGTGTGGGTTTCGTTCTAGTTCGAACTAAACAGGCGGGAGCGGACTTAGGTGCGCTCCCCCGCCACGATGCACCCGGAAGAAGACGATGACTTATGGACCCGACGCGTCACACTTCACCGCACAAATGCCGAGGAGTCCGGAGCCTGCCATGTTCCATAGTCTGGAGGAGGCGTCTCACTCCTCGGGCAGCGAAGAATCGACAACCGAACGTAAATCGCGCTGGCCGGCATGGTGGCCGATCGCGCGCGCCCACTGGCCGCGTTGACCATGGCGGCCGAAGTCGTAATCAACCAACATTGGGCGCTCTTTAATGCGGCGCGACGGCAGTGGCTGTTGGCGACAGTTGTGAGCCTCGAGAACGACAACGCCATCTTGAAATACGATTCTGGCTACGGGATGCAACCTCCCGACAATGTTTCTACCATTGACGTGACTTCGCTGCTCACAACTCCGATGCGATTTCGCCTTGCTGAATGAGTAGGGTCTCTCTTCGTGCTCAGTCGCGTGCGTCTACCTAGCAGGGCTATGAGGCCAACACGGTCGGCGCAATGAACGTCAAACATTCAACGATCACCAGCAACCACACGATCCACCAAAGCACCTTGAAGAACGGCGCTGCCCAAGCGTCGGGGTTGACCCACCGCACCGCAAGGATGCCGAGCAACACGAGGAAGACGATGATTTGTCCCAGCATACGCACAGGCTAGGGACCTTGCTTTTGCTGCTCTTTTTTCAGAGCCATTTCGGAGTCATTCTCAGCAGCCACCCCGAGTCGAGAGCCACCGACCGCCTAGCCCTTCGCCCATCGCTTCTTTGTCGTAGCAGCCGCCGACGCTTTCCGACTGGGTTTTGCCGCACTGACCGGCACCTGCTTGAATGCCGACATTTCTGACCTCTTAAGAACTGATTCTAGCGACATACTCGGAATGCGAGGCATGACTTCTCCATTTTCAGACCAACTGCGCGGGCACTGCGTTGTCGGGCAATGCAGCCGGGTGTCTTCTGGTCTTCTTTTGCAGTGAACGACGGCTCGGTCGCCAAGCGGGCGGATTTCGCCGAATTGGCATTCTACGGGTCGCCGGGAGGCCCATAGTTAGTCACTCGGGTTGCGGTATTCAAGGCGTGGCACGACGATTGGAACGCAGACGTTCACACGCACGGTTTGATCTACTGTTCCGGAGACCGAATTGGGGGCGCATTGAGATGCGAGGACCGTCCGAAATTAGGAGCTCGTCGGCGATGGTTGCGGTGTCCGGGCGTACTGCGGTCCTTGTTGCATTTCTCGCCTTGTCTTCAATGGCTGTTGCGGGCTGCGACCAGCGCCCTTCGACGCCGTCTGCGAATCAACTTGCAACACTTAAGCCTGCTGATCCTCGGATGGCGCAACTCTATGAGCATAGCTGCAAGGCATGTCATGCAGCCGTTGGCTCCGGCGCACCGCTGGTGCATGACAGGGATGCTTGGAGCCCGCGTTGGCTCAAGGGGCTGTCCACATTGCGCGACCATGCAATCGTCGGATTTCAATCGATGCCTGCCGGCGGTCAATGCGCAGTCTGTACGCCGAAGGACTACGAAGATCTCATTCGCTTCATGGCAGATCGCGAGGACAAATGAAGATTTCCAGACGCGCCGCGCTTTATGCTGGGGGAGCCAGTGTGGCAGTGCTCGGATCGGCGGCTCTTGGAATCGATGTCGCAACCCGCGAACTTCCAGAGCCGGCCCCGCCACCTGCGACCGATGCGAAGGGCCACATCGTGTGGCGCAACTGGTCGGGTATTCGCCACAGCTATCCGCAAGTCAGGGTCGCTCCAGCTTCGGAAGATGAGTTGGCGAGTTTGCTGAAAGCATCACCGGCACCCGTTCGCGCTGTCGGAGCGGGACATTCCTTTATGCCTTTGGTGCCGACGAACGGCACTCTCGTGTCGCTGGATTCGATTGCAGGCCTTGTCGGAGTCGCTGGCGACGAAGCGACGGTACTCGCCGGAACGCGGCTGGGTGACTTGGGGCCGGCGCTGGCCCAACACGGCCGCGCGATGGCCAATCTGCCCGACATCAACAAGCAATCGCTAGGCGGCGCGCTTGGCACGGCGACACACGGTACGGGCAAGACCTTGCGCGCCATCCACGGTGATGTCGTTGCGCTGCAGATAGCCACGCTCGATGGCAACATCGTTGAATGCAGCAAGCAGAAGAACCCGGCGCTGTTCGATGCCGCGCGCGTGTCTCTGGGCTCGCTAGGCGTTATTGTGCGGGCCACGCTCAAGACGATACCCAGCCGGCGACTCCATCGCCGAGTGTGGTTAGAGTCTTTCGAAGAGACGCTGGCGGCGGCCGAAATGCGCTGGAGCACCCATCGCAATTTCGAATTCTATGCCGTTCCATTCACTGGACTCGCCGCGAACATCACGCACGATGAAACGAACGAGCCTGTACGACCAAGGGGACCCGAGACCGATAGCCAGTTCCTCGAGGTTCTCAAACAACTGCGAAATCTTTTCGGATTTTCCAGTTCCATCCGGAAGTGGGCGGCGCATCTGTTGCTTGCGTCAACCAAAGCCGAGGAGGCCGTCGATGAAGGTTGGAAACTCTTGTCGACCGAGCGACCTGTGCGCTTCAATGAAATGGAGTTTCATCTGCCGGCGGAGTCCCAACTCGCTGCATTGCGCGAAGTGGTGCAGACCATTGAACGGTCACGCCCGGATATCTTCTTCCCGATCGAAGCTCGTAGGATTGCCACCGACGACGCTTGGCTGTCGCCATTCCAGGGTGGTCCACGTGGATCAATCGCCGTCCACACCTACTACAAAGATGAGTATGAATTTCTCTTCCAATTGATCGAACCTATTTTCCGGCGCCATGGCGGACGGCCACATTGGGGCAAACTGAACTCGCTCAAAGGCTCCGATTTTGCCTCCCTCTATCCGCGGTGGAAGGATTTCATTGCGCTGCGACAGTCGCTCGACCCCGAAGGACGGCTGCTCAACGACTATCTCAAGGGGATCTTTGCCGCATAAGCGCTTCTCTCCCGGCGTCCCGCGCCGTCGCTGGCAGAAATTCAGACGGCTGACCCGCTGTGCAAAAGTCCGCTTTGCGCGATGGCTCAAGGGTCGATGTGGTAACACGCACTAAGATGCGGGGTCGTAACAATAGCGAGGCTATGGCGAGGGGCAAGGGCATTTCGAACAAGACGTTCAGCCTTGTGCGGCATATCGGTTCTGCAACACAAAACGGATTCGGCATGCGAATGAAAGAACCCTATTGGCGACTTACATACTCAATGGCGAGCCAGGACTCATAATTTTTTCGTGTGCAAGGTAACGGCAGGTTCACGTACATGGGGCCATTAGGGTGAAACTCTGGTTCCGCGATGCCGACAGTGATTACTGCACTCGTTGGAGCGTCATTGGCGGGCCGCCGATCAGCGACTGCAATTGAACCGTTGTCGGCGATATAAACTGAAAATGGTCGGTTTCGTCTCTTGGAACGGTAACCTGTTCAGTCGTCGAAATGTTTTCGGCGTGAAACGAAATCAGACCCTGGGCAGCATCGACGGTGAATGTCCCTTGGGCCTGCATTCCTCCCACCTGACCACCCGCGACGGGCCCGTTAGTATAAGTGCTGCTGGAAAGCGAGCTGTACTTTCCATTTGGCTGAAATACGAACTCCATGTTCATGACGACGGTGTAGCCAGCCGGGCCGACGGACGATAACTGGCCACGCCATGTGCCGACGAAACCGCCGCCTTGGGCCAAAGCCAGTGTCGGAATGACCGTCGCCGCAAACAAGGTCGCAACAAAGATAAATCGAATTTTGTTGAACATCGATTTCCCCCCGTTTTGTAAGGCGCCGATCTTACGGCTTGGCAGCCTTCGCGAAAAGGCAATTGGCGGGAAAAGCAACATCGCCGCCAGCCTGAGGCTACCCATTTTAAGCGTAAAGGGCGAACAATAGCCTATCTCGGCAAGAGCCGATGCCGAAAGCTCCGCCATGTGTAGCAAGCGGACATCGGCGAGCAGACTCGACGAAAACGACGGCTCGATGGCCGCCGTCTCATTGCCTATTTGGTTTGGTTATTCAATCATGCCCGCAGTGAGACACATACTCAGAATGTCTCCATCCCGTTAAACCCCGCTAAACGACGCAGTTCACGAGATTGAGCGCTTTTGTGCGTCGCGGCGCGACATACTGGTATCTATCGCGGTTCCAAAGTTATACATAACATCTGTTATAGATGGGCGGAGCGTCTGCTCATCGTGGGGGGGCCAACTCTCAATCACAGCTTTTTGATTGTGTTGCATTGGCCGGGAAGGGAGTTCAAATGAATTACGTTTTAAGAGTGGGTATTGCATCGCTGGCGTTGGGATTCGCTACGGGCACGGCCAACGCAGAGAGTTTTACATTTACGACCAAGATTGCAGCCCCGTCTAACTCCGTGATGATAACGGAAGGAATGCCGAAGCCTGTCGGAGCGATATTCGGAAATAGCGAGTCCATCACTACGTATGCCGACGGACGAAAGGTCGCGAACACGGCGTCGTGCGCGCAGTGGACCTTGCGTCCGGGTTCATCCGATTTCGACACCAACGGCGTCTGCACATACACCGAGAAGAATGGCGATGTGGCGTCGATCCTATTCGGCTGCATACTCGACACGAAGACTCAACAAGGAGATTGTTGGGGCGGACTGCAGGGAATATCGGGGAGCCGGAAAGACAAGACTGGTACGATCAGTTGGCATTCGGTCTCCAGTGCGGACGGCAAGTCCGGTACGGCAACCGGCGTCGGTCGATGGAACGACTGACTAGTCATATTGAAATAGCGACGTAGCCCTTCGAGCGGACATGGGAGCGGCGGCCTTCGTGCCGCCGTTCCTCGCTTGGACGGTTCCGCTTTGGGTCGAAAGCGGACAATGAGACTCCATTCAACTTCGCTGACCATTGAATTGTACCTGGGAAGACCGGAGTCCGCTGTCTCGTTGCCAAATGAGTTTGTAGAGCCGAATCCATCGGCTGCGTCGGTTGGCCCCAAGAGGAGACGTTGATCCGTACGCGCTTTCTGCTGGGCGGCCCAATTCAGGTAACACGCTCATGCCAAATCTATAGAACGAACAGTGCGGATCGTCAGGCCGTCATGCTCTTCAGCCAACTTTAGTTGGCAAGACAAACGAGAATTTGACTGACGCTCTTGCAACAGCGAGAGAAGACTGTTCTCGATCTTGGACATGGGTGAAAATCTGTCCAGCCAAGCTTGTTCCACATAGACATGGCAAGTCGCGCAAGCGCATACCCCGCCGCAATCAGCATCGATCTCCGGTATGCCATTTTGTTTTGCGGCTTCCATCACCGATATTCCCGAGATTACTTCGAGGGTGCGCGCGGTGCCCGACGAGTCGATGTAGGTGACATGAATCTTCAACAAAACTTCTCCCCTGCGAAATCGCGAGTTGGGCCGGCTACATTAGAGCTTGGACTGCTCGGACCGACTGGCCTTCAGTGCGTTGATCGGCGGGATGGCTGGAGGCGCCAGCCGAATCAAACGCACGAAGCGATAGGTTGCCAGCAAGGCAACGAACTTCACGATCGACCAGGCTATCGCGGCGACCGCGCCGATGCCCATATGACTCGCAATGAAGTCGCAAGCCTCCTTGCTCGTGGCTGTGCGAAGAATGGTGATCCAATCATCGAACTGTACCTTGACTTCGTATTCCCAGGGCGCTGGGGAATCCACGACTCCTGTCAAAACAACATAGTCGCCGTTTCGCTCGAGTCTCGCCCGGTCGAGCCCCATCACCAATTCGCTGTCGCCTAATCCTTCAGACCAGAAATGCATGACGCATCATCCTGACGGCAGCATCGACTGCTTCGTCGCGAGCATCAGCTTGAGGAGCAGTCTTGGAGCAATTGCGACAAGACCCAATACAAACGGCCAAAGCACTCCACTGCGCTCGGCCAGGAATTTCGCCGTTTGAGGTTGCGACATGAGCTTGAGAAAGTCCTTCAAATCGTTGGGCGCCAATCGAATCGCATAGTTCCAGCAAACGGGCTCGATAACGCCTTCCATGACCAAGAAGTCCGGACTAACTCTCAGCTTTGCGGCTGGCAACTCCAGGGGAAGCCGTTGCTTTCCGAGTCCCTTCGACCAGACGATCATAGCAGGAAACCTCTCTGGCGGGCCGTAACAACGGCTTCCGGCTCCGTCCACCAGATCTTCAATCCCATATTTTCAGCAACGACTTTTGCGGCATTGTAACCCGGGCCGAAGGTGACCATGCCTCCCGGAAACGTACTGGCACCGCAGAGATAGAGATTGTCGATCGGTGTCTTATACGACGAACATTGAACGTTCGGCCGCGAAAAGCCCATCTGCGTCATAATGTAGGCGCCGTGCTTGAACGAGCCGCGCTTCATCTGCGGGATTTTCATTTCAATGCTGACTGGCGTGTAGTCGTAACGACGCACGATGTTGGTCGGGTCAAACTCGGTCATGTACTCCGACATCTTGGCGATCAACCGATCCCCGTATTGCGTTGACAACTTCGACCAATCGCCAGCCGCTGGCGCATAGGGCACGCAGGCTTCGATCCGGCACACCGCCCCGTCGGGATCAATCTCCTTGGGTGCCTGGGCTGGGTCTAAGTCGGTGGTGAAGGTGACGTGGCCGATGTCATGGAGCAGACGTGCATGCATGACCTCCTTGATGTGCGCAACGACATCCTCGGGCGTTTCCACTCCGAAAACGCGGATAAACGCCGTCGCGACGCCGGGGTCACGGGCCTCCGCCTTGAAGTGCGGCTTTTTCTTCAGTGCCAGGTGGCACAGGAAGAGGGAGCTCTGTTCCCATTCCCAATTCTTTGCAGTGTTGAGGCAAAGCTTGGAGCGCTTCAGTACTTCATCCTCGATGATGTACTTACCGAACGTGGTCTCCGGATCGGTCGAGGTGATGATCGTCTTGGCGTCGATCCGCATGATCGGCCCGTCCGTTCCGGTCGGAGCAACCTCCACCGCCTTCGCGACACCGTTTTCGACGACAAAGCGCTTGACCTCATAATTCTCCATGACCTCCATGCCGGCCAGGATGCCGGCTTTCTGCAAAGTTGACGAAAGACGATGGGAGCCGCCTCGCACCAAGGTGGCATTGAGCATGCGATTGAAATAGAGCGGCACCAGGTAGCTCGAATTGGTCTCCTGCGGGTCGATGCCCCACATGCAGATCAGATAGAGCAGCAGCGCACTCAATGCCGGTGTTTCGAAGCCCCAGCTCTGGCAGATTTCATACGGCGTCATCTCGGTCACTTTGAGAATTCGCTGACCAAGTTCGCTTTTCATGTAGGTGGCAGCCAACTGCGCCGATCCAACGGGCCTGCCGTAGGTCGAGGGGATGAGATACTCGTCGGCGATCTGCTTGTAGTCGAGATAGACCTCTTTGAAACGCTCCGCGTCCTTGGGCGAAAATTTCCGGATCGACGCGACGCTTTTCTCAAGATCAGCGTAGAGCGTCACCGCCTCGCCGTTCTTCATCAGCAGCGAAGCTTCGGCCTCTGGCCGAATATAGACACAGCCGTCCGCCTCCAACTCCAGATCCTTGTAGGGAGGCGCTACATCGAGCATCAGCATATAATTCGCGTGAAGGTTGAAGCGGTAGCCGGAAAATTCTTCCGTCACGAGTGCACCGCCGGTCTCGTGCCGCCTCTCGATAACCAGCACTCTTGCACCGGCCTTCTGCAGGTAGGCCGCCGCCGTCAGTCCGTTGTGGCCGGCACCGACGACGACGACGTCATATTGCAAATGTTCGGCCATTTCTTCTCTCCCGCAGAACGTTGCCCAATCTGATTCAGTCTCTCTTCAGTCGACCGTGAATCTTTGTTCAACGCCCTGACGCAACAACAAATCGCGCGCTCCCTGGAATGCGACGCCCTTCCACCACTCCGGCCGCTCCAGACGGAGGCCATCCATCACTTCGTTCGCTGCCGCATAACCGGCACCAAGCGTCGTGTAGTTCGCCACACCTCCGGACTGGCAGATGTAGAACCTATCGAACGGCGTCCTCGGTGCGCCGCAGCCGGCAAAGGGCTTCCAGCTCCACATCTGCGATTCGGTCACCGCGCCGCTCGGGTGCATGTTGCCGCCGCAATGCGGATTGCGGCGGACATAATCATGCGGCGTGTTTGCGTAGCGGGCGATCTTGGCCGACTTCAGATTCGGCAGGTATTGGACGAAAACGTCCTCGACTTTGTCGGCATAGGATTCACGGATTTCATCCCATTTCTCTGGTCCGCCCAAAGGTCGTAGTTCGTAGGGCACCATCGCCCACGTCAGAAGCGTGTACTGACCCGACGGCGCCTGCGTGGGATCGGCGATGGAATAGTTGAAACAGCCGCCCCACACGACGGGCGGATCCGGCGGAAGGTTTCTAACCATGCAGCCATCGATCAACCGGCTGACATCAGCCATACTCTCCGCGCCAAAATTATACATGAACGTCTCGTTGGCCTCGGGAAATTTCTTGGCGCAGGCAAAGTTGGGACGCTCATTCATGACGTAGTAGTTCGTGAACAGCGAAGAGCCGCGATAGTCAAACCGCTTGAGCTGAACTCTTTCCGGAACCGACAGATGCTCCTCGCCAATCAGACCGAAAAAAGTCGGCTTGGCACTGACATCGCTGATGACCGCGCGCGACGCCTTGAACTCTGCCTCCGGATAGGTGGCCAGTTTGGAGAGTCGAATGCCCTTGGCCTGCTTTTCCTCGATTATGACTTTGTCGACGGGGCAATTGTAGAAAATCTTGCCGCCGTAATGGATGAAGCCGCGAACCAGGGAGTGGGTGAGGCTGTGGCTTCCGCCGCGCGCGGTGTATCCGCCTTCGGCGGTGAAGGTTGAAAGGAACGTCATGACCGCGAGCGGTCCGGCGA
>Ga0070735_10003540_pt1 | contig 13628 bp, 6 predicted proteins | sample Coa_R1_FD_66443 | JGI IMG/M metagenome (GOLD analysis project Ga0070735, IMG submission 66443) | Surface soil microbial communities from Centralia Pennsylvania, which are recovering from an underground coalmine fire - Coalmine... | ecosystem: Environmental > Terrestrial > Soil > Unclassified ...
CTGACACTCCGCCGAGTCCTTCAGCCCCGCCATAACCAGGGACAGAATGCCTGCTCCCGTGCGCGCCGGCCCAGAGAGCTGTTGGCCTATCTGGTAGTTGAAGCCGCCGTCCGACGCGTAGTTGGAGCAGTTGCGCATATAGACGATCGCGCGGTCGATGGTGGCCTGCGAAACGTGAAGCCCCGCGTTCCGCGCAGCGCGCAGCGCCAGGACCTGCACCACGGTCACGGAGATGTCGGCGTCGCCCTTCGCCGGCTGGTATCGCCACCCACCGTATGTCCGGCGCGAGCTGGTGTCGTCGTTTTGCGAATCCTCGATCAGCCGGATCGCGGCCTCGATCTTCGGCTTCAGGTCCTTGCGGTGGGTCATGCCGTAGACTTCGCACAGCGCAAGCGTCGCGAATCCATGGCCGTACATAGGCTGGCCGCTGCCCTGGCCGGCGTTGATGAAGCCCGGGGGAGTGTACTGGCCGCCGCGCTGGACACACTTCGCCAGCCAGTCTACCGCCTCGCTCATCGTCAGGCCGTACCGGCCGCGGTTGGGCTGGTGGCCGGCCGATAGGAAGGCAAGCAGGCAGAGTCCGGTGATGCCGGTGTCCGACGGATAGCCCCCACTGGACCAGTGGCCATCCGCCTGCTGGTGCGAGGCGAGGAAGGCCAGTCCGGCGTTGACGGCCGCCTCCGACTCCGGCGTGCCCAGGTATTCGCGCGCCTCGACGTCCCACGGCGAGATCACCGCGCGGTGGGGCGGCGTCGCGGTCCGCTTCTGCGCGAACGTGATGCCCGGCAGGAGGCACGCCCCAATCGCCGCCAGGCAGCCGGCCAGGACCGCCGCGCGAACCCCGCCGCCCAAACCGCGCGACAATGGTCCGCGCTGCCGGCCGTCCCGAACACCTGAACGGCCGAACACCGAATACCTAGCACCTGAACCCCTGAACCGGGCCATCTGTCCCACCGCCTACTTCCCTCGCTTCTCGCCGAAGTAGCGCTTCACGAGGTCGCGGTACTCCGCGGGAACGGGATCGTTGCGCCCGTCGCGCATGATCCGCTGCTGGCGCGCGCTCAGATCGCCGAAGCCCTTGCCGGTGCCGTTGTCCGAAGACAGCAGACCGCCCTTCGTGCCGACGAGGCGTGTGAACGCGTTCTTGTCCGGCTGGTTGCCCGGCTGGTTGGGCTGCGGCATCTGCTGTCCGCCGGCCTGCTGCTGTTGTTGCTGTTGCTGCTGTTGCTGCATCGCCTGCTGGGCCGCCTTTATGGCCTGGTCCAGGTTCTGGATCGCCTTGTCCTGGTGGCCCTGTGTCGGCTGGCCCGTCTGCTGCTGCGAGAGCTGGCTGCCGGCCTGCTCCATGTGCTGCGTTGCCTGCTGGATCGCCTGGCCGATGCCCGGAATCTGGCCGAGGCTCTTGCCGGCCTCATTGGTAATATCGCGCGTCTGCTGCTCGCCCTGACCCAGGTTGTCCGCCTCCTGCTGCTGGCCAGGGTTGAGCGGCTGGCCGGCTCGCTGCTTGTCCAGCTTGCCGGTATTCTGCCTGATCTGCTTCTGCAGTCCCTGCGCGAGCATCAGGTCGCCGAGCGCGGCCGCCTCCTGCTGCTGTTCCGGCGACATGCCCTGCTCCTGCTGCTGTTGTTGCTGCTGGTCCTGCTGCTTGCCTCCCTGCGCCTGCGCCTTGAGCGCCTGCGCAATCGTCTCGAGCGTCTGAGCGGCGCGGTCCTGCGCCTTCTGTGTCATCTCCCCGGTGTTGGGGCGCGTCTGGTTAAGATTCTGCGTGGCAGGATGCATCGTTTTCGACGCTGCCTGGAGCGCCTGCTGGAATGCGGGCGAAGGCACGGTATCGCTGAGCGACTTCGTCTGCTCCTCCAGCGAGCGTTGGCGCTCGCCCGTCTGGGCCAGCTCCTTTCGCTCATTGTCGTTCAAGGGCGCCTTCTGCTGCGCGTTCTGGAGTCGCTGGGTGGTGTTCTCCACGCCGCGCTGGATCTGCGCCAGCCGCTCGACCTTCTCCGCCAGTTCCTGCGCCGCCTGCTGCTGCCGCATCTGCTGCGCCGCGTTCTGCGCTTCGTCCGCCGCCTTCTGAAGCTGCTGCGCGGCGGTCTGTGCCGGCGCCTGCGCGGATTGCGGGCTGTTCTGGCTGAGCTGCTTGCTCGCCTTACCCTGGTTTTGCTGGGCGTTTTGCGCGCTCCGCTGAGCCTGCTGCGCGCCGTTCAGGTTCTGCTGCGCCTGTGCGGTCTGGTTCTGCAGATCGCGCTGCTGCTTCGCGAGATCCTGGCTCTGTTGGCTGGCCTGGCTCTGGCCGGTCTTGTCTGCAAGCTCCTTCTGCTGCTTGGCGAGCGCGCGAAGCTCCTCGGCCGTCTTCTCCAGCCGCTCGGCGGCCTGGCGCGCCGTCTCGTCGCCGTTCTGGTTGGCGGCCTCCTTGGCGATCTCGGAGGCCTTTGCGAGCGCGCTCGCGGCCTTGTCCTGCTGTGGCGCGGCCTGCTGCGGGCTGTCCTTCTGCAGGTTCTGCTGCGCCGACTGCTGGTGCTGGCCCACCTGGCCCTTCTGCAGCGCCTGGGAGGCCTCCTGGAGGGCCTTCGCCTGTTTGGTCTCGCCCCGCTCCGCCGCCGACTGCGCCGCCTTCTGAAGCTGGTTCGCCACTCGCTGCGTGTCGCGGCTGATGTCGGCCTGGTGCTGCTTCTCAAGGTTGAGCGCGGCCCGATCCTCCGGCGCCATCGCTTTGCCAGGATTGGACTTTTTCTGCGCGTTGATGTCCTCTGCCAGCGTGTGCGAGGCGTCCGCCCGGTCCTGCTGCTCCTTGGCGAGGCGCAGCAGCTCCTTGGCGAGCTCCTCGGCGGGAGGCGCGGGCGCCAGCTTCTCCTGGGCCTGCTCGATGTCGTGCTTGATGTCCGACTCTTGTTTGTCGGCCGTCGCGAGACTCTGGCGCGAGGCGGGATTGGCCTTCGGCTGCGCGCGCTGGACGTTGTCCGCGGCGGCCGGCGCCTTTTGCGCGCCGATGTTGTTCACGATCTGCTGCGCCTCGTCGCGCCGGTCCAGCTCCGACTTCGTCGCGAGGTTGTTGTTCTCAAGCTGCGTGCTGATATCGCCGATCCGCTGAGCCGCCGCCTTCGCCGCCTGAGCCACGGCGCGCTGCGCGTCCTGGGCCTTTGCGAGATTTCCGGTGTTCGGCTGCTGCTGCGCCTTGCGGAGCAGGTTCTGGGCCTCGATCTGCCGCTTCCGCAGCTCGGCCAGCGTGGCCTGTTCCGCGTTGATCTGTTCGGCAAGCCGCTTCTGCATCTCGGTCAGGCTCAGGACATGGACGTGGAAGATCGCCGAGCGGCCGGTCTGCGGTCCGTCGATCGCATCGTTATCTGTCGCGGTCACATAGTAGGTGATCGTGTCTCCGACGTTGGGCCGGACGCTTGCCACGTGCCAGCGGGCCGCCACGTTTGCGGTCGGCTTGCCGTCCGGGCCGGGCAGCGCGAGCGATCCGTGGGCGCCGGCGCTGTGGCCGCCCATCGCCGCGTCGTGCTGCATCTCGTACACGAGGCCCATCCGGTTCACGCCGTAGTCGTCTGTGGCGTGCGCCACCAGCGGGAGGCTGCCGGCCGGCTGCAGGTCGATGTCGGAGGTCGGCCTGGCGATCTGCACGGTGGGGGCCTGGTCCTTGACGGCGCGGATTTCGTAACTGGACGCGCCCGGATTGTCAAAGCCGTTCCGGTCGACCAGACCGAGGCTATACTGCGCATCGTGCCAGACGGCGATCTTGCCGGACGCGTGGTCGCCGTGAACGGACCACATCGCCTGCGGGCGGCCGTTCAGGCGGTACTCCGCCGAACGGAGCGGCTTGTTCGCCCCGGCCACTACCTCGATCTCGGAGCCCGTCGGCGCGGAGATGCTGCCGCTGGAGCCGGCGATCGTCTGCGCGGGCTTGCGCGTGTAAGCCGGATACCGGACCGTCATCTTCATGCCCAACAGGGTGGGACGGTCCTCGACGGTGACGGACTTGTCGTTCGAGCGGCCGTCGTTCGCGACGGCGTACATCGTCAGCCCCTGTGACAGCGATGGAATATGGAACTGAAACTGGCGCGGCGGCACTGCGTCGGCTGTTCGATTCTCGCCGGGCAGCATGGCGGTCATCGTGTGGTAGGTCGGCGCGCCGGGCGCCTGGCTGTTGGAGACGACGGTCGGGTGCGAGAGATCGACGCTCTTCCACGCCGTCGCACTCGTGTCGGACGTCGCACGGTAAAACAGCTTTGACTGGTCCGCGGCCGCGCCCCGCGTGGTGACGATCACGTTGACGCCCGCGCCGCGCGGCAGCACCTGCGCCGACGGCTGGACCCAGACGCGCGTGTTCGCCCAGGGCGCGATGTCGGTCCGCGGATTGGTCATGCGCTTGACCCAGTTGGCGAAGGCGTCGGGCGCGAGCGCCATGTGCAGCGCGGTAAGGCCGACGGTGAAGATCATGGCGAGGATCGCGACGCGAACCGGCCGCGTGTCCACTGCGCGGCGGAAATTGAGGCTATCGGCGTCGCGCTGCGTCTCCTCCGCGAGCGCCACGGAGATCGATTGGGAGAATCCGCTGCTGGACGCGCCGCCGCCCGCGCTGGCCATGGCCGGCATGAGGCTGACGGTTGTCAGCAGCCGCTCGCGCAGCACAGGGAAGCGCCGCTCCACCTCGGCCGCAAGCTCGGCGTCCGTGACGCGATGCAGCAGCGCGCGCAGCCAGAGGGCGAAGAGGACCGCCACGCCGGTGGCGACGATCCCGAACCGCCAGTACTCGCGCGCGGGGGCGGAGAGGGCCATAAGGCGGTCGGCATGGAAGCAGGCCAGCGCCACGCAGATGACGGCGCTCAGCGCCCAGGCGACGCCGCCGAATAGCCGCGTGAGCCGCCACCAGTGGCGCGTGGCAGCCAGCTTGCGCTGGAGGTTCGATCCAATCGGTTCCATGTTGCTTTGCATGCTCGGATCCCTATCGGCGCAGAGAAATGACAATCGCCACGCATGACCGGGGCAGGGAAGCTTCGGCGCATCCCGGGAACAGGCGGGGCGATTCGTATTGGAGCTGTGGGAGGGTGGACGGCCTCCGGCAAGTATTGGCTATTAGACTGAGCATAGCACCGAAAGTTACGTGGAACTCCCGGCGACGGCGTTCCGGCGCCGGCGCCGCGCCCCACCGTAGATTCGGTGTCTCCCAGCGTTTTTCCTTGGCTAGTGCGCGTGGCATGCGGGCGGGCGCTCGGCTGTGGGTGTTGGGTGTCCCGGTATTCAGGTGGTCCGGTATTCAGGTATCCTGTCGCCGGGCTTGGGGCCACAGTGCGCGGCAGGCAGGCGGCAGCGCCGGCCGGTTCGCGCACTGCACACCCGATACCTGAATACCGCACACCCGAAAACCTGAACACCGAACACCTGAACACCCATGCATCGCGGGGGAATGGCAATGGAGCAGCTTCCGATCACGGCGCCGATCATTCAGGCAGCCATCGACGTCCTTACGATTGACGAAGCGCTGCGGATCGGCGAGGCATGCGTGCGCGCGGGCGTCGACTGGCTGGAGGTGGGGACGCCGCTCATCACCTTCGCCGGCGTGCAGGCCATCGGCGCGCTCGCGCGCGCGTTCCCGGAGACGCCGGTGCTCGCCGACTACAAAATGATGGACGGCGTGCGCAAGTACGTCGTTGAGACGGCGAAGCAGGGCGGCCGCCTCTGCACCATCTGCGCGGTCGCCAGCGACGCCAGCATTCGCGAAGCGGTGCGCGCCGCGAACGAGAGCGGCGTAACGCTGATCTCCGACCTGTACGCCTGCCCGGACGTGGCCGGGCGCGCCGTCGAGCTGCGCGATATGGGCGTCCACTCCGTCTATGTCCACTGGGGCGCGGACCAGCGCAAGGAGATGCCGGAGCGGGACGCCCTGCGGGACCTGCACGGCGTGGTGGCCCACGCGCACATCCCGGTCGGCGTCGGCACCTTCAGCGTGGAGGACGGCGTGCGCGCGTTCCAGGGCGGCGCCTCCATCGCCGTCGTCGGCGTCCCGCTCATCCAGGAAGCCGACGTCAAGGCCGCCTTCCGAGAGTACGTGCTGCGGGCGCGCGAGGCTTACGCCGCGCGGCAGAAGGTGGCCTCGGCTCCGTAGTCTACAGCGTGACCAGCTGGGCAGTCTCCATGCCGGGGAAGGCGCGGATGAGGCGCATCACTTCGTCGGAGATCGGCTCGTCGACCAGCAGCACCATGATCGCACGGCCGCCCGTCGACTCGCGGCCGACGTGCATCCCCCCGATGTTGATCATGTTGCTGCCGAGCAACATGCCGACGTTGCCGATGATCCCCGGCCGGTCGTGGTGCTGCGTGACGATCATGTGGCCGAAGGGATTGATGTCCACGCGGTAGCCGTCGATGTGCACGATCCGGACGTCGCTGCCGTGCACCGTGCCACAGATCGTCCGCTCGCCGCCGGGGTAGCGCGCCGTGACCGAGAGCAGGCAGGCGTGCTCAGGAGACGTGCGGCTGTGCGACTCCTTCACTTTCAGGCCGCGCTGCTCCGCCAGCACCGGCGCGTTCACCAGGTTCACCGGCTCGTCCAGCACGGGAGTCAGCAGGCCCTGCAGCGCGGCGCGCGTGATGCTCTCCGTCGGCAGGCCAGTGAAGTCGCCGCTGAAGATCACTTCCACGCTTTCGACGGGCCGGCCGACGCCGGTGGTCTCCCGCGCGAGCTGGGTGTGGAGGCTGCCGATCCTGGTCGCGAGCACCAGGAACGGCGCGACGCGGGCCATCTCGTCCGCCGAGACGGCCGGCAGGTTGACTGCGGAGCGCGCCGGCCGGCCCTGCAGCACGTCGGCGATCTGCTCCGAGATGTCGATGGCGACGTTCACCTGCGCCTCTTCGGTTGAGGCGCCGAGGTGCGGGGTGATCACGTTCTCGGCGAGGGAGAGCAGCGGATTGTCCGGCTCCGGCGGCTCTTTGGCGAACACGTCGAAGGCCGCGCCGCCCACCTTGCCGCTCTTGATCGCCTCGGCGAGCGCCTGCTCGTCGACGATGCCGCCGCGAGCGCAGTTGATGATCCGCACGCCGTCCTTCATCTCGGCGAGCTGCGCCGCGCCGATCATTCCGCGCGTCTCGGCGTTCAGCGGCACGTGGATCGTGATGAAGTCGCTGCGCCGGTAGATGTCCTCCAGCGATACCAGCTCGACGCCCATGCGCCGGGCGCTCTCGGCGGTGGCGAACGGGTCGTAGGCGATGACGTCGGTCTCGAACGCCTTCATCCGCGCGGCCACGCTGCGACCGATCTTTCCGAGGCCAATGACGCCGACCGTCTTGCCGTAGATCTCGGTGCCGACGAACTTCTTCCGCTCCCACTTGCCGGCGCGCAGGCTCGCGTCCGCCTGCGGGAGCTTGCGGGCCAGGGCGAGCAACAGCGCGACGGCCAGCTCGGCAGCCGCCAGCGTGTTGCCCTCCGGCGAGTTGACGACGACGATGCCCTTCTGCGTGGCGGCCGTTACGTCGATGTTGTCGACGCCCACGCCGGCGCGCCCGATGATCTGCAGCCTCTCGGCCGCGTCCAGGATCTCCTTCGTGACCTTCGTCTCGCTCCGGACGGCGAGCGCGGCGTACTCACCGATGATCGCCTTCAGCTCGTCCGGCTTCAGGCCCAGCTTGACGTCCACTTCAACGCCTGGTATCGCCCGCAGTTTCTCGATTCCCGCCTCGGAGATCGGGTCGCTCACCAGCACTTTCGGCATTTCAGGTTCCTCTTTCTCGTTGGGGATCTACGTCGTCCCCTCTATTCTCAAACGGACCCCAAGGATACCGAATCGGCTTGCGGGGAGTCAATCGACGGATGTTCCGGCCGGGCGTCGGTCCTGATTGGGTGTTCATCCTGGCCCGGTGGCGATCCGGGCCGGGTGTTGAAAACACCCGACTCGAAAGAGCAACCGTCCTGGGGACGGGAGAGCGATGCCAAGTCGGAAATTGCCCAAATGGGAAGGAGGTTGGCCGTCGGCGGGTGCGCTGGTGTCGCGGGCGACTTACTCGCGCTTCTTGCGCCGCGCCTCGGCCGGCCCGGTCTGGCTCAGCCGCTCCAGCTCCGCCTCGAAGAGCGCTGCGTCTTCGGCGGTGTCGCGCTGGGCAGGGCGATTGGGAGGCGGCTGACCGGCGGGAGGCGGCGAGGGCGGCTCTTTCATCGGCGGGGCGAGCTTGTCCAGGCCGGTGCGCTTCTGCACCTGCAGCGTCTGCGTGTCCGTTTCGGCGACGCGGGACAGCTCGGCGCTCCAGTAGCCCTCCTCGATCTTCACTTCCAACTTTGGCACGATGATCGGCGCCTTCGGCTTCGCGTCGGTCTCGGCGCGGCCCCGCGACTTCCCGACGCCGAGCCGCCGCATCTCCGCGTCGAACAGGGCGGCATCGGAGCGCTGCCGGGCCGCCTCCGCCGCCCGGGCGTTCTGCTCGCGGCGGGCCTGCTCGACCTGGCGCCTGCGCTCCTCCTCGCGCTCGCGCGCAGCGCGGGCCGGGTCGCGCAGCTCCGCAGCCTCCTCCGCGGTCAGCCGAAGACCGCGGTCAGCGAGGGTGTTGGAGAGCTCCGCGCTCGGCAGCGACCGCTGCTGCGGGAGGATGCGGATCGCGCCCGGGTTGTCTGGCTCCTGCAGCCATGCGATGCCGCGGTCCGCGCACCAGCGCTCCATCAGGGGCCGCAGCACCGGCCCGCGGCCGTCCACGATGCGGACGGCCTGCAGCTTCCGCCAGCGCGGCCACTCCTGGTGCAGGCGTCGGCGCGCGTCCTCGGCCGTGTGGTGGTGCAGGTCGATCTCTTCGTCCACGCCCGCCCGGTTTCGCTTGCCCGGCATTCCGCCGCTCCCGTCAGTCGCGCTGCTGCGCCCGTCGTGTGGGGGCTTACCTATTGTGACGCAGCCGGCGCCGGAATTGCCACGCGTGCTTGTGCGCCGACGTGCGGTTCTCGGTCGGGTTCGACGCTTTGGCTGGTGGCTGGTTCCTGGTTCCTGGTTCCTGGTGGTTACCAGGAATCGCGCGGTTGGCTGGCGAAGAGTGGCTGCACGCCCCGCAACCGTCACCGCATGCTGCGGCGCGACCTCAGGCATTAGCAGGGGAGAGAGCCGCTACGTGACCGAAGAAGAGAAGCGCCTGCAAGAGGCGATTACGCACGCCGCCGACTGGAAGAAGTGGGGGCCCTATCTGAGCGAGCGCTCGTGGGGCACCGTGCGCGAGGACTACAGCCCGGACGGCGCGGCCTGGGACTACTTTCCGCACGATCAGGCGCGATCCCGCGCCTACCGATGGGTGGAGGACGGACTGCTCGGCATCTGCGACCGGCGGCAGTACCTGTGCTTTGCAATCGCCCTCTGGAACGGCAACGACCCGATCATCAAGGAGCGGCTCTTCGGCCTCACCGGGCCGCAGGGCAACCACGGGGAGGACGTCAAGGAGTACTACTACTACCTCGACAGCACGCCCACCCACTCCTACATGAAGGGCCTCTACAAGTACCCGCAGGCGGCCTATCCCTACCAGTGGCTCATCGACGAGGCGGCCCGCCGCACGCACGACGACCCCGAATTCGAGCTGATGGACACCGGCGTCTTCAACGAGAACCGGTACTTCGACGTCTTCGTCGAGTACGCCAAGGTCGACCCGGAAGACACGCTCATCGTTATCACGGTCCACAACCGCGGGCCGGAGGCCGCGTCGCTCGACCTGATGCCGACGCTCTGGTTCCGCAACCGCTGGAACTGGGTCTTCAACGCCGTCCGGCCGGAGATCAGCGTCGGCAAGTGCGGCGAGAGGCCGGTGCTGGCCGCCACGCACGATATCCTCGGCGAGCGCTTCCTCCACTTCGCGCAGGACTCCAACCCGGAAATCCTGTTCTGCGAGAACGACACCAACAACGTCCGGCTCTTCCCGCCGAACGGCGCGAACGCCTCGCCCTACGTGAAGGACGGCATTAACGACTACGTGGTCTCCGGCGCGAAGGCGGCCGTCAATCCGAACCGCGTGGGAACCAAGGCGGCGCTCCGCTACCGGCTGAACATCGAGCCCGGCGGCAGCCAGTCCATCCGACTCCGGCTATCGGACGAGCACACGCCGGACGATCCGCTGGGCGAGTCGTTCTCGCGTGTCTTCGAGCTCCGGAAGCAGGAGGCCGACGCGTTTTACGATACCATCGTGCCCAGGGGCGTGTCCGAGGATGCGGCCAGCGTGCAGCGCCAGGCGATCGCGGGGATGCTCTGGAGCAAGCAGTTCTTCAACTTCGCCGTGGACCTATGGCTGGACGGGGACCCGCCCTGCCCGCCGCCGCCGCCGCAACGAAAGTGGGGCCGGGACCACGACTGGCGCCACCTCAATAACTCGGACATCCTGTCCATGCCGGACAAGTGGGAGTACCCGTGGTACGCCGCGTGGGACCTGGCCTTCCACTGCATCGCGCTCGCCATCGTCGACCCGCACTTCGCCAAGCGGCAGCTCATCCTGCTGCTGCGCGAGTGGTTCATGCACCCGAACGGCCAGCTTCCGGCCTACGTCTGGCAGTTCAGCGACGTGAACCCGCCCGTTCACGCGTGGGCCGTGTGGCGCGTCTACAAGATCGAGGAGAAGCGGCGAAAGCGCGGCGATATCGAGTTCCTGGAGAAGGCGTTCCATAAGCTGCTGCTCAACTTCACCTGGTGGATCAACCGCAAGGACGTGGAGGGGCGCAACATCTTCCAGGGCGGATTTCTCGGCCTGGACAACATCGGCGTCTTCGACCGGAGCGCGACGCTGCCGACGGGCGGCCACCTGGAGCAGTCGGACGGCACGGCCTGGATGGGCCTCTACTGCCTGAACATGCTGCGGATCGCCATGGAGCTGGCGCGGCACAACCGCGCGTACGAGGATATCGCGACCAAGTTCGTCGAGCACTTCCTCTATATCGCCGGCGCGATGAACAATATCGCCGGCGAGGGGATATCGCTCTGGGACGAGGAGGACAGCTTCTTCTACGACGTGCTGCGCCTGCCGGACGGCAGCGCGGAGCGGCTCAAGGTGCGGTCTATGGTCGGGCTGCTGCCGCTGCTCGCCGTGGAGACGCTGGAGCCGGACGTGCTGGACCAGTTCCCCGGCTTCAAGGACCGGCTGGAGTGGTTCCTCAACAACCGGCCGCAGCTTGCCAACCTGATCTCCCGCTGGAAGGAGCCGGGGGCCGGCGAGAGGCGCCTCCTCGCGCTGGTGCGCGGCCACCGGATGAAGTGCCTGCTCCGGCGCATGCTGGACGAGGCGGAGTTCCTGAGCGATCACGGCGTGCGCGCCCTGAGCCGCTACCACAAGGAGCATCCCTACGTGCTGTACGTCAACGGCCGCGCCCACACCGTCGATTACGAGCCGGCCGAGTCGCGGAGCGGACTGTTCGGCGGCAACTCCAACTGGCGCGGGCCGGTCTGGTTCCCCGTCAACTTCCTGCTGATCGAGTCGCTGCAGAAGTTCCACCACTACTATGGCGATGACTTCCTCGTCGAGTTCCCGACCGGCTCCGGCCAGAAGCTCACGCTGTGGCAGATCGCGGCGGAGCTGTCGCGGCGGCTCAGCCACATCTTCCTGCGCGACGCGGACGGCAACCGTCCGGTCTTCGGCGGCAGCGAAGTCTTCCAGAAGGACCCTTTCTGGAAGGACCACATCCTGTTCTACGAGTACTTCCACGGAGACAACGGAGCGGGACTGGGCGCCAGCCACCAGACCGGCTGGACCGGCCTCGTCGCCAAACTGATCCAGCAAAGCAAAGAGTAGCTGGTAGTCGGTAGCTGGTAGTTAGTAGCTGGTAGCTGGCGGATGCATTTGCCAGCAACCAGGAACCAGCTACCAGCTACCGCTCTAACCGTGGGCTCTGGCTCGGGCGAAGGGGCTGGGCTGGCGAGGCTCGGGGAGCTCGACGGCGGCGCGCGCGCTCAGCCAGAAGGAGCCTGCGGCGACCGTCCCGGCCGCGGGGCGGCGCGGCGCGGTCTGCAGGTCGCAGACCACGTCGATTGTTCCGGCCTCGGTGCGCAGCGTCAGCGCGTGGAACTGCTGCTCCGTCACGGGATTGATGAGCGTCTCCGAGGCGCCTACCCAGCCGCTCAGGAACACCTCGGGCTGCGGCAGCCCATCCACTTCGAGCTGCTGCCAGGTCTCCGTTGCGCTCTGCGCGCCGATCTTCTGGCCCCATTCCGACTCGACGAAGGCCAGCTCCGTCGGGAAGGAGGCGATGCCGGCGGCGAAGGCGGCGACCTGCAGCGTCACCACGGGCGGGATGAGGATCCGCTCGTCCACATATGCGAAGTCGGGCAGATTGGCGGCGAAGGCGTGGATTCCGGAGTAGGGGTTCGCGGGATCGGAGGGCGCCGCCCAGCCGAACCCGTGTCCGTCGAGCGGGCGGCCGGGCGCTGCGACCGTCTCGATGATCGCCGCGCCGAGCCGGCCGGAGCCGGCATAGTGCGGATTGCAGCCCACGATCTCGTTTGCAGCGTTGACCTGCAGCCACAGCTCGACGCCCGCGCCGACCTCCCACTTAAGATAGGCGCCGACGGCGGTATCGAAGCGTGCCGCCTGCTGCGCTCCGTGGAGCACAAGCTGCTGCAGCTCCTCCGGAGTTACGGCGAAGCCGATCGCGCTCATATGGCTCAATGTGGATCTCCCCTACGGGACATTCGCTCTTGGCCGAATCGCTCGCGCGGTGGCGGCGCACGGCGCGACCGCCGCGATAGACGCGCCGGAATCGGCGCACCCCCGCTCGCGAATGACCCGGTTCAGTCGCCGATGCACATCACTTCGGCGTCCAGGCAGACGCCGAACTTATCCATGACGTGACGCCTTGCCGTTTCGGCTACAGCGCGCAGATCGGAGGCCGTCGCGGACCCACGGTTGACGATGAAATTGGCATGGCGCGGCGCGATCATCGCCCCGCCGATGGTGAACCCCTTCAGTCCGCAGGCTTCGGTGAGATAGCCTGCCGGAACGACGCCGGCCTCCTTCATCGGGCGCGGCAGGGACGGCAGGCTATCCGCGAGCTCGCGGTCCAGCACGTTCTTGAACCAGCTACCGGCGGAGGGCTCCCACGGCTGTTTGAGGATGCGCTGGTGCTGGAAGTCCCTGGCGGTCAGCCGGATCTTCGTCTTGCTGCCGGGCTTGAGGCTCAGCTCCACGGCGAGGAGCGCCGCCGGCTTGCCGCCATCGCGCCGCAGCCGGCTGTCGCGATACGAGAACTCCATCCACTCCGGCCCGACCCACTTTCGCTGGCCGCCCTCGACCACCTCGACGCGGCGCACGAGGTCGCAGATGTTGGCGCGGTAGGCGCCTGCATTCGAGACCAGCGCGCCTCCTACCGTCCCCGGAATGCCGACCGCGAACTCGAGGCCGGAGAGGGATGCGCGCATGGTGAGCAGGAAGAGCCGCATGAAGTTGACGCCGCACTCCGCGAGCGTCAGCGGGCCGATCTCCGTGGCGCGGCACCCATTGCGAATGGTCAGGCCGGGGATGCCGGAGTCGCCGATGCAGACGTTGCTGCCTTCGCCCAGCAGCAGGACCGGCAGGCCGAGCCGCTGTGCCGTGGCCGCGGCGTCGGCAAGCGTATCGCGGTCGCGCGCGTAGAGAAAGTACTCGGCGGGTCCTCCCACGCGAAGGCTGGTGTGGCGGCTCAGCGGCTCGCCGCG
>Ga0070735_10003541_pt1 | contig 13626 bp, 11 predicted proteins | sample Coa_R1_FD_66443 | JGI IMG/M metagenome (GOLD analysis project Ga0070735, IMG submission 66443) | Surface soil microbial communities from Centralia Pennsylvania, which are recovering from an underground coalmine fire - Coalmine... | ecosystem: Environmental > Terrestrial > Soil > Unclassified ...
TCCGCAAATCAAAAACCAAAACCTTCGAGTTTTCTTCCGCGGCCACGAACAGCCGATTCCCGCGAAGATCCACAGTGAAGTGGTCAAAGTCACCATCGTGCAGATCAGGCAACGGGATCGTTTGTGAAAGTTGGAGCGCCTTTCCCTGAGCCCACGCACCAGCCGTCAAAGTAAAAAACATCGTCACCAGAATCATCGCCCGCAATCTGTTCAAGTTTGCCTCTCGCGTCGAATTTGTATTCTCATTCCACACAGACACTACTTTGGGATGAGCAGGCTCGCTCCCCGTCACCAATGATGACGAGGAGCGAGCTCAGCCTTTACCAGAAGAGTTTTATTGCGAATTGAATCTCACGCGCCGTCGTTGCCGTAGAAGTTAATTGACCGGCCACGCCAGTGGGCGCCCCCGTAGCATCGAAAATATCGGTATTGTCCGGAGTCACCGGCACGGAGAAGTTGGCGTGGTTCAGGACATTGAAGAACTCCGCCCGGAACTGCACGTTGAAGTTCTCGGAGATCCTTCGAATGCGATTGTTCTTGAAGATCGACACGTCGAGATTTGTAAGTCCGGGTCCAATCAGGATGTTGCGCCCGGCATTGCCCCGAAGATTAAAACACTGAGGATACGAGACGGGCACCGCATTACCGGATGCGTCGACATATGACGTCGGGTTGCAATTAGCAGTCCAAAAGGCCATGTTAGGCGCGGAAGGCACAGTGAAGCACTGGGTCTTGATGTAGTTGTTCGGGTTTCCAGGATTAACCAGCGACTCGCAGCCTGGCCCGGTCAGGCGATCGGGAAAGGCCCAGGGATCGCCGCTACCGAGTAACTGCGGATCGCCAGACGTTCCCCACGTTGCGGTAAACGGCACGCCATCATTGGCCTTGAAGATTGCCCCAAGTTCCCAGCCGGAAGTGACCCATGACGCCGGACCGGAAAAGGACTTCACCTCAGGAACCTGCCAGGTGGCACTGAGAACTACTGTGCGGCGGATGTCAAAGTCAGACAATCCGCGATTAGAGTTCATGTCATACCAAGGCAAGCTGGACAGTCCATTCGAAAAAGTATCGCCCGCAATGCTTCCCGAGCCGGTATCGATGCTCTTGCCCCAAGTGAATGATCCCTGGAGCTGGAGGCCATGACTCATTCTCTTGGTGACTCCGGCGAGCAATGCGTCGTAGAAGGAGTTGCCCTCGTACGCAAGTCCATAGATTTGGCCGAAATTGGGATTCAATGTGGGTAGCGGGTTATTGGGGTCCTGGATTGGAAATAAATAGCCTTGGGGTGTTTTAGTCGGCTGCACCATGTCGAGGTCGTCGACGCGGAAACCCTGATGGACTCCACGCGAACCCACAAAAGCTACCATCGCAGACAAATTATTTGTGAGTTCCTGCTCGACATTAAGATTCCACTGCATGACGTAATTCCGATGGGGATGCTGTTCGATGTAGTTGGCTACCAGCGCCGACTGTGGGGGATTCGGAGGCAACGCCCCAGTATAGAACGAACCTTGGGGTAAGTTTTTCACCCGGGCATGCTGGTAAAATGGTGCTTGCTTGCTGATCATCAATGAAAATTGATAGGGCAAGGGCAGGACATCAAACATGCCGAAGCCCGCTCGGACTGCCGTCTTGCCGTTATGGAACGGGTCCCAGGCGAAACCCACGCGAGGCTCAAAGTTGTTTAATGTCGAGTTTGCGAAGAGCGGCGACCCGATGTGCTGCTGAGGATCCGTTATGTTTTGCAGGCTCGCGAGCGCGTTGTGGACCTCCGTTGGGACGGTGGCCATCTCCCAGCGTAGGCCGATATTTAAGGTAAGGTTAGAGCGCACGCGCCAGTCATCCTGAGCGTAGAGCCCAAAGATGCTTTGCCGCAGGCCGCGCTCGTCGATACTGTTGGGGAGGCCCGCCTCAAAACGGTTCGGCTGGTTAACGAGGAAGTCATGCAGCGACCCGAAAAAGAAGCCGCCGCTCTGGTCGGCAAGAACAGTCTGATTCAGCTGTTCCCGCTCAAACGCGACACCAAATTTCAGGGAGTGCGTTCCCTTCGTGTAGAACGCGTCGTCATAGGCCTGATATGAATTCCAGTGGTATCCATAGTGTGAGTTACCGTTCAACCCGCCTGTAAAAACCGTGAGGCCGGGAACGGTAACGGCCGAGGCGAACTGTCCCGGTAGAGCAGCCAAAGAGGCATCGCTTGACAGAGGGTTGATCGCGATAGAGCCGTCGTTGTTATTCGTGACAGCGCGGCTGAATCCCAGGCGGAATGCGTTGAGGAACTGGGCGCTGAAAACGTGCGTCTCTTCAAAAGTAGCGATTTGGCGGCGGGTCGCGGAGTTGATCAGTACCGCGTCAAGGGCGTCCGGTGCCGCGTAAGGGGTGATGTCGCGCAAGTATGTAACCGCAAGTGAATCTTTGTCGGAAATCTTGTCATCGACTCGGATGGTGAAGAAGTTTTCGTTTACGACTTGTTGGCCCGAAAACGTGTACTTTCCAAGGTTCGGATTAGAACCGGCGCTGGTCGCGTGCTGCCAGAACGGCAGATATTTTTGCGCCGAAGCATCGACCGTCACTTGACACTGATCAATCACGCCGGTTGGAGTGCAGTCCGTTGGAAATAACACCGGATTTGCGGTTGCCCCGGTGTAGTTAAGCAAGCCGCTTCGCGCGGCATCTGAGGGCACGAAAACTGGGTAGGGGATACCTTTCGATTGGCGAATCCCCTCATAATCTCCAAAAATAAATATCTTGTCCTTGCGGATCGGCCCGCCCGCCGACGCGCCGAATTGATTGCGCTTGAAGGGAGATTTCTGGATACCCCCGGCGTTCTCAAAGAAATTTGCTGCGTCGAGGGCGCTGTTGCGCAGGAATTCGTACGCACTTCCATGGAACTGATTGGTGCCGGAGCGCGTGACTGCGTTGATCACTCCGCCGGAAGTTCTGCCATACTCGGTGGAGACATTACTCGACAGTACGGAGAATTCCTCAATGGAATCTACGCCGACATTGCCGCCGAGAACGCTGCCCGATCCTCCATTTGCAAAATCTTCGATGCTGATGCCGTCCAAGCGGTAATTATTTTGCTGGGGACGGCCGCCATTGATAGCTACTTCATTCTCGAAACCGCGATTACCACGGTTAGACCCGGCAGTGAACGGAGACTGTGTCTCCACCGCCAAAACACCGGGCTGCAATGTCGCCAAGTCGGTCCAGGATCGCCCGTTTAGCGGCAACTCTCGAATCGTCAAGGAATCCACCACTGCTTCAATCGCTGAGGATGCGAGATCGATTGTGGGCGCTTCCGTGGATACGTGCACGACCTCGGCGACTTGTCCAACTTTCAATACGAAGTTCAAAACGAGCTGGTTTCCCACTGTTAACGTGATGTCTGAACTGACGCTGGAGGCGAATCCGTTAGCAGAGGCAGTGACTTCGTATGGCCCTGGCAAGAGATTGGGCGCGGTATAAAACCCAGCAGGATCAGTCGTAACCGTGCGAATGGCTCCGTTCGCCAGGTTCCTCACCAGTATGGATGCTTGAGGGATGACGGCGCCGGACCGGTCGGTGATTGTGCCGACAATGGTCCCGCCGACCACTTGTGCGTTTGTTCGAACCGTTCCGGTCAAGCAGAAGACCAGCATAATGAGCAAGATGCGGCGCTGATAGATTCTTCTAGCAACATCTATAGGTGCTGTCATTTCAAAACCTCCAATAGCCTCGCCCTAAAGCCCATTGGAGGATGTCCCTGCCGGATTGCGGAGGAATTACAGTAACGTCAATCTGATGTGAACAGTCAACAAGCGTGTCTAAACAATTCAGGAGGCGCGGATTGGCTTTGCTCCAGGACAAACCGCTACTGTGAACGATCGCGATGTTATCGCAACGTCATCGGCAAGTACGCACTTCGACCTAAGGAGTTGAATAACTTGCTACGAATCGCTCTTCAATCGCGCGCGGGTATCATCTGAACAGTTGCCGTTCAGAGACCCTTCTGCGCAAGCCATTCGAGGATCAGTTGTGCAATCTTTTCGTTGCCTTTGTCGAGATACATTGGATGTCCATGTCCCGGCAAGACGTCGCCGAGATATATGTGATCCGCTCCCAAGAACTTCGCAGTCTGGGCGTCCACGGCGCGTGGGTGTCGAGGATCTTGATCTCCTGTAACGATCACTTTTGGAACGTTCGCGAACTTCTTGGGATCGGCCGTGAGTCCCATTCCATCCTTATTCATTAGTTGATTAATTGAGCGCGCACTTTCCGGAACGAGGCTCGCATAGTATTGGTCCATGGCCTCCACAGGGAAAAGTGACGCACTCGCGAACGCATTTTTTGCGGCCTCGAGTTTATACCAGGCAGGTTTATCCTCCGGCAGGTATGGCCCTGCGCCAGCCGTGCCACTCGATTTGAAGCTTTGTCCGATTGCCGATGCAGCGGGGAAGCTGTCTTTGGGCATATTGGCGGGTGGGACGGGTGCAACGCCGATGATGGCGGCAACCTGGTCCGGGGCAGTCTCACAAAGTTTCCAACCAACCATTCCACCGATACTGTGAACCAGAACTACGGAAGGGCCGATTTTCTTCAGCAACACGACGGTGTCATCCACAGCGTGCTGCAGAGACATGGTTGCATAATCCTCAGGCATGGGTGAGCGCCCGTGCCCGGGCATATCGACGACATACGTATTCCAACCGTTTCGAACGAAATACTTGGCCCAACCTTCGCGTCCGTCGGGCGTGCTGATGAAACCCGCTCCTGTGGTGCAGCAGCCATGAATCAGAACGATGGGAGTTTTATGAGTTGGCTTTGCGTGGATGAAGGATTCAACGTACATCGCGTAAGGAACTGGTCCAGCAAAGAAATTACTTTCAGTGAATGACACCTCTTGGGGGCCCGCAGGGTATGCTGCGACAGCCGCTACCACGGCAAAAAGAAAAATGACTCTGTTAAATTTCATTTTGGCCTTTCCAATTTGAAACATAGGGTTGCCCGCAAAAGACTCCGCATTTTACACCGCGGTGCCGAAAGAATGTCGAATAATGCTAATGTTTTTGAGAAGTCTTGCTATAGCAGATTCTAAGAAGAAAAATGAAAAACGGTCCGTGCTTACTGTTCTTTTCCAGCTTTCTTCAGGTCATTGAACGTGATGTTGTCTTCGCAAATCATTTCCGTCAATTTCCAATCAGGCTCGAGTCGATAGATTCGCTCTCCGTCCCAGGTCTTGGTATACGTTTTCGGATCGTCAATCGTAATGTGCACGACCAGGGTATCGTGCTTGGGACGAATGATGCGTTCGATCACGTGCAGTTGATCGGAGTGAGGTAGGCCGGCGCGGTCAAGCCAGGTCTTCTCATTAAATCCAACCGAGTCGATAACCAGCGTGTCTCCCTCCCACCAGCCGATCGAGTCGCCCATCCAGCTTGGGTCGAGATCCTTGGCGTGTTCGTGCGGGCCGTTCGTATAGATTTGCCTGACGAAATGATTGAACTCGAAAAGCTCGACGACACGGCCAGGAATTTGAATGATCTCGAATGGGAAAGGGTGCACGTAGATTCGCGGCACACCGGTAGGGAAGCAACCAATTTCATTGCCCGTCGTTGGATTCACTAGATCAGTGGAATCCACGACGGCCCGCGGTCCCCAGGAAGGCTTGGTAGTTTCATAGAGCGCTTTACCCCACGGCGTCATTTCTGGAATGTCACCGACAAACGAATATCCGGCCCAGCGGCGCGCGCTGGCCGGCATGTGTCCCTCCCAAACACCTGAAAAATCTGGCGTGTGGTTCAACGCCGCTTGGGATTTGGAAGCTGTCTGAGCGTCCGGATCTTTTTTTGTTTTCGACGCAGGTTGCGTGGATTGTGCGAGCAAAATGGGAGAGATGGTAAGAATGGTTGCCAATCCAAAATTTAGAAGTGCCACGCGCTTTAGCATTCGCCATTCCTCCCGTATTCTGATCAACTTAATCGTCCAAAGGAATTCAGAGCCCGAATCGTTTCGTTATGAATTGAATTCTCCCGGCGCGGACTCTTGAAAAATTCATTGCCCAGGTTCCGGAGGAGGGCCCAGAGGAATGGCGTCACCTTTTGTATAGGAAATCTTCCGGAGGTTCAGGACCTTCAATCCATTCTTCGCGGGATTTCCGGTGACTGTAATTTCATCACCCGGCTTTAGTCTTTTTCCGTTCCAGCCGTATCGCACCAGATGATTCGGCGCCGTCATTTCGATGGACCATTCCGCGACTGTCCCTTTTTCATCTTTCACTTCCAGCGTGATCAGCGGGTGCGGTTGGATAAATAGAAATTCCTTTACGGTCCCTTTTAGCGTGAGTGGATTCGCGCTGTCATATGCTGAAGATCCATGATGCGCGAACGCAGTCGCAGCGAGCAGGAACAAGCAGGCGCCCAGACACAACCCATCAAGGAGTTTGCGATTCATTAGGGACCACCTCTCCACTAGCAATCGGCGTGCGGTTTGGCGCAGTCTCCCACCGCAGTGCCTCTCATGTCGATATCGCAATGAAGGACGCGTCAACGAGGTTACGCGTTTCATTTAGGACTACGGACTCCAAATGGAGCCCCCCCCTGAAAATGTTTTGAAACGCGAGCTAATCAGCGGGAGTCATAGTGCAGACGGCAGTTGTGCGGGTCCTGCCTTGCGCCGACCTGAGCTTGACAGCATGAGGGACCTACCGTAATGTTCGTGGAAAATGTAGAGCTCGCACCCAAAAACTAACTGAATTGTCGAGGAGGCGTGAAATGGATTCCTTGTTCAACGTGAGCCGCAGAGGCCTGGTCAAGTGGGGTTTAGCAGCAGCGGGGCTTCCTGCGCTAACCAAAGCGCTCGGTACGTCTGCCTTTGCGCAGGATGCCGGCTCTGAAGGCGGAAAAAAGGGTGCAGTCGGCGGACGCGCGGATGGCGAACTCTTCCCGGGAAACGGATTACCGGGCGGCGGACAGTTGGAAATCCGTTTGACGCAGACGATCTACAACGGCGATCCGGATCAGCTGGAAGTCGCGCAACGCATGAAACCCTTCGATCTCGATTCGTGGGTTACGGAATGGACGCGCGTTGCAGAGAAGAACGAACAGATGGCCGACAAGTTTGCGGCTGACGGCTATAAAGTCACTGCAAGTGAATACTATCTTCGAGCCGCGGCTTTGTATCGCGACGCCTGCTGGCCCCAGCCGGTGACCGATTCGCGCATGCTTCCTACCTACAAGAAGGCGCGTGACAACTTCGACAAGGCCTGGAAATTGGTGCGGCCTCCTTTCGAGCGCGTGCAGATCAATTACGAAGGGAAAGTGCTGGACGGATATTTCAGGAAGCCGAACAATCCGCCAGGCAAGAAATTCCCGGTCGTTATCGCTTTTCAAGGCGCGGATACCATGGCCGAGGCTACGATCATGGGTGGAGCCGCTTATTCGGCGCGAGGGATGGCATATCTGGCCGTAGATTTTCCGGGCCAGGGAGGCGCGCTTCGTTTGAAGGATCTCCACTTGCCCCCCGATACTGAACGAGTCGCCAAAGCCATGATTGATTATCTCGAGACGCGTCCGGATGTGGACGCCACACGCGTCGGAATGCAGGGAATCAGCATGGGAGGCTACGGAGTGCCACGCGCCGCAAGCGGCGAGAAGAGAATCAAGGCTGCATTCATGAGCAGCGGCTCTTACGATCTGAAGGCGGACTTATTTGAGTACTATCCACCTATTCAAGAGCGCGTTCGCTGGATTATCGGCGCAAAAGATCTGGCCGAAGCGCGCAAACAACTTGGCGAATATACGCTGCAAGGACGAGCGAACAAGATCGAAGCGCCCATGTTAATTGGCTACAGTAAGGATGATCGAATCATGGACCCGGCCGGCGCTCTGCGGCTTTATGAGGCCGCAACCAATTCCAAACGTGACATGGTCGAAGGCACGGGACACGTTCAAGCGTCCAACGCAGGCGGACCGCGATTGTCGCGGCCGGCTGTTTTCCCCGACTGGGCTGCGAAGACATTGGGCGCGGAAGTGTAAGTTCAAGAAAAGCGCGTCGCCGGAACATTTGTTCCGCGGCGATTCCTTACTTTTCAAAATCCTCGAACGCTGCGTTGTCGGTGCAGGCCAGTTCCATAATGTCCCAGTCGGGCTTCAGCTGAAAATTTAATTGCGTTAGCCAGGGTTTTACGAGGGCCTTTGGATCTTCCATGCTGATGTCGACCTGCATGTTGTCACGATCGATACGGTGGAAGCGCTCGGTCACGTGCAATTCACCGCTGTGTTGATGACCGTCCCGATCGAGCCAGGTCTTCTCGTTGAAGCCGGTGGTGTCGACGACAAGCGTATCGCCTTCCCACTTTCCAATCGAATGCCCCATGTAGGTGGGAGTGATATCCGCGGGATGTGGGCGTCCGTCCATAAATATTTGCCGAATGGTGTGATCGTACTCGTAAAGGATAATTATTTCCTTGGGAGTCTGCACAAATTGCAGCGGAAACGGCTGCAGATAGATTCTCGGCGTGCCGGGAGGCAGGCATGTTCTGAGAACTGGATCATCTGTGACCTTCAGGGCATTCGTGCGGGGGCCGTTTGAAGGTTTGGCGGACTGGTATTTCTCTTTTCCCCAAGCAGTCATCTCCGGCCCTTCCGCCGTGTAGGTACTATTGAGAAACTTCCGCTGAGCGGGAGTGGCGCGCATATTCCAGACGCCCGACAGGTCGTGAACTGGAGCGGGCGCCGACACTTGTGGCGTCTTTGGCTCTCCCGTTTTCTGACCCATCTGTGCTCGCACGCCCGAAGAAAATGCCAGGACTGCGACTCCCGCAACAGCCATCCCCTTAAGGTAATGCCGCATGCTGATAGCCTCCATAAAACGGCGCAGGCTCACCTGCTTAACGCTTCAATTGAAGCGAAGCCTGCTTGAAGATGATTCCGATTAAAGTACGATAGTTTCGGTGAAGCAATTACTAATTTCCACCACCCGTGGAAAGCTCTTCGCCGCTGCCCAAAACAACCTTCTGAATCCACATTTCCGGTGAACCGCTTTTGGTTGGATAACCGCTGATTGAAATCGTGTCCCCGGGCTTCAGAGAACTTTTTGTCCAGCCAACCCGGCTCAAACGATTCGGGCTGGTGAGCTCACCTTGCCATTTCTGCTGCTTCCCGGATTCATCCGCGCCATCCATGAAGATGAGTACGTGGGGATTGATAAACTGGAAATCGGTGACAGTGCCCTTGACGGTAATCGTTTTAGTTGTGTTGTAATTTGCCGTTCCGTGATGAGCGAATGCAACGCCCGCCAGGGCAAAAACACCCATAAACACAGCAAAATAACCCACTCGGATAATCTTCACGAAATCCTCCAACGTTGGATTTAGATGTGCTTGCGTTAAATTTACCAGAGAAACTGCAAAGCGTCACCGATAATATGACGAGCGGGATGAGAGAAAAGTTTCGAGATAATCGATCTGTTGACAGATAACGATTCAAGTCGATCAGGCTCACTTTTCGATTTCGGCAACTCAAACGGTGTCAACTATCTTGCTACTGACGTGTGCGAATGTTAGTGTGTGTTCACAATGGGTGCGGCAAGCTTCATCAATCTAATCGTAAACTGCGAGGACAAGGGGAATGCATCTTATTTCTGTTTTCTGCCAGTGGCTCGAGCAGACGTCAATCGGCACGGCCATTCGCGAGTCACTCTGGCTATTTCCTGTGATCGAGACGGTGCATATTTTTGGCATCATTCTGCTCGTGGGAGGCACTTCGATTTTGGATTTGCGTTTAATGGGACTGACATTTCGCGAGGAGCCGGTAACAAAACTCGCGAAGAGGTTTCTTCCCTGGGCCTGGGCCGGCTTCATCATACAAGTTGTTACCGGCGTTCTGATGTTCGCTTCGGAAGCGACGAAGATGTACATCAACACGGCGTTTCAAATTAAGATGCTGATGATCGTGGCGGCGGGCGTGAACGCGTTTGTTTTTCATTCGCTGGCGTACCAAAGTGTTGGAAAGTGGGAAAAGGACCCGGTCGCTCCGCTGTCGGCTCGGATCGCGGGTTTGATTTCCATTTTGTTCTGGTTCGGCATCGTGGCAGCGGGACGATGGATCGCCTACGTGTAGTTCACTTGGAAAATTATGTAGGGCCCATGTAAGAAGCGTTTTCTGGTTTCGGAATTCGTCCGGCATCAGGAAAGGGAGCACGAAACATGAGAAATATCTTTGAAGGGCTCGAACATGCCGCCTGGGTAATGAAGATTGCCGAAACGGGGTGGTTATATGCGGCAATTTCTGTCACCCACTATTTCACTTTGTTCGTGCTGGTCGGGACCATCGTACTTGTGGATCTTCGGATTCTAGGCGTCGCGGCGCGCGGCCAAAGTGTTACCGAGCTTGCCGATACGCTTTTCCCGTGGACTTGGACGGCTCTCGGCCTGGCATTGCTCTCCGGATTTTTGATGTTCACAACTGACGGCGGTGACTATTATCCCGACCCTGTGTTCCGCGTGAAGATGACGGTGATTCTTCTCGCTTTGATTTCCGCGGTCATCGTCCGTCGCAACGTACGTAAGTGGGATCAGCCGGTGATTCCTGTTGGAGCAAAACTTACGGCTTTCCTTTCCATTGTACTTTGGGTTGGCGCCATCCTTGCCGGCGTGGAGATCGCGGCGATTTCCGGGCTCGGGTAATTTGTTTTTTTCGCGGAAACACGATTGGCGTTCAGGCCGATTAAGTGGCGCAAGAATAATGCTGGGTCATTCCGACCGAAGCGAGGAATCTCTCCTAGTGCTGGCTAAATGCAAGAGAGATTCCTCGCTTCGGTCGGAATGACAACGTTGGAAAGCGGAAGCGAGGTCAAAGCGAATGCATGATTCATTTTTAGCGTTCTGCAAGTGGCTTGAAAGCACCTGGTGGGGCACGGACGTTCGGTCGTCACTCTGGGTCTACCCGTTTATCCAGCTGATTCATTTCACCGGCTTGTCCATTTGGCTGGCAACCACGGCGGCCGTCGACATGCGCCTGCTGGGAATAGGAAAGCAGCGCCAAACTGCTGCGCAGCTTTCCGATGCACTCTTTGTGTGGAATTGGATTGGCTTTTGCATCGTTGTCCTCGGAGGATTCCTGCTCTTCTCGGCCACGGCCTCGACGTACTTTGCGAACCCTGCGTTCCAGGTGAAGCTCGGAATGCTCGTACCGTTTGCACTCGTTTGGCATATCGTGGTGCAGCGGAAGGCGCAAGCATGGGGTCAGACACCGAACACGCCTTCGGTAGCCAAATTCGCCGGCCTGGTTGAGTTGATGCTCTGGATTTCTGTTGTCACTGCCGCCGTCGAAATCCCCAACCACTAGAGGGAACAAGCGTGGGGGAAATTGTTGCATCTTGATCGTGTATCCAGAATAAAGATTAAAACCCCGTGTGACGCGAATCACCGAACGACGCCTCTCTTTCAGATACTGTCGCGCCCATGCGTCTAAATGCTGGAGGTGTGAATGAGAAGAACAGCCTTGCCCTTTCTTATTCTGGCCGCTGGAATGTTTCTTGTATCACGCGCTGTATCCGCGCACCACGGCGTGGCGCACTATGACATGAAGAAGACTATCGTTCTTAGTGGGACCGTTACTGCCTTCGATTGGGGCAACCCGCATTGCCTGGTGCATATCGATGTTATGGATGACTCCGGACACTACCAGCATTGGACGCTTGAAATGTCTTCGATTTTTGCGATGTCCAAAAGAGGTTGGACCAGGGACACGGTGAAGCGAGGCGATCAAGTTGTCGCGGAGACCCATCCCGCCCAGAACGGCATCCCTCTTGGTATTAGTTCGGGGCCCGATTTTGCTTTGAAGTTTGTCGTGAACGGGAAGGAAATTCCTGCGCGGTGAGAGTCAGGTTGAAAACGCGACTGGAGCCTCGCGGAGATCATTAGTGAAGACGGGATCAATCGAAAATCACTTTAGCAAGAAAGCCATAGTGCGATGCGCACTGTTGCTCGTTTCATTGATGCTGTCTCCCTATTCCGCGTTTATTGCGACCGCCGACACAGGGGGAAGCATATCGGGGACAGTCACAGACCAAACTGGAGCGGTAGTTCCAGACACAACGGTTACAGCGTTAAATCTTGATACGACTGTTCAGCAGACAACTAAGACAAATTCCAACGGCGCCTACACACTCACAAATTTGCCCGTTGGGCGCTACGAAATTGAGATCATTCGTGAGGGCTTCAAGCCTTACAAGCGCACGGGACTGGTCATCGATATAAACGCCGCGCTTCGGGAAGACATCCCCCTGACGATGGGCGAGCAATCGGAGGAAGTTGTTGTTTCCGATACCGCTGTTCATGTGGAAACAGAAAGTTCTCAGATGGGCGAAGTGGTTGCCGGAACAGAAATAGTAGGCGTCGCCCTCAACGGCCGCAGCTTCACTGACCTGATGTCCCTGCAACCAGGCATCGTTCCGATGTCGACTCAAACGCCTGATTCCGTCGTGATGGCGGGAGCTTCCGTAGCCATTGCGCCGTCGGGAGGTTTGAACGCAGGCAACCAGTCAATTTCCGGGCAGCGTGAAGACGCCAACGGTTTCCTTGTCAACGGAGGCGACGTCAAGGAGTTGATGAATGGCGGCACCTTAATCGTCCCGGATCTCGATTCGATCTCTGAGTTTCGGATTTTGACAAATAATTTCGATGCGGAATACGGGAACTATTCCGGAGGCATCGTTAATGTTGTGACCAAGTCCGGGTCCAATACGCTGCACGGCAGTGCCTTCGAATTTTTTCGCAACACCGCGCTTGACGCGAAGAATTTTTTCGATCGAGATGTGGAAACGTACCGCCAGAATCAGTTTGGTGGCACGCTGGGCGGGGCGATCGTTAAGAATAAGCTGTTTATCTTCGGCGATTACCAGGGAACGCGCACCACCGAAGGGATATCCACTGGAAAAATTCCTGTTCCTACGGTTGCCGACCGCTCGGGGAATTTCTTGAATGATCTTCCCCTCATAAAGTTGTTCGAGACCGGATGTAACGGCGGGCCATGCACTGTATCGCCTTGCAATGTTGTTAGCACGTGTCTTGCCACGCAGCTCTCGAACAGTCTTTCCAGCGCCACGGGCCAGCCGGTGATCGTATCGCCCGGCGAGAACTATTACAGTCCCGGCTGCACCAGCTACGCGCAGTGCGTTTTTCCAAATGGCATTTTCCCCGTGAGTGCCTGGTCCTCTCCGGCCCAACACCTGCTGCAATATATCCCCACGCCGAATATCGATCCCATGAACTTCTCGACAGGCTCAGCAACGGAAACGGTGCGCGACGACAAGTTCAGTTTGCGCATCGACGATCGCAGCGATCGCTGGGGCCAGCTGTCTGGTTATTATTTCTACGATAATTTTAATGTGAACAATCCATTTCCAACAGGGCAGGGAGGCGCCTCGGTTCCCGGCTTCAATGGATTGAACCTGGGAACGGCGCAGATGGTGAACATCGGCAACGCGAAAACATTCGGGTCCGCTACGGTGAATGAGTTTCACGTGAGCTACATGCGGAGCTACAACAATGTGGGTCAGCCCGCCATCGGACGCGGCCCAAGCCTCGCTTCGCAGGGTTTCGTAACGGGTGTGGGAACCCAGGGCATCGTTCCTTTGGATCCA
>Ga0070735_10003544_pt1 | contig 13614 bp, 13 predicted proteins | sample Coa_R1_FD_66443 | JGI IMG/M metagenome (GOLD analysis project Ga0070735, IMG submission 66443) | Surface soil microbial communities from Centralia Pennsylvania, which are recovering from an underground coalmine fire - Coalmine... | ecosystem: Environmental > Terrestrial > Soil > Unclassified ...
GTCTCGTCGGTGGTGCGGCCGCTGGCGCGGGCGATGCCCTCGATGGCCATGGGCGTGTCCATCAGTCCGGGCAGCACGGCGTTGCAGCGCACGCGGTATTTCGCGTTCGCCGCCGCAACGCTGGTGGTCAGCCGGTTCACGCCGGCCTTGGAGACCTCGTAAGCGATCTGGTTGCCGCCGGAATAAGACGCCAGCGAGGAGATGTTGACGATCGCCCCGCCGCCCTGCTCGCGCATCAGCGGGATGGCCGCTTTGCTGGTCAGCCACATGCCCTTGAGGTTCACTTCGACGATCTTGTCGAAGGCGACCTCGTCGGCGTGCTGGGCCGGGCCGTCGCGGCCGCCCTGCGTCCCGCCGATGCCGACGTTGTTGACCAGGATGTCGACGCCGCCGAGCCGCGCCTGGCCGGTTTCGAGGATCGCCTTGGCCTGCGCGGCGTCGGTGACGTCGGCCTCGAAGGCCGACGCCTCGCCGCCTTCGGCGCCGATCATCGCCGCGGTCTCTTCCGCGCGCGCCAGGATGCGGTCGACGCAGAGGACGCGGGCGCCTTCGCGGGCGAAGAGCATCGCCATGGCGCGGCCGTTGCCGATGGTCTCGCCGGGCGTCTGGCCGGCGCCGACGACGACGGCGGTCTTGCCAGCGAGCCGGCCGGCCATCTCAGGCGCCTTTGAGGGCCGGATCGAGCGCCTGCCCGGGCTCGAGCTGCACGCCGAAGGTGTTCAGGAACATCGAGACCTGGGTGTACTGGCCGACGGTGAAGACCACGTCCATGCACTGCTTCTCGTCGAAGTGCTTGGCCAGCGCCGCCCACGTGGCGTCCGAGACGAAATGCCCGCGGACGAGTTCGTCCGCGGCGCGGATCAGCGCCTGCTCGGCCTCGGTCCAGTTGCGCGCGCCCGCGCCCTCCTTGATCGCCTCGATCTCATGCGGCGAAAGCCCCTCGCGCCGGCCGATGCCGGTGTGCTGGGTGAATTCGTAGCCGGACTGACAGAGGAAGCCGACGCGCAGGATGACGATCTCCCGCTCGCGCGCCGGCAGGCTGTTGCGGCGCGACAGCACGTACGCGCCCCACTGCTGGAACCGGGTCAGCGCCTTCGGCGCATGCGCCAGGGTGGCGAAGATGTTGAGCAGCCGCCCATCCTGCAGCATCGGCTGCACGGCCTCTTTCTGCTCCTCGCTCATGTCGGCGATGGCCAGCGGGGCGATGCGGGGCTTCGACAGTCTCATGGGCCGCGTCCTCTTTCCGCAAAGCCCTACCAGACCGGCTAGGCCAGCGGCACGCCCTTTTCGCGCAGGAGCGCCGTCAGGCTCGCCTGGTCCACGAACACTTCCGCCTGAAAGCCCGCCAGCCGCGCCCCCTCGACGTTCGCGGCCACGTCGTCGAAGAAGATCGAGCGGGCGGGATCGATGCCCGCGTCCTTCGCCACGCGATGGAAGGACTCCACGGCCGGCTTCGAGAGCCGGATCTCGTGGCTGAGGTAGGCCTCGAGTTCTCCAAGCGCGCCGCCTGTCTCGGCGACCAGATAGTCCCAATGCACCTGGTTGGTGTTGGAGAACAGCATGACCCTGTTGCGAGCGCCGAGCTGGCGCACGAAGGCGAGCATCGAGGGATCGACGGTGAAGTGGCAGCACCAGTCGGCCGCGAACTGATCCCACCCTGCGTCATAGCCCAGCTCGTCGCGCAGCTCGGCGTGCAGGTCGGCGATGGGAAGGCCCGAGCCCCAGTCCTTGCGGCGGATGAGGCGACTGACATCGCGCGGCGTGGCGCGCGTCTTCGAGGCGATCCGCTCGACCATCACCGCATTGTCGTGCGCGACGATGACGCCGCCGAGGTCGAAGACGAGCGCGTCGAAGGAGGCGGCCATGCCGGCCGCCTTAGCCCGATTGCCGCCCGGCCGCGAGAGGCTCTTACCGGCCGTCGATGTAGGCGAGGACGGCGCGGTTGAACTGGTCGGGGTCCTGCACCGGCGCGCCGTGGCCGACGTTCTTCAGCATGATCAGCCGGGCGTGCGGGATGGTGTGGGCGAGATAGGTCAGATGCTGAGGCGTGATCAGCTCCTCCTTGTCGCCGTCGACGATGGCGATCTGCGGGCCGTGGATGCGGGCCAGCTGGGCGGCGGTGTAGTTGGGTTGGGTCTCGGCCATCTTTGCGAACTCGGCCATGAGATCGTTGAACGCCCCAGGCGTGGGCGACAGGCGCGTGTAGTCGTCCTGCGCCCAACGCAGGGCCTCCATGACGATCGGCTTGGTCATCCAGTCCTTCGCCAGGCCCGAGGGGTCCATGTCGGGGCTGAAGGCGAAAATGCGCGTCTCGCGGTCCGGGTCGTGCATCGCCATGATGATTCCCAGAATCGCCCCGTCGCTCCAGCCGACGATGGCCGCCTTCTTGATGCTGAGCGCGTCCATCACCGCGATGACGTCGCTCTCCATCAGCTCGTAGCTGATCGGCTCGGGCCCGTGCGTGCTGCGCCCCTGGGCGCGGCTGTCGATCACGATGACGCGGTGGCCCGCCTTCACCAGCGCCGGAACCTGGTCGCCGAAGTTGTCGGCATCGCCGCCGAGGCCGTGCAGCAGAATGATCGGCGGACCTTCCCCGAAGGTCGCGAACCAGATCTCCGCCCCCCGGTGCGCGACGTGGCCGTCCATCGCGGCCGGCGGCAGCGGCGGCGGCCGGGTGAACGTCTCCGAGGGCGCGGGAGCGGCCATCGCCGGCGCAGCCCAGACGAGGAGTGCGCCGAGCGCGAGCAACCCCATTTTCCGCCTCATGTCATCCCCCATCGGCCATCAGCTCTTTCAGCATACGCGCGCCACGCGGCGCCGGATCAAGCCCTGGCCGCAGCGATCGCCTCGCGCACGCGCGCCAGCGCGGCGTCGATCGGCGCGGTTTCGCCCAGCATGTCGAAGGTGCGGTAGACCGAGAAGAAGCAGTGGCCGTGCACGGTCGCCAGCAGCGAGCGGGCGAGCGAGAGCACGCCAGACGGCTCTGCGCTCGGCAGCGCGGCGGCGATCTCGGCGGCGACCATGCCCATCAGGTCGGCGACGACCGCCTGGTACCACTCCGGCGCCGGGGCGCCGTCGGCCATGTGGTGCTCGTAGAGCGCGATCCATGCCCGCGGCTCGCGGGCGGCGAAGTCAAAATACCCGTCGACGAGGGTTGCGATGCGGTCGCCGCCGGGCGCGGCCAGGCGCTGGCGCAGGTGATCGCCCCACAACGCCAGCGTCCGCGCGTTGATCGCCAGCACCAGGCCGTCGTAGCTGCCGAACACGTTGTAAAGGGTGCCGATGGAGTAGCCGACCCGCTTGGCGACGTCGCGCGCGGAGAAGCCCGCGAGGCCCGTCCGCGCCAACTGACGGCGCCCCTCATCGACGAACAGCGTCTTGAGTTCGCTTCGCGTGTGATCGGATCGGCGACCCATGGCGACCTCTAAATTGAACAGTGCTCAAAATAATTATTGAACAGTGCTCAATTGTGTGTTTCCTATGCGTCCGTCAAGCGGTTTCGTCGGATGCCACCGACCGCGAGAGGGAGTGAGACCATGGTTTGGCTGGCCGTTCTGGCGCTGGCGATCTGGGTTCTGGTCGAGCACGGGCGCACGACGAAACTCGCGGACGAGTTCGCTCGGCTCCGCGCGCGCCTGGCGGGCGAAGCGCCAACGCCCACGGCGACGAGACCAGCCGCGCCGATCACGACCGCTCAGCGCGTCGCCCCGGAGCCGGCGCTGATCGCCGTTCCTTCGCCGGCGCCGGCCGTTTCGCCGCGGCCAATCGCGCCGACGCCGCAGCCGGCGCCGCCGGCGCAACGGCCCGCCGCCCCGGCCATCACCCGCGCCGCCGTCGAGACCTGGCTGTCGGAGAAGGGCCTCGCCTGGATCGGCGGCTCGGCGCTCGTCATCGGCGGCGCCCTGCTCGTCGGCTACGCCGTCCGGCGCGGCATCTTCACGCCGATGCTCCGGCTCGCCGCCGCCGCCGCGCTCGGCGTCCTCTTCGGCGCGGCCGGCGAAGCGCTGCGGCGCGGACGCCTGCCCGGCTTCGGGCGCAACGCCCTGGTGGCGGCGCTGGCGTCGGGCGCGGCCGCCGCCATCCTCTACGCGGACGCCTGGGCCGCCTACGGCATCTACGGCTACATCCCGGTAGCAGCCTGCGCGGCGCTGCTCATCGCCATCGCGGCGGGGCTCCTGGCCCTCTCGCTGCTGCATGGGGAGCCCCTGGCCGTCTTGGCCCTGGCCGGCGCGTTCGCGGCGCCGCTGATCTCCGGCGGCGATTGGGACATCGCGATGCTATCGCTCTACATGGGCCTGCTCGTCGCCGTCGGGCTGGCGGTCGCCTGGCTCCGCGGTTGGTCGTTCGCCGGCGGCGCGGTGCTGGCTGGCGCGTTCGTCTGGGCCTTCATCGCCGGCTTCGGCGACAAGCCGGCGCAGACGTTGCTGCTGGGCCTCGAGCCGCTCGCCGTGCTGGCGCTGCTCGCCTATCTGCGTGCGCGGCCGACGCGCATCCTGGCCCTCGGAGCGACCGTGCTGGCCGGCCTCGCGATGTTGTTGCCGGCCGTGGCGATGCCCGCGGCGACCTTCGTCCCGCCGATCGCCGTCGACCGCATCGCCGCCGCGCTGGCGCTGATCGGCCTCGCGGCGGCCCTGCACAGCCGGCAGCACACCGCGGCCGTCGGCCTTGGCGTCGTCGGCGGCTTTCTGACCGCCGCAGCCCTCTTTGTCCGGCTTTCCGCGCCCGCGGACATGACCTGGGCCTGGAGCCTGCTGCCTCCTGCCCTTGGGGTCGGCGGCGTGCTCGCCGCGCATGGGCAGCCGAGGGCCGCCGCGCGCTCAGCGGCCGGCGCCATCGGCGGGGCGGTGCTCGGGCTCATCGCCGGCGAGGCCTGGCATGCCGGCGCGCCGTTCGTCGCCATCAGCGCCTGCGCCGTCGGAACGCTGGGCGCGGTCTGGCACGCCCGCCGGCCCGCGAAGGCGCATGACGCGGCAGGGGTCGACCTTTGGGCGGCCGCCGCGGCCGCCGCGCTGTTCATCGCCGTCGGCGAAAGCGTCGCCTGGCGGTGGCTGCCGTTCGCCTTCGCTGCCAGCGTGCTTGTGCTGGGCGCGCTCGCCAACCGACTCGGCTGGCGCTCGCTCGGCCGCGGCGCGGCCGCCGGGGCGTTGCTCGCCTTCCTCTCGCTCTTCCAGGGCCCGCTCCTGGCGCTGGCGTTGGGAAGCCGCGATGGCGCCGTCCTGTTCCTCGCCGCCGGGCTCGCCGTCGCCGCCGCAAGCCTCGCCGCCGCGCGAATGGCCGCCGCGGACCGGCCGGCGGCCGAGGCGTTGCAGACCGTCGCCCCGCTCGCCGTTCTGTCTGGCGCCTTCGTCTTCCTGCGCTGGTTCGCCGCCCACGGCGTCCCGCTCGACGCCCTCGGCGAAGACGGCGCTCGCACGCTCCTGCTCGGCGCTGGCGGGCTCGTCGGGCTGGCCCTGCTCGGCGCCCAGCCGAGCCTGTTCGCGAAGCTCCGCGCGCATGCCCTCGTGGTCGCGGCGATCCTCTACGGCCTCCTCGCGCAGCTCGACATGCACAACCCGCGCATCGGCGCCGCGAGCGACCTCGTCAGCGGTGTCGCCGTCTTCAACAGCCTGGCGGTCGCCTATCTGGCGCCAGCGGGTCTGTTCGCCCTTGCCGCGGCGCGCGCGTACCGCACGACGAGGCCGCTCGGCCGCATCTACGCGCTGGCGGCGCTGCTGTTCGGGCTGAGCTGGGCATTCCTGGAGCTGCGCCGCGACGCCGTCGGACCCCACCTTGGCGGCGCCGTGTTGGCTGTCAGCCCCATCGAGGGGATCGGCGACTCGCTCGTCCTGCTGGGCGTGGCGGCGGCGTTCGGCTTCGTGCGGCGGTTCGCGCGCCGCGAGGGCCACCCGTTCTGGGGCGATGCGCGGGCCAGCCTGACGGCCGGCCGGCTTGTCGCCGCGGGCTTCGCGATCCTCGTTGCGGCCTGGTGGTCCAACCCCTGGTTCGGTCCGTTCGCCGAAGCGCTGGCGAGCCCCGTCGCGCTCTGGTTCACCATCGGCGCCTATCTCTTGGCGACCGGCCTGATCGCCTGGCTGGCCGTTGACGCCCGCGAGGAGGCCAAATCCGTCGAATCGCGCGTCCTGACCGACGCGGCGGTGCTGTTCGGGCTCGTCGCGGCGACGCTGGCGGTGCGCGCCGCTTTCCAGGGCGCCGACATGACCTTCGGGCGCGCCGCGACCCAGCCGGAGGTCTGGACCTACTCCGCCGTCTGGGCCGCGCTCGGGCTGGGCCTGATCGTCTCCAGCCGCGGCGGCGAGCGCCTCTTCCTGCGCGCCGGTGTCATGGTGCTGCTGCTGACGACAGCCAAGGTGTTCATCGTCGACACCGCAAACCTCTCGGGCGTGGTGCGCGCGACCTCCTTCCTCGGGCTGGGCGTCCTCCTGCTGCTGGGCGCCCTTACCGCGCGGCGGATCGCCGAGCGCCTGGCGCCCGGGGCGGACCACCACGAAGGATCGCCCTCCTAGGCGCCCGCGTTCGGCATCCGTCGATGCAGGCGAGACGCTCGCGCCGCGCCGGTGGATCAAGCGCTGGCGCCTTGCGCGCTGCTCTGCTAACCAGCGCGTCCGAACCGAAGAGGTCTTCGACCATGTGCAGCATCGAGCGTTTGAGGGACTGAGCCCGGCCCCGATGGGCTGACGCCGCCGCGCGCGCCAGGCCGCGCGCCTTCAAATTCGATCGAGCTTCGGACTGCACTCATCATGGCCAAATCCAAAGGCTTGCGCGCCGCGGCGCGCCCCACCCCTTTCGGCGACCTGAACGACCTGCTCGACGGCCTCGTCGGCGGCGCGCGCGGCGCGCTGGGCGACAATTTCGTCGGCGCCTACCTGCATGGCTCCTTCGCCCTCGGCGACTTCGATCGGCGCAGCGACGTCGACTTCATCGTCGCCCTCCGCGAGGACCTGTCGCCGCAACAGCTCGCCGCGCTGCAGGCGCTGCACGCCGAGCTGCACGTGCGCCCGAACCACTGGGCGCAGCGGCTCGAGGGCTCGTACGCGCCGTCCGCGCTGCTGCGCCGACGCATGGCCGAGCCGCGCGACCCGCCGGGAGAGCCCCGCGCCGACGACTGGGTCGACCCGGAGACCAGCGGCTGGCTCCGCCCTGAGGTTTATCCCTTCTGGTTCGTCGGCAACGGGCGCGACCGGCTGGTCCGCAGCGAGCACGACAACCGCGACATCCCGCGCTGGATCCTGCGCGAGCGCGGAGTGATCCTGGCCGGGCCGAACCCGCGCACGCTGATCGATCCGGTCCCGCCGGAGGCTGTACGCGCCGAAGCCAGGACGCTGATCGACATCTTCGACAAGGCCTCGAGCGAGCTGCTCGCCAAGCACATCTTCCAGTCCTTCACCGCCGTCGCCACGGCCCGCGCGCTGCACAGCCTCGACACCGGTCGCGTGCAGTCGAAGAAAGCCGCCGTCGTCTTCGCGCGCCACAGGCTGGATCCCAAGTTCGCGAGCCTCGTCGAACGCGGCTTTGCCGAGCGCGAGCAGCGGCCGACGGCCGACGCCGACATGCCGGCCTACGTCGCGCGGCCGGCCGATCCGGCCGACGCGGCGCTCACGCGCGAGCTGCTCGCGTTCGCGAAGACGGCGAAGCTGGGCGAGGCGCGCGCGCTGGCGGAGCAGCGGATGGCGCATCAGCGGCCTGGCGCGATCGGCCGCAATTGGCGAGACTTGCGGAACGACCGAGGCGGAAGGGGCGGCGGACGCGGCGGCTATACGCCGCCGCCGACCCGGCCGGGCGGCCGGCGCGGGCGGGGCTAGCCGCCGGCGTCGTTTCCTGCGCGCGCCGCGGCGTCGCCGTCGACGACGCTGTAGCTGGCGGATTTCGAACCCGGGTCGGCGCGATCGAAACCCTCGGCCGCCAGCCCGCGCTTCAGCAGTTCGCGCACGGCCGCAGCCCGGCTCGGCATGCGGCGGGCGAAACGCCAATCGTCCAACGCCGCCAGCTCATCGCCGGTCAGCATGATCTGCAGTCGCTCGCCGCGGGCCAGTTCGTCCATGGCGCACCTCCTCTCGCCGCCCATGCGCGTCTTTTTAGTCGTCACCGCAATCGGCGTCAATGACTGATAATCAGTTTTTTGACACACTTACTCATTTGCCGCCCCTTTCGGCGTCGCTGTCGAGGACGCCTCCTGCGTATGTGTAGTCAAATGCTATTTCAGCAAACTTGAGTAACGATGGCACGAAATTGCAGGATCGGCGTTTCCATTCAAGAATAGTGGTGGCTTTCATCATTGAACGATTGCTAGTATTCGCCAGCAAAGGAATCCCCCCATGACTGTCGAGCTTGTTCGCACGCGGCTGCCGAACCCCACCCCCGCAGACGACCTCCTGGGTCCGGAAATGCTGGTGGCGGAGTCCAACCACCGGATCGCGAACAATCTCACACTGATCGCCGGCCTCGTGCGCATGCAGGCGTCCGGCATCGCCAAGGCGGGTCGACCGATGACCGCCGACGAGGTCTGCCTGGCGCTTGAAGAGGTGGGCAACCGCATCGAAACGGTGGGCCGCCTGCATCGGCTGCTCGCGCAGATCGGGCGGCGGCCCAGCCTCGACCTGAGCCAATATCTGCAGGACATCGCCGAGGCCGCGGTCGGCTCCATGTCATCGCGAGGAGAGATACGGCTCGTGCACGCGTCTACGGCCGACTGCGAGATCGCAACCCACCAAGCCCTTTCGCTTGGCTTCATCGTGGGCGAGCTGGCCACCAACGCGATGAAATACGCTCACCCGACAGGCATTTCCGGTTGCCTGACGCTTGGCTGTCACGCACGCCCGGGCGGTGCGACCCTGATCGAGATCATCGACGACGGCGTCGGCCTTCCGGAAGGATTCGATCCCCGCCGCGACGGCGGTCTCGGCATGCGCATGGTGCGCAGCCTCGCCGATCAACTGCGTGCGACGCTGACGTTCGACTCGAGCGCCATCGGACTGACTGTGCGCCTGCTCGTGCCGCCCGGCGGGGCGGACGGTTAGACTCCCCCGGCGGACCCTAGTGCGGCGCCGGCTCGCGCTGGACGATGCACTCGAGCGCTTTGTCGACGCAGGCGCGCGTCGCCGCCGGGCCGGGCACGGCGTGGCTGACCGCCGGCAGGCTCTGCAGATAGAGCGCGATGTCCGTCGCGTCCTCCTTCGAGAGATTGGCGAAGTCCGGCCATGGCATGGCCGGCGAGAGGGTGCGGCCGCTGGGCGTCACGCCGGTGGTGACGGCCGCTGCGATCTGCGCGGTGGTCCAGGTCCCCAGCCCCGTCGCCTTGTCAGGCGTGAGGTTCGGCGGCGTGAAGACGCCGAGCCCAGGCAGCAGGAAGTCGGCGTCCGAGCCGCCCAGGAAGCGCGTCATGTCCGGCTTTGGCGTCAGTCCGCCTGGCGTGTGGCAGTCGCTGCAGCCGACCACCTTCACCAGGTAGGCCCCGCGCGCGACCTGCTGATCATGCGACGGCGCGCAGGCCGCCAGCGCGGCGACGGCCGCCAGGCTCAGCAGGCCGCGGAGCATCGACGTTGAGATTGTCATGGCGCTCCCCCAAACTCGAGCGCAGCGCAGTCTAGCAGACAAACACCGGAGAGGCCCGCCCTAGTGCGGCTGCGCCGGCAAGGGTCCGCCGTGCGCCGGCAGGACCGGCTGGTTTGTGTTCACCGGCCGGAGCTCGATCTCGATCACCGCGTAGACCGATCGCGCCGGCTCGAGTTCGCCGCCGATGACGAGGCGGTAGGGCCCCTCCTTGGCGCTCAGCGGCTGACCGTTCTTGCGGTCGGCCAGGATCACCGGTTCGCGCCGGAAGCTCGGCTCCGCCTCCGCCAGCGCGAGCACCGTGGTGAAGCCGTCCGACCCGGTGACGACGATGATCTGGTTCACCGGCGCGCCATGCAGCCGCTTCTCGGACGGCGCGCCCACCTCGGCGAGAACGTCGCCGATCACGGCGCCGGAATAGGTCGCCTTGTCGCCGTAAGGCACGGTCACGCTGGCCTGGCGCATGGCGCGCAGGTCGGCGGCCGTCACTGTCTCCATCCGTCCCTCGACGCCTTTGACGACGATGGACTGGGCGAGCGCCGAGCCGGCGAGCGCGAGCAACAGCATGGCCGCTATGACGCTCGCGGCGGGCTTCATTTGAACGTGCTCTGCACCCACTGACTGCCCAACCGCTCGACACCGGCGCGCAAGAGATTGCGCGCGCTCGTCGCGCTGTCAAAGGCGACCTGGATCACGGCTTGGTCGTCGCTGGAATAGCTGCTTGGAATGTTCTTCTTCGCTTGATCCTTCAGCACCGGCAGATCGGCGTCGGTGCGGCGGATGGCCGCGAGCCGCGCGTCGCAAAAGCTGACGAGACGGAGGAAGTGCTGCGTGACGAGCACCCGATTCAGCGGAGGATCGAATGGGAGCGTCAAGGTTTGCAGGCCGATCGGAATGGGATCCTTCGGCCCGGGCACGCTGAAGAACTTGATGTTCACCAGCCCGTTGGCGGCCGCCCCGACTAGCAAACCTTTCAGCCAAGGGTTGTTGTGAAGCAGGACAAGCGCTCGCGTGACCGCCGCCTTTTCGTCCGCCGAGCCGCCCCCAATCAGCGGCGCGATCAGCGGATCGAAGGCGAACAGCATCAGGAGCGCGCAAAGCCCATACATCAGCGCCAGCAAATGCGCGGCGGGACAGCGGATCAGGAAGCCGAACGTGCGCTGGTAGAGGGTCGCCCAAAGGTCGAGGATCGTGAAGGCATAGGCCGCGAGAAGGGCGAGTGCGTAGCCTGGCAGTGCCTGCATATGTTCCGCCCCCCGGCGCGCAAGCCCTACTCGACCACGATGGCCTGGTCGTTGTCGGCGTCCAGCCTGATCGAGGCGCCATGGTCGGCCAGCTGGCCGACGATCTCGGTCACAGCCGTGTTCGAGAGGCCGGTCGCGGAGGAGACGAGTGAGACATCGACCCGCTTGGCGCCATCTTCGTCCCGCTTGGCGAACGCCTTGGCGACGCGCAGGACATTGTCGGGGGATGCGCCTTGGCCGGGCATGTGGAGCCTCCTTCGCTCGGCACTATCATATGGGGAGTCCGGTCTGGTTGCATCAGTCATTGGCGGTTGGGGGCGGCCGAACACGCCCGCCGCCGAGCCTGTCCATCGGGACGACCGCACGCCGCCAACCGCGGCGCGCGGCTTGCTCCCCCCTTGGCGCGGAGTAAGTTAGGCGGCTAAAGCGAAGGGAATATCCCCGGACACATCGAGGACTTGATGGCCGACTTTGGCGCCGACCAGCTGGAGGCGTTCCGCGCGGAGGCGAGCGAATGGCTCGCCGCCAACTACCCCGCCGTGCTGAAGGACCCGCGCGCGAAGACCGACCCGGAAGCCATCTGGGGCGGGCGCGCCTTCGCCGGCAGCGACGATCCGCAGATCACCTGGCTGCACCGCATGGCCGAGAAGGGCTGGACCGCGCCCACCTGGCCGAAAGCCTACGGCGGCGGCGGCCTCTCGGCGGCGGAGGCGCGAGTGCTCGAGCGCGAGATCGCGCGCGGCGGCTACCGCACTCCACTCGCCTCCTTCGGCGTCTGGATGCTCGGCCCCGTCCTGCTCGAGTTCGCCAACGAAGACCAAAAGAAACAGCACCTGCCGCGGATCGTGCGCGGCGAGATCCGCTGGTGCCAGGGCTATTCCGAGCCGGGCGCGGGCTCCGACCTCGCGTCCTTGCAGACGCGCTGCGAGGACAAGGGCGACCACTGGCTGATCAACGGCCAGAAGATCTGGACCTCCTACGCCAACAAGGCCGACTGGTGCTTCTGCCTGGTGCGCACTGACACGTCCAAGAAGCACGAGGGCATCTCCTTCGTGCTCATCGACATGACGACGCCCGGCGTCGAGACGCGGCCGATCAAGCTGATCAGTGGCGAGAGCCCCTTCTGCGAGACCTTCTTTACCGACGTGAAGATCCCGAAGGAGAACATGGTTGGGCCGCTGAACGGCGGCTGGAACATCGCCAAGCGCCTCCTGCAGTACGAGCGTCAGAACATCTCGGGCGGCTTCGGCGGCGGCGGGGGCGCCGGCGGCGCGGCGGGCGACCTGGCCGAGATCGCCAAGCGCTACGTCGGGGTGGGCGAGGACGGCGCGCTCGCCGATGCGGACCTTCGCGGTCGCATCACGCGCAACAAGATGGACTTCCAGGCTTTCGGGCTGACCACAGCCCGCATCGCCGCTGAGAGCCGCACGTCCAACGGGCCGAGCGCGGCCACCTCGATCATCAAGTACGCCGCCGCCGCCTTCGCCCAGGAACGGTCGGAGCTGATGGTCGAGGCCATGGGCGCGCAGGGCCTGGGGTGGGAAGGCGAGGGCTTCTCCCCGGGCGAGGTGACAGCCGCGCGCGGCTGGCTGCGATCGAAGGGCAACTCCATTGAAGGCGGCACCTCGGAAGTGAATATCAACGTGGTGGCCAAGCGTGTGCTAGGCTTGCCCGATCCCAAATAGAGGGCTTCAACGGGGGCGGATTACCCCGCCCGACGCGATATTGAATTGATGGGAGATTGAAGATGGCCGATTTCGGCGGCAGCGAGATTGACGCTTTCCGCGCCGAAGCGCGCGAGTGGCTGGAAGCCAACTATCCGAAATCGCTGCGCAAGGGCGCCGATCCGACCAGCGAAGAGCAGGCGATGACCGCCATGCTCAACCCGAACGAAGACCAGAAGCTCTGGAAGCAGCGCATGGCCGAAAAGGGCTGGGGCGCGCCCACCTGGCCGACACAATACGGCGGCGGCGGGCTGAGCCAGCCGCAGGCGCGCGTGCTGCAGGAAGAGATGAACCGCATCGGCGCTTCCAACCCGATGATGGGCATGGGCACGAGCATGTTAGGCCCGACGCTGCTCGAGTACGGAACCGAGGATCAGAAGAAGCGCCACATCCCAAAGATCGTCTCCGGCGAGGTGCGCTGGTGCCAGGGCTACTCGGAGCCGGGCGCGGGGTCCGACCTCGCATCGTTGCAGACCAAGTGCGAGGACAAGGGCGACCACTGGGAGGTGAACGGCCAGAAGATCTGGACCTCGGGCGCGCAATACGCCGACTGGTGCTTCTGCCTCGTGCGCACCGATCAGACCAAAAAGCACGAAGGCATCTCCTTCGTGCTCATCGACATGCACCAGCCCGGCGTCGAGACGCGCCCCATCAAGCTGATCGCCGGCTCGTCGCCCTTCTGCGAGACCTTTTTCACCAACGCCCGCGTGGAGAAGAACGACATGGTCGGGCCGCTGAACGGCGGCTGGACCGTCGGCAAGCGCCTGCTGCAGCACGAGCGCTCCGGGCAGGGCGGCGGCCGGATGATGGGCAGCGCCGCCAGCATTTCGGACGTGGCCAAGACGTACGTCGGCCTGGACGAGAAGGGCCGCATCGCCGACCCCGACCTGCGCACCCGCGTCGCCGATCACATGATGAAGGCCAGGGCGCACGCACTGACCATGCAACGCGCGATCGCCGAGGCCAGGGGCAACCTCAATCCCAGCGCCACCACCTCGATCATGAAGAATTCCGGCACCCAGATCGGCCAGGAGCGGTCGGAGCTGATGCTGGAGATCATGGGCCACCAGGGCCTCGGCTGGGAAGGCGACGGCTTCGAG
>Ga0070735_10003546_pt1 | contig 13607 bp, 12 predicted proteins | sample Coa_R1_FD_66443 | JGI IMG/M metagenome (GOLD analysis project Ga0070735, IMG submission 66443) | Surface soil microbial communities from Centralia Pennsylvania, which are recovering from an underground coalmine fire - Coalmine... | ecosystem: Environmental > Terrestrial > Soil > Unclassified ...
TCGAGCATGACAATCCGGTTCCTTCCGCCGTCGGTCAGAAACATCACTGACCTGCCGTCGTCGGAGTCAACGCGCAAACGGTTGGCGTCCAGAAGAATCACATCTGTCGTCACCTTCTTGGTGGCCACGTCGGTGTCTTCCGACACGATCTTCACTCCGGCAAACAAGGGCCCCATGCCAAGCACAGGGGCGAGCACCGCAGTGGCAACAAAGCTAAAGCGTCTCATAGGGTCCATTCTCCTCTACTTCCAATCGGCTGTAAACACGTTAAATTCATAGTCGCCTTTGCCCTGATAGCTCGAAACAAACACAAGCTTCTTCCCGTCGGGCGAAAACTCCGGGAACGAAGTGAATCCACCATAAGAGGTTATCTGTTCCAGACCGGTACCATCCGGATTGACGGTGTACAGCTCAAAATCCCGGCTATCGCACTTCTGTTTATTGGACGAAAACAGGATCTTCTTGCCGTCCGGCGTGAACGTCGGCGCGAAGCTGGCGCAGCCGTAGTCGGTGATCTGCTTGGCGTTCGACCCATCGCCGTTGGCCACCCACAGCTCCATCTTCATGGGAGCTGTGAGGTTGTCCTTCAGGAGATCGCGATAGGTCTTGAGCTTGTCGGGAGTATCCGGATGATACGCACGCCAGACTATCTTGGAACCATCCCGCGAGAAGACCGCGCCGCCGTCATAGCCCTCGGTCTTGGTGATCTGCTTCTTGCCCGAACCGTCCAGGTTCATGGTCCACAAATCCAGATCGCCGGATGCCATGGAGGTGTAGATGATTTTGTTGTTCTTCCAGTTGACGGTCCCTTCGGCGTCGTACCCGGGCGTGTCGGTGAGCTTTTTTTCGATCTTGCCTTTATCGTCGGCCAGGTAGATATCGAAGCCGGGATATACGGCCCATAGATAGCCCTTGCTGCGATCCGGCCGAGCCGGGCACGATGGTCCCGCTTCATGCGTCGATGCGTAGATGATGTGCTTGTTGTCGGGCAGAAAATAGCCGCATGTGGTGACACCTTTGCCGGTCGAGACCAAGTGCATGTCTGAGCCGTCCGCGTTCATGATGTACTGCTGATCGCACTCGCTGGTGTCGCGGGTGGCCTGGAAGATCAGCCGCTTGCCGTCGGGAGCCCAATAGGCTTCGGCATTCTGCCCGCCATGGGTAATCTGCTTAACATTCGCGAGGTGTTTGGCGGCTTGCGCCCAACACAGCAGCGGTACCAGAACGATCAATGGCGATAAGACGCGTCTCATACGCCCTATTGTAATTGCCAAGGGCCGGGCATGCCCGCCCTCTACTCGATTTTGGGTAGAGGCCACAATGCCTTGGAGTCCAGCCATGTCTCGCGGAACCGTGCGATCTCGGGCGTAACTGGCCGCGCCGCTTGTTCGAACGAAACGATCTCGACGTCCGGTGCCTGCGCCCAAGTGATCTCGACTTTTCTCCTTCCAGTGCGCCCCTCCACGGTCAATGTGCTTCGATCCCCCGGCTGATGCGACGCCGCCAAATCGTCCCATTCCCGGCGCGTCTTAAACTCCAAAATGCGGTCGCCCCGATCGATCCCGGCGAGGTATAGCGGCGAACCTCGCAGGGTCGATCCGGTAATGTCGATACCGCGGTCGGAAAAGCTCATCTGCGGGGTTCCGATCCAGGCCCTTGCCGGCGCAACGGCTTGAAGTACGAAACCTGCGTGCGCGAGAAGAGCGGCGTACTCCATGGGCTCCAACCCGTCGATGTGGCGCTTAAAGATTCCTTTCGCGAATTCGTCGCTGCCGGTGGCTTCCGCGAGCGCTTGCTCCAGATCCTGCTCCGTATAAGGCTTCTGAACATCGGGATGCCTCTGCCACATCGCGCGCATCCAGTCATCCAGCGACTTGCCGGGAAACTGCGACCGAATCGCCAGGTCGACACCGAGAGCGATGGCGCGTCCGTAGGTGTAATACGAAATATAGGTATTGGCCTGATTCTGCGGATCACTCGAGGTTGCCCCGTCGGCAAACGCAGCCCGGCGGCTCATATCGGCTGCGCTAAATACCTCGCGTCCCGGCGCGGAGAGCACGGTGTTGACCGCATTGCCCATCACCCGCATGAATTCGTCGCGCGACATGAGGCCCGCGCGCTTCAGAACCAAGGGAGCGTAGTAATCCGTGAATCCCTCGGCGAACCACAGCTCGCCTGACATGTTCACGCGTTCGTAATCGAACGGCTCGAGCGACTGCGGGCGGATGCGCTTCACGTTCCAGGAATGAAAGAACTCGTGCGCAACGGATTCGACTTGCTGTGCCGCCGATTCGAGGGTAAGCGGCCGCGAGCTGGTGATCACGGTGGAATTGCGATGCTCCATGCCGTCGCCGGAAACGTAGGGCAGGTAGTCCACCAGAAACGTGTAGGAGCCATTTTCGTACTTGGGAAACCCGCCGAAGACGCCTTCTTCCTCCAGCACCACCGCTTCGCACATTCGCTGAAAACGCGTCAACACGTCACCGGGAGCTTGAGAGTGCAACGCGAGGCGAAACCGCTCGCCGTCCGCAGTCCACTCGCGCAGCATGTGCGGTCCGATTTCCAGAGGAGCATCCATCAAAGCGTCGAGACTGGGTGCGGTCCATGTTCCCGCTGGACCAGGCGCGAGCTGCGTGGCAATCGTCCAATCCGAGTTTTGCGGAATATCGATCTTCAGCGAGATGGGGCTCTTCTCGAAGCCGCGCGCCCAAGCGAACGTCGCCGGCGGATTCAAGTGCGCATGCGAGGCATCGATGGCATCGTACGTGCCGTCCGCCCGGTCGCCGAACAAGGTGTAATCGACCACCACCGTCGAGCCCGCGGCACCAGAATTCGTCTCGATGTCCCATTGATAGGGATTCGGCCGAGTGACATTCAGGCGCTTGCCCACGCCATCTGCCGCCCGGACATTGTAAATATTTTTCCCGAACTCATGTAGCGCATACCGTCCGGGTGACGTTCGGCTCATCACCACTTCGAGCACCCCCCCGCGCACGCCCGAAAATGTCGCCCGGATTTCGGCCTCATGGTGCACCGCGTTGGGAAATCGCAGCTCGTAGCGAACTGGTTCCTGCGCCATCAGCGGCGCGAGAAACAACACCAGAGGGAGTACCCTGAGCATCTACGCTGTTCTTCCCGTGTGTGGCTTCGATAAATACGAATAGAACCCAAGGTCTTCGCCGGTGAGCATCTTGGTGACGAAAATAATCTGCGCTGTGTGCCCGGAAAAATGCTCGACTACGTGAAAGATCGCCTTGAGGAACGTCACATCATGCCCCTGGATCGTGGTTTGCTCCTCCAGCCGCTGGTGCGGCAGAGCACGAATAATCACGAGTGCCTGATCCACCGCTTCCCGTAACAGCCGACCCAGTGCCGCCGGCTCCATACCGCCGCGCGCCGAGAATTCTTCGTCGCGGATGCGGGCATTGGGGGCTCCGCCAACCCCGCTCAGTATCCACTGCCGGACGTTGCCGTTCAGGTGCAGCACCAGATTTCCGACGGCGTTCTGGTTTTCCGTGCCCCGCATCCAGATCTGTTCGGGCGTCAGCTTACCGAGACAGGTTTCGATCCGCTCGCAAAGCTGCGCCAGCTTCTCGGCGGCGCAATTCAGGAAATCCGTTTCAATGGTCATGATGAAGTCTCGCCTCAATACTTTCTCGCATCGGCTCGAGCCACGGAGGCAGGCAAAGCTTGCTCCCCAAAGTCTCTTTCGGTTCGTCGATAAGAAAGCCTGGACCGTCGGTCGCGATTTCAAACAGTACTCCGCCGGGCTCGCGAAAGTAAATCGAGTGAAAATACAAGCGGTCTTTTACCGGACTGACGTGGATGCCGGCATCGATCAGGCGCGCCCGCCAGTCGAGTTGTATTCTTTCATCCGCAACACGAAAAGCCACGTAATGAATCGCGCCCGCACCCATTTTCCCGCGCTCTGCATCTGGGTCGTGTAGTACGTCAATGTGCCCCGCGCCGCCCGCCAATTCGAATCGATGCCGGTTCCCTTCCACGCCCCCGGGCTCGAATCCCAGGATCGCCAGAAAGCGAGCCGTCGGCTCCGGATCGTTTTCGCACAGCGTGACGCATTCAAGGCTCTGCCCGGAGACAATTTGCCCCGAACCTTTCTTCGCCTGGCGCTGAAACCCTGGGAAGAACGTCACTAGCGTTCCAGGCGATCCACGTTCGTCGCCGAAGTAGAAGTGGTAAGTGCCGGGATCGTCGAAATTGACCGTGCGCTTCACCAGGCGCAGCTTGCGCACCTGAGTGTAATAGTCAAGATTCTCCCGGGCATTGCCGGCGAGGCGGGTGATGTGGTGCAACCCAAGCAGCATCTTAGGTCTAGTTTACGGTCTAGTTTACAGATCGATAAACGGGATCTGCCGCTGCGGAACGGCTCGGGACCGGGCAGCCGGCTCCGACATTCTTTCCATCTTGGCCGCCCAGTGCAGAAATCGTAATAACTCCCTCCGGCGGTGCCACAGAAATGACCAGAATTCGGCCGGCGTGATTCGTTCGGCGTGCAGACCCCAATAGGTTTCGATCCGCCATCGCAGATACGGACTACGCCACGGCCGCAGCCGATTTCCCTTAGCCGACCGCCACAGGAAGCGGATCACTTTTTTTCAAACAAACTGGAGGATTTGGGCGCGACCGGAGTGGCGTAGTAGCCATTCTTAGCTCGTATGATGGCGCCTTTATACTGTGCGTTGAGCTCGACCTTGATTCGCCGGAAGGAGCCGTCCAGATTCTCGTTCAGCGGCGAATACACGATGGTGTATTGATTGCGAATTTCGTGCGCGATCTCCGGCGTAATTTTTTCCACTTCCGCCAGATCCTTGGGATAGTAGGCGGCGCCGGCCGAAGTCTCCGCGAGGGAATTCAGGGCCCGCTTAGCAGCACGGGACTCGCGAGCATCTTCCTCACTCAGCAGCCCGATGGAGTATACCAACACGCCGCTGTCCCGGACTTTGCGCAGAAGCTGTTCGAGCGTGTTTTCACCGCTGGCGTTGTCATTCCCGTCGGTAATTACCACGATGACTTTCTTTTCCAGCTTGGCGTCCGTCTTCATGTATTCAAGCGCGCCGCTGATGGCGTTCCGCATGGCCGTCCCGCCGTGCGCGTCGATTCGGGACAGCGCCTCTTCCAGCTTCTTGGGGTCGTGCGTGAACGACTGATCGAGGTACGGGTCGTCGTTGAAATTCACTATGAAAACTTCGTCGTCGGGATTCGAGGCCTTCACCAGGGCCAGTGCCGCCGCAGCCACACGCGCGCGCTTATCGTTCATGCTGCCGCTGTTGTCTACCAGGATGCCCATCGAAACCGGCACGTCTTCCGGGTGGAAATACTTGATCGGCTGCTCGACGTTATCCTCAAAAACTTTGAATGCCGACTTGGGGATGTTGGTGATCAATTTCCCGCTCTTATCGACAACAGTTACGTGTAGGGTGACCTCCTTAATTTCCGTAGTGAAAGTCGGGGGTTCTTCCTGCTGGGCACGCACCGCTACGGCCGTCAGACCGGCCGTCAACAAACCCGCTACCAGCAGTTTCCTATTGAGAAGGCGCAACATATCCGGGACGGTACCTTGCCCGCAACGGCGGCAGGTCCTTGACCTTCACTAGCTTCACTTCCACTTTTCTGTACTTGCCGTCATGCGCCGCATTCTTGGGGTTATAGCCGAGCACGTATTGGTTGCGCAGCTCCAGGCCGATCTTGGCGGCTGTGTCCGGCAGATCCGACAGATTTTCGACCGGGAAATGCCGTCCGCCGGTCTGTTCGGCCAGTTCGCTGAGCAACCCCGGACCACCCAACTCCTCAGGAGTGCGTCCGCGCACTCCTAGAGGCTCAAAAATCCCGATGGAGTAGATCTGAACGTCGCCCTCGCGCACCCAGTTTCGTACCTCGCTCTCCGTAAATCGGCTGGAGTTGTCCCCGCCATCAGAGATGATCAGGAGCGCTTTCCGGCCGTTGTGGGCCTTTTTCATCTCGTTCATTGCCATGGCAACCCCGTCCAGCAGGGCCGTCCGGCCCTTCGATTGGACCCAGGTGAGGTGGCTCTGAATATCCTCGGTATGGGATGTGAACGGCACACTTAGCTCGGGCCGATCGTTAAACTGGACCAGGAGAAATTCGTCCTCCGGATTGGCCGTACGCAGGAACTGCGCCACCGCCTGCCGCGACCGTTCCAGCTTATTGCCCATACTGCCGCTGCAATCGAAAACGACGCCTACCGAAAGCGGGACATCCTCACTTCCAAACGTTACGATCTCCTGTGCGGCCTTGTCTTCCGTCAGCTCGAAGTTGTCTTTCTCGAGCCCTGTGAGGAGCTTTCCGGTGGCGGCGATGGTCACCGCAACGGGAACCAGCACCAGAGTCGTATCGACGCGAAGATCCGCGCGCCGGTCCAGGATGCTCTCGCCGGATGCAGTTTGGGAAGACCGGATGCGAGGCTGGATGCTGACAACCGGAGCTGGCGAATCCGCCCGTTTTTCAACCGGATCGTCTGCTGTCAGCGGCAGCAGCGATATCCCCAGAAGAGCGATCGTCCAGACCGAACGCATAGTGGCCCGCAACCTGACTGGATTATAGCAGGACATGGCCATTTGAGAGCACATAAAGTTCCAAAATGTGGATTCCGATATGGATTTCCGAAATCCGTCCCAAGCCGCCTCCCGGTTGCTCATAGGTGTGCTATATTCGAGTGTGCCGCAACGGATTCTTGCTGTAATCCCCGCACGGTACTCTTCTTCTCGTTTCCCCGGCAAAGCCCTTGTCTCCATAGCCGGTAAGACTATGCTCCAGCACGTGTGGGAACGCACTTGCCAGGCGCGCTACCTTACCGATGTGGTGATCGCCACCGATGACCAGCGAATCCAGGCGGTGGCACAGGAATTTCGTGCACGTGTGATCATGACCCGCGCCGATCACCCGTCCGGAACCGACCGCGTCGCCGAGGCAGCCTCGGCTTCGCACGCTTCGATTGTCGTCAACGTCCAGGGCGACGAGCCTATGATCGACCCGGCGGCCATCGACGCTGCCATCCTCGGACTTTTGGATGACGATATGGGCCAGGTTCCCATGGGCACAATCAAGAAGCGCATCGAGCGACCGTCCGATATTCAGGATCCCAACGTGGTGAAGGTGGTGACCGACGCGCAGAACAATGCGTTGTATTTTTCGCGCTCGCCGATCCCCTATGCGCGCGACGGCGAGCAGGCCCCTTACTTCAAGCACATCGGGCTATACGTGTATCGCCGCGACTTCCTGCTTGCCTATCCGGACCTGCCGGTAGGGCCGCTGGAGCGCGCCGAACGTCTGGAGCAGTTGCGCGCGCTCGAAAACGGATTCAAGATTCGCGTGGTGGAAACCGAGTATGAGTCGCTGGGCGTTGATACGCCTGAAGATTGGAAACAGGTCGCGGAATTGTTTGAAAAACCAATGGTGAATCGGTGAAAGCGCACAGGCCGCGGCGTCTTCGGCGCGGTCCGTTGTGCGCGATGGGATAAATGATGGCCAAATACATATTTGTTACCGGCGGTGTGGTTTCCTCCCTGGGCAAAGGCATCGCGGCGGCGAGCCTCGGTTGTCTGCTCGAAAGCCGCGGCCTGAAGGTCACGCTTCAGAAGTTCGATCCCTACCTGAACGTCGATCCCGGCACCATGAGCCCGTTCCAGCACGGCGAGGTGTTTGTCACCGACGACGGCGCCGAAACCGACCTCGATCTGGGCCACTACGAGCGCTTCACGCACTCGCCGCTTTCGCAGGCCAATAACCTGACCAGCGGACGCATCTACGAGCAGATCATCTCGCGCGAACGCCGCGGCGATTACCTCGGAAAGACCGTGCAGGTGATCCCGCACGTGACCAACGAGATCAAGGCGGCCGTGCGCCGCGTTTCGAGTGCCGACCATGACGCTGCGGACGTGGTGATCTGCGAAATCGGCGGCACCGTGGGCGATATTGAGTCGCTGCCCTTCCTCGAAGCGATTCGGCAACTGCGTCACGAGTTGGGCCGTGAGAATACCTTGTTCGTGCACGTCACATTGGTTCCCTGGATCGCAGCTGCACAGGAGCTCAAGACCAAGCCGACCCAGCATAGCGTGAAGGAGCTGCGCGCCATCGGTATCCAGCCGGATATCTTGCTGTGCCGCAGCGAGCGTCCCATCCCTCAGGATATGAAGGAAAAGATCGCGCTGTTCTGCGACGTGGACGTACAGGCGGTGATTACTGCCAAGGACGTCGACAGCGTTTACGAGGTGCCGCTGACGTTCGCCGAACAGGGTGTGGATGAGATCGCCCTGCGCCTGCTGGCTCTCGATGCCGGTCCGCGCGATCTCACCGACTGGACCGACATGGTTCATCGCATTAAGCAGCCGTCGCGGGAAGTATCGATCGGCCTGGTCGGGAAATACGTGGAGTACGAGGATTCCTACAAGAGCCTGAAGGAGGCTTTGCTGCACGGCGGCTGGGCGCACGATGCCAAAGTCAACATCACCTGGATCGAGGCCGAACGGCTCAAGTGGCCCGAAGCCGCAGGCGAGCTCGAAGCCTTCGACGGCATTCTGGTTCCAGGGGGATTCGGACGCCGGGGAATTGAAGGCATGCTGCAGGCAATCCGTTATGCGCGCGAATCCAAGGTTCCATATTTCGGGATTTGCCTCGGGATGCAGACTATGGTGATTGAGTTCGCTCGTAACGTTTGTGGCCTTGAACAAGCCAACTCCACCGAGTTCGATCCGGCCACGCCCGATCGCGTGATTTACAAGTTGCGCGAGTTGAAAGGCGTCGACGAATTGGGCGGAACTATGCGCCTGGGAGCGTATCCCTGCCAGCTCGCGGACAACAGTTTCGCGCGGCAAGCCTACGGCCGGCGTGAGATCAGCGAGCGCCACCGGCATCGTTACGAATTCAATCGCGAATACGAAGCCACATTAAAAGAGCATGGACTCCGGCTCACCGGAGAGACTCCGGACGGCGTCTACGTCGAGATTTGCGAGCTGAGCGATCACCCCTGGTTCCTGGGCTGCCAGTTCCATCCCGAATTCAAGTCGAAGCCCTTGGAGCCGCATCCGTTGTTTCGTGCGTTTGTCGGCGCTGCGCTCGACTATCGGCGTGCGCGGGCGGAAAAACAACCGGACAAGCGTGCTCATGCCGCACCTCGACGAGCGTCCGTGATCCTGCAATAGTGCGCATCACTCCAACAGTCGAAATTGGCGGCGGGCCCTTGGCACTGGTCGCCGGCCCTTGCGTGATCGAGAGCGAGGAGCACGTCAACATGCTCGCCACGGCACTGTCGAAATTGAATGTCCCCTTCGTATTCAAGGCATCTTTTGACAAAGCCAATCGCTCCAGCGTGAATTCGTATCGTGGTCCTGGCATCAAAGAAGGTCTGCGGATTTTGAAAAGTGTGCGCGATCGTGGCATCGCCGTCCTCACGGACATTCACGAACCGGGACAGGCGGCTCTGGCAGCAGAGTCGGTGGACATTCTGCAGATTCCGGCATTCTTATGCCGCCAGACCGATATCCTGGTCGAAGCAGGCAAGACGGGACGCGTCGTCAACATCAAGAAGGGCCAATTCGTCTCGCCTGCCGATATCCGGCATGCCGCCGACAAAGTCGCCTCCACCGGGAACAACCGGATTCTGCTGACTGAGCGCGGGACTTCCTTCGGCTACAACAATCTGGTCGTCGATATGCGGGGCTTAGCAATCATGCGCGGCTTCGGATGGCCGGTGGTGTTCGACGCGACCCATAGCGTGCAGTTGCCGGGGGCCGCTGGAACGGCTTCGGGCGGGCAGCCCGAGTTCATCGAGCCATTGGCGAGTGCCGCGGTGGCTGTCGGCGTCGATGCCGTGTTCATCGAAGTACACGAGGCCCCGGAACGAGCTTTGTCGGACGGCGCGAACGCGCTACGGCTCGACAAACTTGAAGGGTTAATGCGGAAACTGCAACGGATTTCGTCCGCCGCACGGTGAACTAGCCACCCCGGTATACTGTTGGGCATGAAGTTCCGCGTGGTCCTCGAATACGACGCCGGTGCACAAAGCTGGTCCGCTGTCTGTCCTGAGTTGCCTGGATGCACTTCGGCAGGAACCACCGAGGAAGAAGCCCGAGAAGGCATCGCGAAAGCAATCCGCCTCTACCTCGCCCCAAGCGATCTGCTTTTGCCAGCCGACGCCAAGCTGGTCGAGGTAACGGTTGGGTGAACGCGGTACGCCTCGGCTAACCGCGGATCAAGTGATCGCGGTGCTCAGACGGCAAGGCTTCATGGTCGCCGGAACATCTGGGAGTCATCAGAAGTGGCGGAATCCAGTCACCGGAAAGCAGGTCATCGTACCCTATCATCGAGGTCGCATCCTACCATTGGGGACCATGCGCTCCATCATCGAAGGCAGCGGAATTTCGGCTGACTCCTGGAGCCGCTAGTTCCTAAGATCTGCTGGCCCACCCGATCAACACAAGACTCAGGGCGATCGTCGAAAAGCTCAACGCCGTCCCCAGCGTCACGACGCCCGGACGATAGCTCATCTCCACGCGATGACTGCCGGCATCCAGCACAACTCCGCGAAGTGCGCCGAATACTTCATAAATGGGCTGCGGCTTGCCGTCGACAGTCGCCTCCCAGCCCGGGTAGAACGTCTCGCTCACTACGAGCAGCCCGCGGCACTCCAGATCCGCATTGATCCGCATGGTGTCGCTATTTGGCCGATCGAACGACCATGCCCCCGCATCCGTACACGCTTCGAGCGCCGGAGTGGGCTGCAACGTCACGGCGGTTGCGGCGAAGCCCACCGAGGGGTCCTGAATCAAACGCCTGAGGTCATCCAGATCCTTTGCCTGAATTACGTTGTGGACGACCCACGTCCGCGGCATCGCCCCAGTCACGGCCGTCACTCCCAGTAATTGCTGCACTCGCGAAGTCCCGAACTCCAAGCGCAGAACGTGGTCCGGTACGGCCGACACGAACGATTGGAGCACGTCCACTCCATAGAGATCGCCGAGATCGGTATAAAGCGAATTGTAATCGGAGACGATCCGCCCCTGGCCGCTCCTCGGCAAACTCTTGGATAAACTCGCGTATTTCCGGAGTGAAGGAGCCACCACGGCTGTGCCTGAATCCAGATCGGTCATGCGATGCGCCGTAACGGTCCCAGCCTCGATCACAACCAGGGCGAGCAAGACAATTCCAGGCCACACAGCAAACTGCCGCCACATCAGAATGGCGAGCACGAACGCCGCGATCAAACCCTTCACCACAAAATGACTCTGGATGGGGAACTCCATCTCAGGCACACGTCCCGACCAAAAAACAGCCAGCATCGCCAACGCAGCAACCGCCGGAATCACGATCGCACGGCGCGGAATTAGTCCGCGGATGATCAGATCGGCTCCCACGGCCGCCAGCGCGCTGAGCGCGAACCCGGCTAAGAAGATACCGCGGCCAGGACTGCGGGCCTTCTCTACCAATGGGAAGAATTCGTAGGCCAGCCGATGTAGCGGCGTGTTTGCGCCGAGCGCGTAGATCACAGAGCCCAGCGCAAGAAAGCCCAGCATCCTCACGCGCCGGTCGGACCAGCGATAGATCAGCGCCGCGATCGCCAGTACAATGACGGTGACGCCGGCAAAGGCGGTCCAGTGGTCCTCAGGAGCGCCCCCGGGCGCGAAGAACTCGGCCAATCCGAACCATGGCAGCGAGTAACGGGCATGCACTTCGTATGGCACCTTGTCCGCCCAGCCGATCGGATTCGCCGCGCCCACCCACCGCCGGGACGCGTGGCCGAATTCATAGAAGGGCAGCGTCTGAAGTGCGCTGATGGGTATCGCGAGAGCGAACGCCAGTAGCGCGCCCTTAAGCACTCGCCAGGATTTACCGGAGGCTGCTACGCATGCGCTCCCCAACAAAACCGCGTAGCAAAGGATCATCGGGATCTCATGGTGCCCGGTCCACCAACTAAGTCCCAGGACCAGTCCCAAAGGCGCAGCGTTCCTAACAATGCCATCTTCCGTCCAAAGGCGAAACGCGAAATAGAAGATCAGCGGAGTCAGCGCAACGGCGCTGGTGAGATCAAGCCACGCGGCGCTCCCCAGGAATCCAGTGCACGAAAACGCCACAGCTCCCAGCAATGAAGGCAGAACTCGCAGCGCCAGATACCGACAGAACCGATACGCGAACAGCGCGGCGAGAAAATGCAGAGTGACGTAAAGCCAGTTCAGTTCGGCAAAACTGAGAAGCCCGTCGCGCAATGGGAGAAGCCCGGCGAACAGAATGATCAGGGGATTCAGAGGACCAGGCTGGCCCGACCCGAGTACCGGCTGTCCCAGCCAGATATAGGGATTCCACAAAGGGAAGTGCCCGGCGTGAAGGCTTCGCGCGAAGAACTGGAGGCGCGGAATTTGTAGTTCCGTAAGATCGTAATGATCGAACCAGACAAATCGAGAAGGTTGAAACAGGAGCGGCCAGTAAACAACAGTGAGCAGCAGGAAAAGACCCGCGGCGATCGCGGTCCGCCTAGTTAGTGGACGCATGAAGGCGTGGCTGCGTCAATCGCTCCCGTTGGCGACGACCAGGACCATCACGAAGACATACGCCACCCCGACGAGGCAAACCACGATCAACCATACCTGCCAAGGCCAGCGCTTCACATCCAAGCATTACCACACCGGGACAGCTTTAGCACTTCGAGGGATCGAGAAACGAGCTACAGCGGCTCAGGCAGGTGCAGCTGCGCCTTCACCAGCGCCTTTTCGAGCACTTGTGCCGCTTCCCCTTCGGCCATCCCCCGTGAAGTGGAGAGTTCGGTGATCAGCATGTGCCGCGCGCGATCCAGCATTTTCTTCTCGCGGAACGACAGTACTTTCTGCGTCTGCAGCACCAGGAGGCTCTTGAGTACTTCCGCCACGGCCAGAAGACTGCCATCACGCATTTTCTCCGTATTGTCCTTGAAGCGATCTTTCCAGTCGTGATAGCGCGGACAGCGGCCTTCGGAAAGAAAGTTCACCACGCGAGCCATTTCGCCATTGCGGGTGACGCGGCGTAGGCGCAGTTCTCCCACGTGCGAGAACGGAACCATCACCGTGAGGCTGTTGTAAGTGATCTTGAGGAGGTAGAAGCGTTCGAGATTGCCGGCGAAGGCCCTCGAACTGATGTTTTCGATGGTGGCAACCCCATGATTGGGGTAAACCACCTTCTCTCCAACTTGGAAAGTCATGCCTGAAGCACCTGTGCCGGAGCGATCGTGGCCCGCCCAATAGGCTCAAAGCATCTTAATCTGAACTTCATCTGCTGTCAATAACAAAGTATGCCATTCGGGTGTAGAGCGTAGCCGATTGATTCTGAAGAGCTTCTGGACCCGGTCTAACTATATCGGTTACGATGAGAAGAATATCCGATGGAATCCGCCAAAATAGACCTGAAGAAAACGGTCCACCTTCCCAAGACCGACTTCTCCATGAAGGCCAATCTGGGCCAGCTAGAACCCAGACTTTTGGCCCAATGGGATGAATCCGGACTTTATAACGCGATTCGCGAGGCGCGGCTTGGCAAGCCGACGTACATTCTTCACGACGGGCCTCCCTACGCCAACGGCAATATTCACCTGGGTCACGCGCTCA
>Ga0070735_10003547_pt1 | contig 13606 bp, 8 predicted proteins | sample Coa_R1_FD_66443 | JGI IMG/M metagenome (GOLD analysis project Ga0070735, IMG submission 66443) | Surface soil microbial communities from Centralia Pennsylvania, which are recovering from an underground coalmine fire - Coalmine... | ecosystem: Environmental > Terrestrial > Soil > Unclassified ...
ATCCACCAGGCAACGATCAGGTTGTTGCTGCTGGAGACCGTGTCGTAGGTGTTCTGGTGATACGAACCCATCTCCGTAATCCAGGCCGGCGCACCGGAGTATCCGTTGCTGTTCATGTCAGCCCGAAGGGTCGCGATTTCCGACGGATTGCTCTGGTAATCGTGAAAATCGAGCGAATCGAAAACGCTGGGTCCCTCAGTCTGCATGGCACTCAGCGCCCAACTGCAGCAGTTGGATGTGACCGGGGCATAAATGTGCGGCGTGCGTCCCGGCAGGTAGTGGCTATACACCCAATGGATGGCATCCGCTGTGTACTGAATGAACGTCATGTACTGGGCTTCCGTTCCACCCCAGCCCTGGCCCGAGTTGTTGGGCTCGTTGTGCACCTCCCAGTTATCAACCACGTAACTGTTTCGCACGTTGAACCAGTAGACGGTAGCAAACACATGCTCCCACCACTCATTCCAATCAGCGGTGGTGACCGGCGGATTCGGTGACCAGGAGGGATTTCCATTGTTATCCCGATTCCGCAGCACAATGATGGGGGTGATGTTGTGCGCATTGAGTTGTCCGATGATGGTCGCAGCGCTGACCGGAGGAATCCCCGTGCTGGCACTCCAGCTATAGTCGCTTCCGCCCGGGGGGTTCGTCATGATGTTGTCCCAGAATGCCCAGTTGATCACTCCGGGATTGGCTTCGATCTGAGCGATGGTGGGAGAGCCGTAGGTTGAAGAGTCGTCGGTTGGCTCCCAGCGCGACATGCCGCCGTACATGCGGTAGGAATTGATCCCGAGGTCTACCAGATCATTGATGTTGAATTGCGAGCTGCCTTCGTTGGCGCCAAGATACTGCGATGTGACTCCCAACTGCGTTCCAGAGACAGTGAGCGTGCCGGTCCCAGCGAACGCATAAGTGACGAGGAGGGAAAACGTGAGCAAGACTACAAGGAGCGAACGCAGTACTTGTACAACGCATGGGGTTGCCACTGGCATGGAAGCCTCCTGCAAGGTGAAAGTACGAAGTGGCCCGCAACAGGGTTACAGCGTGCAGTAAACGTTTACTCGATCTGCCGACCCGCCCACCGCCCGCCATGGGCTTGCTTTCAGCAGGACCAGGGCCGTTGGCTCCGGTCCCGCTGAAGTCTTAGCTCAGAAATACAAATGCAATCCAAGTTGGATCGTACGGTTGGGAAGAGAAGTCTGGCCGATCGTTCCGAACCCGGTGCCCCTCTGTCCGGGAGCTTCGGGGTGAAAACCAGGGCCCGGATCCGAAACGGGCTCGGCGAACTGAGCATGATTTGGCAGGTTGAAGAAATCCGCTGAGAAGACAATCCGCGTCTGTTCGCCCAAAGGGAGTCTGAAATCTTTTTGCAGAGAGAAGTCCAGGTTATCGACCCCGGGGTTGCGCACACTCGACAGGAATCGCGGTGCGTCGCCCCAGGCTTTCGTGATGTCTTCCGGTCCGGTCAGATCCACCAGTCCGGCGCCCGGGCATGTCCCCGAGAAATCGAACGCCTGGTTGTTGAACCACAGGTTGGGACTACGTTGAGAGCCTGAAATCGAGGCCGGATTCCCAACCAGGTTCGGGCGATCCTCGAGCAGATGTGCGCCGTTGCAGTATCCGTAGGCATTGTCGGTCACGCCAAAAGGAGTGCCGGCCTGAATCGTGTAAATGGTCGATACTCGCCAGCCACCCAATACTTCGCTGCCAATGCCGCTGTTCATCCATTTCTTCCCAGGGCCAAAGGGCAACTCAACGATGGGCGCCAGAGTGAAACGTTTTGGGATGTCCCCGGCGCTGACGGAACGTTCGGATTTACGGTCGTAGAAGTCCTGCCCTAAGACATCGAGCGACCAGAAGCCGCCCCAGTCCGACGACGAGTCGTCAATGAGCTTGCTCCAGGTGAAATTTGCCAGCAGCGAGAATCCATGCGAGAACCGATGATCGATTTGTGCTTGCATGGAATGGTAGATGGAACTCGATAGGCCCCAGTATCCCGGATTCACCACCAGGTTCCATATGCCTGCCTCGGCCGCTGCTGTCGGCGAGCAATAGGGACTGGTTGTGGCATTCCAACCTGCCGCCGCCAAACTAGCTTGAGATTGCTGGCAGATGTTGTACGCGTAGTTGATTGGCAAATGCGTACCCTTGCTGCCCACATATCCGACTTGTGCCACCGTCTTCGCTCCGAATTGCTTTTCGATCGTCAGATTCCAGAGTTGGGTATAGGTCGCCGTTTGCTTGCGTGGCGCCCACGAGGAAAACGATACATTCCCATTGACCGGGATCGGAGCAGTAATGGCTGAAACGCTGGGGCTGGTGATGGCTGGCAAACTGCTCCAGTTGGTTCCGCCGGGGATCGGCGTCGTGGCCAACAAGTTCGGCCCAGGCTGGCCATCTCCTGCACGTCCGTGGCCTACAAATCCCGGATGCATAATGCCGTAGCCGGCGCGCACCACCAAACCTCCCCGCGGATTCCACGCCAGTCCGATGCGCGGTTCGAACTGTCTCTTCGACGGATCGAGCGTTGTATCCGGCGCGTTTACGCCGAATTGCTCCCATAGCGCGGTGAACGGATTGAAAAATGCGTCGCCATGGTGGGTTTCGCGAAACGACTGGTCATATTGCCAGCGCAGCCCCAGGTTGAGAGTGAGCTTGGAACTGAGTTTGTAATCATCCTGCACAAAGAACGCATAAGACCAGGCGCGGGAGGAGACAAACGCGTTCTGAACTTGCACTGAGTTATTGCCGCTCATGACTCCAAACAGAAAGTCTGCGAAGGCATTTCCTTCGGTCGCGCTTCCCCCATTCGTCTGGGTTCCATTGAAAAGGAAGTTCCCGTCTACGCCGTTTGGCTGATAGTTGTCGATCGCGTAGTGATCAAATTGTGCTCCTACTTTGACGTTATGTTTGCCTACCGTCCGGTTGATCGTATCGCCAAAGTGAAAGGTTGTAGCGGGCTCGTAAAGCATTCCGCCATTCGAAAAACCCGAATAGCCGGTGACGCTGACGCCTGGGGTACCACATTTCGTTCCACCGCCGGTGTCTGGTACCGCGGAGAGGCAATTCGGAATACCGGTGATGTTATAGAACGCCGGCGAGGTTGCGCCTGCGCCATAGGGAGTGCGATCGCCAATGCGATGGGTGTACCCAAAACGGAAATCGTTCAGTGTTCGAACGCCAAAAGTGTGCGTCTCTCCCACCGTTATTGCATAATTTGCGTCGCGCCCGGTTTGCCTTCCCGCAGGACCGGGATTGATGTTGTAGCTGTAGCCAACCCCGAATTCCGTGTGCGCCGCCACAAAGAGATGATCGGCTTGTCCGAGGTTCCAATCCAACCGCGGATTGAACCGGTTCACCGAGTTGGAGCTGGGTTCATTTACGGTCAGGGATTCGATTCCCGCACTCACAGGCAGTTGGCCCGTTGGCCATACCGCTTCGATGGCCGAAGAGATTGGGCTTACCGACGTGATCACATTTCCCGGAACTGGGGTTGTGGTTCCCGGATAATAAATTTGATTGATGTAAACGCCAGGGCTGCTCTGGTCATTGCAGATGCCGCCCGGCCCGGTAAATCCGCTCACGCAGAGCGCGGCCAGATTTCCGCTGCGGAAATTGGCGTCCGGAACCAGCACCCCAGCATTGGGGGCGCTGCCGTGGGAGCGGATGGCTTCATAATCCGTAAAGAAGAAGAGCCGATCCTTCATAATCGGCCCGCCAATGCTGCCACCAAATTCATTGTAGGTGAATGGATTTTTGGCCGAGCCAGGATCTACGAAGTAGTCTTTGGCGTCGAGTTTCTCATTCCGGTCGTACTCGTAGGCTGAGCCGTGAAAGCGGTTTGTTCCCGACTTGCTCACCTGGATGACGATCGCTCCCCCGGCTTTTCCATATTCCGCCGACATGCTGTTCTGCTCGATGCGGAATTCCTGAATCGCTTCCACGGTGGGCTGCACGTCCTGGCCGCCAAATACGGGTGGCGTAATGGAAGTGCCGTCCAGTATGTTGTCGTCGTTCCGAGGCCTGCTACCGCTGATCCTCACATTGCCCTCGTTGCCGCAACCCTGGCAGCCGAATTGTTGTGACACGCCCGGCGCTAGCACTAAAAAGTTGTATGGACTCCGGCCGCTGCCGCTCTGTGTCGGTAACTGCTCCAATTCTCTGGAATCTAAGGTCTGGCCAAGGTCGGTTTGCTGCGTCTGCAGGATTGGAGTATTGGTGGCGCTAACCTCCACAGTTTCGCTGCTCTGCCCCACAGCCAGGGTCAAATCAATTTTCGGATTCGCGTTGACCTCAAGTGCAATGTTGGGGGTAACTGCAGTCTTAAATCCCTTGGCCTCGGCCTGTACTTTGTAATTGCCGGGATTCAAGCTGGTGGCGTTGTACACGCCGGCACTGTTCGTTCTCCAGGTCGTGGTGACATTGGTATCGACGTTCGTAACTCTGACCGTGGCACCAGTAATCACTGCGCCGCTGGAATCGGTAACGATTCCGCTGATGCTCCCGAACACTCCCTGAGCCGGCAATCGTTGCGGACAGAGAAATACCATCACTGCCACTGCTGCCAATGCCACTGTAAGCTTTGCTGATTTCATGGCCTCCTCCGGGGGTGGGCTGCCTAAAAACTCGGCCAATATCGAACCAAGAACGAAAGCCGATTTGGATAAGGTTGGGGCCGGAACAAACTTGCAGAATACGTTTTCTCACCAATCCAAAACCATTGTCAAGAGCTATTTTTGCCTGTGGGGAAATTAAAAACGTTTTTAACCCCAGCCAGGGCTGCCAGCGTCGCAGCTGAAATCAAGCCTTGCTGGCCATTGCTGGGGGTGATCTTTTGAGGCGGGAGCCTACGGCTTTCGCGACGCGGCGATCCGGACGGCCTCTGCCGGGGCGAGTGCCGTCGAACGTCTCAAGACCAGGTTCGTGTTCAACGGATATTCTTTCCGCCCTTCCGACATGCCGTCTCGGCCGACATCTTCCATCAGCGCCCGGAAAGCTATCCGCGCCAGTTCTGCCTGCGACATTTCTACCGTGGTTAAAGGCGGACTCATGAACTCCGACAGCCGGATGTTGTCGAAACCGACCACCGACAGGTCGCGGGGAACCACAATCCCGAGGTCATAGGCCTCGCGCATGACTCCAATCGCCGTCATGTCATTCGAGCATACAACCGCCGTCGGACGGTGGCGCTGGCGCATCAGTTTTCCGAGCGCCCGCATCCCCCCTTCCATGGTGTGATCTCCCTCGACAATCAACTCCGTCGAAATCTCCAGACCAATCTCACTCATCGACGTTTTGAATGCGTCTTTCCTGGCTAAAGAGGACTTCAGATGCAGCGGTCCCGCTACGAACGCAATGCTGGCATGACGTAGCGCGGCCAGATGTTGGACCGCCTGCCGTATGCCATTCTGATAATTAATCCGGATGTTGCTCACTCGGGGCGCGTCGGGACCGACGTCCACGAACACCAGCGGAACCTTGCGCAATCGAAGATCGTCAAGCAGCGACTCTTCCATGCCGAACGTGAGAATGGCAACTCCATCCACGCGACGCTCGATCATGCGCCGCACCGAAGACTTCATGCGCGTGGTGTCGTGTACCGTGGAGGTGACCAGAATTTCGTAATCGTTTTGAACTGCCAGTTCCTCGAAGGTTTGCACAATTTCTGGAAAGAATGGGTTGGTAATTTCAGAAACGACCAGACCAAAGATCCGACTCTTGCCGGAAACCAGCGCCCGAGCCTGCGTGTTGGGATAATAGCCAAGCTGGTCCACAACTTTCCAAACCCGGCGCGCCAGTTGCGGATCCACGGTAGGAACCCGGTTGATTGTCCGGGAGACGGTGGCGATGGAGACTTTGGCCCGCCGCGCGATTTCACGAATGTCCATAAACTGGCACTGGTCTCAACGCAGCATACTAGCACGACAAGAATACGTTTACTACAAAATGCTCGAGCGGCCAACTTCAGGGATGGGAACTTTGCCTGCTGTTATGGGAAAAATTTCGCCTGTCAAATTGTGGCTTCATCTCAAATACTGTTCCAGCGTGATCGGCCACCGATCCAGGAGCTTGCGGCCGGCCTGATGGTTTAGTCTGTTCTCTCCGACTGGTGAAGCTTGGTCGCCACGTTTATCTACAACCTGAAAAACTGCTGGCATAGGAGCACTCTATGACTCAAGCACGTTCCACCGGTATTTCGGAGTCGTCTGAATCGTGGCCGGCAATCCGGCTGGCGGATTGGAAAGACACCTATACCACGCTGCACATGTGGACGCAAATCGTGGGGAAGATACGCCTTAAGTTAACTCCCAGAATCAATCATTGGTGGAACGTGCCGCTGTATGTAAGTTCGCGCGGATTAACTACCTCTATCATCCATTACAGAAATCGCTGTTTTGAGATGGAGTTTGATTTTCTCGACCATAAGCTGATGATCCGCACCACCGATCCGAAGACAAGGGCCGTAGCGCTTGCACCCCGGTCCGTCGCCGACTTCTACGCCGAGCTCATGGCCGCACTCCGTTCTTTGAATATCGATGTGCATATCTGGAAGATGCCCGTAGAGGTGGCCGATGCCATCCCGTTCGATCAGGATCAGGTTCACGCTTCCTATGATGGCGAATACGCGCGGCGGCTGTGGCGGATTCTTCTATCGCTCGACGAGGTATTCAAAGTCTTCCGTTCGCGTTTCGTGGGGAAATCCAGTCCGGTACATTTTTTCTGGGGCAGCTTTGACTTGGCGCTCACGCGTTTTTCCGGCCGTCGAGCTCCGGAGCGCAACGATTCTGATCCGGTGCTTGGCAAGATTATGCGCGAGGCGTATTCGCATGAGGTGATTAGCGCCGGCTGGTGGCCGGGTGGCGGAGATGTGAAGGAGCCCGCGTTCTATTGCTACGCCGCGCCCACGCCAGACGGATTTGGGCAACAACCGGTCCGACCTGAAAAGGCCTTTTATCACTCGGGCTTGGGCGAATATCTATTGATGTATGACGATGTGAGGCTGGCGAAGTCGCCCAGCACCGCCTTGCTGGAGTTTCTCCAGAGTACATACGAAGCGGGCGCCACAACCGGAAAGTGGGACCGCGAAGCGCTCGAGAAAGCGCCCGAATCTTCAGGCGCATAAATCCAGCAGAAGATATCCGCACCGTTTGTGCGCGATGGAGAGAGCGTCTGCGCGCTACTCGCTCTCCGCTCTTTTCGCCAGAGTCTTCTCGATTCGCCGATCTGGAACAAGCCACATCACGGCGACCAGGACGTAGAGGGCGCAGGACATCCAGGGACGCATGAAAGCCAAGGGTACGGCAACCGTGTAGATGATCGTAGACACCGCACCTTTCCGGTCGCTTCCGACCGATGCAGCCAACAACGAACCTGCTCCCTGATGTGCGATGAGTACCTTGGTCAGGATGAAGTAGGCGATCGAAGCAAATAAAAATAACGAGCCATATATGGCTACTGGCCAGGGCGAGAGAGGATTCCCGCCCACCCATGCGGTCGCAAATGGGATCAGCGAAAGCCAGAACAACAAATGTAAATTCGCCCACAGGACGTCGCCGGCGACAAAGCGCACTGCCTGCAACAGGTGGTGATGATTGTTCCAGTAAATTCCCACATAAATGAAACTGAGCACATAGCTGAAGAAGACCGGAATCAGCGGCTTCAAAGCAGCCAGAGTTGTTCCCTGCGGCGACTTCAACTCCAGGACCATGATGGTGATGATGACGGCGAACACTCCGTCACTGAAAGCCTCCATACGGCCTTTGGTCATCGCCGATACGCTCCCTTTCCGGTGGTTACATCTGAGAGAAATATACGCCGGGTAATTCGGGAGGCCTTCCCAAGTTCGCTGAAACTTGTCTATGTGGCTCCGGGAGGGAAACAATTGGAAATGGTCGGGGAGAGAGGATTTGAACCTCCCTCCGACCCCTGGTTACGAACCAGACTCGAGGGCTCGCTGAAACCTATTGAAATTTGGAGATCGCAAGTGATTTGTTTTGATTCCGTTGCGGGCTCGGGAACTGCTGAACTTTACCCTGGCGCTGGAAACCCAGGTCCAATACAACCGGAACCCAATCCGATGCCAGCTTCCGACGGTTTTGGGGAGTGCCGAGACGAGAGGCTTTGTCCACTCGGACCTGAATCTTCTCAATGCGACCCAGAATAGCTTGTGCAGCGCCAGTGAGTCGAACGGCGAGGTCGGCGGGCGTGCAGAGTTAACAGTTGCTGACAGAGGGCGAGGTTTTCGAGAATGAGATCCTCTCGAGCACTGAAAGCACCGACAATCCAGCCAGAAGATGCCGAATAGTCATGGCAAGAGTCATATCGGAACACTCCAAATCGAGCGCGCAGTGAAAGTTACTGATATTGCGGGTGTTCGATCTTGTGGCGAATGGCAGTTTTTACTTTGTAAAATTTAATTTACCTTGTAAATAAATTGTCAAAAAAATTATCAAAAGCCTCTTGCAAGTTCCGGAGGAGGCGTAGTAGGATTCAGCCCCGGTACGGTGGTTGGACCTCTGCGGAGGAAAAGCGATTTAGATTCGCCGCGGAAAGCGCCATGAGGAAGGGGTTCCTCATTCGCGTGCCTTATGGGTCCTTGTAGCTTCTGCCTTGGCATTTGTGGGATGCGCCTTTTAAAACCGATCGCCTGAGGGATTCGGCATGCGTAGAGCTATGCAGTCTCGCCTTCTTTGGACCTCGCAGCGGATGAAGCATTTCCTGATCGCAGCGTTGGTTCTGGTCTTTCTTATTCTCAGTACCGGGCAAAGGGCCAACGCCCTGCCGGCATTCGCCCGTAAATACGGTCTCCGCTGTTCCGCCTGTCACGAATCCTGGCCGATGCTCAATTACTTTGGCCAGAAGTTCAAAGACAACGGCTACCAGTTGATGAATGACCGCGATGCCCCCATCTGGCAGAATCCGGGATACTGGCCGGTCACGTTCCGTATCGTTCCTATCTGGCACCGCGTGAGCACCGGAAAAGTTGCGGTCGATACGTATACGGGAGGTGCGGTTAGCGGGTCGGCGATCCATCGGCTAACCACATCGGGGTTTGACCTGAGCGGACTCGATTTCCACACCGGCGGAACGCTGGAGAAGAATATTTCCTTCTACGTGTTGCCGTCTTCCGACAGCACCGGTGCTTTCCATTTTGAGACGGTCATGGCCCGGCTGGATAACCTGTTTGGCAGTCCATGGCTCAACCTCAAGCTGGGCAAGTTCGAACTCGACAATCTTCTTTCCGAGAAGCGCGTTCTCACACTAACCGGCAACGGGGGTATTTACCAGCTGTACCACTTCATGCCGGTGGGCGACGGAAACATCTTCGGGCAAATGGGCGACAACCAGCTTGGGGCCGAACTCATGGGGCACTCCTGGAACGACCGGACCCGGTACTCCGCCGCGGTGCTCAGTTCGACAGATGGAAATGTGGGTTTGCCTTATGGCAACGCCTACACCGGTTTCTTTGCCTTCAGCCAGGCTTTCGATGCCGGCAAACTTGGCGTGGACCGCATTGGCGCTTACGCCATGATTGGACAAGCTCCTACCTACTATCTCACTTCCGCCAGCACACCTTTGGGTGGAACGGGGATCAGCAACAAGTCTTTCCATCGGGAAGGATTTGTCGGCCAGTTCTACTTCGGCCAACACGTTGATCTGCAGGTCGTGACGCAGCATGGTTGGGACAATGCCTGGTTCGGTCAGGGCTACGGAGATCCCATCGATAATGTCGGCGGCGCCAACAACACGCCAGGCAGCACTCTTCCCGTAGGTTCGCAGGCGCCTACCTGGAATGGCGTTTTGTTTGAACCTCATTACGTGTACAGCCCGCAGCTCATCTTCATCGGGCGCTTCGAAACGATAAGGATGTCGCGGCAGGCAAATGGCCCTAGTTCGGCCAGTGCTACCGCCTCGAATTTCGGCAACATCTCCACTTACACCGTCGGCTTTCGGTACAACCCTTTCATGACTCCCCGGGCCGGCTTTGCCTGGCATAACGAGTACAACTGGCTCCATCAGGATGGGACGGGCCCCGTTCTTGGTTTGGGTACTGCCAACATCAATACCAGCGAAGTGCTGACAGGATTTGATTTCGATTTCTAAAAATCGAACTTTTGGAGAGGGATGCATGCGAACAAGACTGCAAATGTGGTCTCTTCGGCTGGCCGCCGTCGCGGTTATCGCGTTCCCGTGGACCTTGTCGGCTCAGCTCACCAAGGCCGACATCGACACGCGTCTGGGCACAGAGAGCCACATCGGAAAACTCACCGGCCATGCCAAAGATGCTAAAGGGGACTACCGTCGCTATTGTGTCAGCTGCCACGGCGAACGAGGAGACGGGCAGGGCGAAAGTTTTCCGTGGGTAGATCCCAAGCCGCGCGACTTCCAGTTGGGGATTTTTAAATGCCGTTCCACCCCGACGGGAACGTTGCCCACCGACCAGGATTTGTTCGACACCATCGCTCGCGGCCTCGACCGCTCCAATATGCCGCAATGGAGCACGTTCACCAGGCAACAACGCGCCGATCTGGTTGCCTGGGTAAAACACTTTTCTCCGCGCTTCGTCAGTGAAAAACCAGGAACGCCCATCGAGATTCCTAGTGAACCCGCGGTCACGGCGGACCGTATTAAAGCGGGCCGCGAGGTCTATGCCCGAGTGCAATGCTGGAAGTGCCACGGTGTAACGGGCGAGGCAAATGGTCCTTCGGCCTCGACGCTGCAAGATGACCTTGGCCGTCCGATTGCGCCCTACAACTTCACCGAAAAGGCCCGGCCAAAATGCGGCGACACCGATCGCGACATCTACCGCATTTTTATGACCGGCCTGGACGGTACGCCTATGCCCTCCTTTGCCGACAACATCAAGCCGGATGAGGCATGGGATCTGGTCTTCTATCTGCGATCGCTGATGTCTGAACCTAGCAAGGAGAAAGCGATCGCCAAACAACTTGGCTTGAAGCCGGTCGATCCCAATGCAGCTCCGCCACAGCAGCAGTAAGCGCGACCACCGGCACGATTGAAGCCGCACAGTTCATAAGGGAGAAATGTATGAAGAGTCGATACAATTTCACGGCTTTACTCACCGTCGCAATGTTGGTGGGCGGCGGCGCGTTGCTCTTGAATCAGAAGGTCAGCGCGGCCGGCGAAGGCAAAATCAGTGGAACGGTCAAGCTCGACGGCACCGCTCCGCACATGAAAGGGATCGATATGTCGAAGGATCCCTACTGCGTCAAGGTGAACGCCAACACTAGCCCCCACATGGAGAACGTAGTAGCCGGCTCCGGTGGCGGATTGGAGAACGTGGTCCTGTACATCTCCGAAGGCCTAAGCGGCGCGGCGGCGGCTCCGGCGACCGCTGTGCAGGTCTTCGATCAGAAAAATTGCCAGTACACGCCTCACGTGTTAGCGATGGATGTCGGCCAGACTTTCAAGGTCACTACCAGCGATCAGACGGCCCACAACATTCACCCGAATCCCAATCCCATGACCGGCAATATTCCGTGGAACCAGTCTCAACCGCCAGGAGCTCCGCCGGTCGAAAAGAGCTGGAAAGCGCCGGAGATGATTGAAGTGAAGTGCAACATCCATCCCTGGATGCACGGCTGGTTCGCAGTGGTGAAAGGGCCTTACGCAACCACGGATGCGAGCGGCAACTACACCATTAATAATGTGCCGCCCGGCAACTACACAGTAACCGCCTGGCAGGAGGTTTACGGAACGCAAACGCAAAAAGTGACCGTAGCCGCCGGCGCTCCGGGCAAAGCCGATTTCACCTTCAAGGCCAAGTAAGGTCAATGAAGTAAGGCATGCTTCGATGAGCCGCCGTTATCAGAACGGCGGCTGCGAGGCGGATTCAGGCGGGCAGAGTCGACCCGCTCAAGGCGAGGGGCAACATGGCGAGATTCTTCGCAATTACCATCTTCGTGATTGCAATAGTTTCGGCGATTCCCATCCTGCGGCATACCTGGTGGATGGCTCCGGATATCTCAACCCATGGAGCGCCGATTGACGAGCAGATGTCGGAGACGATGGCCGAAGCCGGAATTTCGTTCCTGGCTTCGCAGTTCATCCTGGGCTACTTCATCTGGAGATTCTCCGGTTCGCGGCCGGGCGAGAAGATCAAGAATTTCCCCGGTGGCGCGAAGGCCATGGTCTGGGCGGCGGTTCTACTGGTGGGAACCGAGGTTATGGCGCTTGGTCTCTTTGGCGTGAAAGCGTGGGCGAACGCTTACTTCACTCCGCCCGGCGCCGATGCGATGCCCGTCCAGGTTCAGGCTGGACAGTTCGCTTTTTACTTTCGCTACCCCGGTCCTGACGGAAAGTTTGCCGCCATTCACCCGGACATGATCAGCGAGGCCAATCAGAATTTCTATGGCCTTGATACCGACCACGATCCCGACGCCAAGGACGACATTGTGACCGCGGAAATGGCCGTGCCTGTCAATCGCGAGATTCATCTGCTCATGCACTCCAAAGATGTGGGGCACTCGTTCTTCGTGCCCGAGCTAAGAGTGCAGCAGGATTTCGTTCCCGGCCTCGATCTTTCGGTCCACTTCACCGCGACCAAGGTCGGCCGATACGAAATTGTCTGCACCCAGCTTTGCGGCCTCGGTCACTACAACATGAAGGCTTATCTTTCCGTATTGTCGCCGGAAGATTTTGACGCCTGGATGAAGAAGCAAGCCGCTTTGCAGTAGCGGTAAGACCGTCTCCCCAGAGGGACGAGGATAACCTTTCGAGGTGAGCACATGCACGATATGGCAGGGCACGCACCGGCCGCACACGCAGCGCCAACGAGCTTCATCCGCAAGCATATTTTTAGTCTGGATCACAAGGTTATTGGCAAGCAGTATTACGGCTTGGCTTTGGTGGCGGTCCTGGTCGGGATGGTGCTTTCCTGGCTGATGCGCATCCACCTGGGATGGACGAACTTCGCCATTCCAGGGCTGCACCTGCTTTCTTCCACCGGCGCGCCCGGCAATGTGATGACGCCGGAGTATTACCTGCAATTGATGACCATGCATGCCACCATCATGGTTTTTTTTGTGCTTACCACCGCACCATTTGCAGCATTCGGTAATTACTTCCTGCCGATTCAGGTCGGCGCGGAAGACATGCCCTTCCCCCATTTCAACATGATGTCGTTCTGGGTCACATTTGTCGGATTCCTCGTTCTAGTTTCGTCGTTCTTCGTCAGTGATGGACCAACGCTGGGCGGCTGGACTCAATACGCTCCCCTGAGTGCCATCGGCGCCGTTGGCGGACCAGGCGAAGGCATGGGCGTAATCCTCTGGGCCGCAGCCATCGGTATCTTTTGCATCGGCCAGTTGCTGGGCTCGCTCAACTTTATTACCACCACGCTCGATATGCGGACCCGCGGCATGAGCCTCTGGCGCCTGCCGCTCAGTGCCTGGGCGTGGTTCATCACTTCAGTCATGGGTTTGACGGCATTCGCGGTTCTGATGCCTGCCTGCATCCTGCTCATTCTCGATCACGTGGCTGGAACCAGCTTCTTCGTCGCATCAAACCTGGTCCTCAATGACCAACTGCAGCCGCATTCGGGCGGATCGACTCTCCTCTGGCAGCACCTGTTCTGGTTCTTTGG
>Ga0070735_10003548_pt1 | contig 13605 bp, 2 predicted proteins | sample Coa_R1_FD_66443 | JGI IMG/M metagenome (GOLD analysis project Ga0070735, IMG submission 66443) | Surface soil microbial communities from Centralia Pennsylvania, which are recovering from an underground coalmine fire - Coalmine... | ecosystem: Environmental > Terrestrial > Soil > Unclassified ...
TGTGTGCCGGTGGAACTCTGTATCTGCTTCCCACAGATCTGGATTTCCTGAACGCCGGAATCCCTTCCGTGCTGCGGGATGAAGCGATCACGCACTGCATCCTCATGGTCGCCCCCCTGTCCACCTTACCGGCCGCCGATCTTCCGAGTTTGAAGGTTTTGGGAACGGGAGCGGAGGCCTGTCCCGCCGAGCTGGTTGCACGCTGGAGTCCCGGGCGCCGTTTCTTCAATATTTACGGACCTACGGAAACAGCCATTACGGCCACGATTGCCGAATGTGTTCCGGATAGCCGTGCTCCCGTCATCGGTAGGCCTATCGCCAACCTGCAAGCCTATATTCTGGATCCGGCGGGACAACCTGTGCCGATCGGCGTCGCGGGTGAACTGCATATCGCGGGCGTGGGCCTTGCGCGGGGATACCACGACCGCCCGGCGCTGACTGCCGAGAAGTTCATTCCCAATCCATTCGGGCCGGGACGGCTTTACCGCACCGGTGACCTGGTCCGCTGGGTGGATGTTCCAGGTGGCACCCAAGCCATTCAATTCCTGGGCCGGATCGACAACCAGGTGAAGATCCGAGGCTTTCGAATCGAGCTGGAAGAGGTCGAAAGAGCCTTACGGTCGAGCGGCACGATAAAAGACGCGGTGGCAACGGTTTGCGCGGGTCCATCCGGAGACGGCGCAAAAACTCTTGTGGCTTATTTCACGCCGGCTGACGATCAGAACCTGGAGACGTTGCGAGACGAGCATGTCGAGTACTGGCGACGGCTCCACGAAACCGGGTTGCGAGAGCCAGAGCCCCCGGATCTCGCCTTCGACACCACTGGTTGGAAAAGCAGTTACACCGGGGATGACATTCCGGCAGTGGAGATGCGCTCCTGGGTGGAGTCCACCGTCAGTCGCATTCTTGCCCTCGAGCCACGGCATGTTCTGGAAATCGGCGCCGGGAGAGGGCTGCTGCTCTCGCGCATTGCTCCACTGGTCGATAGTTATTGGGCGACCGATCTCTCGCCCGCCATCACCGCGCGTTTGCAGAAACTGAAGGCTACCATCGCCGGCCTAGACAATGTCACGATCCTGACGCGCCCGGCCGATAACTTCGAGGACTTTGCCGAGGAGCAGTTCGACACGGTGGTTCTCAGTTCCGTGGTGCAGTATTTCCCGTCGGTCGATTATCTCATCAGCGTACTGAAGGGCGTTTTTCAGGTACTAAAACCGGGTGGAACGGTGTTTCTGGGCGATGTCCGCAGCCTGTGTCTGCTGGAGGCGTTTCACGCTTCGGTCGAGTTGTCCAAGGCCCCCGGATCGCTCACGATGGACGCACTGCGCAGCCGGGTTCAACGCGCCGTGCGAGTGGAAGGCGAGCTGGTGATGGACCCCCGATTCTTCACCGCGCTGAGACCGTTTTTCCCGCGTATCGCCCAAATCGAGATTGAGCCAAAGCGGGTCCCTTATCGAAACGAGCTTTCCCTTTTCCGCTACGATGTCACGCTTCGGACGGCTGCGGAAAGCAAGCGGATGGAAGGATTGGAATGGCACGATTGGTGCGCCGAGGGCCTAACGCCAGAGAGGCTTACAGGCCTGCTTTCGACGAGGTCATCCAATCCCATCGCAATCGGTAACGTGCCGAATGCGCTGTTGCGGGAGGCAGTGGCTCTCTTACGGCGCTTGGGCAATGACTGTGCCGGCACGGTACAGGAATGGCGATCGCGACGTGCGGCCGGCGGCTACAATGGCTGCGAACCCGAGACATTTTATGCTTTGGCCGAGCAGTTTTCTCGCCGGGCCCATCTCAGTTGGGCGGCGGCGTATCCAGATGGCGCATTCGACGTCATCCTGATTCCAAATGCGATAGCGCGAAACGTGGAATTGCCCGAATGGAGAGTGCCGGTTGGCAAAGAATTGTCCCAATACGCCAATAATCCACTGCGAGCCAGAGTTCTACAGCAGCTTGGGCCGAAAGTGCGGCAGGAGTTGCGGGAAAAGCTGCCGCACTACATGATTCCCTCGGTCATGATTGCCCTGCCAGCTTTACCAATGACGTCCGCTGGCAAGGTAGATCGTAAGGCACTACCGCCGCCCGACGTTTGGCAGGAAAGCGGCAGCGGCCAGGTCGCACCGCGTACCGCGAACGAAGAGAAACTCATTTCCGTCTGGCGCAGCGTACTGGGGTTCGAGGAAATCGGCATTCACGACAATTTCTTCGAGCTTGGGGGAGACTCGATCCTCAGCCTGCAGATTGTGGCGCGAGCCCGGAGCCAGGGAATCATACTGACGCCGACTCAGGTATTCGAACACCAAACCATCGGCGAACTCGCTGCCGCCGCACGGACTTCCAGCACTTTGCGGGTCGTAGCGGAATCGGTCCCCGGGGCCGTTCCGCTGACTCCCATGCAGAAGTGGTTCTTCGCGCAGGACATTGAGTCTCACCATCACTTCAACCAGGCGATCTTGCTCGAAACCGCTCCCGATATGCAACCGGATCTGCTGCGGCAGGCTCTGAACCAGGTCGTTATTCACCACGACGCCCTCAGCTTGCGGTTCGAGCGCTCCGGTGGCGAATGGCTGCAGTACCGCTCGGATCATTCAAACGACACGCCATTCGAGGTGATCGACCTCTCCCACTTGGCTGCGGACGAGCGGACGACTGCGTTGGAAGCGCGGGCTGGAAGCTTGCAGGCAAGCTTGAATCTTTCAGCCGGCCCACTGTGCCGAATGGCGTTGTTCACCTTCGGCGAAGGTCAACGCGGACGCCTGTTGTGGATCATGCATCACCTGATTGTGGATGCGTTCTCGTGGCGCATTTTACTGGAGGATTTATCCACTGCGTATCAACATCTGTTAAATAGCCGGTCGGTGCTTCTGCCCGCCAAAACGACGTCGTTCCAACAGTGGGCTGAGAGGCTGCAGCAATACGCGGACAGCGGAGCCGTACAGGACGAATTGAGCGCCTGGAACTTCCATGCAGGCGAGGCCTTGCCTGTAGACCGCGCCGGCCCGAATGTTCACGCATCGGTCCGGCACTACCAGGCTGGCTTAACGGAAGCGGAAACTCGCTCGCTCCTGTACAATGCGAACCGGGCCTATAACACTCAGACTCTCGACCTATTGCTTACGGCCCTGGCACTGAGTTTCCAGACGTGGACCGGTCGCGCAGAGCTCACGATCGAGATGGAGGGACACGGACGGGAAGCGATTTTCGATGATATCGATGTATCGAGAACCGTCGGCTGGTTTACGACCCTCTTCCCAGTTCGCCTGCAGTGTATTAGCCAGGATTTGGGCGCATCACTGAAGGCGATCAAGCAGCAAATTTGCTCGATTCCACACCGGGGCATCGGCTACGGCATCCTTCGATATCTGGCACCGAACGCCGGCACGGACTGGCCGAAGCCGCAGGTGAGTTTCAATTACCTGGGCCGCTTCGACACGCGGGATTCCGCCAGCACCGGCCTGTCGTTCGCTGCCGAAAATCCTGGACCCGGGGATGGCCGGATAGGCCAGCGAACACACGTCCTGGGGATCAATGGAAGAGTCGAGGAGGACCGTTTACGGTTCTTTTGGATTTACAGCGCCAATTTGCATGACGACAGTACGATCCAGCGGCTGGCCGATGGCTTCCTCGCTGTCCTCAAGGAGTTGGTCGCGTTCTGCGTGTCGTCACAAGCCGGTGGATACACGCCCAGTGACTTCCCCCTGGTCCGCATCACTCAACCCGATCTGACCAATCTGGCGGAGATGCTGCATGGCAACATCGAAGCGATCTATCCATTAACTCCACTCCAGCAAGGCCTCTTGTTTCATAGCACTTACAGCGGCACTGCTTCGCTTTACCAGACTCGAATCGTGTTTTTGATCGACGGCAAGCTCGACGCCGCGGTTTTCCGCGCCGCTTGGAAAGAAGTCGTTGCTCGAAATCCCCTCTTGCGGTCGCTCTTTGTCTGGGAAGGCCGCGAGCAGCCGATGCAGGTCGTAACGCGTAGCGTGGAACTTCCCTGGCAGGAGCAGGACTGGAGCAGCGAAGAGGATGCGGGGCTGAAATTGGCTGGACTGCTAAGCTCCGGTGGCTCCAATATCGTCCTAGACCGGGCTCCGCTGCTTAGTTTCACTCTGGTTCGCCTGCGCCAGGATCGTTACGCGTTCGTGTGGGATTCTCATCATATCCTGCTCGATGGCTGGAGCGGTCCCATCATCCTGAAGCACGTCTTGGAATCCTACGAAAGAATCAAAAACGGCGCAGTGATCGGCTTGCCCTCCGCACCGGATTACGGGCAATACATACGATGGCTCCAACAACAGGATGTATCGGAGTCCGCAGTGTACTGGATGGAAACGCTGAGGGGCTTCGCGGCGCCAACACCCCTGGTGATCGAATCCAGGACGCCCACGGGAAGAACCGGACACCGGCACCACGGAATTCAGTTAGCCGCCCAGAAGACCGCTGCGCTGAAGAAAATGGCCGAAGACCATCGAATCACTTTGAGCACAGTCTTTCAAGGCGTATGGGCACTTTTGCTCAACCGTTACAGCGGACAGGACGACGTGGTATTTGGCGCGGTGGTGTCCGGCCGCGAGGCGAACGTTCCAGGGATCGAGCAAATGGTCGGACTGTTCATCAATACGGTGCCCGTGCGCGCGAGAATGGATCGGCGACGCGAGGTTGGCTCCTGGATGAAAGAACTCCAGGGACAGCAAATCGTCCAACGCCGGCATCATCATACCCCGCTAGCGGAAATTCAAAAATGGAGCCAACTGCCCGCGGGAACCCAGTTATTCAAGAGTCTGCTGGTTTTCGAGAATTACCCCATGGACGAGAGCCAAGCCGAAAAGCGGGAATTCCGGCTCGAGTATTACGGGATGACCAGCGACACGCATTATCCCATTGTCATAAGCGTTGCACCGGGACCGGAGTTGAGGATCCTGTTCGATTACGACGCGAGTCTGTTTGAGCACGATGCGATTGCGCGCCTGGGGGCACACTTTGAGCACCTGCTTTGGGCGATAGCAACAGCCCCCGCAGAGCGGATCGGAGATCTGGCTCTGCTCACGCCGAAAGAAGAGCGCCAGGTGCTCATGGAATGGAATGCTACTCGGCGCGAATTGACGGAAGATACTCGTTTCCACGCTCTGTTCGAGAAACAGGCGGCCATGACCCCGGATTCCCCAGCAGTGGTGGGACCGAGCATACAAGGGGCTTCCTGCGTGACTTTGACGTATCGCCAGGTAGATGCCCGCGCCAACCAACTGGCGCACTACCTGCAAGCTCTGGGGGTGGCTCCGGAGAAACTGGTGGGCGTCTATATGTCCCGCTCGGTAGAGACTATCGTCGGCGTACTGGCAATATTCAAATCAGGGGGAGCATATGTTCCCCTGGACCCCGCTTATCCCGCCGAGCGCCTGGCGTTCATGTTGAGGGATTCAAATGCCGGTATTGTTCTGACCCAGACCGGATTGCTAGACACACTGCCCAGCCACCAGGCACAGATCGTCAATCTCGAGGCGGAATGGGAAACGATCGGAACCCAGCCAGCCACCAGGCCACCGCGCCAGGAAGATCCCGACAATCTGGCCTATGTCATTTACACCTCTGGCTCCCGTGGTGTACCAAAAGGTGTATTAGTGAGCCACCGCAATTTCTATCAATTGGCGATCTCCTATGCCCGGGCCTTTGACCTGAAGCCGGACAGCCGGATTCTGCAGTTCTTTTCCATGAATTTCGATGGTTCGTTATCCGAAGTGGCCATGGCCTGGGGTGCCGGGGCATGTTTGCACGTGGCGGAGCCGGCAAGCCTGATGGCCGGTCAAAGCCTTCAGCAGATTATGGCCTCCCGAGGAATCACTCATGTTACTCTGTTGCCGGGAGTTCTGCGAACCCTGTCGCCCAAGGGGCTGGAGGGTCTGAAAACGGTTATCGTGGCGGGCGAGGTGTGCCCGCCGTCGCTAGTCCGGGAGTGGGCCGAGGGCCGAAAGTTTTACAACGCATACGGGCCAACTGAAATCACCGTGGCCGCCACAGTTATGGAGTGCCAGACGGAAGATTTCAGAGACACCATTCATCCACCGGCTATCGGCCGGCCCATCGAAAATACCGAAACTTATATTCTCGACCAATGGTTGCGGCCGGTGCCGGCCGGAGTTCCCGGCGAATTGTACATCGGGGGCATCCAGGTTACTCGCGGGTACCTGAACCAGCCGGCGCTGACTGCTGAGCGGTTCGTGCCCGATCCATTCAGCGGCCGTGCGGGCGCTCGCCTGTATCGTACCGGCGATTTGGCGTACTACACGCCTCAAGGGGTCATCGTGTTTCTGGGGCGCCTGGATGACCAGGTCAAAGTCAGGGGATACAGAATCGAAATCGGCGAAGTTGAAGCCGTCCTCAATGCACATCCATGCATCAGAGAAGCCTGCGTAACGGTGCGTCATGATCCGTCCGGTGATAACCGGCTTGTCGCATACTGGGTGGCTCTCCAAGAGCCGGCGCCTGTGATCGCCGAAATCCGTGAGTTCCTGAATAAGAGCTTGCCAGCCTACATGGTGCCTGCCCTGTACGTGCGTCTCAATGCTCTTCCGTTCACGCCTGTCGGCAAAGTGGATTATGAAAAGCTTCCCGACCCTGATGAGAACGCCATGGAGCGCAGGGCGTTCGTCGAACCGCGTACGCCGGTCGAGAAATCCCTGAGCGGTATCTGGGCCAGGGTCTTGGGCCTTGACCGCGTCGGACTTCGTGACGACTTCTTCGATCTCGGGGGCCACTCGTTGCTGGCCTTGAACGTAATCGCGGGAATCAGACAGCAGTTTGGAAAGACGCTGCCAGTGGCTGCTTTGTTCGAGGGCCGGACGGTGGAGAAACTTGCCAATCTCCTCGCGAACGCCCCCGCGACGCCCATCTGGTCTCCCGTGGTGCCGATACAGCCCAACGGCGGCAACCTGCCGTTCTTCTGCGTCGGAGGACTGGGAGTCCATGTGTTCTACTTCCACGAATTCGCTGGCCGGCTGGGATTCGATCAGCCTTTTTACGGTTTGCAGCCGTTCGGAATTGAAGAACGAAGCTCCTCGCCCAACAGCATGGATGACCTTGCCGAAATTCTGATCAAGGGAATTCAAAGTGTGCAGCCACATGGCCCCTATCACCTGGGCGGACACTCGGCCGGGGGGCGGATCGCCTTCGCGCTGGCGTTGGAATTGCAGCGGCGTGGATTCGACGTCCCGCTGCTAACGATTCTCGATATGTCGCCGCCACGTAAGGATCTCGACACCGCGGAACGCAAGCATTGGGATATCGCGGACGGCTTGGCGGGCTATGTGCAGTTGGTCAAACGAGCCTTGGGCGAACGGCTCGACATATCGTTGGAGCACCTGACGAGCCTTCCCGAGGAGGAAGCCTGGGAATATGCCGCCGGAAAACTGAGAGATTGCCAACTGCTGCCCCCTGATTCAGGGGTAAATGAACTTCGAAAGATGGCCACCGTTAACTCGGAGGTCGTACGAAGCGGCCAGAACTTCGTCCCTCGGGACATGTATCGGGGAACGCTGATCGTTTACAAGTCGAGTGAAGCCATGCCGAGCGGCGAATTGATCGACGTGGATGGCTGGCAGCCGCACTGCGCAAATCCGGTTGTGACGCACCGCGTTCCCGGAGACCACATGACGATGCTCAGGGAGCCGCACGTGGAAGAGCTGGCGCGTCTATTGCGGATGGAGACCGGCCGAGTTCTCGGGGCGGCCCCGTCCAGCTTACCGATTCCATCAGTGCGTATCTCTGCGCCCCCTGATTTCCCGGTACATTGGGACGACCCGGCGGACGGGTTGGCCCTCTGGACCTACGACACAGCCCATTATCGAGACCCCGTTTCCCCTCTTGATTTTTCCTTCCGCCATCAGGACATGCTGTCCGGCGGCAATCTCGCAAACCACACTTATGGTCTTCCCTTCAGCTCACTCGCACGCTCAATCAACACGTACGTCTATCAGAAGACTACGTTCAGCAGCAACTCGGCGGAAGAGCTGGCGGAGCTGATGCAGACCGCGGAAAGAAAGGTGCGCACCGCTATTGCCGGGTTGGAGTCGCATTGGAACGCCACCTGGCTTCCGGCCATACAAGCGCACCTGGGTTATTGGGAGAATTATGACCTGTCCGGCGCGGATTTGCCGGCTTTATTGGAACACGTTGCCGAGAGCCGCCGGCGCGCCAGAGAAATGTGGAAGGTTCATTATCTTCTGCTAATTCCGCTGATTCTGGCGATGGCGGATTTCGAAGAGTTATACCGGGACCTTTTCCCTGAATGCGACCCCAAAGAGGCTTATCAGTTGCTTACCGGATGTCGCAACAAGACAGTGGAAGCCAATGCGGCTCTCTGGGAGCTGAGCCGCAAATCGATGACATTGCCGGTGGTTCACAGAGTACTTACCGAATCCCCCGCCGCCGCCATTGCGGAGGAATTGCGCAAGTCCGGGGAGGGGCGGGCTTTTTGGCGTGACATCGAGGAGTATCTCGCAATCTACGGCCAGCGCAATGACAACACTTACCTGGATCGGCCGTCCTGGATCGAGGATCCCGCCCCGGTGATCCAGAACCTGCGGAACTACTTGTCTCAAGGCGATCGAAGTCCCGAAGTCGAATTGAGCGACCTGGAGGAGCGCCGTAAAGAGAAGACCAGGGAGGTTCGAAACCGGCTGGCGAACCATCCCGCGCCCGTAATTGCGGAATTCGAGGCATCGCTCAAAGCGGCTCGCGCCGCAACTGCTTTGAGCGAGGAACACAACTTCTGGATCGACAACAAGATTACTTTTCATCTGCGCAGGCAGGCGCTGGAACTGGGGCGTCGTCTGAAGCGGTTGGAAATGATGGATCGCGCCGAAGACGTCTTTTATCTCACGGTTGAAGACTTGATGTCCCTTTCCGGCGGCGAGCCGCCAGAGGACTTCCGGACACTCGTAACGGGACGCCGCCTGGTGGCGGACCGATTCCGGAAATGCACGCCACCGCCCAATCTGGGATCGTTCGTTCAGATGCCACGGCTGGATGATGCCCTATCGCGATCGATTTTCAGATTCTCGGGGGCGCTTCCCGAGCCGGCCCGGCAGCACGACGAGTTGCGAGGCATTCCCGGTTCGGGAGGCAGAGTGCGAGGCATCGCCAAGGTCGTGTTCACCCTCGCCGATGCGCATCTAGTGCAACACGGGGATATTCTGGTGACACCCACGACATTGCCCTCCTGGACGCCCTTTTTTGCCAGTGTGGCCGCCGTCGTGACCGATGCCGGCGGTGTTCTCAGTCATGCCGCCATCGTTGCCCGCGAATATAATATACCCGCGGTGGTGGGAACCCGCACGGGGACGCAATCTATCGAGAACGGGCAGTGGATCGAAGTCGACGGTGACGCGGGAGTAGTGCATCTGCTGCCCGAAGGACGGCCGGTGGCTGCCGCCGGAGTCAGTTGAGCGTCGAAAATCTGTGAACGGAGTTCAAAATATGAAAATCGATGGATCGGCGCTGTTAGTTCAGGATGTTTATGAAGTCGCGGCGAACAACGCGCGGGTAGAATTATCCCCGGCACAGATGGAAGCAGTCGCCGCTTCGCACTCCCGCGTACAGGAATGGGGCGAAGCGAAGCACCCGATTTACGGGGTAAACACCGGATTCGGAGAGCTGGTGCCCGTAGTTATTCCGCGCCAGCACAAACGCGACTTACAGGAGAATCTCATCCGCAGCCACTCGGCGGGTGGCGGAGAACCGTTTCCCGATGAAATCGTACGCGCCATCATGTTGGCGCGCCTGAATTGTCTGATGAAGGGGTACTCGGGCGCGAGTCCCGAAACGGTTCTCCTGTTGAAGGAGTTCCTGAATTCCGGTATTCACCCCGTAATTCCCCAACAGGGATCGCTGGGCGCGAGCGGCGACCTGGCGCCGCTTTCGCACATGGCTTTGGCTCTGATTGGCGGGGGCCTCGTATGCAAAGATGGGCAAGTCCGCCCGACCTCTGAAGTCCTGGCCGAGGAGGGCCTTGAACCTCTGAAGCTGGGTTATAAGGGCGGTCTAACTCTTATCAATGGCACGTCCGCCATGACAGGCGCGGCATCGATCGCACTGGTGAGAGCCGACCGCCTGCTTAAATTGGCGTTGGTGGCCGCGGCGGATTTCGTGCAGTGTCTGGGAGGGTCGGTAGGCGCTTTCGACGAGCACGGACACGGGTTGAAGAACCACAACGGCCAGATGGTAGTGGCCCGGGAGATGCGCAGACTGCTGGCCGGCAGCAAGTTGACTTCCAACCACGCCGGTTTGATGCAGGCGATCTCCGACCGGATAGGGGATTCGGACGAGGTGACGGACACCGGTATTTACTTGCAGAATGCGTACACTCTGCGGGCGATTCCGCAGATCCTTGGGCCGGTGCTCGACACCGTCGAATTTGCCCGCCGCCTGGTGGAAGAAGAGCTGAACTCAAGCAATGACAATCCCCTGATTTTCGATGTGCCCGATAGGACCTTCCACGGCGCGCATTTTCACGGCCAATATGTGGCCATAGCCTGCGACTGCCTGAACATTGCTCTGACCGAGATCGGTGTGCTTGCGGAACGCCAACTGGACCGATTGGTGAATCCGAACATTAACGGCTCTTTGCCGCCCTTTCTGGCCGAAGATCGCAGCGGTCTCTTCTGCGGCTTTGAAGGCGGTCAATACCTGGCCACCAGCATCGCCGCGGAGAATCTCGATTTGGCGGCGCCTTCATCGATCAAGTCGCTCCCATCTAACGGATCCAACCAGGACGTGGTCAGCATGGGTACGACGAGTGCCCGCAAATCTCTTCAGCTTTGCGGAAATGTTATGACTATCGTGACCTCTCTGGTCGCGGCCTGCAATCAGGCTGCGCACATAGTCGGGCAAGAGAAGTTTAGCGCTCCTTTGCTGGAACTGCATTCGGATCTCTCCCGGCTGGTTTCGGTATACCGCGACGAGAGGCCAATCTATGAGGTATTGTCCGCGGTTCGCCGGTTCGCGGACAGCGAACGGTGCTGGAAGTATCTCGATGACAACGTGGATTTGAATCCCCCCGCGCGAGCCCGCGCCGTTTAGTTCGCGGGCCGGCAAAGAACAAAAGCCTGGAGCTGAGAATATGAACAATAATCACGATGCTGAGTTCGACGTCATTGTTGTCGGAGGCGGGCCCGGCGGCTCGACCGTCGCGACGTTCGTGGCGATGCAGGGCCGTCGGGTTCTACTGCTGGAGAAGCAGGCGATGCCCGCCTATAAGATAGGAGAATCCCTGCTGCCTGCCACTGTGCACGGCATTTGCCCGATGCTGGGAGTCAGCAAGGCTATCCAAGAGGCGAATTTCATGCCCAAGCTCGGCGGCACATTCCGCTGGGGCAAGGGCGACAAAACGTGGGATTTCCTGTTCTCGGTCTCCTCGAAGATGCCCGGGCCGACCTCAACCGCCTACCAGGTGGAGCGTATGAAGTTCGATACGATACTTCTCGACAATGCCAGGAAGAAAGGCGTGGATGTGCGGGAACAACATAGCGTCACGGACGTCCTCATGGAAGACGGCCGCGTCGCCGGCCTGGTCTTTACGGACGATAGCGGAATAGTCCGGAGAGCCCGTGCGCGCTATGTCGTCGATGCTTCGGGACACCAAACCTCGCTTGCACGACTTTCCGGAGAGCGCATCTATTCCAAGTACTTTCAAAACTTGGCCCTGTTCGGTTATTTCCACGGCGGAGGCCGATTGCCAGCCCCCAATCAGGGCAACATTTTCTGCATCTCGTTCGAGCACGGCTGGTTCTGGTATATCCCGCTGACCGATACGCTCACCAGTGTGGGCGCCGTGGTTGCCAAAGAGCTCGGATCGCTGTTGACGAACGGACACGAAGCCACACTGAACGAGTTCATTCGCGCCTGCCCGCCGGTTCAGAGACTGCTTGCGAATGCGACGCGAGTCACCAGCGGCCCTTACGGAGAGCTGCGGGTTCGTAAGGATTACTCCTACAGCCATACCAAGTTCTGGGTTCCTGGAATGGTCCTCGTCGGTGACTCGGCCTGTTTTATCGACCCTGTCTTCTCTTCCGGCGTTCACCTGGCGACGTATTCGGCTTTGCTCGCCGCGCGTTCGATCAACACATGTTTGAGAAACGAACTGGACGAGCAGCGTTGTTTTTCTGAATTCGAAGCCCGGTACCGGCGCGAGTACGCTCTGTTCTACGATTTTCTGCTCGCGTTCTACGACCTGAATAACGATCTCGATTCCTACTTCTGGCACGCCCGCAGAGTTACGAGCTCCCCCGAGATCGGCAACCGGGCCTTCATCGATCTGGTGGCTGGAGTAGCAGGCTCCGGCGAGAACCTCTATTCAAGCCCGGAAGAATTCTTCCGCCAACGTGAAGGGCTCGGAAAGCTATTGTTTCCGCAAAGCGTGGACGACGGAGCCGGAGCACGCAAGCCCATAGAGCCCAAGGGCGCGGAGTTCTATGCCAGCTTGGTTTCCGAAGTTGTTCAGTTGCAGGCTCAAGCGACATTGAGGGAACAGCGTCCCGCTGAAACGCCTCTGTTTCCAGGAGGTCTGGTGGCGTCCCCCGATGGCTTGCACTGGAGAGAGGTAGCCAGCTCCCAGGCTGCAGGTAGCGGCACGATGGGCGAGAAATATGATGTGGGCCGCTTGTGAGCGGCTGCGGGTCATCACGCAATAGGCGGGAGCCGTAGAGTTAGCGACCGAGCCGGGAACCGGCAAGACGCACCTGGTTACAGATCTATGCGCGGCGGCATGCCGGCCATGACGGCGCGCTCGATTTACGACCGCTCTGCCTTGGTGAACGAACTGGTCGAGGCTAAATACACCGGCCAGCTTAATTAGCCGCTGGGGAGATGGTCTCGTTATGAGCTGATCGTGATTGACCGACGAACTTGGCTACGTTCCGCTGGCTGAAGCGGGAGCGGAGTTGGTATTCCAGGTAATCGTGATCGAGCCCAGAAAACGGCCGTCATCGTTGCGACTATAATAATTTCCCTTCTCGAATGGCCGCAGGTTTTCCCGAATGCGGGGTTGTGCAAACCGATACTGGATCGACTGACTGATCGGGCGCACATTGTCGAAACCGGAACCGAGTCATTCCGGTTCCGGCGGACGATAGCGATCCAGCATAAGAACGGAGTCGGGGCCGGGCGCTGGCCGAAGTTTGCGGCTCGCGATGAGAGGAGAATTATCAGGTGCGTAGGGGGGCCAAATCAAGTTGACGCACCGTCGACGTAAGTGCCCATGCGGGGGCACTTACTGAACTGAACTAAGAGCGTGTCAGGAAATTACTAGAACAACTTTAGGCTATCTTGTTTTATACTTGTGATCGTGGTGAACCACAAGGATATTCAGCGGCGATTCCGTTCCTTGTCAGCCTTCCTGGGCGAGCGAATGCGCCGTTTGTGACGGCTGCAGAGAGCGAGGCTATCGGGTACGGAGGCGTCTCAGCGGTAGCGCGTGTGACGGGGGTATCGCGCCGAGCGATTACCGAAGGAATGAAAGAACTGAATCAGCAGAAGATGGCTCGTAGGAGCCGATCGCCGCAATCCCGAATCCGACGGAAGGGGGCGGGGCGAAAGAGGACGGGGCGAAAGAGG
>Ga0070735_10003549_pt1 | contig 13603 bp, 13 predicted proteins | sample Coa_R1_FD_66443 | JGI IMG/M metagenome (GOLD analysis project Ga0070735, IMG submission 66443) | Surface soil microbial communities from Centralia Pennsylvania, which are recovering from an underground coalmine fire - Coalmine... | ecosystem: Environmental > Terrestrial > Soil > Unclassified ...
CGCCGCGATAGTGGTCGGCGCCTCTTCTAGCAATATCTAGTGGAACCGCGCGAGCGCGTTTCGCAAACGGCTTACCACTCGCTCTTGCCCCAGCACCACCATGGTATCGAAGAGCGGCGGCGCTACTGCTTGCCCCACAATGGCAACACGGCAGGCGTTGATCAGTAGGCCGGCCTTCACGCTGGCGGCTTCGGCAACGGCGCGCGAAGCATGATCGCACGCGTCGTGGTTCCACTCCGGCAGCGCTGCAAGCGCGTCGGCGAGCCTTCCCAGCAATTCCGGCACTTTGAGGTCTTTCCAGAATTTTTCCTTGGCCGCTGGATCGATGGGGAACTCATCGCTGAAAAACGCCCGCGACCAAGATGAAAAATCAGGCAGCAATCGGATGCGGGGCCGCAGCAAATCCACTGTCTTCGAAAACCAAGCGTGATCTCTTCCGTCCGGACCTGGAGCGGCGCCCGCGGCCCACTCGTCCCTCCACAGTGCGCTGCGCTTCAATTCGGCTTCCACTTCCGGCAGCAGTTCTTCGATCGGAAGCTTCTGCAGATACTGCGTGTTGAACCATTCGAGCTTGGCTTTGTCAAAAACTCCATTCGTGCGGCTGACTCCCTCGAGCGAAAATCTTTCGATTAATTCCTTTGTGCGCAGATACTCGTCATCGTTTCCCGGCGACCATCCCAGGAGCGCCAGGAAATTGCGGAACGCTTCGGGCAGAAAGCCTTCCGTGCGGTACATGTTGACGTCCGTCGCTCCATGACGCTTCGACAAGCGTTTCTTGTCTGGACCAAGAATCAGCGGCACGTGCGCGAACAGCGGCGGCTCCGCTCCCAGCGCACGATAGAGCAGGACCTGCTTCGGAGTGTTGGAAATATGGTCCGCGCCACGAATCACATGCGTGATGCGCATGTCGATGTCGTCCACCACCACACCCAATTGGTACATCGACTGGCCGAATTCTGCGTCGCCCTTGCCTGAACGCAGCAACACAAAATCTTCGATCTCATCATTCGAGAATTCGGTCTCGCCGAAGACTGCATCTGTGAATTTTGTCGTTCCACCGAGCGGCACTTTGAAGCGCACGGCGGGTTTTGCGCCCGGCGTTGAAGGTCTTCCGTCGCGGCAGCTGCACCGCGTTATGCGCCGCGCACCGCCGCCCTTCGGCTCTTCGTCCTGGCCGGGTTCCGCGTGGTCTCCGCCCGCGTACTTTTCCGGTGGGCAGTAACACAGAAAGGCGCTGCCATTCGCCAGACATTTTTTGGCGGCCTCAAGGTAGAGTTCCGTGCGCCGCGACTGGTAAAACGGGCCTTCGTCCCACTCGACGCCGAGCCATTTCAGTCCATCCAGAATCCCGGTCACCAACTCGGGCTTATTTCGCTCCGCGTCGGTGTCTTCAATGCGCAGAATCATCGTTCCGCCGTGCCGGCGTGCAAAAAGCCAATTAAATAGCGCCGTGCGCGCCCCACCGACGTGCAAATATCCCGTCGGCGAAGGTGCAAATCTCACTCGAACGATTCCGCTACTCTCTTCCCCAGCTTCAGTCATTGCGTCAGAGATCTTCCTAAAAAGTTCGGCTGTCCAGTCTAGCGAATCCCCTCAGCCCCGTCCAACGCAAGCGAGTGAGCCGACTCTTGTTCCCTGAGTGGCTGCGTTCCGCCTGGGGAGGTTTTAAATACGCGGTACTTGACTTCGCGAATAGCATGGGCCAGAATCCCGGGCGTTTGCCATGTTAAACGCGCCAAGCATCTTGGAGCCGCCCGCGCGCACATCCTTAGTGCCAGGACTCGATGATCATGTTCAGCCAAATCTAGGGCACGCTTTGCGCATCTGGTGGGCATATTACTGGCCGACAACGCTCATTACTTTCATTTTGAGCTATCTGTTAGGGCTCGCTATTCGCGCCCTTTACGAGAATTTTGTGGCCTCCGCGAATCTGCTTCTTCCCATATCGAAGTACGGCAGCTACGTCATCAATTACATTGTCGCCTTCTTCGTGATGCGCTACGTCTTGGGCAAGACCTTTCGTCACTTCAAGCTCATACTGATTTCAAATGCCAGTGATTCTTCCTCTCAACTACTACAGCCCACATTCATGCGCACGTTGCGGGTTTGGTGGATATTAACGTGGTGCACGGTTCTATATGGCCTGCTTGGTCTCGCCTTCGTGCTCTACCCAATGCAGTGGTTCGTGGGAATCTTCCGGCCCAGCCCGCTTTTTGCAAGCCTGTTTTTCCTTTTGTTGGGCACTGCGCTTGGAGGCGCCTTTTCACTCTTCATCATCTACTCAAATATCCTGGAGGAGGACATCGGCGATTTCCGAGTGGCCCTTTCGCCCCGACAAATCGCGGAATACGAGAAAAAATCGCTCGCTTCTGACCCAGCCCCGTTGGGCTGAGTTTTTCGGCTGGATTCGCTGTGGCTAGGATGTCGCGTACTTGTCACCCCCACCCCTGCTGCCTCTTTGGCAACCAGTACCCCGGTACGCTTGCTTAGTCAAATTTGCATCATCCATAATCACAGGTACTTTACTTTGTGCATCGAGGTGACCCCTCGCGCTGCCGCAGGATTGTCCCTGCGCGCTAGTCGAGGCTATCGTTCCTCGAGGCACGAATCGCTTCACCGTGTTTGCACGGTTTGACGGACCCGTCCTCGCTGGGGCGGAGAATTGAACGAGGCCTTGACCAACCAGAGCTTCATAGCGCTGGCTTTGCTGACGGCTACCTCTTTGGTGGCCGGTTTCTTTGCCTATATTTACAACCTGAAGCGTCGCCCGTATCTCCTCTATTGGACGGTCGGATGGGCCATAGTCTCCCTGAGTTATCTCGGGCCCGTTCTGTCGCGCGGCACCGATGCGTGGCCGGTGCAGACGGCGCTCGATCAGTTTCTCTACGCTGCAGCGGGAATCTTTTTCTTTCTCGGCGCTCAGCTTTACGCACAGCGTCAGCTCTGGAGCATCCCGGCAGCGGCGGCCGGCGGCGTCCTCGTGTTTTGGGCGGGTGCCGTCGCCCTTCGTTGGTTCAACTTTCCCGTGATTCTTCCTGCGGCGGCGATTTTTCTCGCGGTAGCCTATATCTTCTGGCTAGAAAGCCGCCGCCAGGAAACGCTCGCCGACTGGCTTTTGGCGATCTCCTTTGTCGTGTGGGCTGCCGTGGGAGTTACTTTCTCCTTCTTCCGCGCTGCTCCCTTCTTCCGCGACATCAGTTTCCAGACGGCAGCCGCTGTTCCCTCCGCTTTCGTCGCCATGCTCATGGTCATGGCGCTCTACGAAGAAGAAAAGCGCCGCGTCGAGCGCAACATGCTGGCGCTCTCAAACCTCAATCTGGCCACTTCGAGTTTTGTGGGTGGAGAGATTCAGCGCATGCTCTCGCAGGCCCTCGATCGCGTGCTTGGGGTCGTGCGTCTTCCTGCTGGCGCGCTTTTCCTTCACCATGGCGACCCGCAAGGCCCCACCTCCGTCGTGGCCGTTGGCCTGAGCGAGAACTTCTGCCGCACCGCACAAGAGCAAGGGCTGGACGATTATCTGGTTGGGTTGGTTTCACGCCTCGGCGGACTCCTCGGGTTCCGGGACCTTCGCAATGATGATACCGTTGCTGCTCTGGAGCGCGAAGAGCCGATCCGCCGTTTCCGCCAACTCGCGCTCGCACAAGGACTGCGCAGCATCGTGGCAATCAGCCTTCAGGCCAAGGAGCAGGCCTTTGGCGTACTGCTCCTGGGCACTCCGGATTCGCGCCGCTTTACTCCCGCCGAATACCGGCTCCTTCTCGCCCTCGGCCACCAGATTGGCATGGCTGTCGAGAATAGCTACCTCATCCAGCAAACCTCCCGCCGCTCCGAGGAGCTTCACGTCCTCAACGAGATTGGGCGCGCCCTCAGCTCGACTCTCAACAAGGAGGATCTCCTCCACAAAGTCTGGGAAGAGCTCCGCCGCCTGTTTGATGTCGAGAATTTTTACATTGGCGCGCTCGACCCGCTTCGTGACGAAATGCGGTTTGATATAGAAGTGACAGACGGCATCCTCAGACCTCCGCGCAGCCGTCCCGCAGGCAACTATGTCACGGAGTACATCATCCGTACGCGTCAGCCGGTGCTTATTCGCGATAACTACGTCGCCGAAGTCAAAAAACTTGGCGTCGAGCCGATCCTGCAGCACGGCTGCTTCTGCGGGGTGCCTCTTGTCGCGTATGACCACGCCATCGGCGCGATGGCCGTGTTTTCCGAACACGAGCGCACGTTTGACGAGGGGCATCTTGAACTCATGCGTGTGCTCGCCAGCGAGGCAAGCATTGCCATCGAAAACGCGCGGCTCTTCCACGAGGAGCGCACCAAAGCGCGTCATCTTTCGCTTCTCAACACCATTTCTCGTAATGCCATCGCCACGCTCAACCCCGACGAAATGCTGGCCAAGATTACCGAGCAGCTCGAAGCGGGCTTGACGTACGATCACATCGGTATCAGCGTGCTCGAATACTCGACACGCGAACTTGTCGTGCAAGCCGAAGCCGGCGCTCGCCGCGGTGCGCTCGGCCGCCGCGTCCCTCTCGGCACCGGCCTCATCGGCCATGTCGCCCGGAGCGGACAATTGGCCGACTATCAGGCTTCAACCTCCGGTGACTCCCCGCAGAAGCCGCTTTTGCCGGATTCCCTGGCTGCCGTCGCTCTCCCGGTCTTCTACGCGGAGCAGCTTCACGGCGTGCTGTATGTCGAGTCTTCAGTCGCCGTCGAATTCTCCGAGGAAGAGATTCTGCTTCTTCGTACCTTGGCCGATCTCATTGCTGGCGCTCTCCATAACGCCCTCTCCTTCCAGAAAGCCCAGGAGCAAGCCATCACGGACGGCCTCACGGGCGTAAAGACCCATCGTTTCTTCATGGAAGCCCTGTCCGCTGAGTGGAAGCGCTCAACGCGTGCAGGCCGGGCCTTTGCGCTGGTGCTCATGGATTTAGACCGCTTTAAGTTCGTCAACGATTTTTACGGCCACCTCGAAGGCGATCTCGTGCTGCAGCGCGTTGGCCACATCCTCGAAACGAATTGCCGCCGCTCGGACGTGGTGGCCCGCTACGGTGGCGACGAATTTGTGATTCTAATGCCAGAAACGAACATGGAGCACGCGCGCCAGCTTGCTACCAAACTTCGCGGTTGGGTTTCCGCGGATCCGCTTCTGCGTGAGAAAAACATCAGCGCCAGCTTTGGTATCGCCTGCTATCCACTTCACGGCTCCTCGCCGCAAGAGCTTATCCAGGTGGCCGACGCTTCGATGTATTTGTCCAAACACCAAGGTGGGAATGCCGTATCAACGGCAGACCATTTCGACCCGAACGAAGCGAAAAAGTGGAAGCGCGATGTGCTTGAGGCCTATCTCGGTGTGACTCTCAAGCGCCTTTTCGCCACCGGTCCCGAAGCCTTTGAAGAAATCTATTCGCGCCTCAAACAATTTACCGAGTCGCTCGCTACCACCGAGGCTCCCAACACTAAGTCCACCATGCCTACATCCGCTCGTGGCCCTGAGGGTCTCCCTCAGGCCGTCCTGGACACGGTGACCTCTTTGGCTTTCGCCATCGACGCAAAGGACCACTACACTCAGGGACACTCGCAAAAAGTCTCCGCTTACGCTGCGCTTATCGCTGAGTCACTCAATATGTCCGACACGGAGATCGAGGAGATTCGCCTCGGTGGCGTCCTCCACGACATCGGCAAAGTGGCTATCCCGGAAACTATCTTGAACAAGAGCGGGCCATTGAATCCTGAAGAATGGGAAACCATGAAGGCCCACGTAAGATTTGGCGCCAAGATCCTCGATCCGCTTGCTCCGCTCGCGCGCATTCGCGAAATGGTTCTGCATCACCACGAATTTTTCGACGGCTCCGGTTATCCGGACGCTCTCTCCGGCGAGAGCATTCCTCTCGGCGCCCGCATCATCGCCGTGGCCGATGCCTACGACACGATTACCAGCGACCGCACTTACAAGAAAGGCCGCAGCTCTCCCGAAGCACTGGCCGAACTCGAACGCTGTGCCAATGCCCAGTTCGACGGCGCTATAGTTCAGGTCTTTGTCCGTACTATGCGGCAACTTCCCAATCCCATTATTGAAGTCGCGACAAGCGCTCCGCGTAACTCCTAGTTCCGCCTCACCGTCATTCAAAGTTGCTATCGTTTTTCGTTCTTACTCCGTCAAACCATACAGTCAGGGTAAGACTCGTTTCTGTCCAGGTGAAAGTCTCCATCGAAGTCAAAACGTAGCGACCTTTTCGCGGAAGGAGATTCATGAACCGCAAAAAATTTGGCTGGCTGCTGCTTATAGCGTCCATCACAGCTTCGCCGCTTCTTGCCTCTCCTCATTCCACCGCTGCGTTCAAGAAACTGCTCTCGCTCGCCGGGGAATGGGAGGGAAAAGACGAACACGGTATGGTTGCGAAAACGACCTTCAAAGCCATGGCAGCAAACACCGCGGTGCTTGAGACGCTCGCCGCTTCCGGTATGGACGAAATGGTTTCGCTCTACAGCATCGATCAGGATTCCATCGCTCTGGTCCACTATTGCCCCACGAACAATCAACCGCGCTTGAAAGCTACTCCTGAGACCGATGACTTCAAGGAACTTACCTTTGAATTTCAGGGCGCCGGGAACCTTAAGTCCCCCACCGAGGGTCACCAACACCGCCTTGTCATTCGCTTTGAAGACGCCAACCACATCACGGAAACCTGGACTTGGCGGCAAAACGACAAAGATACGCTCATGGTCTTTCATCTGGCACGTAAGTAAGCCACCTCGAAATCGGCCGCTCTAGTGGCGCCAATCGCCCCATTTCGGGAACGCGCCATGTGATGAAGTTTGGCCCCTCAAGTGCCAATCAATTCGGTGGGAAACTGCGACCATGAAGCCCACCGATCCACAGCCTGCCAGCAAAATAGCGCAATTGCGCCGGAGCCAGCGAGTCTGCCTCAGGCTGCCTGTCACAGTGCTCAGAGAAGGCCCGGGCACTAATGTCGCTTCAGAAGAGACTCATACGCTCATGGTCAACGCTCACGGCGCGCTCGTGCAGTTGGCCCTGACAGTGGAGGTCGGCCAGTTACTCGGTATCAAAAACACACAAACGATGGAAGAACTCGTGTGCCGCGTCGTGCATCTCGGCCCCGAGCATCCGGGCAAACGAGAGGTGGGCGTCGAATTTGAAGTTCCTGCTCCGCGATTCTGGCGAATCGCCTTTCCGCCAGCCGATTGGACTCCCCGCAGCCCGGACGCGAAGGCCCCTACGCAACATGTCCTCGGTGGCAAAGCGCCCGTGAAAAAGCCTGCTGTCCCACCTGCTGACACTGAGAAAAAGCTAGTGAATAAGCTACCCGGACCGGTCCAAAGCTGAGGCTCTCATGCTGTTCCGTTTGTCGTCGACCGTTCCAATTTGGGATTCCTCGCGCCTTTCGCATCACTCCGGCTGTCCTCGAGTGACGTGTCCAAAACGCACTCCTCTCACCGTCCGTTAAGATCCACATCCTTGATTGGCAGGTCCCAGTGCGCGTCGAGAATCTCGAATCGCCTTTGTTCTTCTTTCTTGTAGGTTTCCTGATCCGGGTAGAGCTGTTTGATCAGCGCCGCGCTGTCGAAGTTGTCGTTCGCGATCGCCGCGTTCTTAAAGACAATCGTCACGCGGAAATCCCAGCGGCCGTCCTCCGTCGTGTGATAGCGCGGCGCCGTCATGCTGACCTTCAACATACGTCCGAGTTCCATCTCCTTCTTCAATACCGGGTAATGATTCTTTTTAAACAATGCAAGGAACTCATCCGCATGTCCCCACTTCGCCTTGTAGTAGTACTCGATCACATAAGGCTGGGGACCAACTTCACTTCCGCCCCCGGTTTGCGCCGCCTTCGCCCGATAGCGCCCCGCCCCGAGGATCGCTACCATCACAATTACTCCGAGTACCACCCACTTCACCACCCAAGCGTGTTTTATAGGCATCCGCTCCTCCGTTTCATCTCGCACCAAGGCACCTATCCTAACCTCATTCCCGGGCATTGGAGTAGCGACGGTGGACGTCCTCCGCGTCGAAAAACAGAACTGGCCGCGTCTGATATCCTCTTACTTAACCGTGGAGTGGGCGAAGTTTCAGGGAGGCGAAATGCAAACAGCAACCGTCCAGTGGATTGGCGAAGAAAAATTCGCAGCCACCAGCCCTTCGGGCCACGCCATTACCATCGATTCCGACCGGGCTTCCAACAAAGCTCCCGGACCGATGGAGCTTGTGTTGATGGCGCTCGGCGCGTGCACGGCGACCGACGTCGTCAGCATCCTCAAGAAAAAACGGCAAACACTCGAGGCTCTCGAGGTCATTTGTTCCGGTGAGCGCGCCTCCGAGCCGCCCACCGTTTGGATAAAACTAGAAATTCTCTACCGCCTCCGCGGCGTGCTCGACGAAACCGCCGTGAAGCGCGCCATTGAACTCAGCGAACAAAAATATTGCTCGGTCTCCGCCATGCTTCAGAAAACCGCCAAGCTCACGTGGCGTCACGAAATTCTGCCACCAGCGGATTGAGTCGCCACACGCGTCGCGTCTCCCCGGTTCGTAACGCATTCGGATTGCAAACACTTGTGTCTTTCGCTCTTGCCTTGTAACCTCGCAGCCGCATCGCATAGAATTTCGCATTCGCCTGGCTGGCACCAACTCCCAAGGAGAATCATGTCCCACCGCATCGCGGCTAAAATCACGGGCGTCGCAGGCTATCTTCCCCCAAAAGTGCTCACAAATGCCGACCTTGAGAAAATGGTCGCTACCAACGACGAGTGGATTCGCACCCGTACCGGTATACGCGAGCGCCATATCGCCGAAAAAGGCACGGCTAGCTCGCATCTCGCCACCGAAGCCGCCAAATCCCTGCTCGCCAAAACCAACACCGACCCCGCCGACATTGACCTGATCGTTCTTGCCAGCGTCACGCCGGACATGATGTTTCCCGCGACGGCGTGCCTCGTGCAAGATCGCATCGGCGCAAAAAAAGCCTGGGGCTTCGATCTTTCCGCGGCATGCTCAGGATTTGCCTACGCCCTTACCGTCGGTGCGCAATTTGTTGGCTCAGGCGCTCATAAAAAGGTTTTGGTTATCGGCAGTGACGCCATGAGCACCATCCTGGACTACACGGACCGCGCCACTTGCATTTTGTTTGGCGACGGCGCAGGTGCGGTGCTCCTCGAACCTGCAAAGGACGGCGAAGGCATTCTCGATTTCGAGCACGATGTTGACGGCTCCGGCGGCCAATTCCTGTACATGCCTGGCGGCGGCTCTCTGCACCCCGCAACCGCTGAAACCGTCGAAAAAAAGATGCATTTCGTCCATCAAGAAGGCTCGCAAGTCTTCAAGTACGCCGCTCGCCGCATGGCGGAAATGTCCACAAGACTTCTCGAACGCAACGGCTTCACGAAGGATGATCTCGCTCTGCTGGTTCCTCACCAGGCCAACCTCCGTATCATTCGCGCTGCGCAAGAGCGACTGGGTGTTGATGACGCCAAAGTTCTCGTCAATATCGACCGCTACGCCAACACTACCGCCGGCACGATTCCCCTCGGCTTGTGGAACGCCGTCGAACAGGGACGGCTTCGCAAAGGCGACCTGGTGCTCATCGTCACGGTCGGCGCAGGCTACACCACCGGCGGCATCCTCCTCCGCTGGGCTTGTTAGAGAGTCCTCCGTTTTGCTCGGAAAAAAACGCATGGGCACCAAGAAAAAATGCAACGTCCCTGCCGGTAAACAGGCGCTTTACGACAAGCTCCTCGCCACCAATCCAAAGATCGAACGCAAGGGGGCAGCTAATCCCTACACCTCGCTCAACGGCCACATGTTTACCTATTTGAATCCGTCCGGGACGCTGGCTCTGCGGCTTCCCGAAGAAGAAAGAGAAAAGTTTTTGAAGAAATATAAGACGACCCTTTTTGAAGCTTACGGCGCCGTCATGAAGGAATATGCGACGGTTCCCGGTTCGTTGTTGAAGAACACAAAAGAATTGAGCAAGTATCTCGAACGAAGCTATGCGTACATCAAGACCCTGAAGCCCAAACCCACCAAGAAAAAGTCCTGAACGTCACACAACCGACCGATAGACAAACTCCGCTCGTCGGGCTCGCAACCCCTTTGCTCGCCTCAGCGCGGACTGCCAGCCCTGCGGATATAAATCTGCCCCTGGAAATTTGTGAACTGATACTCGGGCCCGCCGCCGTTGATCGTTCCGTGCACCGTTTTATCGATCCTCACGCGATACTTGCCGCCTTTTCCGCGCCCATCTTCCACTTCCTGCTTCGGTGCGGACGCCTGCAGCTGCACATCAAAATCGCTGAACACATCTCCACGGTCGGAACGAATGCTCACGTTGGCTTTCACGTCCGCCGGAAACGTCACGTCAATGTCGCCATTCAGCGAACTGAACGCCATCGGCTTCTGCGGATTTACCTTCGCAAACGTGACATGCACGTGCTCGTTCAACGCATGCGCCACCGCGCTTCCGGAAATATTATTGAGCGTGACCGCGCCGTTCACGTCGTCAACATCAATCTCGCCTTCCACGCCCGTAACCGTGATGTCTCCATCATTCACAGCGCGCAGCTTCAAGGACGTGTGTACGGGAACGGAAATCGTTAAGTCAATCGTGCGCGCATAGGATTCCGAACCGATGCGCACCTCATTGTTCTCCTCTTCAACGGACAACCCCGTCGTGGAAATATTCAACCGCTTCGGCCCGCCAGACGGTTTCTCCCGCTCCTCGTTCCTCGTCCGCGCCTCCACAATCACTTCTTTGCCGTCATACGCCTTCACCGTAATGCTGCCGTTCACCATGCTGGCCTTCACAAACGCCGACCGCGCGGGGTCGCTCAGATTCACCGAGATACGGTCCGGCGTGTTCTGCGCCTGTGTTCGAGGCGCCAGCACAACACTCGCCCCGGCCAAAGCCGCCGTTGCCACCAATGTTCGAAACGAAAGTATTTGGTTATTCATGATTTTCAAGAATGCGAATGTCTCCATTTAGATTTTCAATCTGAATCTCCGGCCCGCCGGCGTTTACACGCGCTGCCGTAAATCGATCGGCGCGATAAACCACCTTCCGGCCTTTGTGCTCGGCTTGGATCGGATGCAGCGGCAGGGTCGTCACCGGAAAATCGCTGTAAATCCCGCCGTTGAACGTCTTGAATCGGAAATCGGCTGACAAATCATGCGCAAAGCGCAGTTCCACATTTCCGTTCACGGTCTTGAAATCGGAATTCTCGCGAGGATTTTGCCGGAACGAAACGATCACCGGCCCGTTCACTGTGCGCGCTGTTCCCGAGCCCGCCACGTTGTCCATCTCAATGTCCCCATTGACGTTGCGCACCAAAAAATTCCCGCTCGTGTTCTTCACCACCACGCGCCCCTCATTCACCGTTTTCACTTTGATATCGATCTCGCGCGGCACGTGCACTTTGAAATCCATTTTCACCCGGTACCCCTCGTCGTCGCGCGAATCGCGGCAATCGTCGCACTGGCACCGGAAAGGCCCATTCACGTACAACTTAATCGCGCCTTCTTCCTGCGTGATGTCCAGCGTGACTTCTTTCTTCGCGCGTTCCAGTTGTTCTTTCGACTCCGCCGCGTTCGTCCGAGCCACTGTCAACTCCACCTTGTCCGTTGTGTCGGCGAGCACTTCAATCGATCCCCACACATTGTCGATTTCCAGCGACTTCTGTCCCGCGGCAGGCAACGTAAACGACTTCTGTATCTTTTCCTCGTCCCGCGAAGACAAGTAGCGGTCGTCGTCATCTCTCCCCTTCGCCGATACGGTTTCTGGCTCCAGCACCGAATACAGCGACTTCACGATGCTTCTCCGCGAACGCGCGCCCGCCATTTTGTTCGCCGGCAAGACCGGTAGTAGAAGCGCCACTGTCGCATACACCATCAGAACCGGAAAGAATGTCTTTCTGCGCACGCTCGACTCCTTAGTTCAATTTGCTCAAAGCCCAATCCGCACGTTGCTTTACGGTCGGATTCAAATTCGGTGTCTGCACGAAGTTCCGCAGCCGCTGTGCCGCATCGGGGTCACGCCACTCCAGCATTAAATCGATCAAGGCCACTTGCACCAGCGGCGATTGCTGCTCCTGCAGCGCGTCCACAACTCCCTTATGCACCTGCGGCTGGGCGCCGTGCCGGCTTAGAGCATCGAGCGCCGCCAGCCGCACATCCACGCTGCCGTCATAACGCAGGGTGTGGACCAGCGCGGACATCACTTGCGGATCGAGTTGGTCTTCCCGGCGGCTGTAGCTCACCGCTTGCAGCCGCTCGCTCGCCGACTGTTGCTGCAACATCGAGAGCACCACCATCTGCTTCATGTTTGTCAACTCGGTGCGTATCGCCACAATTTCGTCTTGGCTCGTGTTCGAACGCACTGGCCTGTTCCCTAGATAGCTGCCCGCAAGAACTCCGATCACCAGCAGCGCCGCGCTCCACGCCACCGCGCCCACCGGTGACCGCAACCAACTCCATAACGACCCGCGCTTCTCACGCTCGATTCTCCCGGAAGCTTTATCGTTGCGCCCCGTCTGGTACGCCTGCAGCATCGCTTCGAATCGCTCGCGCGACTCCTTACTTGGCTTCTCCATCGGCAGCAGCGACAGCTTCTTCCAAATCACCACCTCTTCGCGGCAATCCGCGCACTGCTCGATATGCTGCTCTACCAAGTTGTCCTGCTCGGCCTTCAAACTTCCCTGCAAATAGTCCGGCAGCAGTTCTCCGATCTCTTCACATTTCATTTCCGGCCCTCCGGGGAGGATTGTTTTTCACCACCGTCGGCCCCGCCTCCCGTGGCGCGAGCCCTCGTTCCAACTGTTTAAAATTCTGCCGCAGCTCCTGAATCGCCCGATGAATTCGCGTCTTCACGGTCCCAAGCTCGCATCCCAGTAGCCGCGCAATTTCCTCGTACTTCAATTCCTGAAACCGGCTCAAAACCAGAATCTCTTTCTTGTCATCTGGCATCTGCATCAAAGCGCGGTGCAACAATTCCGTTTCCTCTGTTTGCTGCGCCGTATCTTTCGGCATTACCGGCGGTGCCATTTCGGGCTCAAATGTGATGTGCCGCGGCGTCTTCCGGTAGTGATCCACTCGCGCATTCCTCGCAATCTGATAAATCCACGCTCGGAACGGCGTTCCCGGCTGGTAGCTCTGCCGGTACTTCAAAATCCGCAGGAAAACTTCCTGCACCAGGTCGTCGCTCAGCGTCCGGTCGCCCGTCAGCTTCGCGTAAAAGTTGTAAAGCGGCGCGTGATAGCGGTCGAACAACACCCCTAGCGTTTCGCCCGCGCCATTCCTTACTTCGAGCATCAAATCCTCGTCCGGAGCCAACTTCATTGCCTGGTCATTTTCTGTTTCGGCCCGTTCTTGCTCTTTCATAGGTGATTACCGCCAAACCGCAAAAAGGTTACATCCGCATCCTACCCGCAAGCGCCGAGTAGACGTCGCCGAAAATGAGCAGTTTCATGGCTATAACGCGCAGATTCGATGTGGGACTTTTAATCTGCGAGCTGCGGCTTTTTCCGCGCTCGTTGACAGGCGAACAAAAGGCGGCAATACTGGCCTTCCATGATTGGCCAGCTCCGCGGACGC
>Ga0070735_10003550_pt1 | contig 13603 bp, 11 predicted proteins | sample Coa_R1_FD_66443 | JGI IMG/M metagenome (GOLD analysis project Ga0070735, IMG submission 66443) | Surface soil microbial communities from Centralia Pennsylvania, which are recovering from an underground coalmine fire - Coalmine... | ecosystem: Environmental > Terrestrial > Soil > Unclassified ...
GCCCTGCTGGACTGTAAGCATATCGACGAGCCCGATGGGTGCCCGGCTCTGCGCTCCCAACCATCGGACCAGATTGGCATCGGTCATGGGATTGAGCGGATGGCGTTCCATGCCGCTCTCGTTCAACAACGCTCCATTGACGAAGAGGTGTCCGAAGAACACTCGTCGTCCAGTCGCTGGAAAGGCTGGACAGGCCACCGCTGATGACTCACCCAACCGCTGCAACAGCGCCTCCGTCACTGGCCCGATATTGCCGCTGCGAGTGGAATCAAAGGTCGATCCATACTTGAAAAAGAAACGCCGGCAACCCACATTTTGCAGCCAGTCCAGCGCCTGTAGCGACTGCGCAACGGCCAGCTCCGCGGATATGGAGCGCGTCTTGAGGGCGACCACCAGAGCATCGCAGGATTCATTGAGGACCCTCTGTCCGCTTGATCCCACCGCCAACAGCGTGCGCAGCCCTCCGCGAGCGAAAGCGTTGGCTGCATCTGTCGCACCCGTAAAGTCGTCAGCAATGCAGCCGAGCATTGGCCTCACAAGCGGCTGGCCGTCATGTGATCCTCGACGAATTGCCGAACAATCTGCTCAGCGTCCGCATCCTCCAGGAACCCCAGAGAACGCGCGCGAGTCGGCGCGAAACGAGAAGGCCAGCGGGAAACGATTTCCTCCACAAACGGATCGCGCTCCCAACTGATGAGGTCCATTCGATCCGTCCCCGCTACCGCCGCGAGCGCAGTCATCAGCTGCGCGACGGTAACCCGGATACCAGGGAGATTGAGAGTGCGCCCTGCAGACCAGGCCGGCAGTGGCAACTCAGCGGCGTGGAGCAAAGCGCTTACGACCGTGCGCGGCGAAGACACATAGAGAGCCGTCTGCGGCGCAACCGGACAATTGACTCGGATCCCGTGCAGTGGCTCCCTGATGATGCTGCTTGCGAATGTCGAGGCTGCGCCGTTGGGTTTTCCTGGCCTGACAATGACGGTCGGCAGACGCAGCGCGCAGCCTTCGACATAGCCCTTGCGCGAGTAGTCTCCCACCAGCAGCTCGCAGATGGCCTTCTGTGCGCCATATGAGGTTCGAGGAGATACGCTGGTCGCATCCGTCACTACATCTTCTGATCCGCCACCGAACACGGCCACGGAGCTCGCGAGCACAAAGCGCGGCCTGCTTCCCGTGCGTCGGCAGGCCTCCAGCAACCGTCGTGTGCCGTCGAGATTCACCGCCATTCCGAGGTCAAAGTCGTTCTCCGCCACCGCGGAAACCACCGACGCGAGGTGAAACACGACCCCCACATCCGGGGTCACGAGGTTCAACAGAGCCGCTTCACTGCTCAGGTCACTCTGTACGTGACGCAGCAGAAAGGGCGCATCGCACGCAATCTCCGGCACGGACAGATCCAGGCACATGACCTCCTCGACCGTCCGCCGATTCCCTGCGTCATCTGTGAGTGTCGGCTGCCTCACCAAGGTGTCGACCAGCTGGCGGCCGATGAATCCGGACGCGCCGGTGATTATGATCCGCACGTTTGGGCCCCTCGATCGTTCATCTTACGGGTCAGACTCTCGAGCCAGCCAAGACCGGCGGCAGTCGCACCGGCTGGTCGATATTCGCACCCGATCCAGCCGTGGTACCCCATTCGCTCGAGCTCCTCGAACAGCGCCGGGTAATACACCTCACCGTGATCGGGCTCCTGCCGTCCGGGCACGCTGGCGATCTGCACATGTTCGATGTAATTGCCCAGCCCACGCAGATGTCGGATCAGGTCACCCTCACTGACCTGGCAGTGATAGATGTCGAACAGCAACCGCAGATTCTTCCGATCCAGCTCTTGGAGGGCGCGCAATGCCGCCCCGGTGCTCTGCAGGAAGTATCCGGGCATGTCGCGGCCATTGATGGCCTCGATCAACACGGTGACACCCATCGGACGCAACCGGTCCGCTGCCAGAGCAAGATTGGACAAGTATGTGCTCCAGGCGCGCTTGTCCTCCACATGCCCAAGTCCGGCCATCGCGTGCACCCTGCGGCAGCTCAGCTGCCGGGCATAGGCGGCAGCGCGCTGCACACTGGCTGCGAACTCTTCCTCGCGTCCAGGGACGGCTGCCAGGCCGCGATCGCCGGCTGCAAAGTCTCCAGGCGGCAAGTTGAACAACACAGTTTCCAGGGCATGGCGCTGCACTTGCGCCGCAATCACGGCTGGTTCGAATTCGTAGGGAAAATGAAACTCAACACCACGGAAGCCGGCAGCCGCAGCCGCGCCAAAGCGATCCAGGAAGGGGTGCTCGGTGAACATCATCGACAGGTTCGCCGCAAAGCGCAGCATCTCAGCAGCCTTGAAAGCGCGCCGGTCGCTTCTGCAGAAATGCTGCCATCCCTTCTCTTCGATCTGCCGAGGCGAACACCTTGTCGTGCAAGGCTCGCTCCAGCGCGAGCCCCTCCGCAAGGTGCATGCAGTTCGCTGCGACGAGTGCCGCCTTGGCTGACCGAACCGCCAGCGGCGCGTTGGCTGCGATCCGCGACGCCAAACGGACGGCCTCATCCACAACTGCATCGGTGGCAACGGTCTTCACGGCCAGCCCCGACCTCACAGCGGTCTGTGCGTCGATTTCGTCGCCCGTCAGCAGCATCATCGTGGCAAGGGTCTTGCCCACAGCTCGATGCAGGCGCTGTGTGCCGCCACCACCTGGCATCGCACCTATCTTGACCTCGGGAAGCGCCAGGCGCGCGTTCTCCCCCAGGATGATCAAGTCGCACAGCAGGGCCAACTCGAGCCCGCCGCCGAATGCAACACCAGCCACTGCGGCAAGCAGCGGCTTCTCGAAGGCTTCCACCTTCCGCCACAGGGACTCTGCCGTGCGCGAGCCGATACCAGCGGCGTCGGTCTGCTGCATCTCTCGAATATCTGCGCCTGCGCAGAATGCGAGGCGATCGCCCGCCAGGACGACGGCGCGCACTGAGGCGCTTGCCGCTGCAGCATCCATCGCATCAGACAGTTCATGGAGCAAAATCTGATTCAGCGCGTTCCTGCGCTCCGGGCGATGCAGCGTGAGAACCCTGACGCCATCAGCCGGATCATGCGACAACAACACTTCACTCACACCGGCTCCCTGGACCTCAGCCAATCGGCCGCAGGGCAGCGGCATCCAGGGTGGCTTGTAAGGCCACACGCTCTCGCTCATTGACACGGATCATGGGACCGCGCACATAGGGCGTGCTGATGACGCCCGCCTGAAAGGCAAGCTCCTTGTATCGGCAGTGCAAATCCACGTACGGATGTCCGTAGATACGATGATTCATCGGCGCGAGCCGCCGATGCAGCTCCCGCGCTGGATGCAGCTCACCTCGCCGCAGAGCACGGAACATAGCGACGATCTCATGAGGCGCAAATGTCGCCAACCCCGTCAGAATCCCGTCAGCACCCGTCGTGCAACAGTGAAACATCGAGCTGCCGACGGCCGGCCATGCAAAGATGCACCGCCCGCAGGACTGCAGCGCGAGCCAGTCCTGGTCATAGCGTACGATATCCGCGGCCTGCGCCATCTTGACGGCGAACACCTGGCTGAATTCCTGCACCATTTGCATGAGCAGCGCGTGCGAGTAGCTGCTCGGGTCACCGACTGCGAGCTGGAACAAGACGATCGGCAAGCTCACCGCCTCGATGATCGCCCGATGATATTCAAGGGCGACCTGCGGACTGGCATGCGCTTGCCAGCTCGAGGCTATCGGCGGACACAAGAGCAGGGCGTCGGCGCCCGCCAACTCGGCATCTCGTGCCTGCGTGACAGCGCCAGCCGTCGAGATGTCCAGAATCGCCGCGATGACCGGCTGATCCCTATTGCATTCTGCTCGATGCAGCTCGATCGCGCGGATGCGCTCCTCTCGCGTCAACGTGGGGCCCTCTCCCGCATAGGCGTTCACGACGAAGCCGTTGATGCCGTCGATCGCCTTCAGCCGGCGCGTCAAGTCCCGCAATTGATCCCAATCGCACTCCAGCGCCGCAGTGAAGGGCATCAGATTGGCGATCAGAATGCCGTTTGTGTAACGCAGCGTGCTCAAGTGCACGCCTCCTTTTGCGGCAGTTTCACCACACCAGCTCGCGCCAGCTCATCCACTTGCGCATCCGAGTAGTTCAGTTCGCGAAGAACTTCACGCGTGTGTTGTCCGATCTGTAGCGGAAAGCCCTTGAACTCGGGTTTGCGACCGTCGTACACCAAAGGATGGTTGACGATCGTTGCCTTGGCGCCGTTGACGTCCACGTCGGTGAACAACTGCTGTGCAATCGCCTGCGGATCGGTCTTGAGATCCCGATAGTGCTGAACCTTGCCGTACCAGATTCCCAGTGCATCAAAGGCCGCGCTCAGATCACAGTAGGTCCAGTCTTTCACGACGGCTGCGGTAGCGACCGCGTACGCATCACGTTGAGCATAGGTGTCGACCCCGATGAACGCCTCCAGTTCGGTGGATCGCAATGCCTTGGCAAGTTTCGCCGGATCGTTCGTCGGAATCACGACAGTCGCGTCTTTGACAGGATAGACACCATAGGGACCCTCGTTGAACCACGTGGACAAATGCTCGTCGCGCGTGAGCGCCCGGTGCTCGTCGAACCCTCCTGACAAATACATCGTCAGGCCCTCCATCATGAGATCGGCGCCGGCGGCAAACAGACTCCCCTCGACGCGCGTACCCTTACCGGTTTTTAGTCGTTTTACGTATGCGGCCACGATACCCATCGCCATGAGACAACCCGAATGCTGGTCGATGGCCGCGCCGCCGACGGCACGTCCTGCTCGTGGAGTCGGACCATTCGCAGCCACCAGGCCAACCCGCGCCTGGATGATCAGATCTTGAGCTGGCCGACCTGCCATGGGCCCTACGCCCGCCCACCCGGAGCTCGAAGCGTAGATGATCGCGGGATTGCGCTTACGCAGCACATCGAACCCCAGTCCCAGGCGCTCCAACACGCCATCACGGAAATTCTCCATCACGACATCCGCGGACTCCACCAGCCGCAGGAAAATCTCGCGGCCGGTTTCGGTCTTCAGATCGATCGCGAGACTCTTCTTGTTGCGATTCGCCGCGAGGAACAGATTGCTCACGCCACCCGGGAATGCGTTGGCGCCAGCCCACTTGCGCTCGAACGGACCGTGGGGCGGCTCGATCTTGATCACGGTGGCACCCAGATCGGCCAGATACTGGGTGCAAGCCGGTCCTTGCAGGAAGTGGCACAGGCTGATGACACGCATTCCGTCGAGCAACATTCAGTTCACCGTCGCAGATCGATTGGCAGGGGAGCGGTCGAGCAGAAAATCCAACACAGCCCGATTGAAGGAGGTGGGATTCTCCATGTTGGACAGATGTCCGGCCTGCGGCACGACCACCATCCGGGCACCGGGAATCGCCGAGCTGATCAGCCTGGCGGTGGCCGGCGGGGTAATGCGATCATGCTCGCCGACGAGAACCAGCGTCCTGGCTGCCACACGCGGCAGGTCATCCGTGCGGTCAAAGTCATAGGCATCGATCACCTTCAGATAAGACCCCTTCCGGCATCGAGACATGCTGTCAATGATGCGCTCCCGAGTCGCAGCGGCTATGTTCGGCCCGGCCAGCGAATCGGCAACACCAGGGGCGATATCGCGCAATTCGCGTCCCGCCAGCAACGGCGCCTTGCGGCTTGCCATGAATTGCGCGCGCTCCTGCGCAGGAATCGTCTTCACGCCCGGATCGGCGTCGGACAGGATCAACGAATGCAACCTGCCCGGGTAACGGATCGCGAAATCGAGCGCGATGCGGCCTCCGAGAGACAAACCGAGCAGATGAACTCTCTGCGCGCCGAAATAGCGCAGCACTCGCAGGACATCGGCGCACAGGTCCGTGTAGAGCCATGGGCCCTCGTAGTCGCCGCTATCGCCATAGCCGCGACAATCCCATGCCACCGCGTGGAAGTGCCGCCCGAAAACCGGTAGCTGGTCGTGCCAGTTGGATCGGCAGCCGCCGGTGCCGTGCAACATGAGCAACAACTCGCCGCTGCCGGCGTGGTCGACTACCAACATCGGCTCACCCGCAATCTGGCTGGTGGTCCACGCAGGAGTCATGGGGCCCGCGCTTGCCATCAAGCCCACCCGTCACTGAGGCGGCCACTTTCAACCACCGCGCGACCATCCAGGCAAATGGTGCAGTGGCGCAAGGGCAGATCGAAATGACCGCGCGTCGTGCGTCCCGCCTGCGGATTCACACCCGTCGAGAACAGGAAGTTACCTGCAAAGGCCCGCTGCTCGGTACCATTCGTGTCGCTCTTGTCGTACATGACCAACGCATCCCAGCGCGCCCGCTGATTCATCCCCCAGCCCACGTGTGCCGACGCATAGGCCTCGCGATCGCCCCAGCCCGCGATGTAGCTCCGGAAGAGATCGGCATCCACGCCCTCTCCTTCGATGCCGGTGATGTAGTCATTCTCGAAGTGAAGCGTGATCGGCCGCTCCAGATAGCGCTTGAATGTCAGATTGATATCGCCGCAGGCCAGCACGAGGCGACCGTTGACGGCACCACTGCCTGGAAAGCAGGACACCAGGCCGCCGGGCCAGGTATCCAGATGACCCGGCTCGTCCGCGAAGCCCCAACCGCTGGAGCCTTCCGCGCCGCTCACATCGATGATCAGGTCAGTCCCCGCGGGCGAGGTGACGTGCATCGAGCTCGCCGCGCTCAGGAGCGCAGCGCCACGGCGAATGCGCTCCTTCATCGCTGGGTCAGGCATCAGCCTCTCGAGCGCCTCCGGATGTTCATTGCTGACATAGAGAACGCGGTTACCGCGCGCCATGATCTGCGGCAGCTCCTGGGAATGCAGCAGTCCTTCCACCGACAGGTCGACGACCAGCGACGAATCGCGCAGCGCGTTGATGACCGGCCCCACATGCTGGACGGCATCCGACCAGCCGGTGGAGCGAACAGGGATGGCAACTCTCTGCGGTGGAGTCGGAGAGACGACGTGGAAGGCCTTCGCACCAAGGTCCACGAGAGCCAGCTCGGCCAGATGAACGTTTACCTGTCTCGACAGCGTTTCCGAATAGATCGCAACCGTCTCCCCGGGTGAAACTCTGCACAGCTCGAACATTTGGCGGAATGCCGCGATCCACTTTGCCTCGATGCGCTCTCTCATCCTTCATACCTCTGGATACCCGCCGCCAATTGCGCCGGCGTGAGCGCCGGCAGGCCGAAGAAATCCCAGATGGGTCGAACCTGGCCCAGGATCGCCTCGCGACTGGTCACAATGGCGCAGCCAGCAAGGCGTCCTCGCTCGATCAATGCGGAAGGGATCCGACCGGAAGCGATGTCCACCACGAAGGTGTTGGGAGCGAAGGGTCGGTCGCCGACAAGGTCAGTCGCGGCGTGGGGCTTTGCTGGGGGTGATGCGTTGACGATGAGATCGTAGGGTCCTTCCGCCTGCGCCACGGGCTGGCAATCCAACTTCCCGCAGGCATCACGCACCTCTTGCGCCAGCTGCTTCGCCTTGAGTGCGTCCAGGTCGGCGAGCGCCAGCCGCCCTATGCCCTCTTGAGCCACAGCGTAGGCGATCGCCCTGCCTGCTCCGCCACACCCAATCAGCAGGGCCGAGGTCCCCTCGCCTCGCCACCCCTGCGCGCGCAGCGCATGAATGACTCCGACACCGTCGAACATTCCTCCGCCCCAACTCGAGCCCATTCGGCAGGCGACGTTCACCGCGCCCGCCAGCCGGGCTCGTGGCTCCAGCACCTGCAGGTGCCGGAGCATCTTGACCTTGTGCGGCATTGAAATGACCATGCCTCCCAGATTCTTCACCGCTTGCAGCCCTCCCCAGGCCGCATCCAGGTCATCGGCCGCCACCGCCCAAGGCAGCATGACCGCATCGATTCCGGTGACCTCGAACAACGAGTTGTAGAGAGCCGGCGAACCAAGGGTACCCACGGGATCGGCCATGACTAAATAGAGGCGCGTGCCACCAGTGACCGACCTCAGCGATCGTGCCTCGGTCGCAACGCTGCCCCTCATCGCCTCGCATCCTCGTTGCCGCGGTTCCGGTCACCACAGTCGCAGTTGAAAAGTAACCGCTTACATCATAGCATGACTTGCCACCCGGAGAAGCCCCGTAGAGCCGAACGATCCCCTCAGACGCGCGCGCGCATGCTACTTGCAGGACAACCGCGCCATAGCGCGCAGAACTCACCGGAGGCCTGGCGCTATCTGGAGGAGAGTTTCGCGTTGTCGCGGCAAGCCGCGTTGCGCAGCCGCTGTTGCCTGAACGTGCCCTACGGTGATTCGCCCGACCTCGCGCTCGATGTATTTCAACCGGCGCCGCAGGGTGATCGGGTCCCAGTTCTATTGTTCCTGCATGGCGGCGGCTTCGTCTCAGGCAGCAAGGAGAACGTCGGACTGCTGGCTCCCGCCGTAACCCATCTGCCTGCCGTACTCGTCACGCCCTCGTATCGCCTGGCTCCGACCGTCACGCGCCTGGATCAAGTCGCAGACTGCGTCGCGGCGCTGCTGTGGACGTTCCAACACATAGATCGCTTCGGAGGCGACCCACAGCGGATTTTCGTCGGGGGCCATTCTGCCGGTGGATCACTTGCGATCTACCTGGCACTCGGACGCGCGAATGGCTGTCGCCTCGAGATCCCGGGAGGCCTCGTCAAAGGTTGTTTTCCAGTGAGCGCACCGCTGGAGAGAGAATGGGTCGGGCCGAAACCGGCGGGCAGGCTGCCGCCCTTCTTCCTCACCTGGGGTGAACAGGACATTCCGCCAGTGTTGCAGGGTAACCCGCTCTTTGCTCAGTGGCTCGAGTCCTGCGGAACTGATGTGGGCACATCGATTCTCGATGGGCTGAACCACTTCGAGGTCGCTCTGGCACAAGGACGCCCGGGAAATCTCTGGCTCAAAGGAATCGCTCAACGCATATGGCCACGCAGCGAAGTGCAATTATGACGCCTACGACGAATGGCTTGGAAGGCAGAGCCGCTCTAACGCCACGACCGACGATAGCCGCCGCTATGATGTTGGGCGTATGCGCTGTGATGGTTTTTCCAGTCATGCCTGTGCTAGTGGGCGGGCTGGTGCGCGCCAGCGGGTTGAACGCGCGACAAGGAGGACTGGTAGCCGCCGCAGACGTCATCGGCATGGCCACTGCAAACGCGCTGGCGTTCTTCTGGATACGCCGGAGCAATTGGCGATACGTCGCAGGACTGGCGATAGCTGCCCTGATCACCGGAAACCTGCTGTGTACGCAGGAGTTTGGATTTTGGCCACTGTTGCTCACCCGCGGATGGACAGGAATGGCCGAAGGCACGGCACTGGCCCTGACTTACGGAATCCTCGCTCAATCCACCGCACCGGATCGCAACTATGGACTGTTTCTGGCCCTGAACCTGACTCTGGGGGCCATCACGGATCTGCTCTCCCCGACTCTCATCGGTCACTTTGGGGTGCAGAGCCTGTTCCTCGTGCTGTGCGGTTATCCGCTCTTGACCCTCTCGCTGCTTGCCTTCGTCCCGGCCGGACCAGGCCTCGCGCCAGTCAACAGCACTCACCACAACTTGCGCCCGATGCTCGCGCCCATCGCCATCGCCCTGGTGGCCAATCTCGTGTATTTCGTAGGGCAAAGCGGCGCCTGGGCGTACTTCGAACGGCTCGCCGTCAGTCAGGGCCTCCCGCTGCAGGCAGCGGCGAACGGCATTGCGCTTTCACTGCTTGGCGGCGTGGCCGGTGCGATCAGTGCCTCCTGGTTGAATATACGCCTGCCGCGCGTCGTGCCTCTGGTGCTCGCAGTACTGCTGGCCGCAGGGGGGTTGGCGGGCTTACAGCTCCTGCCGATGAGCGCGTTCACTTTCGCCGCAGCCGCCGCCGTCTTCAACTTTGGGAACAATTTCGGCCATCCATACCTTCTGGGATACCTCGCTGCCCTGGATCCAACGGCGCGCTACGCCGTGGTCAGTGGCGCCTTGCAGACTGGCGGAATGGGAATCGGACCGGTGATCGCCGCTTTCCTGGTCACGAACACTCACTTCGAGGCGTCGCTGCAACTCGGTTACGCCTCCTTCGCACTCACGCTGCTGCTGTTCGTGCCCATCATGATTCTTCACACAGGCAATTCACGCGGCTCGTAAGAGCGGCTAACCAGCGAAACGGCAACGCCCGAGAGCGCTCGGCATCCTGCCGGCGCTCTCGGGCGCAAATCATCCCTGATTGCCACGCTCAGTGAGCGAGTAGAGGCCGCCGAGGACTGGCCTCCCGCATGGGATCAGCTCCCGCCGAACTTGCGCTGCCACGTGAGCTGAATCAAGCGCGGATGCAACTGCACGGTTGCTCCCGTGGCAGACAGGCTGCCCGCCGGACCAGTCTCATAGAATGTATCGAACAGGTTCTGAACGCTCAGAGTGACTCGGTTCCCTGAAAAATCCACGCCGGTATCGAGATTGACCAGCGTCACTGCGTGTGCCCAGAACGGCCACTGGTGCGGATTCTGCGGGTCATATGCCGTGCTGAAGCTCGTCACCGCGATGTCCTTGTAGTTGACGCCCACGGTGCCGAACCACTCCAGCTCCCCGATATTCTTGTGGCCGTTGAAGACCGCGCTGCCTGACCAGCGTGGCGAATTGGGCAACTCAATGCCATTCATCGTCGCTGTGAACGGCCCATTCGCCGGGCCGAAGCCCGCCGGCGCATTGTTGAAGTCAATGAACTTCGCATCGAGGAATGCGCCCGACAGCTGCATGTCGAAGTGCTCGCCCAGACGTGCCACGAGAGAGGCCTCGACGCCCTGAGAGCGAGCCAGGTTGGCATTCTCCACGGAATTCTCGGGAATGAACCCGCCGTAAGGCTGGCCGTTGGCCTTGAGGCACGAGTTGGGCCCACCGGGGACAATCGACGCCGGCAGCGACTGGTTCACCAGCTCACCGGTGGCGGTCGGACACAGATTGTAGGAGTTAATGAACTGCTTGTGGTGCTGATTTTCCCGGAAGACGGCGGCGCTCAACAACAGCTTGTGATCATCGAAATACCCGTGCCAACCCAGCTCGAGGTTGTCCGTGGTCTCTGTCTGGAAGAATGTGCGGTTATCCGGCGCCGGAATCTGCCCAAGTTGTTGTGGGAGAGTCGCGTATGCCGTGTTGACCACCACACCACCCGGGTTATACCCGACGCTGTAGGTCAGATAGAGTGATTGGTCCTCGCTCGCCTTGAAGTTGAACGAAACACGCGGGCTGAAATTGGAGTGCCGCGTCGCTCCATGGTTCCACAGATTCTGGATGGCCGTGCCGCCACTGGCCCATTGCGCGCCTGAGGAGTCCGTATAAATGGCGCCGGGCACCGTCCCCGGATCGAGCAGGCTGCACCCGGTCTGCAGGGGAGGCACGATGCCGTTGGTTACCTGGCGCGACCCACACAGGAACGAGGAGGTGGTATCTGTCCAGGTCTGTGAATTCTGGTCCATCGAGTACCGCCCGCCGGCGTTCGCAGAGAGTGCCTGTGTGAAGTGCCAGGTCGTATCGAGGAAGCCGGCGAACCCATGCCAGCGACTGACGATCGAGTTCGCGTTGGGCTCGTCACCGGGCACGACGAGGAACAGCACGTTCGGAACCGTGCCGGGGCCGGTTAGAATGTCATCCCGCAGATGATTGGCATTATCGTAACCGTACAATCCCAGCGTCCAGTCATACTGCACGCCACCGAGCTTGTAGCGCTCGTCGCTGGAGGCGACGCGGAACTCCTGCTCCCACGTGTTCGTGTCGTAGCGATTCTTCCGGTCGAACAGCTGTCCGCCGCTATTGTCAATGCTCACGAGCTGATGGTAAGTGCTCGTTATATTGCTGCTGATCGAGGTGAATGTGAAACCGTCACCGACATACTTCGCGTTCACGTGCGAGATCATATCGCTGGTGTCCGTGTAGGACGGCGTCCTCTGGCACATGTACCTGTTGTTACCACTGCCATCTGAATGGATGAGGAAGCCCTTTCCCAGCCCGCAGGTCGACAGCTGGCTGAACTCGCCACCGTTGGCGAATTGCCCCGGTCCCCACGGCTGCACCCCAGTGGACAGGCCTCCGAACGGGCCGCCCTCGGTCTGCGAGATCTGCACCGCCGCGTCAATGGTCCAATTCTGCGGCTTCCAACGGAACGCCGCCTTGCCGTTGCGCGCTGAATAGTCCGGCTGTGGCCCGCCCGGATAGAGATTTCGCACGTAGCCGTCGTCCCCGGACCAATCGAAGCTCCCGCGAAAATACAAATCGTCCGCCAGGACGTGATTGACGATCGCACCGACGCCGCGATAACCGAAGTTACCCACCGAGGCTTGGAATGTCGCCGACTCCTCGTTGACCGGCTTCCTGGTGACGATGTTGACGGCGCCCGCCTCGGCAGCGCGCCCGAAGTACATGCTCTGCGGCCCGCGCAGTATCTCGATGCGCTCGACATCCCCCAACGGCGGATTGGCGGAGCCGCTGGCCGCATCGTTGACCGCGACGTCGTCCACATACAGACCGATCACCGGCTTGGATAGAATGTGCCGGTTATCGGTACCGGCAGTGAGGTCAGAGTTGCCGCGAATGGTGATGTCGCCGTTGTTGCGGGTCTGGGCGTCCTCGGATGTGAAGAACACGTTCGGAGTCATCAATGCGTAGTCCGCAGCGCCCTTGATCCCCGAATCGGCGATTTGAGCCGGCCCGATCACCGCGACTGAGATGGGCACATCGAGCAGATTCTGTTCGCGCCGTTGCGCGGTCACCACGATCTCTTCCAGTCCTCCCGCCGCGGCCCCGGTCGCGGGAGGATCGGTATTCGTCTGTGCGAATCCGGCCGCCGGCGCAATGATCACAGTGCCGTATAGAAAGGCCATCGAACGCTTCATTGTTGGGTCCCCACTTGATTGGCAAACTCGATCAGAACCAGCCCCGAACGGTCTATTGTCGTAATGATGCAGGCCGATCGGCTCAGTTAGCCTAAGGGAGTTTGCGGGGATCGAACGAGATTATTTCTTATTCGCAACATCAACAGGAGTAATTACTTCCTGCAATCCCTCGATGCGACGCTGTGGCGCTTCAGCGCCACAGTTGTCTGGCGACCGCGAGTGACCGAGCCACGCCACTAGCGCAGCAACGCCGCCACGGTAATGCCGGCGAAATTCCCGACAATGTGGCAAAGGATGCCGATCATGACGGCCGGGCTGACCATCGAATACCAACCCTTGCCGGCCACGACAGCCACGGTAGCCACGGGGCCGACGATCGCCGCACCACAGCCCGTTACGGCCTCGGCGATATCGAGCCGCAGCAGCCTGGAGAGAACCATGGTGATGACGATCCCGATGGCCAGCAGGATGATGACGAAGAAGAACAGGCTCAAGGCATGGTCCAGGAAGGACGTGATGTTGGTGCCGAGCCCGATGACGGCGAAGAACATGTACATGAAGATCATTCCAAGCTCGAAATCGCCGCGAATCTTGTGCAGCGGGCCGGGGAAGACATTGGCGACCACGACGGTGAGCGCGGTCACGTACAGGATGTGATACTGGCTCTGGTCGTGCCCGATGAGCTGCGCCATCACATGCCCGAGCGCCCGCGCCGCCGCGCAGAGAGTGAACGTCAAG
>Ga0070735_10003552_pt1 | contig 13601 bp, 7 predicted proteins | sample Coa_R1_FD_66443 | JGI IMG/M metagenome (GOLD analysis project Ga0070735, IMG submission 66443) | Surface soil microbial communities from Centralia Pennsylvania, which are recovering from an underground coalmine fire - Coalmine... | ecosystem: Environmental > Terrestrial > Soil > Unclassified ...
TGTAGCATCGGCGGAACTCGCGCACATAGATGCCCGCGGGCGTTTTGCCATCGTTGAGAGTACCACACGCGACGACGAATGACTGGATACCACCAGAGCCGGGCTGGGACCCGCAGCCTGATCCATCTGTCGTCGGCACATTCTTGTCAAAAGTGTTAAGCAACTGGATCGGCTCAGTGGGGTAGATCGAGGCTTCGGGATAGACCGCAAGCGTATGAACACCTCCGCAGCAGTCATTGCCCGAAAAATTGAAATTCTCCCATAGAATTGTATGTTCCGGCCTGAAGGCTAACCAAAATGACGCCAAGAGGTTGTGCCGTAGTTGAATTGCGCCGCACCCGGTTTCCGTATTGTGCGCCGAGTCAACACAGCGATCGGTGCTACCGGTTACAGGGTTCGCAGTCGCGAGGATGCCGTACAAGGCGTTTGGGTTTACCGCGTAAGTGAGGCTGGCAGTATTGACATCGCTGAAGGACGCCCTTGGAGTGTACTTTGTAGTATATATTAGCCCGTTTTCCTCGATGCCGCCAACGATTTGGCTGCCGGGCGCGATCAGGAGTATGCTTGTCGTGTTTGCCGGCTGCGACGGTCCAGCCGCAAACCCATTCGCGATTGCTTGGACCGGCGTACCATCTCCCCAGCGAATCTGAGCAGCAACCTTTCTGAGGCCCGCGGCCAAGCTCGCCTCACAACTCGGCCCCGCTTGCAACTCGTACGGCGTAAATGTCTGTCCATAGCGAAACCGGCCTTTGCAGTCCACGGCACTGTCGTCCTGGAACATCATCGTGTTGGTGTTTTCCGGTATCAATCCGAGATAGTTCTTGGCAAGCCATTGACCGACAGCCGGATTGTTCCAATTCGGAAAGTAAACGGTAGCCACGCCGCCACATGCTCTTTGGACTCGCGTGATTCGGTTTGATGAGCTAACCGGAACACCATCGTGAAGATAATAGTCTTCAGACGTGTTTTCGCCTATAAAAGCTCTGTCAGGCCAGCATGTCGAGAAAAGTTTTACAGGATCGTAGTACACAACGTTCTTACATGGCGCTCCGGGTTGGCAATCACGATATGCCTTTTGAGGCACCCCATTACGCTGAATGCCCGCTTCTGCGAAGGATACCCATGTCTGGATATGCCGCTTCGAAATGGGATTGGTGCTGATAGCATTCGCACCGTCGGTCAAACCCCCGTACGAGCCGTCGTATGCCCATGTTGGAACGTGTTTTGGAACCGAACCGCTATCTGCCCTAGCTGCGCTACCGTTGGCGATGAGCACCATTGCCAGGAGAGTCGTGACAACTGAAAACTTCATTTCGCGTCCCTTGCATCACCGGCGCAGTTGGTATACCGAACGGCTGGACCTAGTTTTGGGGCCAATTGGTTCACATGCCACTTCTGTCTAAACGAAGAATTTCATGCATCCGTTTCCTACCGCATGAATGTCGGGTGTGGTCCTTTGTGAGCTGGGGTATTCACCCAGAGTAGAATGACCAAAAAGGAGAACTGGGAAAGCCTAGAACCAGGCACTATGCGCGTAGCAGTTGTTGTGGGCTTTGACTATCACGTTGGCGTTCTCTGCCAAAAGGTCAACGCTCATTCAAAATCGTGGAAGTTCTTACCCTACCCTTCAACAAAGCTAGGCATTGCTCGCGCTTTTTTCAAAATTCGCGGCGCCGACGCACTGATTCGATTCGGCGGATCCGCGCCGCACGGAATGCTGATGGCTGCTGCCCGCGCGAATAACGTTCCCATGTACGTGATTTGGGCCGGATCCGATGTGACGCGGGCAATTGGTTTCCCAACAAAAATTCCGCAAGCACGACGGACAGAGATTACGCATTTGGCAGTTGCCCCTTGGCTCGCGAATGAACTCCAGTGGGCGGGCATCGAGGCCAAGTATATTCCAATTATTGGGGTAAAGCCAGTGCCCGGCTTGGAGATACCTAGAGAACGGTTTGAGGTCCTTACCTATTTGCCGGAACCGCGTCGAGACTTCTACGGAAAACCACACGTGTACGAGGTGGCCGCCCGGCTTCCAAACATAACGTTCTTAGTCGTAGGATCTGGAGAACCGGATGCCAGCGCGCCATCTAACGTTCGCTTTCTGGGCTGGCTGCCAGACATTAGCCCCGTTCTTGATCGTTGTGCAGCCGTGTTACGCGTTCCCGATCACGATGGCATGTCGCTCATGGTCTTGGAGGCGCTTGCGCGCGGCAGATTTGTCGCCTGGAATCACATCGTCCCAGGCGCGCATCACGTTCAAACGCCTGCAGAGACATTTGATTTTCTGAGTGAACTATACACCCGGTGGTCGGCGAACAACCTTCCGGTGAACACGCAAGGAATAGAGTATATCTCTTCGCGCTACGACGAGGCAAAAGTGGCCCTAGGCGTACAGCGATTCCTGGATCAAAGCGTCGACGCCTCAAGTCGTACTCGGACGTCACCTCGCCGCGTTGCCATTATGGGCTTGGATATTTTCGTTGCGGATGTCGCCAACCAAAATAACCAGCTAGGCACTGGTTGGAACGCACAAGTGCTACAGTTCGAAACTAACTACGAACTTGTAGGCTCAATGGCAACCTTGGCGCGCAGCGACGTTCTCTACACGGTCGGCACACCGATGCTCGGGCGTTCCATGGGGATTGCAGCCGCAGTGCTGAGGAAACCTCGAGTGATGCACTGGGTCGGCACCGACATTGAAGCCGCACGACGCAATAAGAGGATTGCCCAAAGCCTAAGAGATCCATCGATCACGCACCTCACGGAGGTGGAATGGGAGGCTGAGGAGCTCCGCTGCCTAGGCATTGACGCAAAAATTGCTCCTCTTCCGCCGCGCTTTTCCGGCCCGCTCTCCGTACCCCCGCTTCCATCCGAATTTACGCTGCTCACCTACTTGCCTCGTTCCCGAACCGACTTCTATGGGAAGCGCGAGCTTGAACTGATTATTCAATCCTTCAGTGGACTTCCCGTGCGTTTTCTGATTGTCGGTGGAGGAGAAGTCGACGTGCCATCCGATGCTCGTATAGAGAACTTGGGGTGGCGCTATTCGCTGGCTGACGTCTACGCTTGCTCGTCCGCCCTGTTTCGGTTCACACCACGTGACGGGCTATCGCTCATGGTATTAGAGGCGTTGTCATTCGGAAGGCACGTGCTTTGGACGAAGAGCTTCCCGTTCGTGCAATGTGTCAGAAGCCTTGAAGCGGCCACTGCGGCCCTCCATGAGTTGCTTGTCCTCCAGCAACAGGGTGCTTTAAAACCGCAGCTCGACGCAGCCCGCTTCGTACAGGCTGTCTACGACAGGAAGCGTTGTATCAATCAAATAGTGTCCGCATGGGATACCGCATGCTCGCGATTCCGATTAAAAAGTCCGAAACAAATAGTACCTGAAACCTAGCGCGTGCCAAGGTGAACGTTCGGGTCGGTTTGCGGTAAAGATGCATCGCTATAAATCTCGGAGAGACCGAATGCGGCTACAATTTGTGTTGCGCGCTTCACTTGATCTTGGGTTACGTCTTTTCTCCACGCGTCAATGAGACTATCTCCCTTAACAATTGCGCTTACGCTGCGCGACATCACGGACGGTCGCTTAAAGGCCGCTCTATGCTCGCTCGTCAAGGTAAGGCCTAAAAACTCAAACAGCCTCTTGTATTCTTCCTCAGGGGCCAAGCAAAGCCGCTCGTAGAGAGTAAAATAAGCTTCACCCGATGCGAACTGCTTGAGCGGCACGTAGTTTTCGACACACCATAGTACGATATGCTTTTCGAAGTCAGTTTCGGCTGACTTGATCACTTCCTCAAAGGGGGTCAAGTAATCCAACATCAGCTCGGGCTGATCGAGGAACTCGTCGAGATGTGTTCCCCATCCTGACTTGAGTTTCGAGCTTGCAACAGCGCATGGATGCCGTAGCAGAACGACAATTCGAATTGCAGGAAAATGCACGTGCATCCATTTTAGCATTAAGTTTGCACGAATATCCTTGACAAGACGCTTTCGGGCAATGAGGCACCGATTATATTTGTCAATCCACGCGTTTCGGATCTTTCCCGAGAGGATTGTTTGGCCGACAGTGAGATACGTGGTGTTTGAATCGGTTGGTCGAAGATACTGACGGTAGCGGAACGGACGGCATAGCGGAACCTTTTCCGGATAGAAAGGCTCAAACATAAGCCGATAGTCGTTGCGGGCATTTATTACATCCGAAACCCACGTCGTGCCGCTGCGACCGACGCCACCAAGAAAAATTGACGATTTCAGATCTGGGTTCAGGTCAAAGAATAAATGCATTACCGTTCTTGTGCGACACGTGTGTGCCGTGTTTTAGCGCCGGGCGAAAGTCCCTCCCCAACCGCGCCTGGACCGGGATACTCCAGCAAGAGATACGCCGGATCATCAGCGTCAGCCACGGCTGGCGTGCGATAACCCGGCGCAAAGTATAGCCTTAGGAAAGTTGCCTTACGACAGGGCTATCTAGTGAGCAAGACCGCTCCGCCCGGCACCACGGCCGTCAGATTTGGATTGAAGCGGCCCCCTGATATATTCGCGACTCCTCCGGAGAGGACATCACCGCCACCCAACGTGACCACATGACCGTATGGCTGATGTAACCACGATGACCGTATCGTCTCAACGTGGCCGGTCGAATTGACGACCGTTGCGCACACGCCAATCGCAGCTCCTCGTTGGAAGCAATGAGCAAATTCTCGACGATACACTCCTGGGGCCACTTGGAGATCATACGAGCTTGCGCTCATACTTTCGAGCGGTGAAGATGGGTAGATCAAGTCCTCCGGCCACACTGCCAAGTTGTTGGTGTTCGCTTCAAGATCCGGCTGTACGATGGTATGGCCTTCTTTGTACGCAAGCCATACAATGCCCGTCGTTACCAACCGTTGCAGTATCTGCAGACCGCTACCTGCGGGAAAACTGCCGTGCGATAGGAGGAGATAGGCGCCCGGACTCGCGTCCGCAGCTGCCATCTCGTTGAGAACCCGTGCATAGAGGTTCGGCCGAACGGGGATAGCCCAGGTGGCGATGCAGCCTTCGCACGTGATGCCGACCAACCGGTTTGATGCCGCAAACGCGCTCATGTCAAGCCCGGTATTAAAAGACGCCTGTTGGAAAAAGAATCGCATCGGGCTGCCGTTGCGATGGCTCATGGCGTTGACAAAGTGGGCCCGGGCCAGTACTTCTGCAAGGTTGTTAGGGATCTCTTGGGTAGACTGGCACAAAGACGGCCAGGGATTGCATCCACCACCGCTGCTGGGGAAGAAGGTCGCATCAACGAGATCCATGGGGTCGCTGTCGAGAAAAAAGAGATCGTAGTTGTCGGCAACGCTCCGCAAATGATTACGCCACCACGTCTGATTGCCAGCTGAATTCGGATTCATTAACCACACTAAACATCCTGAGCCAGACCTTCCGTAAACACGGTGAGCTGAATCCGAGTGTCCGACATTGTGAATAAACCAACTCTCTGATGCTGCTGCTAAGACGTCTGCGTCGGGATGATTGACGCACGATGACGGGCTGTAATCCCACTCATGATTCGGATTGAGATAATAGACTGCTTGGCAACTGTGACTGCCGCTATGGCAATCTGATACTGCCTTGCCGTTGCCCTGAGCATAGCTTACTAATTGATTAACGCTCGCGGCAGATGCGTGATCGCCCTGAAATGATGAGCTATCGTACGCCCAAGTGGCGATGTGGTAGCGGCCTGGGCCAGAGGTCGTATTCGAATCCAGCGTTACGCTGGATGCAAACAGCTGGCCCAGCCTATTGAAGGTCCCGGCGACCGCTACAGTTTGGCCAGCGGTGATCTGCGACCCCCTCGGCACAGTTATGGATGAGGAGTAAAATACTCCAACGTGTCCATGTGGAAATCCAGTATCGAGGACAAATTGCCCTGGCGAAACGATCGCCGTAACTGTGCCGTTGATGTTTGAAACTGTGACCGCCTTAGCGCTTTGTGGAAGCAACGCAAAGAGAGCGATCCAGGCGAGAAAGAAGCTAGCGTAGCGCATTTGTCCTCCGAAATCAAAAGAGTTGATTGGCAAGCAATAGTGGTTGTCGCGAAAACGACTGTGAGAATACCGCCGCGATCCAAGAAGAGAGCATGCAGTCGCCCTTCATGGACAAGCGAGGTTCGATGTAACTCTAACTAGCGCTCACGCGCTAAATACCGTCGAGCTGGTAGGTTCGACGGATCAGACTCAATGGCGACGATACAAAGAGCGTTGCCTACGCTCAAGAAGGCAGAACATGCGGTCTCTCTTCCGACGCCTACGGGGTTAGCTGACGGGTTAGCGCAGGAAGATAGCGCCTCCGCTATGTGCGGATTAACCCCAGTTGATTGCGTCCCCCGCTCCACCAACGAATGTCGGTGAATTCGACGACAACTTGGGCGCAATGATTTGCGCTCAGGCGGCCTCTACCGCGTTATGCTAAGAATTCCTTCTCACAACAAAGTGAAAAAATTTTCGACTGCTGTGGATAACTCGGATTGTGACGACCAAACCCTGCGTGCGGCTGGTTGCATGCTTAAGCGTCGCAAGAATTGTTCAAGCCAAGTTTGCGACGCTTTTCTGCTAAGGCGCGAGTAGGAGAGCTCCACTCGCGGGGAGCTTCGTTACGTTCGGTACAAACGTCGCTCCGCCGACGTTAGCGATCCCTCCCGAGAGCACGTCTCCGCCCGACAACGTGATGACGTGGTGATAGCTTTGTGAGAGCCAGCCAGCTGGCACGGCGAGTGCGTTGGCCGTAGAGTTCACGATGACCGCGCAGTGGCCGAACAAATGACCCATCTGGTAGCATGTGGTGAACTCACGACGCCAGATGCCCGAGCTAACCTGCAGATCGTTAGAACTGGAAATCATGCTCTGAACTGGCCCCGAAGGATAGATGAGATCTTCGGGCCAGACTGGCAGATTGTTGGTGTTCGATTCAAGATCGGGCTGGACGACTGTGTGGCCTTCGCTATATGCGAGCCAGACGATTCCTGTTGTGACCAACCGTTGGAGGATCTGGAGAGCGCTGCCGGCCGGGAAGTTACCATGGGATGTGAGCAGGTAAGCCCCTGGGCTCGCATCGGCAGCCGCCATCTCGTTTAGGACTCTGGCATATAACGTGGGGCGCACCGGCGAGGCGTAGGTCGAGACGCAGCCTTCACAAGTGATGCCAATCAGACGATTGCTGGCTGTGAAGGCGCTCATATCGAGCGTGGTGTTGAACGAGGCCTGCTGGAAGAAGAAATGCATCGGACTCCCGTTCTTGTGATTCATGGCATTCGCAAACGTTGCACGCGCCAGCACTTCAGTGGGATTGTCTGGTATCTCTTGGGTGGAGCGGCAGACCGAGGGCCACGGGTTGCATCCTCCGCCGCTGCTCGGAAAATAAGTAGCGTCAGGAACATCCATGGGGTCGCTGTCAAGGAAATAAAGATCATAGCTGTCAGCAACGTTGCGCAAATAGCTTAGCCACCATGATCGCATGCCTACTGACATCGGATTCATCAGCCAAATGAGGCAGCCAGAAGCGGACTTTCCATAAATGCGATGCGCAGAATCGTTATAACCTGGGTTATGTACAAACCAACTCTCAGAAGCGGCTGCCAAGACATCGGCATCGGGGTGGTTCACGCATGACGAAGGGCTATAATCAAACTCGTGATTGACATTGACATAAAATACTGCTTTGCAGCTACGCGTACCGCTGTGGCAGTCTAGTACAGACTTATCGTTTCCCTGCGCGTAACTTAGTAGCAGATTAATGCTCGCCGCGGAAACATTCTGACTCTGTCCAAAATAACTGTCGTACGCATAAGTAGCTATGTGATAGGGCCCCGTCGATCCGCTCGAGCCGACGGTGACCTGTGTCGCAACAAGCTGTCCTAGACTGTTGAAGCTTCCATCGACGGTAACGCTTTGCCCGACCGCAATCCGCGACCCGCTCGGTACGACCATCGACGCGGAATAGAAGACACCGACGTGGCCACGAGGGGCTCCGGTTTGGAAAACAAATTCTCCTGACGATACAATCGAAGTTACCGGGCCACTAACAATCGTAGAGGCCGCAGCACGTTGCGCGGGCACAATCAAAAAAAACGTTAGGCATGCTGACAACCACACGTTGCGCACATCGATCTCCTCTTCGACGAGCAGAAACTCTCTGCCGGGTCACAGGATTGCATGAACACTGTAGCGCAAAGCATATGAGGAGTATGTGCCAATACTCACATAGCTCCGACCGAACATTTATGTGTGCTCTACTTAACGCCCAGACCGAATACCGACCGTCGAGACGGTAGGTAGGCTGTTTTCAAAGCCAGCGATTGGTTGTTGCGCCACTAAACGGCGGCCACTTTGTATCGGTCTACAGCCTGCAGTCCGGGGCCTAGCAATGGTCCTGCGGAATGGGTGAGGCGACCCAAGGCTCCTCCTGCAGAAAACTCTAATTCGCAATGGTAAAATGGCCACAAATGGGACGACAACGGAGCCTTGCTCCATTGGAATCATCACGTCAACGTTTCCATTTGGTCCCGCCGAGGCATTTCTTCATGATGAGCTAGAAGCGCTCACACGACTGGGTTGCAGGCTGACTATCTTCCCAGTGGCTCCCCGAAGTGACAAGAACGTCCATCAAGCTCTAAGGATTGACGTCGTCCGTTTCTCACCGCTCGCGCCTTATACGATTTATCGCGCATTTCTTGGATTGCGGCGAAACGCTCGAGGAGCTGCCCGAGCCATGACGACTATCATTCGCTCGAAGAGTGGCCTGAAGACGAAATTAAAGAATTTGGTGCTTTTCCCGACCGGACTCGCGATCGCCGACGAGCTCTTCGTTAGGCAAGTTAGTCACCTACACGCATATTGGCTTTCCGGCCCTTCAACAGTTGGCCTCATTGCGTCACAAGTCGCCGGCGTACACTGGAGCTACACCGCACATAGCTGGGATATCTTCGTGGAAGACAACCTCATCGCGGCGAAAACGAGATCCGCCGCTTTTGGCAGAGTGATTTCGGAGCTCGGACGGCAAGGGATTCTCCGTCGCTCATCAGGTAGCGAGGACAGGACCCTTCAAGTCATACATCTAGGCGTGCATATGCCGCCCCGGCCCGCACCGACGAGGGCCGGCCCACAGATACGCCTGCTTTGTCCAGCTTATTTAGTCGCCGTAAAAGGTCACGCGTATCTTCTTCAAGCGTTGCGATTCGTCGTCGATGCTGGCATAGACTGTCATTGTGTCTTTGCGGGGGATGGTCCACTTCGTGCCTCTTTATTCGAGCAAGTCAGGCACTTGGGCCTTGAGACGGTCGTTTCGATGCCGGGCATGGTTCGGCATGAGGAATTGCTCCAGCAATTGAGCTACGGGAAATACGACGCTGTTGTTCTCGCAAGTGTTGAGTTAGGCAATGAATTCGAGGGAATCCCCGTTTCTCTCATTGAGGCGATGGCAGCAGGTGTTCCGTGTATCGCTACCCGCACTGGCGCTATCGCGGAGCTCATTGACACCACATGCGGAATGCTTGTCAACCAACGTGATCCACGCGCAATGAGTGAAGCCATTATCGCGCTCGCAAAGGATCCCGCCGGTCGTGAGGAACTCGGTCATCGTGCTATGGGTCGCGTCGCCGAACAATTCAACTCAGCTCATTCAGCGCGCAGACTTTTGAGATTGATTGAGGATGCAAAGGTTCGCTAAAGATAAATCGGACGGTGACCAAACGCCGGTAGTGCTCCACGTCGTGCAGTCGCTTCAGGGCGGCGGGGCAGAAGCGCTCGTCTGCGACCTTATTCCGCGACTTCGTCAACGCGGAATCGATGCAAGGGTCTTATGCGCGTACGACTCAACGCAGCTGCCGCCCTCAGAGGTTTCAGGCTGGGTCGATAGTGTGTACTATCAGCAACGAACAGGAATCTCGAAGTTTCAATATCTTATGACCATGCGAGGACTAATGCGGCGAATCTCGCCTCACATCGTTCACACCCATACCCACGTCGGTAGTACATGGGGCAGAGCAGCTGCCGTGCTCGCCGGTGTACCTCTAATCATCCACACGGAGCATAGGAGCGTGGAGACTTTCACGGGCTTAGAACGGGCCGCCACTACGATCTTGAATCATAGAACGCAAGCGATCATAACATTCTCGGAACGCACTGCTGAGCTCGTACGGCGCAGAGAAGCCGTTCGTGAGATCTCTGTTATTCCAAACGGTATTCCGCTACGGCCGGCTCCGACTCAGGAAGATAGGCACGCGGCACGAGAGAAACTCGGCTTTGAGGAAAACCTGGTGATAGTGGGTGTTGTCGCAAATCTTTATGAACACAAGAATCCAGCCCTTGCAATTGAAGCATTCGCATGCATCTCGAGTGATACTCGCCGAGGTTCTAGACTTGCGTTCTTTGGCGATGGTCCGCTGCGGAGTGATCTGCTGCGCCGGGTGCAGGAACTCGAATTAGAGGGGCTGGTTCGGTTTTATGGTTTCCGTAATGACTTGAAGAGTCTATTGCCAGGGTTAGATCTCGTCTTAACCACTTCGCCGCGCGAGATGATGCCAATATCACTTCTTGAAGCGATGAATGCCGCACTACCGATAATCGGAACTCCCCATGCTGGAACGCTAGATCTCGTGATAGACAGGGAGACTGGACTTATCCTGCGTTCTTGGGATCAGGCGGCTATTGCCGAGGCGATCGAGCAGGCTGTACTACAACCGGGGTGGCGTCATCGTGCGGGGGAAGCCGCGTATGAACGGCTCAAGCGTAATTTCGATATAGAAATGGTAACGGATCGCTACGTTGACCTCTACCGGAAAATGCTGCGACGAAAGCTAGCGTTGAATTGAACTTTGATCAAGATTTCGACATTCTAGAACAAAATCCAGGGTTTACCGAAAAAACGGCACGGCTGCTCGATAGGATTGCCTCAGGCTGGCGGAGGCTGTCGGGTCTCTTCCCGCGACTCATGTACAAACTTTACGTTGATGAGAACGAGAACTCCAGCGCATCCGTTCTGTTAGCGGGAAGCGGACGTGGAGGAACCACTTGGCTCGCGGAAGCTATCAACTTCGACAACTCATACCGACTGATGTTCGAGCCGTTCAACAGCTCGCGCGTACCGGAATGTCGATCTTTCAATAGTTGCCAGTATCTTAGAGCGCAAACCACGGACCCGGCCTTTCTTTCACCCGCTGCAGAAATTTTTTCGGGCCGCCTACGCAACGCCTGGGTTGACGCATATAACCGCAAACTCAGAGTGAAGCGTCGGCTGGTCAAAGATATTCGAGTGAATCTACTGTTGGCGTGGATTCGGGCCCAGTTTCCCGAGATCCCTATTATCTTGCTTTTGCGCCATCCATGCGCTGTCGCGTATTCTCGTTCGCGGCTGGGCTGGAATTCAGACTTAGAGTCGACCTTTTTGGCTCAACCAACGTTGCTGGAGGATTTCTTGCAGCCGTTCCAGTCGGCCATGAAACATGCTCGCAGCGAGTTCGAACGACATGTCTATTGGTGGTGCATAGAAACCTACGTTCCGCTAATGCAATTCAAACCGGGCGAAATATTAGTAGTGACGTATGAAGATTGCGTTGTCTCTCCAAAACGTGCTATCGAACGGATTTTTGATTACTTAGACAGGCCCTTTAACGACAAGGTACTCGACGTCGTCCGGAGGCCGTCATCGCAGACGAGATGGAATTGGCGTTCGCGTAACGCTAGTGCAATCGTTTCTGGTGAAGGCATCGTCGATGCGTGGCAACGCTCCGTGAGTCGCAGGGACTCTGAGCGCGCGATCGATATTCTCAAACAGTTTGGGCTCGACACCATTTACAGCACAGACCCGGTACCGGATTCGGCAGCAATAGAGCAATTCATGATGAAGGACCATCATGCAACCAACTTTGTCCTTCCTGGGTAATAGGCGGACCACGAGCCTTCCGGGACTTAAGTCCGAATGTAGATAACCGCGACGCGGGAACAATTCAAGAATCCATGTGTGGCATTGCTGGTATAGTTCGGTTTGATCGCCCTCCTAACGTCGGCGTCGTTAAGGCGATGACCGATGCTCTCGTTCATCGCGGCCCCGATGGGGAGGGATTCTTCCACCAGGATAATGTGGTGCTCGGGCACCGACGACTTAGAATCATAGACCTGAGCGATGCCGCAAACCAGCCGATCGCGGATGCGAGCGGTAATGCGGTTGTCACCTACAACGGTGAGATCTACAATTACCGCGAGTTGAGACAAACGCTTTCGGCGCGCGGACATCGATTTGTCTCTCACGGAGACTCGGAAACCATCCCGGCAGCATATGTCGAGTGGGGTGACTCTTTTCTGACCCATCTGCACGGGATGTTTGCGTTTGCTCTTTACGATACCCGAAAGCGCCGCTTACTGCTTGCCCGCGATCGTATCGGCATAAAGCCTCTCTATCTCGTCCGTGGACCAAGCTTTCTTGCGTTTGCTTCCGAAATAAAAGCTTTCTTCGCGGCGGGACTTCTTCGACCGTGTCCCAATCCGTTGGCGATCGCTGAGTATATTCAGCGCGGATATCACGGGGGCGGCCACAGCTGGTATGAGGGCGTCTACGAGTTGCAGCCGGGTCACTATGCTACCATTTCTCCAAACGGGGATTTTGAGGTGCAGTCTTATTGGAAGCTGCCCGAGCCATCTCCGGAAGTCGGCGAAGATCCCCGACTGGCTCTTCGCGCCACACTCGAGCAAGCCGCGCGTAGTCACTTGCAAAGCGACGTCCCTTTGGGAGCACATCTGTCGGGCGGAATTGACTCTAGTTCCGTTGTGGCCCTCTTAGCGCAACAAAGCGAAGAAAAGCTTCACACTTTTAGCGTTTATTTCAATGAAGGCGACTGGTATGACGAGCGGCCTTTCATTGAGGAAGTGTCGAAGCGATACGGCACAGAGCACCACTATACCGTTCCCTCATGGCGAGATGCTCACGAGGCCCTACCAGCTATAGTGGCAGCGATGGATGAGCCGGCTGCCGGACCCGGTGTTATTCCGCAATACTTGCTCAATAAGGATATCCGTGCCAACGGCGTTATCGTAGCCAATGGCGGACAGGGTGGCGACGAAATGTTCGCAGGCTACGGCCGCCACCTACTGCCTTACGCTCTCGCCGAGGCGCGGTCGGGAGTTTCGGGATGGCGAAAAGCTTTTCCAGCACTGCGAACACTTGGGGTGAAGGGCGTTCTTCGATTTTGGGCTGAACGGGCATTCATCCCGGGCACTTTATTGCTTGCGCGAGATTTACGGCAACAGGTTCCTCCGTTTCGGCATGACTCAAGATTCGATGAGTTACTGCGACAAGACCTGACCGGCTATCTGCACTCTTTGCTCCAGGTAGAGGATCGCACGAGCATGGCATCCTCCGTCGAATCGCGGGTGCCGTTGCTGGACGACTCAGTCGTCGAGATGGCGGCATCCATGCATCGGAGCTGGAAGCTACGGGGTGGTATACCGAAACGTGTGTTGCGCGACGCGGTGAGCGATTTGCTGCCGGCGAATGTGCTCGGGCGTCGAGATAAGCGCGGTCTTCCGACGCCTTTCGGAATCTGGATTAAAGGCCCTATGAAGGACTATGTC
>Ga0070735_10003553_pt1 | contig 13600 bp, 7 predicted proteins | sample Coa_R1_FD_66443 | JGI IMG/M metagenome (GOLD analysis project Ga0070735, IMG submission 66443) | Surface soil microbial communities from Centralia Pennsylvania, which are recovering from an underground coalmine fire - Coalmine... | ecosystem: Environmental > Terrestrial > Soil > Unclassified ...
GATCCCGGACGAGGCCTACGAGGCGGCCTGGCGGCGGCTGCGGCACGGGACCGAACTGCACGGCCTCGGCGCCCGCCTCGACGGCCGGCTGATCGGCATCGCGCACTACTTCTTCCACCCCACGTTCTGGGGAGGACAGGCCTGCTACCTGCAGGACCTGTTCGTCGGGGAGGAGATGCGCGGCCGGGGCGCGGCGCGGGCGCTGATCGACCGGGTGGCTCAGGCCGCCCGCGACCACGGCGCGACCAGCTACTACTGGCATACCCAGGAGGACAACGCCCGGGCCCGCGCGCTGTACGACCGGCTGGCCCGGTTCTCCGGGTTCATCCGTTACACGTACCCGCTGTTACGCGCCGCGCTGCTGTTCGGCGATGGCCCGGACCCCGGCGATGAACAGCTCGACGCCGAACCGGTAGTGGAAGTCGGGGTCGCAGTTGGCCATCGGCGCGGCGCACTCGACCAGGCGCGGGTACCTGGCGGCGGGCAGCATCGCGAGCTCGATCTGGCTCCGCCGGTTCCATTCCGCGCGTTCCTCGTCGGAGAGCTCCGGGTGGTAGCCGGCCTCGCTCATCACCAGGGTGATCGCGGTCCACAGTGTGCTCCGGGCGATCTCGGCGGCGTGCAGCGCGTCGAACCCGGCACCGCGCAGGATGGCCAGGGCGGCCTCGGTGGCGCGCAGCGCCGCCTCGTTCCGCTTCTCGTGCTCGAGCACCAGCTGCGGTGCCGACCGGTGGGCGCGTAGCACCCGGATCAGGGATTCCAGGCCGCCCTGGAGCTGAGCCCACCACGGGACCGACGGGTCGACGTTCACCTCGACCTCGCCCCAGATCTGTTCGGACATGCCCTCCAGCAGGTCGTCCTTGCTGCGGAAGTGCCAGTACAGCGCCATCGGGGTGACGCCCAGGTCCTGGGCCAGCTTGCGGATGGTCAGCGTGTCGAGCCCGTCGGCGTCGGCCAGCTTGAGCGCGCGGTCGACCACGGCGCGCTTGCTGAGTCGGGTCCGCTCGGCGTCTGGCTCTTCATTAATCACTTGACAACTGTACATCGTACAAGCCATGATTTACAACGTACATGTACGATGTATAAGAACGTCATACAGGTACGCCGTACATGAGTCCCAGGGAAAGGACATCGCTGTGTCAGCGAGCACCGTGTCGCAGGATCCGTCTACGGGGCGCCAGGACTCCAGGCGCTGGTGGGCGCTGGCGGCTATGAGCCTGGCCGCCTTTATGACTTATCTGGACAACAACATCGTCAACGTGGCGATCCCGACCATCCAGCGCAGCCTGCACCTGTCGGTGTCCGGGCTGGAGTGGGTGGTGAGCAGCTACCTGCTCACCCTGGCCGGGCTGCTGCTGGTCGGGGGCCGGCTCGCCGACGTGTACGGCCGGCGCCGGATGTACCTGGCGGGCCTGGCGATCTTCACCGTCTCCTCGCTGGCCGCCGGGCTGGCCGGCAGCGGCGGCGTGCTGATCGCCAGCCGGGCCATCCAGGGCATCGGCGCCGCGTTGCTGATGCCGGCCACGCTGGCCATCATCGTCGCCGCGTTCACCAACGTCAGGGAACGCACGATGGCCATCGGTATCTGGGCCGCGGCCGGGGCGCTGGCCCTGGCCGCCGGGCCCGCGCTCGGCGGCGTGATCAGCCAGCACCTCCACTGGGGCTGGGTCTTCCTGATCAACGTCCCGATCGGCGTGATCACGTTCGCGATCTCGCTGCGGAACGTGAGCGAATCCCGGGAGGAGACCGCCACCCGCCGGGTCGACCTGCCCGGCCTGGTCACCTCCGCGCTAGGCCTGTTCGCCCTGACCTACGCGCTGATCGAGGGGAACGTCCGGGGCTGGACCGCACCGGTCATCCTGGGCGCGTTCGCGCTGGCCGCCGTGGCTCTGGTCGCCTTCCTGGTCATCGAGGCTCGTACCGCCAGGCCGATGGTCGACCTGAGCATGTTCCGGCGCCGCGAGTTCAGCGGCGGCACCGGCACGATGATGATCTGGGCCTTCGGCATCCTCGGCATCTACTTCTTCACCTCCCTCTACCTGCAGCAGACCCTCGGTTTCTCGCCGGTCAAGGCCGGCCTGGCCTTCGTGCCGATGGCGCTGTGCGTCGCGGTGTTCGCCGCGATCGCGCCGCGGCTCGAGCCCCTGGCCGGGGCGCACCGCCTGGTGGCGGCCGGGATGCTGCTCATGGTGGCCGGCCTGGTCCTGTTCGCCCGGCTCGGCCTGAACACCACCTACACCGCGCTGCTGCCCGGGTTCATGCTGTTCGGCGCGGGCGCCGGGCTGATGAACGTGCCGCTCACCAACGCGGCCATGGCCGCCACCCCGGCGGAGCGGGCCGGCATCGCCTCCGCGCTGATCAACGCCTCGCGTGAGGTCGCCGGGCTGCTCGGCATCACGGTGATCGGCGCGGTGCTGCGCACCCGCCAGGCCGCCTCGCTGCGGTCCGGCGCCAGCCCGGTGCACGCGTTCCTGGACGGGTACCACACCGGCCTGCTGGTCACGATCGCCCTGATGGCGGCCGGCGTCGTGGTCAGCTACCTGACCCTGCGCCCGCGGCCCGGCGCGGCCGGGCCCTCCAGCGAGATCACCACGGCAACCGAGCTGGAGGGCATCGGCGAGTCTCTGGGCGAGCTCCTCGTCCCCGACCAGGCTGCACGGCAGCACTGAGCGGTCGGGCTCACCCTCCTGAACGGCCCCGGCGCGGCCCTTGCGGCCCGCCGGGGCCGCTCGGCGTATCCGGCAGGTCAGGGCCGCTTTGTGGGATGATCCAGTGGTGGACGCCGCAGCCGAGGAGCCCGAGCCCGGACAGATTGCGTTCGACAACGGGAACAAGGCGCTCCTGGTGGAAGGCCGGCGCGAGGACGCGGCCGGGATGATCGCGCGGATGGGCCTGCAGCCTCCGGCGGCGGGCCGCCCAGTCATCGTGGTATGCGGCGGAGCTGACCAACTCGCCGGCCAGGAGTTTGAACGCGCCGACGCCATGATCGGAATGGGCGTGGCCGCGGCCGCGACCGCGACCGGTGCCGCGATCGTGGACGGCGGAACCTCCGCCGGGGTCATGCAGCTGACCGGGCAGGCGAGAGCCCGCAGGCCGCACGATCTCCCGGTCCTGGTCGGCGTGGCGCCGAAAGGGCGGGTCAGCTACCCGGGCCAGGGCGGTCGGGAGCCGGCGGACAAACGCGTCCCGCTCGAAGAGAACCATTCGTATTTCGTCCTCGCCGAGAGCAGCGCATGGGGCGGCGAGACGAGCCTGCTGATGACCGTGGCGGAAACGCTGGCTGGCCGGGGCCTGGTGGCGGCCGTGCTGGCCGGGGGCGATTCCGGGGCCAAGTCAGAGGTCCGAGCGGCGGCCCGGCACGGCTGGCCGATCTTCGTGATCGCGGGCACCGGCGGCCTGGCCGACGAACTGTTCCGGCTGTGGACGGACCACCGGATCCAGCGCCGCCGCCGGGCGGCCTGGCTGCTACCCCGCCGGTTCAGGAACCGTCCGCTGCCCTCGCCGTCCGGGATCACGGATCGCGATCTGCGCGAGATCGTCACCGCCGCCGACGTCCGGCCGAGCGCGGCCAGCCTGGAGCCGTGGCAACTCGCCAGGGATCTGTCCTGGGCGCTGCAGGACGAGCCGATCCTCAAGGACGCCTGGCAGCGGTTCGCCACCTATGACTACCTCGCGATCCGGCTGCGCCGTCTGTTCACCCGTTTCCAGGCGTCGATCCTGCTGCTGGGCGTGGCCGCGACGTTGCTGGCCCTGATCGACGGCGAGGTGAAGAAGACCGCGCTGCACTGGACCGTCGTGGTCGTTCCCATCCTGGTCTCGGTTATCACCGCGGTTGGCAGCCGCCGGGCCTTTGGCCAGCGCTGGGTCATGATGCGCGCTGCGGCGGAATTCATCAAGGCGGAAATCTTCCGCTACCGGGTCCTGGAGCCTCCGAAGACCAGAGGGCGGGCCACATCGCCCAAGGCCGCCAATCAGCAGCGACTCGTGGGCCAGCTCGACGACATCGAGGCCCGCCTCATGCAGACCGACGCCAGCAGCGGACCGGTGACCGCTTATACGGGGCCGCTCCCGCCAGATTCCTATGAGGCCAGCCGCGACGATGACGGGCTTAGCCGGCTCGACGCGGACCACTACCTGCGCATCCGGGTCGATGATCAACTCGGCTACTTCGACCGGCGCGTCACCGCCCTTAACCGGCGCCGGAACGTCCTTCAGTTCCTCGCCGTCGCGTCCGGGGCCACCGGGGCGATCCTCGCCGCGGCCCATCTGGAGGTCTGGATCGGCCTGACCGCGGGCGCGTCGGCCGCTGCCCTGGCCTACCTGGGCTACCTGCAGGTCGACAATACGATCGTCACCTACAACCAGACCGGCTTTCGGCTAGCCGCACTCAAGCGCTGGTGGCTGGCTCTCGACGCCCCGGAGCAAACCAAGACCACGAACGTGGAACACCTGGTCACTGGCTGCGAAGCGGCCCTGGCCACGGAGCAGGCGGGCTGGGTCCAGCAGATGAACGACACGCTGGAGCACCTCAAACGGAGCGAGGACAGCGTGATCAGACGCGTCGATCCCCCGGGTGATCCCGCCAGGTCCCCGCACCATGACACCGACGGCAATCCCGCGCCGCCCGGACCGGCAGAGTTACCCGCGGCGCCCGGCCGAGCTGCGTAGCAACTGGCCGACGGCGGACCTCAAGTCCGGCCGTACGTCCGCCGCCGCGTCGCTGAGCGGCTGCAGGGTGGCGAGCGTGCTGTCGTAGACAAATACCGGCGGGCGCAGCCGATCCAGCTCCTTAAAGGTGAGCAACGCATCCGGTTCCCCCAGAAGAAGCCGTATGGTGCCAAGGTCGCAGTAAGCCCAGGGGTCTTTCTGCCGTGCGGACTCAATCTGCCTGGTGAGGATCTCCTCGGCTGTTTCCAGCTCGCCAGTTAGCTCAGGAGCGGTCCCCTCGAGCACGTCAGGGTCCAGCAACACGCGGCCGACCAGGCGGTTGACCCGGTTGTAGCTATTCGCCTCGTCGGGCGGGAGATCCTTCTCGTAAGCGAATCCCTGGTCATACGCCGCCACCGAGGCGGCCAGGTGACGGTCTCCCTCACTGCCGCCGAGCGACAGCCCCCAGCGCCTTTCGATACCGCCCATCAGGCCGTACGTATCGGCAAACTCAGCAGAAAGCCAGCTGGGCCGGGGGAGCGGCGCCGCATCCTGCCGCGCCTGCAGGAGACTGATGGCCTCCTGCAGATCGCCGATGGCCTCATCCCAATCCTCGTCATCCCGGGCGCTCTTCGCGCTAGCCTTCAGCGCGAGTACCTCGTCAAGGTCCTCATCCACTGGTGCTCTCGCTTTCTCCGGTACGTCGACGGGATCTCCTGGATCTCAGGAAGACTTGTATTTCTTCTCGCAGCCGGACGTGCCGAGGGTTGTTCGAGGAACTAAGTACCCAACTTACGAGATTCGCGACTCTTACAAGTTCAGGCTCATTCGCGTGGAAGGCGACATCATCGGCGGTAGTGAGGTGCTGGAGGTACAGCCACGAAGCGATCCACTTCTCCCGCACAGCAGTACTTAGCTCGTCATAGAACTGTTCATTGCCGGCGAACAGGACAAGCGGTTCCGGATTCCGATCTGGCTCCTCGCCGAGGATCAGCTGAGCCGCTTGCCGCTGCTCGATATGAGGTGCGGTAAGCATCGGGTCGTGTTGCCATTGAAAGCTTGCCTGGGCCACCTTGAACGTCGCCGCGGACGGCAGCGCCGACGGTGCCGGCGGCCTTCCCGGCAGCGGCGGCTTGGGCCATGAAGCCAGCACACGCTCGAGCGCTTCACGAGGCGTCTCGCGGTCGTACACGACTGGGTCCAGAAGTTTGATCAGCAAGCCGTACTGCTCGAGCCAGGATCCCGCGGCTCTGTCCCAAGTGGAACTATCCGTGTCGCTGCGCTGGATAATGCACATCGGGTCACGATCTGAGCAGGCCAGTCGCACACCCAACTCGAAGAAGACATTGGGACGCCACTTCGTCCAGTCGACGAGGCACCATGAAGACCAGCGCACCTGCTCGTAGAGTGCCTGGCCGACCAGGCGCGGCGACTTCAGATCGAGCATGCGCAGAGTGTCCTTGTTTCCGGTGTTCCCTCGTATGACGCCGCGGAGTGGGTACTTCCAGTATCTGGAGTAGCTCTCGTTGAAGGGACACAGAACGAGCAGGCTCTTATCGTCGTTCATGCCCCAGTTCTGTGGCCGCGGTGCTCGAACCGCCTGGTAAGCGGGCAAGTCGAGATAGTTCGGGTCGCGCGCCAGGTTGGCGGATCCCTCGGACATGGCCACCGGCAGTTGGTCATAAAAGTCCTCGTCGTTGAATGAGAGGAGCCTCGTCTCCTTGACGTTGAAGGGCTGGCTGGCCGACAGGGCCGACGGCGTATCTTCGGTCACGCTGATGGTGACTCCGCGCCGTAGGACCGAACGAACACCGAGCAACAGCATCACTACCGGCTGGAACGAGGTCACGTCGGCGATTAGGTATTCGGCTCGAGCCAGGGCCGCCACCGTAGCGGCCCAGTTCTCCGGCGATCTGATCGCTTCCGGCACCGGTATTGAGATCGGCACCTCACGAAGTCCCCGGAATTGTTCCTCATCCCGGTGGCCTTTAAGTACGTCGGCAACCTGTTCGGCTAGGTCCGAGCGTGAGCCCTCCGAGATCAGCACCAGGCAGAAGCGGCCCTCCGGCAGCTGGCCCAGGAACGAGGGGGTCAGGACCGACCGGAAGTCGATGTCCTCGAGCACGCGCCTCGCGGGGAGCCCGGTAAGGCTGTTGGCGAACACCCGGCTGGCCTGGGTGATGATCCCGGCCAGCCCGTGATCCCCGTCCGGTCCAGTCCGGAAGACCGGAGCCCCGGAGACCCCGCTCCAGTAGTCATCCCACTGCCCGAAGATGATCTGCGCCGTACTCAAGACCAGCTCACGGGGCCCCTGCCCGCCGCTCGTATCGAAGGAGCCGTGGAGCGGGAGGGTACTGCGTGTGCCGTCGTCCGCGGCGGCCCGGGCGTAGCCGGCCGTCTGCCAGGCGCCGCTGTACGCGTCGGTCACGAACGACGGTGTCGTCCAGTCGCCGAACGACCGGTCCGTGCGGAGCAGCATGGCGTCCACGTCACCGTCGCCGATCCAGACCGGCTTCGCCGCCGACCACGGGCTCTTCCCCGCCGGGGTCGTCTCGGCCCGGACGTCAAAGGTCCAGTCTGGCCGGTCCGCCACGTGGCTGACGGTCAGCACGAGGTCGCCGGTCAGGAAGTAGCCGGTGCTAACACTTTCCGGGGCGTTTTCCCGCGGCGCGTTTTGCTCGCCGCGGCGCCCCGGCCCGGCCACGACCAGCGCGACTCGACCGCGATCGAACTCGCTCATCTTAGTCTCGGCTGACCGGCTTCGAGGTCAGGTCGCGGACGCGGAACTTCGATCCGTCCGGCGTGACCGCGCTGAGGTTCAGCGTTACTTTCTGGGCGTCCTTATTGGCCCTACTGCCCCCGGCGCCGATCGTCAGCACCCAGACCTTCAGGCCGCCCTTGGCCTCGCGCGTGCCGGTGGTCGTCACCTCAACTTCGAGCGTCATGTCCTGGACCTCAAACTGAAGCTGCTGGTCGCGCGCATGCTCGGCCGCCTTCTGGAGTTCCGCCCGGATTGCATCGATCAGATCCGCCAGCGGTATACCCGGCTCAGATTCCGGCATATCGAACGCCCCCACGGGCCATTGTGCCGATAAAGCAGGAAGAATCCAAAGCCTACAGCGGAAGAAGCGGCGGAATGATCGGCCCGCACCGGGGGTTGGCGCGGTCATGACAACCGTAGGCATCATCGGCAGTGGCATGATCGGCGGCACCGTGGCCCGGCTCGCCGTGGCGGCCGGGTATCGCGTCGTGCTGAGCAACTCCCGCGGCCCGGAGACCCTGGCCGAGCTGGCCGCCGAGCTCGGCCCGCTGGCCACCGCCGGGACCGCCGGGCAGGCCGCCGAGGCGGGCGACCTGGTCCTGGTCAGCGTCCCGGTCAAGGCGTTCGGCGACCTCCCGGTCAAGGCGCTGGCCGGCAAGCCGGTCATGGACACCGGCAACTACTATCCCCAGCGCGACGGTCAGCTCGCCGAGCTGGACACCGGCGCGCTGACCAGCAGCGGTCTGCTGCAGCGCGACCTGCCGGAGGCGCAGGTGGTCAAGGTCTTCAACAACATCTTCTTCAGGCACCTGGCCTCGCTGGCCCGCCCGCATGGCTCGCCGGACCGCACCGCCCTGCCCATCGCGGGCGACAGCCCGGCGGCCAAGGCCGCGGTGACCGCGTTCCTGGACTCGATCGGCTACGACGCCGTCGACACCGGCGCGCTGGCCGACAGCTGGCGCCAGGAACCGGGCACCCCCGTGTACGGCACCCCCTACGGCCCGTTCTCCGACGAGGCCGGCACCCCGGCCCCCGCCGCCCGGATCCACGCCGACCTGACCGGCGCCCACCGCTAGCGCCTCACCAGGCTTCGTCCCGGCTAGCCGGGCTGACCGAGCCGCGTCTCCAGTTCCCGCGCCCCCTTAATGTCGCCGAGCAGGCGCAGATCCTCGGCCAGCAGGCGGGCCGTGGCCAGCGTGGAGGGGTGATCCTCGCCCAGCACCCGGCGGCTGCGCACCAGGGTGTCCTGGTCCAGGTCCCGCGCTGCCTGAGTCCTGCCCAGCGTGCGCAGGCTGGCGGCCAGGCTGCGGGCGGCCGCTAGCGTGGAGGGGTGATCCTCGCCCAGCACCCGGCGGCTGCGGGCCAGGGTGTCCTCGTCCAGCTGGCGCGCTCGCTGCACGTCGCCCAGGTGCTGCAGGCTGGCCGACAGGTTGAGGGCTGACCAGAGCGTCTCAGGGTGGTCCTCGCCCAGTATCCGGCGGCTGCGGGCCAGGGTGTCCTCGTCCAGGTCCCGTGCCGGCCGGACGTCGCCGAGCATGTAGAGGTCGGCGGATAGGTTGCGGGCGGCGGCCAGCGTATCGGGGTGGTCCTCGCCCAGTATCCGGCGGCTGCGGGCCAGGGTGTCTTCGTCCAGGTCTCGTGCGGTCTCCACGTCGCCGAGCGTGCGCAAGACGGCGGCCAGATTACGGGCGGCGGCCAGCGTGGAGGGGTGATCCTCACCCAGCACCCGGCGGCTACGCATCAGCGTATCCGCGCTCAGTTCGCGGGCCTGGTCATAGCGGCCTATGCTCTGCAGGGCCGCGGCGAGGGCTTCGGCCGCCAGAAGCACATGCCTGTCGTCGGGACCGAGAAGGCTCCGCCACCCTTCGTACAGGGCCTCGGCCAGATCACGGCCGCCGTCCGCGTTACCGCGGGCGAACAGGTAGCTGACCGCCGCGCAGGCGAGGTCGCGGATTCTGGCCTGGACCGTCCTGGCCGGGTCGAGGGCCAGCAGGTGGGGCAGCAGCCTGGCCCACCCGGGCCAGGCCCCGGGGTCCGCCGGATAGCCAGGTTCGTTGGCGGCCAGCACCACCTCGGCTCGGGCGTGCGCCACGGCGACCTGGTCCGGCCCTAGGTAGTCACGCAGGATGGCCTGGACGAGCCGGTGCATGCGCAGTTCGGCCTGGTCCACAGTGGCCAGCCCGTGCGCGCCGATCCGGGCCAGGACCTGTCGCCAGGCCAGCGGATCGGTGGCCTCAGGCAGCCAGGAAGCGCCGCTGAACCATCTCGCCGGGATCGGCTCCGGAGCCAGGCAGGCGCACACCGCAACGACCTCGGCGGCGGCCGGATCGTCCGCGCGCAGTCGGTGGAAGTCGATCTCGGTCGCCCCGGCCAGCGACTGCGAATACGACGCCGGGCGCCCCTCACCGAGGAGAGATGCCGCCCGGGTGGACAGCAGCTCCAGGTAGTCCCCGCACGATGTGCCGGTGACCGCCATGTAGCTGGCCGCCTGGGCCAGCGCCAGCGGCAGGTCGCCGAGCGCCGCCGCCAGCTGGTTGGCGTCGGATGCGGCCAGCCCGGGAACCCGGCCGAGCAGCAACGCCACCGAGTCGGCCCGGGATAGCACGTCCATCGCCACCGTGACCGCTACCTCGGACCAGCCGTGGGCGCGCGAGGTGATTAGCACGTGCCCGGCACCGCTCGGCAGCCAGGGCACCAGGTCGGCGGGGCTGTCCGCGTTATCGAAGATAAGCAGCCACCGATCCCGCCTGCGCAGCTCGGCCAGCGCCGCACGGGCCGCCGTGTCCTGGCTTGCCTCCGGCCCGGTCAGGCCGAGTTCTGTGGCCAGTGCGGCGAGCTGGTCGCCGATCATCCCCGGCTGCTCGGCGGTGATCCACCAAGCCAGGTCGTACCCGCCGGCGTACCGGTAGGCGTACTCCACGGTCACTTGGGTCGTGCCCACCCCGCTCATGCCGGACACCGCCTGGACGACCAGGTGTTGCCCGGTCAGCAAGGCCTCGCGCAGGGCCGTCAGCAGGTCGTCGCGGCCGACGAACCCGGGGTTGCGCGGCGGCATGTTCCAGATCCGCGGCAGCGACCCCGGCAGCCGCGGCCGGGCCCCCCCGAGCTGGTTCAGTCCGCCCGGCGTGCCACGCCCGGGGAACCCCGACCGCTGCCCCGGCCGGCCCGGCGTGCCGACCGCCTCGAGCAGGCTCCGCTGCGCCTCCTCCTCGGGCAGGCCGAACACGTCATGACAGACCACCGACCGCAGGCCGGGCGGCAGCTGCCCGGCGTTGGCCGGCTCTACCCGCAGTCCCACCAGCCTGCTCTGATCCGGTCCGGCCGGGCTGTCCGGTGACGCGACGGTCCACTGCTGGAAATACGCGGCGGAGAACAGCATCAGCATCTGGTCCGCGCGCCCGAGGGCCTCGGCCGTTACGATGGCGGGAGTGCGGTCGGCGGTCCGGCCCCAGGCGTCGAGCTCGACCGAGTAGCCCGCGTTGACTAGCTGCCATGCGATCCAGTCGGCCCAATCCTGGTCCCGGCCCGCGTAGCTCAGCCAGAAGTCGACCCGGCGGCCATGGGCCTCGACGGCGTCGGCGTAGGCCTGTTCCGCGGCGGAAAGCGGCATCCCGGCCATGGCCGAGCGGATCTGCTCCAGGATTTTCGGGGTGAACAGGACCGCCTCGTCCCGGTCGCGGCGCTGCCAGTCCTCCGCCGCCCGGTCCAGGCGTGACCGGGCGGCCAGCGCCCCGAGATCGGCATCGATCCATCCGGCCAGGCGTGGCCAGTCCTTGATCAGGGCCTCGTGGGCGATGGCCACCCGTACCGGCCCATCCGGATCGACCGACAGGATCACGATGGAATGCCCGGCTAGCTGTGCGATCAGCTGCCGTACGTCACCCCGGCTGGCTCCTTGCGATTCCAGCGGCGACGTCAGCTCGTCCAGCTCCACGGCGTCCCGGCGGTGCGGCCGGTCATCGGTCACCATCACGAGCCGCAGCAAGAGCGTCCGGGCTTGGGCCAGATCCTGCTCAGAAAGCGAGCCGACCGCCTCCTCGCTGCGGGCGATCAGCACCGCCGGTATTCCGCCGAAAGCTTCATAAGAACTGTGCGCGAGGTAGCCGTCTCGCTGCCCGTCCCACAGTTTTTGCAGCGTGATCTGCAGGATCGGCAGGGCCGCCGAGCCTTCCGGCACGTCGCTGAGCAGCCGGTCCACGAGGCCGGGTTCGAATACGAAACCAGCCAGCCGGGCCGGCTCCACGATGGCTTCGCGTAGCTCGGCCCAGTTGAGCGGGTCCACCAGTACCCGGCCGGAGGTGAACCAGGCGGCCAGCGACGGGATCTTGGCCACCTCGTCGAGGAACTCAGGGCGGAGCACGAAGACCGGCACGACGACGCGCTGCTTGTTCAACCGCTCGATCGCGGTGCAGAACTCACCCAGCTCGGCGCGGTCGGCGAAGGCGAGGAGCCGCTCAAGATCGTCTATCACGAGCACGACGTGCGAGAACCGCTCCTGCAGCCGCGCGCGCAGCGTTCCCGGTTCGACGTCGTCTGCCGGCGGAGTCGGCAGCAGCGCCGCCAGGGACCTGATGAGCCGTGAATACGGCTGGTCGGACAGGTCAGCGGAGACCACCGGCCAGCGGTCGCTGCCGGGTATCGCGTTCTGCCGCAGGGCCGGTACCAGCCCGGCGAACACGACGCTGGTCCTGCCGCTGCGGGCGGGGCCGACGAGTGCGCAGCCGCCGTGGGCCGCCAGCGTCGCCACCAGCCGCTGAACCAGCTTGCTGCGTCCGAACAGCAGACGGGAGTCGTTCTCCCCGAACGGGAGCAGGCCCGGGTAGGGACTTGCGTCCGAGCGTTCGCCCGTGACCCGGCTGGCGGGCGAGAGCGCCGCGAGGACCGAGGAGATCAGCCGCTCTCGGTCGAAACCCGACCGGAGATCCAGGTAGGCGATGTCCTGGAGCGCGGCGGGAACGGCGCTCGAGCGGGCGCCGGGCAGCAGCACCGGAAGCACGGGACAGTCCCGGGCGCGCAGCTGGGTGATCTCGGTGTCCTGCCACGAGTGGACAGGTTGGCGGCCTACCAGGACCAGGCCGACCTTGGCGGTCAGCAGCGCCTCCGTGGCCGACCGCGTGGCGGCGGCGTCCTGGTTCGTGCGCAGCGGCGCGATCACCGTGAGGCCTGCCTGGCCCTCGAGCGCCTGCACCGTCTGTCTGGCGAAACCGTCCAGGGCCGGGCTGTAGAAGACGTACACGTCCGGCCCGGCGAAGCGCGTGGTCGGGTCATAGCGGGTCTCGACCGGTTCCCGTATCCCGGTGACGCCGTCGGCCGACGGATTGAGCCGGGTCAGCGGGGTGCCGTCGGGCGCCACGGCGGCGATCCCCCGGACCAGGGCCCCGTACGCCGCGGCCAGGCCGCGGCGCTCGTCCGTCTTCTCCGGGTCGGTCACCACCTGCTCGTCGAAGGCGTAGCGCGGCTCATATGGAATCTGCAGGTCCCACAGGGTCATCCCGGCTGCGGCCACGGCGGGGGGCAGATACGACGCGAAGCGCTCGTTGAAGCGTTCCTCGAACAGGCAGCGCAGGTCGGCGTCCTGCTGGTCGACGCGGGCTGGCACGACGAGCACGTCCACCGGCCGGTCCAGGCGGACCTTGCGCACCTCGGGTGAGAGGAAATGACGGATCATCGTCCCGGTGCCGTCGAGGTTCTGCGTATTGGGCCCGCAGAGCACGACGATGACGTCTGCCAGCTGGTAAGAGCAGATGCCGCCCATCTCGGTCACCCCGGTCCGGCTGTCGACCAGGACCACGTCGTATCGCTCGGCGAACGCCCGGCGGAGCCATTCGAAGAACAGCTCACCGGACCAGGTGAAGTAGAAATCCATCCAGTCGAACCGGCGCAGCTCCGCGCCGTAGCGCAGCATCTGCTCGTCGGTGCCCCGTTGCCCGGCCGTGATGAGGTCGAGACAGCCGCCGTCCGAACGGGCCGGGTAGATCGTGGCCACGAACCGTTCGAGTTGGCGGAAGGCGTGGTTCTCCTCCCCGGAAGACGCCACCGACATCGAGTACTTGAAGGTCAGCAGCAGGTCGAGCAGTCCCTCCTGCCCTCGGATGACCTCGCCTTCGACGGGAAAGAAACTCTCCAGACCAGGCGCCTCCAGGTCGAAATCCACCATGAGGACGCGCAGGCCGCTGCGGGCCATCAAATCCG